>Ga0326727_10009858_pt1 | contig 23156 bp, 15 predicted proteins | sample MB2enrmetagenome_FD_207643 | JGI IMG/M metagenome (GOLD analysis project Ga0326727, IMG submission 207643) | Lab enriched peat soil microbial communities from McLean, Ithaca, NY, United States - MB29MY | ecosystem: Environmental > Terrestrial > Soil > Wetlands > Peat | place: USA: New York... | reverse complement strand
ACTTTCGCGAATATGTGGTCCCAACGCTTATGTGGGGCCCCGCGTGAGATGGGCCTCCAGTGTGGGTGGAGGCCTTGTCTGGGGCAACATAATTCTCCTGTGCGGCGGCAGCCTACGATCACAATGAGCGCAGAAAGCTGATCGTGCCGGCATCCCGATGCAGTCGCTTCGTGTCTGCTGGTCCCGGGACATCACAATGAGCGAGTGCTTTGGCCTTCATTTCGAGATCGACCTCGGCATAGATATGCGTCGTGTCCAATGAGACGTGCCCCAACCAGGCGCGGATCGTGTTGATGTCAACCCCGGCGCGTAGCAAGTGAACCGCAGTTGTGTGGCGAACAGAATGAGGGCTGATCCGTTTCTCCTTAAGAGAAGGTAGTTTGGTGCTAGCGTGAGCCACGGTCCTTTGCACCAGGTTGTAAATACCAAATCGAGTTAGGGGTTGGCCTAGACGATTCAGAAACACCCTTTCCTGTGCAGTACGACTGCGCACCAGCTCTTTAAGCACCCTGACGGTTTGGGGCCACAGCGGACAGCGTCGAAGTTTCGAACCCTTACCCGTCAGTTGAACCGAACTGCAACTGCTCCAGGTGAGATCCCCAATTGTGACATGCACTGCCTCATCGACTCTCGCACCGGTGTTGTAGAGGAACAACAGCACGGCATAGTCGCGAGCGCCCTGTTCAGTGCGTCGATCCGGCGCGCTCAATACCGCATCTATCTCGGGTTTGTCCAGATAGGCCATCATGGGTTGGCTGACCTTCCGAAAGGGTATAGTCCGGACTGCCGCACACCAGGCGATGTGTTCCGGGCTATGCTCCCCGATGAATTTTGCCAAAGAGTGGACCGCGCCGAGGCGCAAGTTGCGAGTGGCGCCGCTGCAGTTGCGTTCCTTTTCGAGATGTTCAAGAAAACAGCGAATCACCTGCGGAGACATATCTTCCACGGCTAGCCGATCGACCGGCATCTTGAGGGCGCGACCCATAAATGGAAGTAGCAGAACCAACGTATCCCGGTAGCTAATTTGCGTATTGCGTGCCAGATTGCGCTCGGCGACCAAATGCTGGAGAAGAAATTGGCGAATCCACGGTCCGATCAAATTGTTGTTACGCATGGTGATCCTCCGGTTGGGCATAGCGTTCAAAACGCTGGCTTGCTTCATGTAGAAGCTCAGGTGTCATGGTGAGGTAAGGTTGAGTGGAGCTGATATCCACGTGTCCCAAGTAGGTTGCCAATTGCGGCAGTAGGCGCTGTACGTCGCGACCGGATCGATACCACGCTACCAGATGATGCTGAACCATCGTATGGCGTAGGTCATGCAAATGAGGTTGGCTCTTTATGTCGCTTTCGCGACGGAGTCCTGCCTCCTCGCGCAGACTGGAAAAAAGTGCTTCGGCCGTTACAACAGACGAGCAAGCGCCAGATCGCGTGATCACAATAAATGCCGAGCCATCGCCCGCCGGCATGGGTACCTCATGGCAGCGACGTTGCGCATAGTTGCTGAGTTCACGCGTCAGGTTTGGCCCGGTTGGCACCAGTCTCGTCTTGAAGAACTTGGTGTCGCGCACGGTGATAACACCGTTGACCAGATCGACGTTCTCCAAGGTTAGTGAGAGGGCTTCGCTAATACGCAGTCCAGTTCCATACAGAAGCAGCAGTAAGGTACGGAATCCCAACGCGCGCAGCGGAGAGTAGGGTGTCTGCAATATCTGCGTCGCCGCCAAAAGCCGCTTGATTTCATCAGTGGAATAGATGTACGGCGTGCGCGTTGGCGGGAACTGCGGCTTGACTGTGGGCAGCGGTGTGTTCGTTGCAAGTCCGCGGCCGACCGCGTAGCGGTAAAAGCTGCGCAGAACTGACGCCTTCTGCTTCCAATTGCGCGTCACGGCTCCGTTGCCCGCAATGAACGCGAGCACGGCATCGCTCCTCACGTCCGCGATGTCGCCGTCTCCCATGGTTCGGCAGAACGAGCGCAGCACACCGCCTTCGGACTCCAAGCGCATTCCGAGCGAGTGCTTGAACAAAAGGTAAGCTTCGATCGTATGGTGCAGCTTCATAGGAGTTCTCCTAGATCAAAAGCGGCGACCTCTCGCAGACCCCGAAGATCCACTTTGGCGTATATGCGAGTTGAACGTGTGCTGCGGTGGCCCAAATGATCGCCAATTTCCTTCAAAGACAGTCCCTCGGCGACCAAACGACCGGCACAGGCGTGCCTTAGGCAATGGGGACCACGATGAGCGGTGCGCAGGCCGAGCGCTGTCAATCGACCCGCGACAACGTTATAGAGTGCCGAAGTCGATATGGGCCGGAACGGATAGTGCAGTGACAAGAAAACTTCGCGATGAGACGATGGACGATGCCGCACGTCTTTGAGGTACTGGATGATTGCATTACCGAGCGATGGCAGGAGCGGATAGCTTTGTGTATCGCGCCGCTTGCGCCGCGCAATACGTAAGAGATCGTGTTCCCAATCCAAATGTTCCAGGCGCAGCGCAGCCACTTCGCTCACGCGCCAGCCGTAAATCGCCATGAGCATTAGGATCGGGCGGTCTCGAACGTCCACCGGGCGTAGCACATCCAATCCGGCAAATATCCGGCGGACATCGCTCCAATCAGCGCCCGCGGGCAGAGTTTCCGAAGCATAGATCCGCGGCGCCTGAATGACGCTTGCGAGATCCTGACATGCCCACCCCCGCTGAGCGGCATAGCGAAAGAACATTCGAAGGATTGTGGCAACGCTGCTTATCGTCCGGCGGCACCAGCCCCGCTTACTTCGGTAAGTCAGGTAGGCATCGATGTCGTTGGCCTGCAGGTCTATCAGGGGGCGGTTGAACGTGCCGTACCAACACAAAAAGCTTTTCATGTGCCAATGACTTTGGCTGACAGTCGCTGCAGTGAATCCGCGCTCCTCCTTAGCCCACCGACAATACTCGTCGAGCTGCGCTCGGAACGGGATCAAGTCCAGGGCTTTCGGCCCGCTGCGGAGAAATTGAAGCCAGTCTGTCGCAAGCCCCACATGTCGCGGACTCATGGGTGGTCTATCGGGATCCGCGATATTCGATCTCTCGTGTTGCTCCAATTTATATACTGCGGCTTGTACCTGCTCCATCGTCAGCTGCCGCAGATCAGAGTAGCCGCTCAGGGCGCGAGCGATCCGGAACAGAGCTGTGGCTTTGGATGTCAGCGTGGCTGCGGGATCTCCTTGCTGCTTGCAGGTCGATAAATATCTCTGTCGCTGCTCAGCATAAGGACCGTTTGAATGACGGGCGATAGTGGCAGGGCATTGGAACAGTTCATCGAACATGGCAGAACCTCCGTAGGGAATTGTGGACGCCCGCCATGGGAAAGTAACCTGGGCATGTGACAACTGACTCTGCGCGTGGAGCGAACAGCCAGGTGTGATCTATTACCTTGACATGTTCGGGACCTTGTTCTAGATTCTCACGAACATACTTACACTGATTGAACTGCTTCAAGATCGTTTGAGAAAGCGTCGATCGGTACGGTCTGTTGCCCGCTGTGCGAGTGAGTCACCGAGGGGGCCTTGCTGGCGGGAGTCCTCAGGGAATCTTGGTAGCGATTCTCTGCAACAAGACGTTGCTGGAACTTGCTGCGCTCGGTTGTGAGGTTCTGCTCGCACGGGCTGAACCTTATTGACGAGCGGGAGGTGGTATGAGTCCCTCGGTATCCAAAGCGGCGCCTTTTTCTGCGCCAATTCTTCCCTCCGATGTTGCCGCTGCTGGCCGAGCCATAGCCACTCCATCACCCACATTCAGAGCAAGTTGGTGCCTTTGGTGATGACCAAATTGAATTGGGAAACACCAGAGGCACAAGTTCGTGCTGAATCTCTGAACTGCATCGCCGCGATTGCAAATGCCAACATTGAGCAGTGGCAAGAGATCGGACGAAGCTTATCTGGAGGCTTCGCGGCCAATGTCTTCAGTCGATTTTTAGGAAGAAATGCGCGGCAGGAATTGCGGCGGGCCGCACAATTGTTGAACGCGCCGTTGAGTGAATCGGTAGCCGGAAATTCTTAGGATGTCCAGGAGAGTTGTCATGCGAACATTACGCCGTGTTCTGGTTCTCATTCTCTGTTGCATCGCTTTCAGCGGATTGGCATTTGGAAAATCTTCCTCTTCTGTAACGGTCACCTGTTCGCCAAGTCCATCCACCTACGGAAGTTCTGTGACGTGCACTGCGACGGTCACGCCGCAGGCCGCCACTGGGACGGTCACGTTCAAGGACGGAAGCACAACTTTGGGGACTGGTACGCTCAGCGGCGGAAAGGCGACCTACAGCACGGCAACGCTCGTGGCGGGATCCCATTCGATCACGGCTGTCTACGGCGGCGACTCGAACTACAACGGGAGTACGTCGTCAGCGTTCACCCAGACGGTCAACAAAGCGACGCCGACAGTCACGCTGACCTCTTCGTCAAATCCGTCGACTTATGGAAGTTCGGTGACGTTTACCGCGACTCTTTCTGTTTCGACGGCGACGGGGACGGTGACGTTCAAGAATGGCAGCACGACGCTGGGAACGGGAACCGTCAGCAGCGGGAAGGCGACGTTCAGCATTTCGACGTTGGCGGCGGGCTCGAATTCGATCACAGCCGCCTACGGCGGGGACGCGAACGACAACAGCAGCACATCTTCCGCGTTGACGCAGACGGTTAACAAAGCGACGCCGACGGTCACACTTACTTCTTCGGCCAACCCGTCGACCAATGGAAGCTCGGTGACGTTTACCGCGACTCTTTCTGTTTCGACGGCGACGGGGACGGTGACGTTCAAGAACGGAAGCACTACGTTAGGCACCGGAAACGTCAGCAGCGGGAAGGCAACATTCAGCATTTCGACTTTGGCGGTAGGCTCGAATTCGATAACGGCCGCGTACGGCGGAGACGCGAACGACAACACCAGCACCTCCTCGGTGCTAACGCAAACAGTCAACAAGGTGAACACAACAGTCACGCTAACGTCCTCTACAAATCCATCAACGTACGGCTCCTCGGTGACGTTCACCGCCACAATCTCGCCGGCGGCCGCGACGGGGACGGTGACCTTCAAGGACGGAACCACAGCGCTGGGAACAGGCGCAATCAGTAGCGGGAAGGCGACTTTTGCCATATCGACACTAGTCGCGGGGTCGCATTCGATCACAGCCGTCTACGGTGGAGACGCGAACGACAACACTAGCACCTCCTCGGCGCTAACGCAGACGGTCAACAAGGCGAACACAACAGTCACGCTCGCGTCGTCCGCAAATCCATCGACTTACGGTTCCTCAGTGACATTTACCGCTACAATCTCGCCGGCGGCCGCGACGGGGACCGTGACGTTCAAGGACGGAAGCACGACACTGGGAACAGGCTCAGTCGGTAGCGGGAAGGCGACCTTTGCCATATCGACGCTAGCCGCAGGGTCGCATTCGATCACGGCCGTCTACGGCGGGGACGCAAACGACAACACCGGCACCTCGTCGGCGTTAACGCAAACGGTCAACAAGGCAAACACGACAACCACTCTCGCTTCGTCTGCAAACCCATCGGCATTTGGCTCCTTGGTAACGTTCACTGCCACAGTATCGCCCTCTGTAGCGACCGGGACAGTGACGTTCAAGGATGGAAGCGCGACGCTCGGGACAGGCACGCTTAGCAGCGGGCAGGCAATTTTCAGCACCTCGACGCTCGCGGTAGGAGCACACTCGATTAAGGCTTCGTACGGCGGCGATACGAATGACAATGCCAGCAGTTCGGCAACACTGACGCAGACGGTAGAACAGGCATCGGCTGTGGCATTAATGTCTTCTGCGAACCCTTCGCCGTATGGCACGGTGCTAACGTTAACGGCCACAGTCTCGCCGTCAGCAGCAACGGGAACGGTGACGTTCTACGATGGGAGCTCAGCCCTTGGAACGGGCACGATAAGCAGCGGGGCAGCGACATATGCCACCGCTACGCTGGCGAGCGGTACGCATTCCATCACGGCGGTTTACGGCGGCAACAGCACCTACGCGAGCAGCGTATCTCCGATCCTGGTGCAGAACGTTGTAACCGTCACAGCAATTTCAGTCACACCGCAGAACGCTTCACTGGCTGTCGGCGCGACGCAACAATTCACAGCCACGGGAACCTTCTCCAATGGTAGCCAGGGCAACATCACTTCCAGCGCAACATGGACCACATCGGATGTTACTGTCGCCACGATCTCGGCTGCGGGCATCGCGGCTGGCGTAGCTCAAGGGCCGGTGACGATTACGGCAACCGTTGGGGCGATCAATGGTTCAGCGTCGCTCACCGGCACACCGTCCCCTTTTAGGTTCACGGGGAGTCTTAACACAAACCGCGAATACAACACCGCAACGGTTCTCCAGAATGGGCTAGTCCTGATTGTTGGGGGAATGGGAAACGGCGCGAACGGCAGCGACGATATTGGGGCGTGCGAACTATTCAACCCGGCTACCGGGACATTCACTTATACGGGCAGTCTCAACTTCCCCCGCTACTGGCACACGGCTACGCTTCTCCAAAACGGCATGGTGCTGATCGCGGGAGGAGTCTCATGGAACGCAACGGATGGCCATGATGTTTACCAGCCTGCAGCTGAGCTTTACAACGCGGCGACGGGATTGTTTTCCCTTACGGGCAGCCTAAACACCCCCCGCGTAAATCACACAGCAACAGCTCTGCAGAACGGGCAGGTGTTAGTTACAGGAGGGGGGACTTCCTCTGGGCCGACAGCGACCGCTGAACTATATAATCCGGCGACGGGGGCCTTCACTTATACGACGGGCAGCCTCAGCACAATCCTCGCCTACCATTCAGCAACGCTGCTCAACGACGGCACGGTCTTGGTAGCGGGCGGTGACAATGGCCAAATCTCCGTTGCCAGTGCTGAGATCTACAATCCCACCGCCGGAACGTTTACGGCTACGAGCGGCAACCTCAACACCGCACGGGAGGCTCATACCGCGACGCTGCTAACGAACGGGAAAGTACTTATTGCTACAGGGTATAACTCCCAAGGGGGTGCCTATGGGTTCCTAGCTCCAGCGGAGCTATACGACCCTATCGCCAAGGTATTCACTATTACTGGGAGCCTTGACTACTCAAGGGCTAGCGCCACCGCTAGCATGCTGAATAGCGGCCAAGTTCTGATTGTGGGAGGCATCGGCAACCAAAATAACAACCTGGGGCCTGCCGAACTGTACGACCCAACCAGCGGAACATTCTCTCTCGCGGGGAACCTCAACATCCCTCGCTGGGGCCACACCGCATCGCTGCTCAACGATGGAACCGTTTTGATCGCGGGAGGCGGTATTCCCCAGGCGGAGATTTACCAGTCGGCTGGCTCGCTTATTGAACCGCCCGATTCATTGCAGATCACTCCCGCGTCTGCCAATGTCTTGGTTGGAGCAACGCAGCACTTCACCGCCATCGATAACTTTGGGTATCCCCGTCAGGACGTAACCTGGACAGTGAGCAATCCTAGTCTGGCGAGCGTCACGACCGATGAGAACGACAACGCTGTTCTAACCGGCCTTGCCGCCGGACTGGTGACGCTCACGGCAAATGCAGAGACCGCCAGTGCACAAGAACAGGTCACCATCCTGGCCGCGGGAGCATATCTACCGGGCACAGTTGTTTGGTCGGCTCCACCAGTCCCGGGATTTTCTGCGATGCAACTTCTTCAGGCCGTTCCGACTGCCTCGGGGCCGGATCTCTATTCCACTCAGTTGAGCAGTGATGGCACACAATCCATCGTGCAAGCTCTTGCCGCCGATGGCCGGCAATTGTGGCAAACCACCTTGCCCACGCTTAACAAGAATAGCGTCCCCGATGGTTCCGGCGGATTGATCGTGACGCAATACGACACCTGCACTTCGGGACAGACCATGCCCTTGACGGTCGTCGATTTGGACCCCGTGTACGGTCAGCCCACTTGGGAAGTTACGGCGGCAGGTGTTCAGGAGGGCCAGAATATGGTGTATTGTTACGGCGGGGGAGACGCGCCGCAGATCGCGGTTAGAGGAGACGGCGCAGTGATCATTTCGGAGCCGACCAACAACGGATTCCCGCCGTTAACGGTAATGAATAGCCCGAACCTGCACGGAGGCGGGTATTACCTTTCGATTCCCACTTCCACCATTGACGGCATCAGCGTGCAGTGCTGTATGGGTCCGCCCACGGTGAATGTGGACGGAACGACGTACGTGGAATACGAGGTTCGCGATATCGTCAATAATGTCCTCACCTCCGACACCCTTTATTTGCAGCAGATCGCGCCAACGGATAACAGCTATCCGAGTACGCTGCTCAGTTCGACCACGCAGAACGAACTCTTGCTTCCCGGCTCGATCGTCCCGGACGGCCAAGGAGGAGTCTTGGCGACTTGGACGATCTCACCGATCAATGCGCCTCCGCCCCAATATCCCTATCAGGCAGCCGACGTGGTCGCTGAGGTTGTAGGGACGCCCTACAACCTGCCGTTCAGTCCGACAACGGTTGCGTTTGGAAAATCCCCAACAATCGTACTGGGACAAGGCGGTATCGCTTTTGCCACCAACGGCACGGACACCGTTAACGGCCCGGTGGTCGCCTCTTTCAATGTCGCCACTGGATCTCCGATCTGGAGCTACCAGGCGGGGACGTCAAGCACGATGTCACTTATGGCGGCCATAGCCGACGGTAGCCTCGCAGCCAACGATTCTCAAAATGGCGTTGTGCAGGTTGGTACCAACGGAAGCGCGTCCCAAGTGACCGGGCCTCTTGGAACTGTTCCGCAGTATTCGTGGGACGGAAACTGGTATGTCCAGGGCTCCGAGGCGGCTTCCGAACTTGTGCTGCCGCTAGACGTGGACCCTGCTGACTTCTGGGCGACACCGAGCGGCAGCCCTTCGCAAAACGGAGGTCCAGATGCGCTATGTGAATGCGAACTGCAATCCACCTCTGCGCAGGACCCATCATTGCAACGAGCCGACGCAGAAGCGGACGGCACAGCTCCGGTCCAGCCGGCGACAGTGGCGAATTGCGCGATATGTAATTTGCCTCCGCCTGTTACCCCAGCAACCAGCTGTACGACGTTTGCGGGAAACGGCCCGACCTATCTGATTTTAGTTGGAGATCCTGGCCTAGCCCCGCACAACGTGAACTACGGCTTCAGTCTCGCCGCCCAGCAGAATGCAAACGACCTTCAGGGACAAGGCAACAAGGTCATCGGTTGCAGAGTGTCATCGGCGACGGATTTCAACAATGCGCTAACGACGAACGGTTTTATCGGCGGTGGCGTAATCTATTTCGGGCATAGCGGCCCGTACCTTTATAGTTCGAACCCAAGAATAGTACTTAGCATTCTCGCGATCGGCCAAGCGTCTGGCGGCGACACGAACCTCTCGTACAGCAACATTAACGAAATCTGCCCCTCCGGATGCAGCAGTATTCTTGGTCCGAACATTACGCTTGTAATAAATGGGTGTAGAGCCGCTGCTACCGTGTCAGGTGACCCGAGCGATATCACCGGCATTTCCTCCACTCCAATCGCCAAGGTGCTGGCAAGGCAACTCAACATAAAGGTGACCGCGTACATGGTGGGCACTTATTTCAGTCTGAACAACGCCGCCAATGCCACCAGCAACAACTGGACGGGAGAACCAAACCCCCTTCCGACGAGCGTTCCCATGTACTTGATCCCGGAAGGACCGCATGGAAACAAGAAGCCACCGACGGCATTCTGTGCTGTTGGGAGTTGTCCGAACTGAACGCGCGCGAGTGATTTTAATTGGATGCTCTGCACGGGAGACGAAAAATGAAACGGGTCGCATCGGTCGGGTTCGCCTTGATGCTGTTTGTTGTTGCTCTGTCCGCTCAAGATACGGCATCAACTGCAGAAGCAGGAAATGAACCCATCAAAGGAAAGTCACGCACAGAAGTTGTCGACGAATTATGGCGCATGGCCACTCGGGGTGAACTCTTGACGCCCGAAGGCTGGCATCAGGCCTGCGGATTCTTTACAAATCCGACTCCGTTTTCGGCGAACAAGGTAATCCTTGTCATGTCAAACGATTGGGGCCCATCTTATGGAGATAGATCAAAAAGCGATAGTACTGACGTGGAACTCGGATACTTTGATATGGGAAAGATCGATGCGGAGCTACGATACACGCCTCCGCCGAAAACGGAATTCGTTAAAACAGGGTTTTTGTACCACTTGGTTACTGTCCCTGCGCACTCGATGATGTATGGCCCCGATGGGAAAACGTTGGTGGAGAAAAAGCTTCTAGGGTATCGCTTCTGGCAAATTCAAGGCTCACCAGGCCTACCGTGGACAACCGTGAATACGGCGATTCGATACGTGCTGGAAATGCGCGGGAAAACTACTGACCCGACAATCAAGAAAAACGCCGATGAAACCTTGGCCAAGCTCTTGCGTCTTCACTAACAGAGGTCCGGCTGCCAATGCCCTGTGCAGTTCTGACTTGGCCAAAGTCGTGATCATCAACGCATCAACGGAGGTGAGCACGCGCCTAACGGAATCCGTCGGATCAAACCGATTAAACATCGCCATAAAGTTGACTGAGGCAGTCTAACTTGCTTCGAGGTTCTTCAATGCGTCCGCGATGTCTGTTTGCGAGACGATAGCGTAACGTTCAAAAACGCTCCGAGTTCGCCAGTCGCCAATTTTCATGATGACGCCTTCGGCGATTCCGGCCCGACGCAGGTTACGGGCAGCGGTGCGGCGCAGATCATGGAACAGCAAACCGGGCACACCGGCAGCCTTCGTTGCCTTCGCCCAAGTATCCCGAAAATCCCGGACGGGCTTGCCATCTGAACGGGCGAAGACAGCATCTTTGTGAGTTTTCGGTGGACCTGCGTGACTCCGTGCTACGGGAGATGATAGCGTCGATCCTGCGATGAGCGAGCAGGAAAAACCGACGAGGGTTGCAGGTGCTCGGGCCGTTCCGGTGGGGATGCGTCGGGTATACCGGCGGCTGGAACATTGGCGGAGCATGCGCCCACGGCCGTTGTCGATTCCGGAGTCGCTGTGGGCTGCGGCTGCGGAGTTGTCTAAGGAGTACGGCGTCTGCCAGACCGCACAGGTTCTCCGTTTGGAGTATGGCAAGCTCAAACGACTGGCGGGGTCAGGAAGCGTAGTCGGGAACGCCAAGGTAATCCCTCCGACATTTGTTGAACTGATAGGGCCGCGGTCCGGTGGCTTGTCGGAGTGGCTCGTCGAGTTGGAAGGATCGCGCGGCAAGATGCGCATCCAGTGGAAAGGAACGACTGCGCCGGATCTCGCCGGTCTAACTCGCGTTCTGTTGGAGCGCGAGTAAGGTGATTCAGATCACGCCGCAGATGCGCATCTTGGTCGCGGTGGAGGCAGTCGACGGAAGAAAGGGTATCGACTCACTGGCGCGGCTGTGTCAGGAGAGACTTCAGGCCGATCCGTTTTCTGGCTGCCTATTTATCTTTCGCAGCCGCCGAGCCACGGCAATCCGGATCTTGGTCTACGACGGACAGGGTTTCTGGCTGGCACAGAAGCGGCTCTCCAAGGGACGGTTTCGGTGGTGGCCGAGCGGGAGCGAGCCGGTGTGCGCATTGCAGGCCCATCAGGCGCAAGTTCTGTTGGTGGCTGGCAACCCGGATACGGAAGCGGCGCCGGTGTGGCGTCGCGTGACCGCGTAAAACAAACAAAATCGCGCCAAGCGGCTTGCGTTCCATTTTCTGTTCTGCCACACTGTGAGGCATGCAGACCGAGTGGAAACACCGCGGCCGAGTCGTCACCGCCGAAGATATCGCCTTTATCCGACAGTTGATCACGGATCACCCGGATGCCAGTCGGCGCGCGCTGTCTCAGAAACTCTGCGAGAGATGGCAGTGGAAGCAGGCCAATGGCGCGCTGCGGGATATGGTGTGCCGCAGTCTTTTATTAATGCTCGACCGAGCGGGCCGGATCGAGTTACCAGCCGTACGTTACACTCCGCCGAACCCGCTGGCCCGTCGCCCGCGGCCAACGCCGGTGCGAACCGACACAACCCCGATCCGCGTGCTGTTGCGTCAACTGCAGCCTGTCGAACTTCAGCGAGTACGACGCACAGTGAATGAACCGTTGTTCAACAGCCTGATGGAACAACACCACTACCTGGCCTATGAGCAACCGGTAGGCGAGCATATTAAATATCTGGTCTGGGCTCAGGGCCGACCGATCGCCTGCCTGGCGTGGAGTTCGGCCCCCCGGCACCTGGCGAGCCGAGACCACTTCATCGGCTGGAACAGTGAGGCACGGCGGAGCAATCTTCGCTTCATCGCCTACAACACCCGCTTTCTGATTCTGCCGTGGGTGCAGGTGCCCCACTTGGCCTCGCACATTCTCAGCCGCATGGCGAAGCGGCTCTCGCAGGATTGGGAGAAAGTCTACGGACATCCGATCTACTTCCTGGAAACCTTTGTCGACCCTACTCGCTTCCGTGGGACCTGTTACCGCGCGGCGAACTGGCACCTGCTCGGACACACGACAGGCCGCGGCAAGGACGATCAAACGCACCGAGCGAACCGTTCAGTCAAAGAAGTTCTCGGTTATCCGCTCACCCCACGTTTTCGCGAGCTGCTAACGGAAGCGTAGATGAAACCGTCCATCGAGCGCGTCGACATCTCGACCGAGGAACTCGAAGCCTTGCTGGAACGGGTACGTGGAGTGCTGAGCGCCGAGGACTATCGCAAGCTCGCAGCGGCAGTTCACACTCTGAGTTATGTGACGGAGTTATTGGAGAATCGCGAGACGACACTTCAGTCCTTGCGCAGACTGTTGTGCCAATCGAGCACTGAGAAGACCGAACAGGTTCTGAAGGAAGCCGGAGTCGAGATCAGCTCGGAGCATCGCGGAACTTGTGGCGCGCGCCCGCCCGCAGGTCCGGTTACCGGACACGGCCGCAACGGCGCGGCGGCGTACCGCGGAGGGCGCAAGGTTGAGGTGGCGCATCGTTCACTAACTCATGGAGATCGCTGTCCCGAATGTCAGCGGGGCAAAGTATATGTGCAGCGTGAGCCCGGCGTGCTAGTGCGGATGATCGGACGAGCGCCAGTCGATGCGACGGTGTATGAATTACGGAAGTTGAGATGCAATCTCTGTGGGGAGATGTTCACGGCCGACGCTCCGGAGGGCGTGGGGGAAGAAAAGTACGATGAGACGTCGGCCAGCATGATCGCACTGCTCAAGTATGGCACTGGGCTTCCTTTTCACCGCTTGGAGAAATTGGAGAGAAATCTGGGTATTCCGCTCGCGGCTTCGACGCAATGGGAGATCATGGAGGAAACTGCGGAGGTAATCAAACCAGCGTTCCAGGAACTGATCCGTGAAGCGGCACAGGGAGAAGTGCTGCACAATGACGACACCGGCGCGAAAGTGCTGGCGCTTGCACGCGAGCCGACCGAGAACACCAGCGACCGCACGGGCGTATTCACATCTGGGATTGTCTCAGTAGCACAGGGGCGGAAGATAGCTCTGTTGTTCACCGGTCGCCAGCACGCGGGCGAGAACCTGGCCGCTGTGCTGAGTCGGCGGGCAGCTGAACTCGATCCGCCGATCCAGATGTCGGATGCGCTCTCGCGGAACACACCGAAGCTGGCCCGACCGGTCGAAATACTCGTGGCTAACTGCCTCGCGCATGGAAGACGGCAGTTTGTGGAAGTGGCTCCGAGTTTTCCCGAGGAATGCCGCCTCGTGCTGGAAGCGCTCGGCAACGTGTATCACCACGAGGCGCTCGCTTGCGAGCAGGGGCTGTCGCCAGACGAGCGGATGCGGTTCCACCAAGAACGCAGCGGGCCAATACTCGAACAACTGCACGGCTGGCTGACGGCGCAATTGGTGGAGAGAAGGACGGAGCCGAACTCGGCACTGGGCAAGGCTATTTCCTACCTGTTGAAGTACTGGACGAAGCTGACATTGTTCCTGCGCCAGCCAGGCGCTCCGCTAGACAACAACATTTGCGAAAGGGCATTGAAAAAAGTCATCCTGCATCGCAAGAACGCGCTGTTCTACCGGACGCTGAACGGCGCGCAGGTGGGCGACCTGTTTATGAGTTTGATTCACACCTGCGAACTTTCAGGCGCCAACCCGTTCGACTACCTGACCGAGTTACAGCGACATTCTGCCGATGTTAACCGGTATCCGCAGCAGTGGATGCCGTGGAACTATCGCGACGCGGTGCGGACCGGAACATGAGGTTAACTTAAGAGTGACGACCGTCCTTTCGCACAAACACGTTGATTCCGAGAGGGATTTGCCCGCCATTAAGCAGTTGGCCGAACCTTTGCTGAAGCGTTTCGGCTTAGGGAGATTTAGTGAGCACATAGTCGTGCCGACTGTCTGTCGAGAATCAAGCCGCTGGCTTCGGCTACCTTTGTGATCCTGATCACCGATCAGTGTGCGCAATGCTGTTTTTCGTTGACATATAACGACTGACTAATTTAACTTTCTGTCGAATTTCCAGCAGGGACATATTCAGTCTCCGCTTTCTCAAGAGACTCTCTGCTGATCTTCTTCCCCGTCAAGCAGTCAGGTAGAAGTTTGCTCAACAAACGCGCACAGCCGTGTCCGGAGGTCGCCGTTACAGGGGGTGCCAGCTAGTCCGTTTCCCTCCTTTTTACTGCCTCCTGTCGACCTGCAACGTCTGGCGCACAAACAGAACAGTTAATGCCACGCAAAATCGAGGAGATGCCGCAAATGAAACTTCGGGGATCGCTGAGCGAGTCATCGTTTCTCTGCCTGCTGGTCGCTGCGCTCATCATAGTTTTCCCAGGTTCCGTGACCGCTCAAGTGCCCGACCCCACGATAGCCGCGATGGCTCCCATCCCGGGTGTCGGCCACGATTACATCGGCTTAGCAACCGAAACAGTGAATCCGGCCGACGGGTCCTTCACTTTCAATCTGCCGCTGAATCCGCCGCCAGGCCGCCAACTCAGCTTTCCATTCGGCGTGCGCTATGGTTCTTACGAGCAGTATTACCTAGCAAGTAATCAGATCTCTGGGAGCGTTACCTGGTACCCTGTGCCTAATGCGCCGTTCCAGTATTACGGATGGGCATATCTGCTTCCGAGCTACGCGGCCCAAGCATATACACAATATTCCCAACCCAACCCCGGCGCCGACCCCCCATACAGCTCCTATGATTACTGCGATGGCACGGAGAACGGTGTCCTAAGAATCGGTGGTGTGCAGTACAGTGCTGGTATTCAATACATCTGGCCGGACCCGAGCAACAACGGCCCGATTAACTGTTCACAAGGCGTAACAGACGGTTTGGCAAATGTTACTGGAACTGACGTCAGCTTTGGTGCCACTGGCCCCATTACATACAACGGCACAAATCCTGCCATGCAGGCTGTCGATTCTTCCGGAACGACGTATCAATTCCCAGCCTATTTCCTTGATTATTCCGGGTCCAGTAACAGCACTCCGAGCTGGGGGCTGCTGGCTACGTCCATCACAGACAAGAACGGCAATCAGATTACCTACACGGGGACGCAGTACGCCCTATGGGGTAACGGGACTGGCGGCAGCCAACTCCCGACACCCGCAGGGGGCTACAAGGATACGCTCGGGCGGCAAGTTGTCTCTTGGAGTGGCCTGGGGAGCAGCTCAGGGGACCAAGTCACGATTGCCGGCCTCCCCGCGAACGTCGTTGTGAAATGGGAAACGGTCAACATCAGTTTTCCCGAGACTGGTCACATGGTGTCGGGAAGCGCAGGCAACAGCAACTGCTGGATGGGGAGCCAACCCACGAATCAAATTCAAGGAGTAAGCGAAATCGACCTGCCAAACGGACGAAAGTACTCCTTCGCCTACGACCCAACCTACGGCACCGTCAGCCAGATTATCTTCCCTGACGGTGGCTATGTCCAATACGTTTGGGGGACTTACCCATCCTCCAGCTCCACTCAGATTCAGTGGACTCAGCAGTACACCAGCGCTCAGGAGTTTTGCTATTTTGTCTACGATACCCCGGCTATCACGGATCGTTACGTAAGCGACGGGGCTAGCGTGGTCCTCCATCAGCACTTCACCTATACGCCTGTTAATTGGCTTCTTAGCGGTGGCAGCGTTCCTTACTGGAACACAAAGCAAACCACCGTTGAAACGACCGACAATCGCACAGGCCAAACCTCGTATGTTGTTTACAATTACGTTCCAGTATACTGGAGTGCAAGCGGATACCCCTGGGGTCCGCCCGTGGAGAGCAGCATTCTCTACCAGGACGGTAGCCAGAACACTCTGAGGACCATCAACAAGACTTGGAATAGCACATCCAGGCTCGTTGGCGAACAAACCATCTTAGACAATGGGCAGGGTATAACGACGCTGCGCTGTTGGGGCTTCTATAGCCACGAAGTTGAGGGCTTTTATGAATATGATTTTCAACAGAACGGTGCCAAGCCATCAGACCCTTCCTGCTCGGAACAACCCGTAAGCGTCGGTGGTAACACTCTTAGCGCTGGGCTGAACACCTCCGCAATCGGACCGCTTCTTCGCCAGACAGCTACGGTCTATCACACGTTTCCACTCTCTCCAAGCCCAATCGAACCCGATAGCGTCACGGTCTACGGCGGCTCCGGAAACCAACTCCAACAGACGACGTATGCCTATGACGCCACCTCTGTGGTCGCGTCTGGGACTGCCACTGGCCTAGTTGCGCCTCCCGGTTCGCGCGGCAACGCCACTTCCGTCTCGCGTTGGCTTAACACGACCAACTCCAACCTGACCACGACTTACTCGTATTTCGACAATGGCCAGGTACAAACGAGAACGGACCCCTGCGGCAATGCAACGTGTAGCGACATGACAGGTTCGAATCACACCACGACGTATTCGTATACAGATAGCTACTCCAGTGGAACGCCGCCAGGCCAGACGAATGCGTATCTCACAAACATAAGGGACCCGCTCGGTCATATCACGACTTTCACGTATGGCTATGCCGACGGGCAGCTCACGAGTTCGACAGATCCCAACCTTCAAATTACGAGATACAAATACAACACACCGCCTTCGACCTGCAGCTACCCGGACGGACTTGATCGTCTTAGCGAGATCGATTACCCCGACCTCGGGCAAACGACCTACTGTTACAACGATTTGCCCTACACTTCGTCGACTCCTTCGAATCCCTCCCCGAGCCTCACAACGACCAAAGCCATTACATCGAGCGTGAAGGAGATCAGTACTTCTGCCTTCGATGGCCTTGGACATACGGTGGAGACAATCCTGTCCACAGACCCAGACGGGCCCACATATACCTATACGAGCTATGACGGTTTGGGTCGCCCTTACAAGGTCTACAATCCCTACCGCAGTTCGAACGATTCGACGTACGGAATTACAACCCATACCTACGACGCCCTTGGCCGCACCATTCAGGTCGCCGAGCCTGACGGCTCCACAGTTAACACGGCCTATTCTGGGAACTGCACCACGGTTGCTGACGAAGCAGGTAAGGTGAGAGAGACGTGCACAGATTCTCTTGGGCGTTTGAGTGAAGTGGAGGAACCGGGCGTCGGCGGAAGTCCGACACCGGGATCAGGCACAGTGACCATCGGCGGCAGTGAGCAGAGCACGGTAGCGGGTGCTACGCACAGCACAGGGGAATTCGTGATCAATGGCGGTTCGCCTGGGTCCGGGTGCGGCGGGAATACAGTGCTCCTGTATGTCAACGGTGCAATTGTCGGTGCGACTGGCTACGGAACAGGCAGCACGCCTGCAGGTGTCGCTTCGAACTTGACCAGCGCGATCAATGGCAGTTCCTCCAGCCCTGTGACTGCTACCCTGAGTGGTACCACGATCACGGTTACCAGCAAGGCGACCGGCTCAGGAACCAACTACACCCTCAGCGGCCAACCCACCAACATTAGCCCTCCGTGTCAGACGATTTTTGTGTCCACACTTGGACCGATGTCGGGTGGGCAAGATGGGCAGACGGTTTATGACGCGGGTACAGTGTCAGTCACTGTCGATGGCTTTATCGCTTCGGCTTCCTACGGAAATGGGAGCACGGCGACTTCGATCGCCTCTTCTCTCGCAAGCGGGTTGTCGGCCTCGGGTTCGCCAGTCACGGCCGCATCGAACGGAGATACAATCGCACTCACCGCAACAGTGCCCGGACAAGACTCGAACTATGCTCTGACGAAGTCGGTAAGCTGGAACACCCAGTATTTCACTAATCCTTCGTTTACAGCCACCCCGTCCGGCTCAAGTCTGACCGGGGGAGCAGCTGGTACTCTCGGCAGCAGTCCGCTGGTCACGCAGTACGCGTATGATCCTCTGAACAATCTCACCTGCGTGGTGCAGCAAGGGACCGACACCACCCAGTTCACAACTTGTGCCGCGGCCCCAGCAACCTGGCGTCCACGTTCTTTCGTTTACGACTCGCTGTCTCGCCTGACCAGCGCCACCAATCCAGAGTCCGGGACAATTACTTACCAGTACGATCTCAACGGGAATCCGTCGAGCAAAGTTGCTCCACTACCTAACTCGACCGGCACTGCTCAGGTCACCACCAATTATTCTTACGATGTAACGAATCGGCTCACACAAAAGGCGTACGTGGGTCTCAGCACGGCAATGGCTAAGTTCGCCTACGATGGCAACACTTTGACTGCGTGCGGGCAAGATCCTCCTGCCATCGCTACTCCTACCAATTTGATCGGTCGCCGGTCCGCGATGTGCTCAGGGAATAGCGGCTCTAGCTGGAGCTACGATCCGATGGGCCGCCCGCTGATCGAATCGCGTGTCAACTACGGATCGGCGCGAACGAAGCTCAACGCTAGCTACACGTATTGGCTGGATGGTTCGCTCAAGACGCTCACCTACCCGAGCGGGGATGTCGTTACCTACACGGTCGCCGGCGCGGGGCGTCCTACTCAGGCCATTGATTCCAGCAATAACTACGTAACGAATGCGACATACACGCCTCATGGCGCCTTGACCAGCATGCTTAATGGCTCAGCAATTGCCACGACTAACATCTACAACAACCGCCTGCAGCCCTGCTGGATGTATACCACCTCCGGCACCGCTCTGCCCACAAGTACAGCCTGTTCCGGCACTGCGACAACCGGCAATTTTGAGGATCTCAAGTACGCTTTCAACTGGGGAGTGGGCGACAACGGCAATGTGATGGGCATCGTCAACAATCGCGATACCACGCGCAGCCAAGTGTTCGCCTATGATCTGCTGAATCGCCTGCAATCCGCCTCCACCACCTCCACTTACGCTACCAGTCCGACCAATTGCTGGGGAGAAGGCTACAGCATCGACGCTTGGGGCAACCTCAACTCGTTAAGCTCGCTCAACTCGAACTACACCGGGTGCACGCAAGAGACGGGCTTCTCCACCACCGCGAACACCAGCAACCAGCTTCCGATCGCGAGCAACGGCTACGACTCCGCCGGAAATCTGACCGCTGCGAATGTGAGAGGGTTGAACTACACCTATGTTTACAACGCGGAAAACCAGATGACGAGCGCGACCGGAGTTTCGACGACGAGCTATGTCTATGACGCAGACGGCAAGCGCGCCGGAAAGGTGGGCAGCGAGCTGTACTGGTACGGTGTGGACGGGTCGGTGCTCGACGAGACGGACGCAACCGGCAGCCTCACGAACGGGAACTTCAGCGAATACATTTATTTTGGAGGCCGGCGAATCGCGCGGAGGGACAGCTCAGGGAACGTGTTCTACTACTTCGCAGACCACTTGGGCAGTTCGCGGACGATGGCGGAAGTGGCATCGGGACAGACAACGGCGACCCTTTGTTATGACGCCGACTTCTATCCCTTTGGGGGCGAGAGGACGGTGGTGAACCTGTGCGGCCAGAATTACAAGTTCACCGGCAAGGAACGGGACCTGGAGACCGGTCTCGACAACTTCGGAAAGCGCTACAACGCGTCGAGCATGGGAAGATTCATGTCCCCCGATCCGTCTCCTAAAGGCGTTGCAATGGGCGACCCTCAGTCCTGGAATCTTTACAGCTACGCTCGGAACAGACCGACCCGCTTCGTCGACGTTGGGGGGAATTGGGCTACCGACGTTCACGCCCAGATCGTTACCTATGCCTTGCAGGGGTACATGTCCGCAGGCGAATTGGCCGCGTTGAGGAACGAGCAGTATGTCATGGACAAGGATCAGAAGCCTGCCGACCAGTACAAGCACGCAATGCGGACACCGGGCCAATCTGTGGACGCGGAGACCAACGAAATGTGGAACTTCGTCGCCTCCAAGATGCAGCAGGCTCAGCAGGGCGTCTCGGGAGGAACATTTACGGCGGCGGGCCTTGCTGCTTTGGGTGATGCGATCCACACAGTCGAAGACTACACGTCTCCAATGCACACTTCAGCATCTGGGGAACCGATGGTTTGGTACGGAGCACTTCACGGCGGACTCGCTCATTGGGAGGGCGAGGCCAGCCCGATGGCGGACTGGTCAAGGATAGGCGAAGCGGTACGCTTGACAATGGCAGCTTTCATGCAAGCCAATCCCGTAGAGGCGGCCAATCATGGTCTGACCCCTTCGACTTTCAATGCGGAAGCCAACAAAAGGATAGAGGACTACGTTCGCTCCTTCTACGCAGGCAGCGATTTTCAACAAAGCAATGTCATTCAGGAAGACGCCGCCCGGCAGTGTGCCCTTGGCAATCCTGCCGCTTGCGGTGAAACCGGACCGTCGAGGCAGTGACCATGTCGAGTATCCATTTGCGGCGAATTCTGACTAACCTTGTCATCGCGCTAGGTGTCTCGTTGGTGACTCACTTTGTACTGTTCGTGATTGTTGCCTCAATTACAAATGAATCGTCAGTCTGGGTGCGAACTGCGGAGGCGATCCTAACGCCAGCGGAGGGAATTGTCGAACATATCGCGCCCGGTCACTCAGGGGCTCAGATCTTCTACGGTTTTGTAGTATCCGTGGCCCTGTACACCCTGGTTCTTTGGCCGCTGACTGCCTTGCTGTCACTACGACGAAAGCTGACATGAGTACGATGCCGTTTGCCGTTATCACCGACAGAACTACAAGTTCACCGGCAAAGAACGCGATGCCGAGTCCGGCCTCGATATGTTCGGGGCCAGGTACTACGGCTCCAGCCTCGGCAGGTTTATGACGCCGGATTGGGCTGCCAAGCCCACGGCAGTTCCTTACGCCAGCTTCGGGAATCCGCAAAGTCTCAACCTGTACGGCTACGTGCAGAATAACCCAGAAGCCTTCGTCGATCCCGACGGCCATTGGTGTATATGGGGTATGGGTACGACGTGCAATCAGGCCCCACCACCGCCGCCACCACCGAGTTCGGCAAAACTTCTTTCCCCGCCTCCTAAAGCGCATGTGGACAAAAACGGCAATCCGAGCAGTTCGCAACCGCCGTCCACACCGAAGTGGCAATATCAGCAGTCGACAGGCATCACGGCTCTTAAAGTTGACAGCCTTACTGTTCAGCCAGTAAAAGGTGGATATTCAGGCCATGGTCAAGGCTTGAATGACCCTGAAAGTCAATCTGTGGGAGAAGACGACGATAAGGCAAATGCGGGCCCAATTCCCCAGGGCACTTACAGTATAGGTACTTGGTATGATGGTCCGAAGGGGAAACCGATGGCGAGATTACTCCAAGATCCAGGCACTGAAATGTTCGGTCGTTATGATATCGAGTGGCATGGTGACAACCGCCAAGCGAACTTTACTGCTTCGGAAGGATGCATCGTCTCTCCATCGATGGACACACGGCTAGCCGTCGCAGGGAGTGGCGTCACAGACTTAGAGGTCGTTCCATGACATCAAGACTTAGGGTTCTGATTGAAATCGCCGTCTTTGTGTCGGGTCTTGTGGCTGTTACACAGGCATCAGCACAGCAAGTGCCGAACATCGGGGAAACACAGGCCAATGTGATCTTAGGAGTATTGGAAGACATCCCAGGAGAGTATGCCCGTGAGCCTGATTTTCGGGCGGTACGCGCAATTTTCAAGAAAGTCGGCAACGACTGGCAAGCTTTCCCTACAAAAACCAGGAGCTATCGCGATTTGGAGACTCTGCCGACCTCGTATCCAAAAGAGATGACATGGATCATCGCATTCGATGGAAGGAATTTGGGTGCGGTGAGCTCTCGCACTCCTTCACATTTCAAGTTTTATTACGAGATTGGGATCGAAGAGATAACCAGTCAAAACCCCGTCCCCACTGTCGGTATGAAATCGGTAGATTACTCGGGCTCTCTTCACGAGCCAGTCTATCGCCCTCTTGTCACTATATCGCAGCCAAATGTCTCCGACCCGGAGCAATGGAAGCGTGCGCAGCTTTCGCAAGAGTTGATCGCCGCCGCTCGCCAGCAGTTCCGGGTCAAATTCCCCAAGGTTACGAATTGCAGAAACCCAGAAGAAAATATAGCCAGGCCCTGGAAGTATGGGGATGGGGACATTCAGGTGACCAAAGCGTACTCGTCGAAGGATAAATGGTCGCTCATTGAACTGAACTTGACGAGTAACGCTTGCGATGGAGAACAGGATTTCCAGGACGCCTTTCACGGTCAATGGTACGTCATTGAACCATCGGGAGTCGTAAGGTTCCTGGGGACTGACATGTGGCTCGTTGACGCCGGGGACTACGACAACGACGGGAAGTCCGAGGTGCTGTTCGCGATAGACGAACACAACAAGGGCGGATATCGGCTGTTCTATCGAAACTTCACCAAGAGCGCAGAGTTTGCATTTTACTATCACTGATAGCCGGCAAAGAGCGGGACGCCGAATCCGGCCTCGACAACTTCAAGGCTAGGTACTTCGGGGGGCTGGCCCCTGTCCAACTCGGTTTGGGCGCTTGGGTGGCGATGGCGCGTCAACTTCCGCACCTTAACGTGAACCTGTGTTCCTCAGAGGTCCGCCACCCGCCGCCGACGGACTAGTATGTCGGCGACGCAGACGGTAAGCGCGCCGAGGTGCTGGGCAGCAAGCTGTACTAATGCCTGAGTTTTCGTCACGCACGCTTGCCGAAAACTCACGCATCTTTACAAAAAACTTATGTTGCTCTAAAACAGGGTTCCGTCCAACCTGGAAGCTGGTTTCACGCTGGGCCCCACATAAGCGTGGAGACCACATATTCGCGAACATGTTGGATAAAACATGTTCGCGA
>Ga0326727_10009857_pt1 | contig 23157 bp, 23 predicted proteins | sample MB2enrmetagenome_FD_207643 | JGI IMG/M metagenome (GOLD analysis project Ga0326727, IMG submission 207643) | Lab enriched peat soil microbial communities from McLean, Ithaca, NY, United States - MB29MY | ecosystem: Environmental > Terrestrial > Soil > Wetlands > Peat | place: USA: New York... | reverse complement strand
TCACGCGGACTATAATCAGCTCATGCAGTTTATTGCGGCGGTCAACCCGAAAGCGGTGTTAATCTTCACTGGTTACATAGATCTCTTGTCAGCTCAGATAGAAAGAAAGCTAGGCATTAAAGCTGGGCCACTGCCCGTACTCGCGCAGACGAAGTTAGCCGACTTTACGCGAAGAACTACTTGAAAGTGATATACATGAAAAGACTTACGGCAACAAGGCCGATTGACATCATGATTACAACCTCGGGCCTTATCTTTACTCCCGGAGTCTCCTCTTCAAAGAACCGAAGTAAGCCAGCGCTGGCGGCGGGCATTGGTGATTCTCGTTTGCGCCTCTTCTCACGTGCAGTTGACATTGCTTGTTAGATACCTGTTCATTGGTTTCGGGCGACGCCCAATTAAACTTTGATTCGCATTGGGTTATGAAACGGAGGGTTACCGGATTTTGATGTATTCGTAAGCTTTCGTCGCGCTTTCGAAGCAGTAGTGGACGTCTTGGAAATTCTTCCGCAATTCCGCTACGTCTTTCTTGACATTCATTGGATCTTCCTTATTGATTACCACTCTTTTGATGAGGCTTGCGACCTCGCTCATGTTGTTCTTTCCCATCCCTATCCTAGTTATTTCCGAGGTTCCGATGCGTATGCCGCCTGGATTCTGATAATGCCTCCCGGCCTTAATGTCGCCAGGAAGTAGCTGACGATTCACGATGATGTTAGCAGCTTCAAGCGCTCTCTCCGCATCCCCCCCAAGGGTGTACTTGGTTACATCAACGGCGATTTGGTGTGATTCCGTGAATCCCTTATTCTCCCCAAGCAGGTTGAACCCAGCCTCATGTAATGCCTGCCCTAGGGCTTTGGCGTTGTCGATAACGTGCCCAACGTACTGCTTTCCGAATTCCAACATTTCTGCAAAAGCAACTGCCTTTCCAGCCAAATTATGGAGGTGGTGGTTACTTGTATTCGATGGGAATGTGGCTTTCTTAATCTGATCACTATATTTGTCGAACGACAACACGGCACCACCCTGAGGTCCGAAGAGCGTTTTATGAGTACTCAAGGATACAACGTCGACTCCTTCTCGGAGTGGGTCCTGAAAACGCCCAGCTGCAATGAGACCGCTAACATGGGCAGCATCGTATGCTATTTTTGCACCAACCGAATGCAAGGCGTCAACGAGTTCGCGGATAGGTTGCGGAAATAGGAATAGGCTGCAACCAAACATCGCAAGTTTCGGTGGCTTATGCTCCTCCTCAGCCATCTTCCGTATCTTCTCCTTCGTCTTATCGATGTCAATGTTCATCTCCTCCTTGTCGAACGCGAAGTACTCGACATCAAGGCCGTGTACTGAACCGGCGGTTCCGTTGAACTCCTTTCTTCCTGTTGATATGTGCCCTCCATTCGGAATGGCCATCGCTAGCATCCGGTCGCCCGGGTTTGTGAAAGTCGTATACACGACTAGATTCGCACAAACCCCAGAGACGGGCCGTACGTCTACAAATTCTGCTTTGAACAGTTCCTTCGCTAGATCGATGCAGATTCGCTCAACCTGATCTATGTATACGCATCCAGCGTATACTCGCTCCCCGACCCATCCTTGCGTAGACTCTACAGATATGCAGGTCTATTCCGCGTAACGGTTGCCGAAGTCCGAAACGATCGCTTCGCGAACCGCTGGGCTGGGAACGTTCTCAGACGCGATTAATGGTATCGACTCGGAGAACCACTTATGGTGCTGCTCCAGCAGTTCCAGCACCTTGTCACGGGACTCTTTTGGTTTCGGTAAATCAAACACCCCACCCAAGGGAGCTCCGTGGACCTCTAAATCCCTTTACCCTGAATATCTCGCCGTAGGGAAGGCTGGCTTTCTACTGGCTCTTGAGTCCGGCATCTTGACGTCTTAGCTCTCTTAGAAAACGACCCGTTTCATTACGCATGGGGTAGTGCATTAGTCGCCTGAGGTCTTTCGGTTCATCCACATCAAAACTGATACCCTTTGATCTTATCACTCGACTCGAGACGCCCTGCTTATCCGCAAGGGCCAGATGCCTCTGGAAACTATCTCTTCCAAAAACAGGCCGAATTACTCCTGGCGGACGCGTGAGTAGAGCATTTGTCCCCCCATCTTTCGAAGGCGCAAGCGCCACGGAGTAACCCGCGGCATGATGGAGAAAGTCGACGATCTCACGAGGCGTGATCAACGGCATGTCGGCATGCATTACTAGCGACGCTGAGGCACCGTTGCCTTTCGATTCCCGGATAGCCAATCGGATCGCCTTATTCAAGTCCCGTCTCCTACCCTCCCAAAGCCAACCGGCGCCATGTGACCGCGCGATTTTCCTAGCACCGTAATCCGCGCTCACCACCGTTACCCTATCAAGCCTGTCGACCTTTCTCAACGCTTCGAGGGTATCTGCCAACATCGCAACGGAAAATTGGGCCCTTTCTGAAGGACTCAGTAGAGACGTTAGCCTGGCTTTTGACAGTTTCAATACTTTTATGGGGACTATCGCATGCACTTTGGCTAGTCTTTGCCGATGCTCTTTCAATGTCTGAATTCACTTGTCGCTCTCCGTGCTAGGTGAATTTTGTCTGCCATGGTTTTCATGAGAGTCTGAGTCACGATCGGTTTGATGCCTAACGATCTTACTTGTGGTGCAAGTTGAGCGTCAACCTTGTCAATCATTAATGCATCTAAGAAGTCTCTGTAGTATTTTGCTACACCGATCGCGCTTGCCTCTATGCCCGAGGACTTCATCAATTTGTCAGCCGGCCCTTTTACGGTTTTGCCGCCCACAATGGGACTGATGCCTAGGATTGGTGCCTTTGTTTTTCTAAGTGCTGCGCGGATACCTCTCACGGCCAAAATAGCTCCTATGCTGACAATAGGGTTGCTCGGACAAATTATGATTCCACTTGCTTCACTTATTGATTGAATGACATGTGGTGCGGGTCTTGCGGAGTCGGACCCTTTGAAGAGAACGCTTTTGACCTTTGGTTTGGTCTGGCGCCTGACCATGTATTCTTGAAAGTGCATGCGACTTCGACGGGATAAAACGTAGGTTTGAAGTAAGTCGTCAGTTGAAGGAAGAAGGGTCACATCGAGTCCCAAACGCGAAACTATACTCGTCGTTGCGGCGGATAGCGTCTTACCTCGACGCATTTGTTCAGTGCGGTAGAGATGCGTTGCTAGATCGCGATCACCGATATTGAACCAGGTTTTGTAACCGTACCTTTGAAGCAGGTCTTGGCAGTGGAAAGTGTCTCCTTTGAATCCCCAACCTCTTACCGGATCGACTAAATCGGCGAGGGTGTAAGTGACGATGTCCAAGTCGGGAGATACATGAAGGCCGTAGAATTCTATGTCGTCTCCCACATTTCCAATTATGGTGATACGTCTTTGTGGCACGACCCTAATGAGTCCTTGAAGGAATCTCGCGGCCCCAACTCCTCCGGCTAATGCGACAATCATAGACCGTACCACTCGGGAACCGCTCTTTTGCTAAGCCTTGCTAAACCTGCTTATCCAAGGATGGCCTGAAGCGATTTGAGGAACCTTCGAGTAAAGTGATGTGAGGACTGTGTAGGGGACCGCGACCGAGAAGATTGCGTGCAGAGCATTGAAGATGCTCGTAAAGAGCAACATGGCCGTAAGAACCTGACCTGGTCCTGCGAATTGCATATGCAGCGTACCCTGAAGCGTTTGTTGGCTAAAACCTAGGTAGTCAATTCCAAAAATCACTGGGCCAATATACGTGAAGACAAAGTAGTTGACTACTAGCAGGATGAAGACGCGCACAAGGATTGCAAACGCAAGCATTGTGCCAAGAGCGAAGGATATTCGAACGTGATTCACCGCTAACCGTCGATAGGTTATGCTTCCTAACCATAAACCGAAGAGCGTTGAAAGTACTGAAGCGAACTTTACTGCAGGACCTAATGGGGTGTCAGTACCGGTGGCAGTGAGGAATATCCAGTGAACGGTAGCGGTTACCAGCGCGGGGATGGGGCCGAAAATAAGGAAAGCTAAGACGGAGAATAGCTCGGCCGGATCAAATTTGAGGAATGGCAATATTGGAAACGATGGTTGAATACGAGCCGGGAGCACAACAGTAATCAGGGCCGCTAGCGCGCCCATTACCGCCGCGCCCGTTAAACCCACGCTTCGCCTCGCAAACAGGCTTTCCGCCATTCAAACCATCAAAGCTGCGCACAGAAAGTCACAACTACTTAACTGTTATTTTATGACAATCTCATGAAAAAGGCATGTTATTATGTGCTATATATCATGAAATTATCTTTGTTTATTGAAGTTTTTAGCTTTTGTAATGAAGTCGCGGATCTGTTCAATGTTTAGGGGCGAGAGAACCCTAGACCTGCCTACTTCGTAAACTTGAAGGAGGCCTGCGCTCCTGAGTATTTCGACGTGCCTATAGACTCCACCGTAATCCATTTTCAAGTTACTAGCTACAGCCGTAATGTGCAAAGGTTTCTTGCTGTCCATGAGCATCAGTAGAATGCGGAGTCTGACGGTATTTCCTAAGGCCGAGAACGTTGCTGAGGCGGATCGAAGTTCTTCGGTAGCGGACATTAGTTGATCTATCTCTTCCTGTGGACACCTATGGGAGTAATCGAGAGTTAATGCTTGTCAAGTCGTATCCCTTTCCTGTGCGCAAACTCAGCCATATGTTCGTCAGAACAGAAGTGATACGTTTTCAATTGCTCTGCTTCATCGATCGCGAAAGATGTTGAAGCCATAAGGTCGGTTACCTTCCCACATAGATTACACATGACTTTCATTCTTCTGGACCTAGGATTTGCTAGCTAACATAAGCGAGCTCCCTCTCGCTGCCCTTACGGCCTTCGCGTGGAAACGAATGTGAGAGGTCCTTGGCTTTTTGTACAACCTCCGCGTTCTCTTTGGCCTGTTTCTCTAGCGCCGTCAGATCTATTGAGATGTTCAAGATTTTTGACGCGAGTTGTAAGGCTGCTTTCGCTGCGTTAGCATCTAGTGATAAGTAACCTGGAGTTTCGGCTAGGAGGCATATGGCTGGGATTTTCTTTGGTTTGGCGAGCCCGAATATGAGGCCGTTAGTTCCTGTTATTGCGCCTCCGGCTAATTTCACGGCGCCTAAGGATTCTAGCTCCTTAACCGATTCGATGTCAGTTGCACCGGCGTACACCTTCGGTTGATCTGCAAACCTGTCCGTAGCCATTCCACCCATTGTGATCACTTTTCTCGTAGTGAACTTCGCTGCCAAATCTAAGACAACCTCCGCCAGCTCGTATTGCCCTTCTGGTGAATAGGGCTGCTCGTTGGCTGTGAAGAGAAGTAGATCAGATCCTCCGTCCTTGTTCTTCCAGTAGTGGAACTCGCCTTTCATCATACCCACTAGTCCGTCCTCAGTTAACCAAACTTTCGGGGAGAACATTGGAGAGAAGACCTCCGCGAAGAGTTGAGCTTTCAGCTCTTTCTGGAGGTGATTGACTGCTAACCATGCGACTGAGCCGATACCCGGAAGACCGCATATCATTACGGCGTCTCGGAGTTCGGGTTGTTGCGAGTAACGCACTTCTGTTTGCATTGTGATTCCCGATGGATCGTGAATAGTGTTATGGAATCTATGTGACTGGCCGGTAATTAGCATGCTTGTGAATAAGGCCGTATTAGCGACTATTGCCCTCTATTGAGAGGGGAGTTTCTGTTGGCCAAATGGGGTTAACCCCCACGCGAACGGTTTGGTCTTGCTCAGTCGGTCCACCAAACGGTCCCTTCTCAATGCTTTGAGGTGATAGGTTACACACGCATAAGACAACCCGGCCTCTTTCACTATCTGCGGTGCACTCCTGTGATCCTTCTCGAGAACAACGAGGATCCTAGTTCGAGCGACTAATCCTGCCTTGACGTTACGCTTCGAGGTAAGATAGGCTTTGGGATGAAGCGCTCCGCGCTTTGCCATGTTATCATCTCATACGAATTGTGCTAGAGTTGGTTGTTTCCTTTTCTCTTCATGTTCGTTAAAGAGGGAGTTGATCTCCTCTCGGAGAAGTAACAATCGCTGTGCGTGGTACTGACCTAGGTCGTACCGCTTAACCAAATCCTGCGCTACAGTCAAGTATTTTTCCACACTCCCCTTGTACACAGTTAGTGAGAGCTTGCCCCCGCATCTTGGACAGGTTCCTTTCAACGGGAGACGTCGGAATTTCGAATTGCATTTAGTGCATCGGAACCTCTGCCCGGCGAAAGCCTTTAGGTTCCCAGTAAGGTCCCGCATGAAATGCGTTGACAACACTCTCTTCGCGACTTCCCCTGCTTCCACGGCTTTAATCGACTCAGCCAGTTTCAGCTGCAGGGTCACCTTTTCAATCATCGATCCCAGTTTCTTGTAAACGCTCTCCAAGTTTCCTCCATCCACATCACTAGTATCATGAGTGAAACCTAGAGACTCCAATACTGCCTGTGAGCCCAACCTGTCCTGAACTGTTTCGATAATATTGGCTTGAGATTTGGGGTCAGAGTGTTTTTGCGCTGCATCGTAGAACTGTAACGGAAGTCGGTTAACTGATTCGATGTTGAACGCTTGGCGGGCAACCTCCCGCGGCTTAATCCCGATCGTTAACAATATCGGGGCATCCATTATCCCCCCAATCCTAGAGGGGAGAAACTGTTTCGAGAAGTTCAGAAGGATGTCCAAAGCGAGGCTGACGGAGTCCTCATCCCCATCGCAATCCCTGCGCTTGGCGGCATGCCAGAATGGGTGTGCAAGCGTGACGCTGGCTTTCGTAAAGCCGATAATACGCCCAATGACACCTACTGAGGTGTGCGGTGAGAGGCCGATGACCAATTGACCAACGAGGTCATCTTTGTTCTTCGCGTTATAGAATGGGGGGAGCCCGTAAAGGGATTGTAGGAGATCGTCTATGAATTTTGCGACTCTGACAAAGTAGTCCCCGCATTCTTCAGGAACGATGATGTCGTGTACCCTTAGGCTACAACACCCGTTCGCTGTAAGTGATTTCCCCGCTACGTCGACATCGTACCCCAACGCAACTAGTTTGTCAATCCCCACCCCAATCTCAGCAGGTTTAAAGTGTGTAAGCGGCGCATTCGTCGCATCGAATCGTACAGTTCCATCTTTGAATACCGATACGTCATATTTCGCCCTCAGAAGCCCTTTCTCTAGAGGTTCCGGCGTCCTCGTTTGATTGGTCAACCCGCGCACGCCTTTTACGCTCTCGGGTGTGACGCTAAGGGAGAGTCTTCTTTGCGCCGAGTTGAAAAAGTCGCGTATGGATACGTTCCTTCGGGTAAACGCTTCAGCGTTGCCTTTGCATGAAGGACAGGTTCTATCAGGACTATCGGTACCGCACCTTGGGCAAGTAAACGCGCCGATCGTATCAGCGCCACATTTCTCACATTTGCCCAAGTGGGTTGTGTTCCCACAGTTCTGGCACTTCCGGTAGGCTAATTCAACTGAGATTACGGTGTGTTCTGCTATAGCTTCAACAATATTTCGCCTCGATCCTCCCGCTAACCCAATAGGAAACAGGCAATGGACTACGGGCCGCATTTCGCGCTGCTTAGCCTTTTCCGGCCGCCCCATTCTCGCGCCAACATAGACCGGCGCCTTCCTCATCACGCGCATTCCCGAGATTTGAAAGAGCTTCTCAAACACGTCCTTACAGTCCACCCCATTGTCCTGCGAGGGCAAACCAAGGCATTCGTACAGAATCGTCGCATCCTCATCCACTACAAGGAGATCTCGATCAACTCTGTGCGGGACGCAAAGGTTTTCCAGAATAGCCTTCGTCATTGCATCATTTTTGGTCAATATTCGATTAGGTGATGAGACTGTTTGTTTTGGGTCCAGTAGTTTCGCGCGCAAGTGGTCAAAGTCTTGTGGGGTAATGTTCTCCCAAAACCATGTGTACTTAGGATGAAGAGGAACGTTGGATCGTTTTGAAATCCGTATCGCCTCCTCGGCGGTCGGATATTCTCCCCTCGATTCGTCTAGATAGGCGGCAATGCTTCTCTCTTCTACACCTATGTGATCCGCAAATCCGTGGAGACCAGTGTGCTTGATCGCTTCAAGTTGCATTAACTGCCTCCACCATTCCTCGACGAAGCCTGACGGGAGAAGCGGCCGATTGTTCTCAAGAAATTCCCCGAACCCAACGAGTATGTCCCCTAGGAACAGAATTTTGTCCACCGAATCGAGGAGCGTTTCTGTCCGTTTTGGATCCGATAGCCTAACAACGGAGCCGTCCTTCAATCGAACAATGGGCGGTTCGATTGAATCAACGGTGGCCGCGATCCCTGCCTTGCCCGGCTTCTCTAACCTCAACTGTGTTCCAACGGCGATGAACTTGCCGAGCACAATCATTGTAGACGGGTGAAGCCCGATTGCAGCCAAGCCGGTATTTCTAGCCCTCCCGTATCTCAGCCTAAAGCCTCCCTGGAACTGAGGGAAGGAAAAGATTGGACGTCCCGCCAGAACATCTTCCATGAACATGAACTCTCGCGCTTCCTCAGCTTCGGCCACGGGGGGCTTGATTTCCCTCAGCCAGCTCCACCCCTCTATTCCCAGACTGTCAATTATCTTCAGGACCTTGTGACTTCTACCGATCAGCCCATCATGAACAACCCTAAGTGCCCCACCTCTCACACGGTTCGTGTCCACCCGTGGCACGTTCCTGTACGCTGAAACTTCGACGGGATCGGTCTCAACACCGTTGACTTCAACGGGAAGTCGCATGACCGCGTTGAACAGCTCTTCATCTGAGACCTTAAACTGAAATCGAGCAACTTCCCTCTCGTACAAGCGTAATTCTTCGACGAACCTTTTCGCTTCAATCTCCGTAGCCTTGTATCGTCCCAATCCTACTTGGTGTCTCACATAATCGGCGATGACAAGAATCAATGCCATATCGGTGCCCCCGGCGGACCTAATGGGGCCTGCAAAGTAGACAGCTAGATACTTTGACCCATCTGGATTTGTTCGTATCCTGACGCTTGAGATACCCTCAATCGGCGCTGCCGTAACTCCTTCATCTAGAATGGCCGACGCAGTTCGAACCGCCTGTTCTGCCGCTCGCTCACCTTCTACTCCATACTTTAGCGAAATCTCCTCAGCTATCTTGAGAGCCACAAGCTCACGGGGCATCAGAAGCGAAAGTTCGCGGATTCTTGAAGCCACTGCGGTAGGCCCGACAGCTTTCTCGACGCGTTCCGCAACATCCTGCGTGACCACAGACTCTGGCTCGCGTGAGGGATCCAATCCCTTTGCCCGTGCCTGTCTAGCCAAATCGTAGATTCTGTCAACCTGATCCTTTAGGCCATGAAAATACAGGTCGTGTGGGCTTACAGTTGTTGCATCCAACGTGGCAGGCCTGAACTACAGACTGGCCTTCCTCTTCTTTAAGACTAGGAGCGTCGGGCGCCGATTTGTTCAAACGGAAGCAGATTCGGCGGGCTGCTGAGTCTGCTGAGTTTGGGCCCTGTCTTTAACATAGAAGCTGTCCATGAACATGCAGTATATGTCTACGAGTTGACTTGACGGAGTCGCTTCGAATTCGCGTTTGAGCCCGCAGGAACCACATTGTACAATCGCGGGACCGGCTCCCTGCGGAAGTTTTACGCGTATTGCCTCCTCACCACATACAGGACAGGTGAAGACGGAGGGTAGTTTCTTCTTTACAACTTTTATTACTCGTCTTCTACGTCTGCCCAACCTGACTCCTCTCTAATTCACGAGCAAACATGAACCCGAGTTATTTCAACGTTCCACCCAGCATAACATCAGACTCGGCCCTGGATCCGTTGAAGCGCAAGCCATCCTAATCCACCATTTAGAACCATGATGGGTCGCAGATGGAGTGGGGAAATATCGTTCGTAAGTCGATCCAGAAGACATGTGCTAGAGCGTGAAGCACTCCCCTGTCGACTATCTTATAGTCGTCTATTGGACCGAACATTTTCGCGATTCTTCGACATACTCTGCGGTAAGCTCGGATTTGTCATCGCTGCATGCCCGCTCCGCAGGAAGTCCCTCAAAGAGTTTAAGTGAATACGAAACCGTATCCGGGGTGGGAGTCCTTTGGGAGAACAACCCGACGCCGTTGCAGATGCACGTTACTCAATCCGCAGCACCGTAAGCGACCCAGTCGCGAGACTCCTCTTGGGCAGCAGCCACCTAACCGAGCCGCAACTGGAAACACTACTTGCTGACTCAGTTTCACACGAGAAAGTCATGAAAAAAGGTTATCGACACCTTTTCAGGCCATCAACGAAGAGAATTAGCCGCGGATCATATAATCGCAGCCTAATCCAAGCCCAAAACAACGTTATTCGATCAATTTACACGATTTTACTATTGGGATACGTAGGACTATTCGACACTTCCGCGTTACAGCCGTTCATCGAACTCTCGGACACACTTCAGGGCTACATCCAAGAAAACCAACCCTCCTCACCCGGCGAAATCGACGCAATTCAAGAGTTGAAGCGAAGACTCTCGGAGGTGATCGCCGCATTAGCTAACCGCCAGAGTTTCAAAGATATCCTGTAACGAATCATGTGATGTCACGTGATATATAACTGATATATTAGAATCTAATCGAACAAGATATGCGTTGGAGGAAAGAAAAAGGGAACAAATATGGCAAATCATCCTATACGACCGTAATATAGGCCAATCGTGTGATGTCATCGTGAGCCTGGTGGACATCACCTCAGCATCACGTTCAAATCATTGTGACGTCATACGAACATTGTGACATCACAGTATAAAAGAGGTTAAAACTCCCTGCCTACCTCATTTCCGATAGCCTTGGACACCTTTGCCTCATTAGTCGATTTAGTTTCCGTGCTCTGTTTGGTATTGGTAGGCATTGTAGGGAGCAAGGCGATCCGCGCTTTTCAGCAGAGCAAACAAGCGTTAGTTGAATCCTCGTCACTAATCAGCATCATCGTGGACGCTCTTTCATCACGCATTCAACGCTCGGAGTCCGTAATTGTTCAACTACGGTCAGATGTGGAGGCAACAACGCAACGCAGCGAGACTCTTGCAGGAGAACAGGCTACTTTGCGCGTATCACATGAGGAGACATTGCATCATTTACAAGAGATCTTAGCTAACGACAAGAAGCTCATCCTAGAATTTGAGCAATTAAAATCGAAACTCAACGCCATTCAACAAAGAAGCCCAGCCACCGACGCCTTACCGAAACGTGAGAATTTGGCTGCTCTAGTCTCTGATGGAGACCTCTTGGCCACCCTCACCCCAACGGAACGTATGACACTGGAAATTTTGAGAGACGAAGGGGCGAAAGCGGCCCCAGAAATAGGAAAACGCCTGAAGAAATCTAGAGAACACACATCGCGATTGATGAAGAAGTTGTATATGGAAGGATATGTTGACCGTGAATCGAACCATGCTCCGTTCAGATACAAACTGAACGAGAGTTTGCGGGCGACATTCGAAAGCTCGAGTAACCCTATCAGGGCGAAACCGTCGGAGGCGTTTTGAGTCTATAAACCCAATGAGCAGCCGACCCTGTTCTCTCTAACATACCGCGGTCTGCAAGCCGCGATAAGTACGTTGAAACGGCACCAAGGGTGAAGTCCTCACCCCAAGCTTCGCGGTAGGATTGGTAGATCTCACGAGAATCGAAACTGCGATCCGCTAATTGTGTGTTGATAACATCCGTTAGCCTATTCATTTTGCTCTCTCGACCTTCAAGAGTAGAAGAAGGATGGCTAGAACCGGCCACGATTTCCGCGTATTCCAACAGTCGATTAACTTTGTCGACCGTGAACTCTCCCTCAATGGCTAGGCTATGTTTCGCACCAGACCGGTCGAAGAATTCCAGTTTGATTCGTTTCTTCATGATCGTCACATACCACAGGTCAACACATTATAAGTTGATAGGCACTGTTGAGCACTCTACTGGTATAGTTGCACCGGAAAAATCATGAGTCCAGTGGAAATAAAGGGGTTATCGTAACGTTCCACAGAGGACAACATTGAATTGCAACGAAAATACGCTTACCTAGGCGCCCCTAACCCCTTGATTTCGACTGGACAAATACATTCGATAAAACATTGAATGCAATAGTCCAAGTTCTGGTTGTGAATCGAAATTAGAGGATTAACTACAATTCAATTGATGCGATGGCATTTATTTTTAGAGAGCTAACATACAATGGCTTCTTCTCTCGAGAGAACAAAAACTCGAACTGGCTTCACACTAGTTGGAGTGGAATGCAAGGGGTGAGGGGGTCGCAAACATGTTTTCTAACCTGTCTTACAACATTTTTTCAGAGTGTTATGTGGCGGTCTCGCATAGCGGTTCCAGTGGCGGTAGTTGATTTTCTTGTACAACAAGTATTAGCTACTTTTCGAGGTGTAGGACCAGTGTGACCACTGGAGGTATGTTTCCTTTCCAGCTGTAGATGTGATGGAGACTCTATTCGACAAATATCTGTCGACTGCCAAAATATTCGCCGAGCGCGATGTCCTGCGGCACGACTATATGCCAAGTCACTTGCCGCATAGAGACGAACATATTCAGCGCTTGGCAGGGATTCTTGCACCTGCACTCCATCAATCGAAGATATCAAATGTATTCGTTTATGGGAAAACCGGCACCGGCAAGACTATCGTTACGAAATTTGTGCTCGACAAGCTGGAAAAGAAGGCCACCGAGATCGGGGCCCCAGTAAAGATCTGTTATATCAATTGCCGTCTCGCAGGAACAAACTATCGAGTCTTGGCAGAGATATGTAGAGCCGTGGGGGTGGAAGTGCCCTTCACAGGAATTGCCGTCGGGGAGCTCTTGGATCGATTCTCAAACGGGATAAATGCTGACAGGACTGCCTTACTTGTCACTCTAGACGAGATTGATGCTCTGATAAAGCATAACGCGGATGATTCCTTACTATATGAACTCACGAGGATCAATGAAACACTTAGCTCCTCCTGGATTAGCATCGTAGGAATCTCAAACGATCTTCATTTCAAGGAGTTCCTAGATCCGCGCGTTCTAAGTTCGCTTAGCGAAGAGGAGGTTGTTTTTCGACCCTATCTTGCAGATGAGTTGTTTGATATCCTGCTCGACAGGACGAAATTGGCCTTTCTAAAAGGAGCCCTAGACGAAAACGCGCTGAGACTCTGCGCTGCCTTGGCGGCTGGCGAACATGGTGATGCCAGGCGGGCACTCGACCTCCTCCGCGTCGCTGGCGAACTGGCCGAGCGCGAAGATTCAGGCCGAGTGATCGAACAGCACGTACGACAAGCTCAACAGAAGATCGAACACGACCGTGTGTCTGAAGTATTGAAGTCGCTTCCTGCACACTCCAAGATACTGCTTGTCGGAGCGTACTTGTTGAGTAATCATCTCTCTAGTGGTGCGATTACTGGGGACGTGTATGAAGTGTACCACGAACTGTGTGGAGCTAGCGATTTAGAGCCGCTCACGCAGCGCAGGGTCAGCGGCCTTATCAATGAACTTGACGTTATGGGAATATTGAATGCGCGAGTAGTGAGTTTCGGAAGATACGGCAGAACCAAGAAAATAAGACTCGGAGTGCCTCCCCGAGTTATCGCGGATACTTACGCTGAGGACAATCTTGCGGGAAGACTCTTCGGATATGTCCCCCGGTCTCTCCAGAAGCACCAGTCAGCCTAGAATCGTGGGGGTGGATGATGGCGCCTTTCAAGTCAGAAGAGGAACTGTTGGTTCAGCGGTCATAGTTGCAGTTTTGCTTCACGGGTCCCGAATATCGGCTGGGAGGGTTGGGAGAATACAGATCGATGGGACTGATGCTAACTCCGTGCTCAAAGCGTTATTGAAGACTATGACGTACGAAGTGGTTATGTTGAGTGGGATTTCCTTTGGTGGCTTCAACCTCGTTGACATCAACCGCCTGTCACGGGAGGTAGGAAAGCCGGTCATAGCCGTCATTGGTGGAAGACCGAACAACACGGCTGTGCGACAAGCCCTTCGGGGACATTTTGAAGACTGGAAACGGCGGTGGCGGATCGTTCGGAGCGCGGGACCCTTGTACTCGTGCAGGCCATTGCTCAAGGAACCGAAGGTTTACTTCGAAGTTAAGGGATGCTCACCGAGCTTTGCCAGGAAACTTATGACTTCATCACCCAAGATCTCTCGCCTGCCTGAACCAATCCGCGTGGCCGGCTTGTTGGCTAGAGGGTTGTCGTCGCCTGTTGGTTAGGATTCAGTGAAATTGATTAGTCGAACCTGCAAAGTCCGAAGGTTCAACGCCGTTAGTATGCCGGGGGTAGGAACCAAGCCGACCCGGCGTTGGTAATCCGTCTGCGCCTGCCAAGCTCCCGAGTTAATTATCTGAGTTCCGCGGTAGTTCTCATATTTGACCACATGTATGTGACCTGATTGGAAGACGTCCGGAACTCTTTCGATAACTAAATGATCAACCTTCTCGGGCGCTATCGATGTCCGATTTCCATACTCCGAGGCTAAGTGTCTACACTGAAGTTGGAGCCTCATCGCCTTTTCGGGTTGAGTGAATTCTATGTTTGGGGAACTTGAGATCACATCATCAAGGCTTCGGCCATGGTGAAGAAGGAATCTAACGCCGTGAAACGAAACCTCAGCTGGGTTTCCGAGAGAGACCAGTTCACGTGCCTCATACAGGGGTTCCCCAAAGTCGTTCGGTATGGGCGGTTGAGGAAGCGCCTGCCTGACGGGATCGTGGTTGCCGGGAATCACGACGGCCTCAATATAGTCGGGTATCCTGCCGACATATTTGGCGGCCTCCTGGTACTGCTGATACAGGTCAACGATCGCTAATTCATGTTCCTGCCGCGGGTAAATCCCGATGCCGTCAACAATATCGCCGCAGATTACCAAATACTTCGTGCGTTCGGCGATAGCACGTTGGCTCGGGTCTCCGATCTTCATGTTCAGCCAATCGAAAACTCTGCTTAGCTCACTACTCAAGAATTTCTTGCTTCCCGCATGAATGTCCGAGAGTAGTATTGCCCATACGTCCTCTTCAGCCAAGTGTGGTTTGTGATCTGGAATGTCGGGGAGTAGAATCTCCTTCGCTACGAATAGATCTCCTTTCGCCCGGACTCCGCCCACGCAGATTACTTGATCTAGGGGAAGTTTCTGGGCTGTTTCATAGGCTGTCCTCTCTTCCGGTGAGACCAATACAGTTGCCGTGTCTTCGAAATCGTCGAGCTGCAAGAAGAGTTTTCGCTGCCTTTCTCGCTTCTCCATAATCATGGCGATGAATTTCACTTTCTGGTTCTGCTGTTGGGCGAGGGCGACTTCTAAGCTGCTGGCATCTCTTGAATCTGGTCGCTCGCGGAACGTGCGACTAAGTTTCTGAAACCTGTCTCTGAAATAATGAGAAAAATCATTTATGCTGCCGCCGGTCCCGATTTCCTTCGAAGGATCTCTCAGAATTTCTAATTGCGATGAGATTTGCTTCGCAGGAATCGTACGTGAAACTGAGACTTGAACTTGCGGGGTTTCCAGGAGAGGCTGTGTAGGGATCTCTAGTAGTTCCTGTCTCGACAATATGTGAGATGTGTTAGTCTTGTCGCCAACCGAAAGGAGAAGGTTCTTTGCAAATGTTGATGCGTGGGCCTCATCCATGTTTTTGAGGTAATCGTATGCTGACCGGTCGAGCTGGTATCCTGCTGACGCGAGTTCTTGAACTAGTCGTCGGAGATGCTCCACGGGCAGGACCTTTCCGGATGAAATGCACCGTAATGTGAATGGGACCTCCCTATAGTACCTTTTATTGGGGAGGGAGCAGTTTAGCGAATCGTGGACCGCGCGATTACGTATCAAGTTTCCATATTGGATAGTGTTCGTTTCATTGAGTGAAAGTGAAAGGGTCAAGACAGGGATCAAGGGCCTCGATGAACTAATCGAAGGTGGCTTGCCTAGAGGTTTCAGTTTTCTTTTGCTTGGTGGACCTGGCACTGGGAAGACTACTTTCGGAGTTCAATACCTGTACAAGGGCGCCACCGAATACGGCGAGGGCGGGATGTACGTTACCTTCGACGAACCACCATACTCCATTTCAGATAACAGTCAACGTTACGGATGGAACCTTGGTGATCAGGAGAAGGCCGGGAAAATATCCTTCGTAGACGCTTCGCCAATAAAGCGTGAGGCTAGGGCGTCCACATTCGTCCCGCCGTCCCTAGGGCAGAGCTTCCTAGGAGGCGCCAAGTTTAACATTGAGAGCGTCGTCGCCGCGATCAGAGAAGTCAAGCAAAAAGTAAATGCTAAGCGCTGCGTGATTGACTCAATTTCAGCGCTCACGCTGCAGTATAAGGACGATTTCGAAATTAGGCAGCAGACGCTGAAACTCATCAAAGATCTAACAGAGATGAACCTCACCACGATCATGTTGGCCGAAAACCCCGAGGACAGGCAGGATATGACTCGGTTTGGTGCGGAAGCGTTTCTCGCGCAGGGAGTAATTGTGCTTCACATGTATCGAGTCGAAGAGTCTAATGTCAAGGCTCTCGAAGTTCGAAAGATGCGCGGAGCGAAGCATACAGATCGATTGTGCCCCTATAGGATTACGTCTGAGGGGATTGAGGTGTACCCTGAAGAGACGGTCTTCCGTTCAGTGTAGTAGGTTGATGATTGCAGGGTTTTGTCTGAATACGAGTTAACGGATGAGGAAGAAGAGAGGCTCATCGGTAACATTGCGAGGCTTGTTGTAGATAACGGACTCGAAGCACCCGCAATAATGTTCCTTGAGGTTGCGAAACCTCTCTCTTTCATTGCTTCGCAGTTAGCAATCGTAGCTCTTGGGCCTCTGCAGTGGTTGTTTGAACTTGAAGGTCCCAAGTATACCGGGCTGTTCATGAAGAAGCAAAATGTGGATAGAATTATCGGTCGAATAGAGGAATTGTCTAGGTCTAAGCCTTAGTTGTTTTCGGCGCTGTTTCAGTTCTAGGTGTGTTGTTGCGGTTTCTGTACATGTAGTAGCCGAAGACTGCGAGAAACGCGACCACGCCAATTGGAGCATAGGCACCTTCGGTAGCGGTTCCCATTCCTAGAGCGCGCCAAGGAAATGCCGGATCGCCTGCAAGGAACTGCACTCTTTGAATTATTATTGCCATTCGTCCTAAAACCGTGCTTCCGAAGACAGCCCCAAGCGTCGCGAGGATGAAGTACTTGCCAATTTTTGTGAGTCCTCCCCACACTCCTTTCTGTTCTCGGCGTAGGATGAAGTAGGAGAGGGATAGTATGGTTCCGGCGACTAAGATTACATTGTCGAAAGTGGTAAGCGAATTTCCCGTAAAGAGAGGTATCATCGTTGCGGTCACCTGTTTGACAAAAAACGTTGCAAATACACTCCAAATAGTGACCCCTAAACCATAACCAATGGCTAAACTCAGGGGTAGCCGGTATAGCGACGAGTATTTCTTCGTGAACTGGGCGTAGAACAGCGAGCCTAGGATTACTGGCACGATGAATGTTAGGTTTCCATCTACGAAAATTGGATTTAGGGCTTGGTTAATGAATAGGCGTAGGGAAGCGGCAAGGGCGTAGCCAGCGGCGAGGCCGATAAAGGAGTATTCGGCTAGGCGGAAAAATGGGTTTTCCTTGTACAGAAAACTAAGCACCATAAGCGTAATGAATACACCAACCCAAACTCCAATGAGGTCAATTGGATTCATGTTTCACTCTTCCTCTTCGATGCTCGGCGGCTGATGAAATAGGCGGCATTGCCGAATACGACCATTGCGATTATCAGAAGGTGGGACGCCGATAATGCAACCATGGCGGAGGACGCGCCGCTTATCCCCAGACAACAATCGTACTGTTGGTAAAGCAGCGATTCGTACTCTGCGGCCCCGCGTATGCTGATCAGAACGCCAACAAGCTGGCCTGAATTGTAGAATGGCATGTAACCTGGGGCCAATATTGCCGTCGCTCCAACTGCAACTGCAATATTGAAACTCCCTTGCCAATATTGAAGATAAGAATAGAGGGCGCTGCTGTCGTCGTCGAAGGTGATTACAAATGCAGCGTCCTTGGCGGCGGGAAACTCTTTGATGATAGGTAAGCTGGCGGTAGGATTACCGCGCGTGTCAATAGGGAGGAATTGAGCTATGTTTGATGGCATTCCAATCAAGGTTGCAGTATTGGGAATATATCCAAGGTTCGCATAGTCGACGCCATAGGTCTTATTGCCCTTGTTGATTGTGTCGAGAACTGCGTCCGCTAGCGGTGGGCCATTGGGATCCTGCGCGACGAAGAGAACCTTAAGGGGCCTCATGAAGATGTGTTGTGTGACGACTATGGCTTGCGGGTGCAATTCAGGGACGACGCTTGTGGCGTAATCGAAACTCTCAACCACAAGGCTGTTGGGAGGTAAATTCTGAATAAAGTCAAACAATGTACGCGTCGTTGGGCCGATTGGAACAGCGATTACAGCATGGGAAAGAATTGGCACGGTGATAACCAGCAATAAGATTAGGTACACCAGTCTTGGATCAGATCTGAGACTTGACGCAGCCATTATGTTAGTCTCCCCAGGGGTACCGGAATAATCTGCGAACACTGAACGCAAGAATTCCCAGTGCAGCGCCTATGAGGATGCCTCTTTGGCCCGCCGTATTCGGAAAAGCCAATATCCAGTCGCGAATCGCACTGAATCCCGGCCACACTAAATCTACCACCGGGGCCTGCCCTAACACGACCAGTAGACCTGCGACGAGGAGAATAGTAGATTCTAAGGATCGGGCTTTGAAAGCTCGGTAAGCTGCTGAGGCAATGAAAAAGGCAAGAAGAGAATAGATGCTTGAGTTTATGTTCACAAGAATTTTGTAGTATAGAAATTCCCAGATCGGGGTTGAGAATGCGATGACACTTGCAGGTATCACGGCCGACTGGGGGTCGAGCGCGTAAGGTGAAGCGATCATGCTGAATATCGCCATAGCGTAAAGGCATAAGAGGAGAATTATACTGTACTTCCATGTCGCACGCTTTCTCTTGATGTTGTTTACATGCACGCGAGTGAGATTGATGACTCCGATCGCGAATGCAGCCGTTAGCACCGCCGTCAAGTAGGCTAATAACTGGTCAGAAACGGCTTGTAAATCGACTGTTCCTGGCAGGGCAATATAGTGGACGATTGCATAGAAAAAGCCTAGGCTGAAGATAATTATCTGAAGGCTAAATTCCTCACGGGTCATCTTCTTTTTGTCTGAGCTCATCGATGCCTCAGAGCTCCATTAAGGCGATTAGAATCGAGTTTCCGAAAGTCATGAGAAGAGCGCCAGCCAAAATGAGGAGGATTGCCAGGATTTTTCCTGCGTCGGGTCCGATGAGTCTGGAAATGGCCTCAGGATCAGAGGAGAGGTATCCTTGTGCTGTGTATAGTTCCTCTCCGATCAGAGTTTGATCACACGTTGTCATGAAAAATGGTAGTTGATCGGTATTTGTTGTGCCTCCGAACTGATAGATAGCTACGCCTCTGCCGGTTTCGGCGATTTGCAATGCTTCCGCCTGAAAGTCGCCGACGAAAAAGTTGACAGCGGGTTTTTCGCGACGAAGAATTCCCATGACACCCGCTGCGTACGCGAACTGTCGAGTAGATACATACCGCACCATGTCGGTAGTGTATTCCTTTTCTCTGCCTACTTTGGCATATGCACCTTTCACCATATCCTCCGTAATCTGTTGCACTTGAGGATCGGAGTTTGCGACGAGGAGCCGAGCATTGTGTTCAACACAATGTTTTGCAACGTAACCGAGAAGGGCGATTCCCGCTAGCGTGTCTGGTGTGGTTATCCCCCCTGTTCCGGGAGTGAAGAAGACGCTGCGATTGAGTCTTCCTGCTTCCTTGATCCATTCATCAATCCTTTCGAGGCCCGGTATGCCCCGAGTCTTCAGCTTCCTTTTCGAGGCGATCTTTGCTACCTCGTAAATAGCAACCAACACAATAACGAGTAGTATGGCCTGTGCTATCCGTCCAGGTATTAACTCCAACATAAGACGAGCACCCGCGGTGTTCGCCGTTGTATGCGGCGATTTGCTTAAGACTCTATCTGTGAACAAATCGACGGACAAAAGACGCATTTAGCGTCTGTAGCCGTAAAATAAACAAATAAACGGAAAAAGTTTGAAAATGGGGTTACCCGGAAACGGAACCCGGCAAGCGGGCTTAAGCTACCATTTCCTCTTGCTTAATGTTCTTGTCGTGCTCAGTACCTAACTTCATCTTAACTTTGCGCTTCTTCGCCATCTCAACTCACCTCCCTGTTTTCTGGTCTTACATAACCAGGTTAGCGAGAGCTGGGATGAATGTTGTATATAACTAAGCTTGGAGAAAAAGGTAAAAAGCGCGAATGTTCTACATTTCCACCGGAGATACTTAGTGTCGAGAACATTTGAACCAGGCAAGAAGAGGCGGCTTAGCCGAAGTATCAAGATCAGCTCTGATATGTACGAGCGGCTTGTGAGCCTTCAAGGCTTTCTACAGTTGAAAGAGAGACGCAAGCGAAGCATGGATGAGTTAATCGAATTCATCCTAGCCTTCGTGCCCGACTTGGAGATCGATGTGGACGAAAACTACTACATTGTTCAAAGCAAAGCGAAAAAACAGCCAGTATAGCCGCAAACGTTCCAACTTCGCGCCCTCTCCCCGATTACGTCCTATTTTCGGTGACACATCTAGGCAACGTCGGCGGAAGCTGCTTCATTGCGGAAATTATGCTGCTAAGAAGTTTATACGACATCAAACACAGCGGGCTTGTACCCACGAAACGGCATAGCCCGACGATCTATACCGAAGGTTGGAGTAGAAAGCGATGCAGCTCAAGGTGTACAATTCACTTACCCGCAGGAAGGAACCATTTAGCGTATCCCGAGACGGGCAGATTAGGATGTTCGTCTGTGGGCCAACTGTATATGATTACGTTCACTTGGGACACGCGAGAACATACCTTGCCTTTGATACGATCACTCGTTACCTGAAGTTCTTGGGGTACAAAGTTCAATACCTCATGAATATCACAGATGTAGCCGAGCGAGTCGTTCAACGAGCCGAGCAGCTGAAAAGAGACCCTCTTGACCTCGCTCGAGAGTACGAAGTCGCGTTTTTGGAAGACATGCGAACGCTTGGAGTAACCCAGGTTGACCGGTTCGAAAGAGCGTCCGAAGCCATTCCGAAAATGATCGCCCAAGTAACTGGCCTAATCGACAAGGGAGCAGCCTACGAAACTGAAACCGGGGTCTATTTCGAGGTCGACAAATTCCCTAGGTTCGGTCAACTTTCTGGCCAAAGTCGCGAAGAACTCGGCCTGCGAAGACTTGAGCTGTGTTCTTCTAAGCGACACCCAGAGGATTTCTCGTTATGGAGAAAGTATGAGAAAGGGCTGGCCTGGGATTCGCCTTGGGGTCGAGGCAGACCGGGATGGCACATCGAGGACACAGCGATTTCAATGGCGCAGTTCGGAGACACGTATGACGTTCATGGCGGCGCCTCGGAACTTATTTTCCCACACCATGAGGCGGAAATCGCGCAAGCAGAAGCACTCACCGGGAAGGTGCCCTTTGTGCGTTATTGGATTCACACGGGCTTGTTGAATGTAGACGGACGTAAGATGAGCAAATCGTTGGGTAACATGATTAGGATTCGCGATGCCCTCCGCGAGTACAGTGCGGCAGAGCTGAGGTTCTACTTTGCATCGGTTCACTATAAGGAACCAATGATATTCTCAAAGAATGGACTGACAAAGGCTATACGGAGGCTCCATAGTTTACGCAAGAATTTCAACTCATTTCTAGATGCACAGCCTGCCACAGACTCCAGAGAAAGAAAAGTGTCGGCCAAGTTGAGCCGGTACGAGTCGGCCCTCAGACGCCACATGAACAATGACTTCTACACACCCGGAGCAATAGATGTTCTGCAAGAGTTTGCTGAAGACTTAGCAAAGAGCAGCTCAGCGCTCGGTCAAGAAACTAAGGTGCGACTCGAGACAATATTTCGGAGTATGGCCGGTGTGCTTGGGATACTTTCTTAATCAATTTCTAATAGAGCCAAGCGCGAAGCGGATGCCTCGCCTCCTTCAGGACGAAACGAAATGCTTCTTTGCCGGTGTCGAAGTAATACCATTCATCCTTTCCCCCAGCGACGTGTTTGTGCACCTTCGGACTCCACAATTTATCGCAAATATTCACGCAATAACTTCCCCTATAGTGACCCACAAAGATGAACCCCCCATTTACATGGTTCTTCAACTCCGCATCCGCACGTATTCCCTCATCCTCATCAAGAGCTTCAATGAAATCTAGGAGATCTTGTTCGCTCTTGATTGGCCGCTCAGAGTACAATTCGACCGGCCGCGACGTTCGCTTTTCAGCCCTCGGCATCGATTCCACCTACTTACCGCAGGAGTTGATAGAACCATCAAATCTACTTTGCGAGGAACCCAATTGGGGCTGAGCTAGTAGAGAGTACGCATTCAAGGAGAGTGGATGATGCCTTCGCTTCTGGTTCAATACAATGGCGACAAGGTGGAAACAAGAGTTTTCAGGGAACATCTTCGAGGCGTGGGTTGGACCAGGAATGGTTCCTGCATAACGGTTGTGGGCGACGGGGGCCGAATCATTGAGCTTCGGGGTGAGCAATTGGTTCGATTCAATCGCGGCACTAAGCATAATTTGCGTGATTTGTCGGTTAATCTCAGCGACGATACTGTTCTGATCGTTGGAAACGCTGGAACGATCCTGCTGGGTGAAGATGGATCCTTTACAAAGCTAAACTCGCCTAGTTTTGAGAACCTTCGGGCGGTCGCCTGGAATCACAAGGGAACTATGGCGTTGATTGCCGGGAACGATGGGACTCTGATGAGATACGTTGATCACCAGATAGAGATGGTGGATGACGGTAGAGCGAATCTCAGAGGTATCTCTTGGCGAAAAACTTCTGACGGTGCACTTGTGACCTCGAACTGTTTTGCAGAAGAATTCATCCCCTCACCTAATCTCTTTACCTACGACGCAAATTCGAATGGTATGAGATCTGTGAGTGAAGGAAGCTCTGATCTAATCGGTGTCGATTGGAGGCCAGACGAAGCTTATGCACTAGTGGTTGGCTACGATGTTGTCTGGCACACAGGGCTAATCGGAA
>Ga0326727_10009856_pt1 | contig 23158 bp, 17 predicted proteins | sample MB2enrmetagenome_FD_207643 | JGI IMG/M metagenome (GOLD analysis project Ga0326727, IMG submission 207643) | Lab enriched peat soil microbial communities from McLean, Ithaca, NY, United States - MB29MY | ecosystem: Environmental > Terrestrial > Soil > Wetlands > Peat | place: USA: New York... | reverse complement strand
TCGAGGTCTACATTGCCAACTTCCCATGGGGCAAGTACGTGGCGGGAACGGGCGGAGCGGATGTGTGCGTCTCAAGCTGGAACCGCCTGGCGCCGAACACCATGCCGGCGCTGGCGAAGGCCGGCGGAAATTACATGAACTCGCAGTTGATCCACATGGAAGCGGATATCAATGGCTACGCGGAAGGCATAGCGCTGGATGTGAACGGACTGGTGAGCGAGGGTTCCGGCGAAAACGTGTTCGTAGTGCGGAACGGCGTCCTCTACACGCCGCCGCTCGCGAACTCGGCGCTCTCGGGCATCACGCGCGACAGCGTGCTGACGATTGCAAGGCACTTGGGGCTGTCGGTCACAGAGCAGCCGATTCCGCGCGAGATGCTGTATATCTCCGACGAGGTGTTCTTTACCGGGACAGCCGCCGAGGTGACGCCGATCCGGTCGGTCGACCGAATGGTGATTGCCGATGGCAAGACCGGGGAGATCACGAAGAAGATTGCCGACGAGTTCTTCGCGATTGCGAACGGATTGAAGCCGGACCGGTTCGGCTGGCTGACACCGGTGAAGGTGAACGCCACGGAGACGGTTTCGGCCTAACGGTTCTCGATAACAGAGACAGCGAAGGGCGGCCTGAATGAGCCGCCTTTTCTGTCGGTGGGCGCCGGCTCAGTCGGTGGACGCTGATGTTGCACATCCCGCGGTGTACTGCACCATGTTTAGTACAAACCGCAAGCGCCCTCATTGTTGAATACATTGTGGTTATGTTCGTGAAAGCGAAGAAAAGGACAAGAAAAAGCGGTTTTCGTTTTTGGGTTCTACCCGCCATCCGGAGCCACGTGGTTTTGGGATTCTCCGATTTGGCGAGAGCGGAGAGTTGATGCACCACCTCGGTTTGCTTTGTGGTTACTGGAGAACGGATGTGTGACCTTCGATAGGTATCAGCTGGCGAGCGGGCGGTGCTATGTTCAAATAGGCGGAGTGTTGACTGAAGAGTAACGGGCTCGCGGTTTGGAGCACTAGCTCTTTCTGGGACCGACGGCACCGCGAACGAGTTTGTGCAGGGCGAGGAGTTTCCTAAGGGACGGGAAGGCATGGAGACGAGGATCTGCTGTGCGTACAACCTGTCCAGGGGCTGTTCGATCAGCTCCAGCGTCACAGTTGCCGACAGCGTGCTTGAGCCGCTGAAAGTCCTGAAGACGATGGTTGGTCTCGCCATCGATGCCAAATCCGGCCTATGGTTGACCCCACTGCTTCATACTCCGACGATGACACGTCTCTTCCCCTTTGATCTTGTCTACCTTGACGCAGACCTCAGGGTGATCGAGGAAGTAGAGCTGGTTCCGGAGGCGTCGTTTCCGCAGTTCAATCGCGAGGTGACGAGCGCACTCATAGTGCCGCTTCATACGTTGGCTTTTACTGGCACCGGCAAGGGCGATCAGCTCCTGATTTGCACTCAAGAGGAACTCGCGATTCGCCTCGCGGAGATCTCGGCGCAGCAGGATCTCGCTGCCGTCGCGGCGTCCGCAGCGGAGTCTGCGGAAGCGATCGGCGTCCCGCTCACTGCAGCGCTGGAGCCAAAACCGGCGCCGAATAAAGCTACCGGCCTGCCAGTTTCTGTTCCCATCCGCACAGGCGCGGTTACGCCGGGCACGGGATTCACGGTGTCGCTGACCACCACGTGGCAGCTCACGAGTTCCACGATGCCCACGGTGGTGCCCGAGGTTGAAGCGGGCGAACAAGTCGCCGCGATCGAGGATGCTGCTGTTGCGGATGCACCCGTCGCGGAGACGGAAGACGCGGACGCTGCAGTGGAAGATTCTGCTGCAGACGGGAATCTCTCTGTGGCGGATACGCTTGCCGTAGACACTGAAGTTGTCGAAGAGCGGCTCCCGACCTCCGCTGAATCCGATTCGGCTGGAATTGATCGCGTAGGTCCAGTCGGGGCACCGAGAACCGTCCCTCAGGAGCTAAAGCCCCCGGATTTGGGTGGTTCTTGTGGCACGGCTGAAGTTCACCCCATGGACATGGACCCGTCCGTGGGGACCCCGGAAGCCGTGCCCTTTCAATGCGCGGAAGCTTCAGAGGCGCAGGCGCCCGAGCCCGTAGGCGATCCAGCCGCTGAGGCCGAGGTTGCAGAGAGTGTTGCAGAGGAACAGGCAGCGGTTGATGTATCTCCCGCGGTGACTCCTGAGGCTCTTCAACCGGAAACGACTCACGCACCTGATGCGGAGGACAATCGGCCCAGCGAGGCGAGCCTCTCTGCTGACAACATTGTTTCTGAAAACGTGGAGAGCGCCGCGAACGTCGAGACGGAAGCGCCGGTCCCGGAGGTTCAGCCACCAGCCGCCAGCCCACAGCATGCCAAAGAGGTTGTGCAGAGTGCGCCGGCGGTCATCCCTCCGCCAAAGCGGACGACGCCCAAGACAAAACCGCGCGAAAAGAAGAAGGATCCGCTGGGAGTTCGCGTCATTCGCTGGCTGAATCTCGAGGATCCGCCGCCTGAGCGGCGCGCGATTATCCGCCTGCTGTTGCAGGGGCTGCAGGCATACGACGCCAACGGAAACAGGTCGAAACTGTACGACGTGCGAGACGTGTGCCCTCCCGGGTTCTATTTGCGCACGGAGGAAAAGTGGCCAGCAGGGGAAGTGGTTTCGCTGGTGCTCGAAAGAAAGGGCGCGACAGAGAGCGATCACGAGGGCCGCGTGAGTGTACGGGCTCGCGTGGTTCGATGCGACGAAGACGGTATCGGGCTGGAGTTCGTGTTTCCAGAGGGAACGGAATTCCAGCCGTGGCAGCGCGTGAAGAAAACGAAGAGATCGGACGAGACGGAGGCGGATTTCATTTTGAAGGAACTTCGGCTGGCGAGGGCGCTCGGATTCCTGCGGCGACTTTCTCCCGGCGCGGCAGAAGAGATCAGGCATGCGCTGCACGATCGGCTGAGCAACAAGAGAGTGGCGAGCGCGGTTGAGATTGCGTTGAAAGCGGAATGCTCTCTTGCTCGAAATGGAAGTGCGGACGGCGTGCTCGCTCATCCCGAAGTTGTGATGCGCGCCATTGAAACCGGGTCGTGGATAGAGGATGACTGGATTCGGAGAATGTGGGCGGGACTTCTGGTATCGTCCTGCAGCACCGATGGACAGGACAAATCGAACCTGACCTTCATGGATTTGCTGGCCAAGCTAAACCCGATTCACCTGCGCATTTTCACATTCGTGTGCCACAAAGCTGCGGAGGCAATCAAGGCGGGTGAGTCGGAGGCCGCGCTGGAACTTTACAGCACGGCAGAGGAGTTGATGACAGCGGCGGACTCGCACAGTTTCGCACGAATCCAGCAGGCAATCGGACAATTGTCTGGATTTGGATTGCTCAAAGAGACCACGAGACCGTCCTACGTTTCACTTTCGGGCAAGGAGAAGACCAGGACTGTGCCAACAGCCCTTGGGCTGAAGATGTATGCATGCTGCAACGGGGTTCGTTCCTAGCTCGGCAGAGTCAAGAGCCACAATGACAGCTTTGTTGCATTGCGTTGACAACCAGCCCTTTAGAATTGGATCATGCTCCAGCGATCTGATCGTCTCTTCCGCGTTCTGCTGATTTGTTTCGCTTCCCTTCTCACAATTCCGTTTCCGCTGACTGCCGGCGCGCAGGCTTACGTGGGCCGGCCGAAGCTGATTGTAGTTATCGTGATCGACCAGTTCCGGGGCGATTATCTCAATCGTGATCGGGCGGAGTTCAAGAACCGCGGCTTCAGGCTGTTCATGAATGAGGGTGCGTGGTTCACCGATTGCTACTACGACTACGCGAACACGAAGACGGCGCCGGGGCACGCTACGATCGGGACGGGCGCGTACTCAGACGGACACGGGATCGAGTCGAACGAGTGGTGGGATGCCTCGCGATCGGATGAGGTGAAAGTGAGTTCGGTGGAGGATGAGCGGTATCGGCTCGTGGACATTCCGGCCTCGTCGATTCCCGCGAACGCGCTGGGCGCGCCGCCGAATGCGCCGAAGTTCCTGGTGGGTGCTTCGCCACTGAATCTGCGGGCTTCGACGCTTGGGGATGAGTTGCGGCTGGCTACGCAGGGACGAGCGAAGGTGTATGGGATTTCGCTTAAGGATCGGGCAGCGATTCTGCCGGTGGGGCAGTCGGCTAACGGCGCGTTCTGGATCGACAACGCAAGCGGGCAGTTCACTACGTCGACCTACTACATGGAGCATCTGCCGGATTGGGCAAGGGCATTCAACGCGAGCGGACGCATTGCGCAGGCCGAGCGCGAAGCCTACGCGGAGGGCACGACGCAGTTCTACGAGCTGGTGGGGCGGACTCCGGCGGCGAACAGCTATGAGTTTGACTTTGCCAAGGCGCTGATCACGGGCGAGAAGCTTGGGCAGCGCGGCGTGACGGACCTGCTGACGATTTCGCTTTCGGCGAACGACATTCAGGGGCATCAGCTTGGGCCGGATTCAGATTCAGAGGAGCAGATGATCCTGGGTCTCGACCGGGACTTCGACAGCTTTTTTGCGTGGCTGGAAGAGACAGTGGGGCTCAATAATGTGTGGCTCGCGCTGTCGGCGGACCACGGCATCGCGCCGGTGCCGGGCGAGGCGGCGAAGCTGGGGATGGATTCGGCGATGGTGAACATGGAGAAGCTGTATATCCGGCTGGAGAAGGAGCTGAATCAACGCCATTCGCCGGGCGCACATGTGGAGTACCTGATGCCGGCGCCGGAGCTGCCGTACATCGTGCTGAACAAGCATGCGTTTGAGAAGGTGCATGTGAGCGAGCAGGCGGCCGAGGACGAGTTGGCTGCACTGCTGCCGGATGCGGTTGCGGCGCAGACGCCGGCACCGCTACCGGTGCTGAAGGCGGGCGAGCCGCCGGCGCAGGAACCCTCGCAGCAGCGCCTTGCGCCTTCGCCGCAGGTGGCGGGCGTGTACACGCGGTTGCAGATGGCGAACGGGCCAATGCCGCCGACCGAGTGGGGACGGGAACTTGCGCACAGCTACGCGTACCACGGGAACTGGTTTGTGATGCTGGTGCTGGGCGGCTACCAGATGGAGGATGTGCGCAGTTGGGGCGGCACCACACACTTCAGTCCGTGGTCTTACGACCGGCATGTGCCGCTGGCGTTCTATGGGGCTCCGTTCGTTCCCGGCGAGTATCATGAACGTGTGGCTCCCGTGGATCTGGCAGCCACGTTTGCGGCGGAATTGGGCATCAATTTTCCTTCGGCGGCGGTGGGACACGTGCTGACCGAGGCGTTGAAACCGATCCACGCGGAGCGCCAGTAGATCGCTTCAATCTTCGAGGGAAAAGTTCGCACGTGAAACCCGACATGAAAGTGCAGCTTGCCGGCATCGAGCTGACCAACCCGGTCATCGCGGCCAGCGGCACTTTCGGATACGGCATCGAATTTGAAGAGATTGTCTCGCTGGAGCGCATCGGCGCGTTCGTGACGAAGGGCATCTCGCTGGAGCCGATGGAGGGACACCCGGCGCCGCGAATCATCCAGACTGCAGCCGGAATGCTGAACGCGATCGGGCTGCAGAATATCGGCGTCGCCGAGTTCATCGCGAAGAAGTTGCCGCCGATGAGCCGCTATTCCACGTGCAAGGTCATCGTGAATGTCTTCGGCTGCACGGTAGGCGAGTACAAGGGCGTGGTGGAGCGGCTGAATGATGCGGATGGAATCGCGGCTTACGAGCTGAATGTTTCGTGTCCCAACGTGCATGCGGGCGGAATGGCGTTTGGTTCCGACGGCGGTTCGCTCGAATACCTGGTGCGCGAAGTCAAGAACATCTCGAAACGGCCGCTGATCGTGAAGCTTTCGCCGAATGTCACGTCGATTGCACAGATGGCACGCGTCTGCGCCACGTCCGGAGCCGACGCAGTGAGCTTGGTCAACACGTTTCTAGCGATATCGATCGACGCGGAGACGCGCAAGCCGAGGTTGTCGAACGTGACGGGCGGGCTGTCGGGGCCGGCGATCAAGCCGATCGCGCTGCGGATGGTTTACGAGGCCGCGCAGGCAGTGAAGATTCCGGTCCTCGGAATGGGTGGCATTGTGATTCCGGAGGACGCGGTGGAGTTCATGCTGGCGGGAGCGACGGCTGTGGAGGTAGGGACCGCGAGCTATGCCGATCCGCGCGCGACCGAGCGGCTGGCAAAGGGGATGGAATCCTGGTGCCGCAGCCATCAGGTGGAACACGTGGCGAGCCTGACGGGCGCGCTGGAAGTGCCGGAGCGATAGAAGCCTGGAAAGAGGCGGCTGAGTTGGATTCGTGGTTTCCCACCCCAGTTCGTGCAGATACAGAAGACAACTATTTGGATTTGAGGTGTTAGCGGTTGTTCGGAAACCAATCCAAATTGATATGATTCCGGGGGAGTTCCTCTTCTCTTAAAAGGGAGCATGCGCATGAAGCGATTCCGCGTTCAGTTGCTGGTGGTCTCTGTTTTGGCCCTGATTCTTGCCGGAGGCGCGAAGCTGCGCGCCGAGAACATTCTGCTCACCGTGGATGCGACGAACACGCAGGAAAAGCTGCTGCACGGGAAGATTGTGATGCCCGCGAAGCCGGGCGCAATGACGATCTACTTCCCGAAGTGGATTCCCGGCGGGCATGGTCCTCAGGGGCCGATCACGGACTTGACGGGGCTGAAGTTCGAGGCGAACGGGAAAGTGACTCCATGGCAGCGGGATCTTCTCGATGTGTTCACGTTTCACGTGAACGTGCCTGAGGGCGCCACTCACCTTGACATTTCGTACGACGTGATTGAGCCGGACGGCTTCTCGGCGACTGACAAGCTGATGGACCTGGAATGGAATGGGGCGCTGCTCTATCCCGCGGGAACACCATCGGCAGATCTTACCTACGAAGCAAAGCTCATCCTGCCCGAGGGCTGGAAATTCGGCACTGCTTTGCCAGTGGCGAGTCAGTCGGGCAAAGAGATTTCGTTCAAGCCGATTTCGTTGGAGCTGCTGGTGGACTCACCGGTGATTGCCGGGCAATATTACCGATCGATCGATCTGACTCCGCCGGGCGAGCCGATCCATCACGAGATCGACATGGTTGCCGACAGCGAAGATGCACTGAACATGAGTCCCGAAGTGCAGAAAGACATGACCAACCTGGTTGCCGAATCGGGCAAGCTGTTTGGCACACGACACTATCGCAACTACCACTTCCTGCTTACGCTGAGCGATCACGTGATGCATTTCGGGCTCGAGCATCATGAGTCGAACGACAGCCGCCTGCCGGAGCGTGCTTTGATTTCGCCGGCGGCCCCGGTTCTTGTGGGGGCGCTACTGCCGCATGAGTTTGTGCACTCGTGGAACGGGAAGTTTCGCCGGCCCGCGGATATCGCCACTCCCGATTTTGAAAAGCCGATGCAGGACGAACTGCTGTGGGGCTACGAAGGGCTGACGGAGTATCTCGGTCCGCTGCTTGCCGTACGCAGCGGCTTGTTTACGCCTGAGCAGTATCGCGAGTACCTGGCGAATGCCGCAGCGATGCTGGGGCCAGGACGGCCGGGGCGGACGTGGCGGCCGTTGGTAGATACAGCGACTGCAGTAGCCGGGTTCGGATATGGCGGGCGAGGCTGGACCAACTGGCGCCGCACGACCGATTACTACGACGAGGGCAACCTGATGTGGCTGGAAGTGGCGACCATCATCCATCAGGTGACGAACGGGCAGAAATCGATCGACGACTTCTGTCACGCCTTTCATGGCGGAGCGAACAACGGCCCGCAGGTGAGGCCGTACACGTTTGATGAACTGGTTCAGACTCTCAACCAGGTAGCTCCTTACGACTGGGCCGGCTTCTTCCACCAGCACCTGGATTCAACTTCGCCGGAGATGCCGCAGGGCGGAATCCAGAACGCCGGCTGGCAAGTGAAGTTCAACGACAAGCCGCTGAATCTTCCTGGCCGGCACGGTGAAACGAGCGACACCTACTCGATTGGGCTCCAGGTGGGCGGCGATGGCACGGTGGCCGACTCGATCGTCGGCGGTCCTGCGTTTGAGGCGGGCATCTCTTCGGGGATGAAGGTCGTGGGCGTGAACGGGCGCGTCTTCACTCCGGAACTGCTGGATGACGCAGTGAAAGACGCGAAGGACTCGTCAAAGCCGATCACGCTGCTTGTGGTTGTGGATGACTACTACCGCACCGCAACGATCGCCTACCACGGAGGTCCGCAGTATCCGCACCTGGTGCGCGAAGAGGGCAAGCCGGATTACCTGGATGAGCTGATCAAACCCAGGGCCGGACAGTAAGCTGGACCGCCCCGCACCCGGTTTCTGTAAAGAAGCTCGCGCAAAGGTTGAGGTCCGAGCTTTCCCAGGTCCAAGAAGCGAGACCTGGGGCACCCAGAGTTATGGTGATTGAGGCATGCGGCGCCCGCCCGCCAGTTTCCATGGGTATAACCCAACCATATAAAGAGCTGTTGCGCTGCATGGTTGCGCGGCTTTTTCTCTTTTTTCTACAAAAGAAGGAACGGCCGGTGTCGGCCTTTTTGGTCCCAGACTGCGACCGGGAGGTGCCATGTTGCGTCTTACGTTTATGCCCGACTGGGCTGAATCGAGTGTCGTGAGTCCAGGACGAGTCGGAGCGTGCGGCGACCGGAGATAGAAACCGGCGCGAGATTGTGGAGAGATTGGATGGGCAAATTGCAGAAGGACGAGATCCTGGGGCGGCTTATGGCTTCGGAAGTATTTGTTTCCGGGTACTCGCGATCAGAGGATACGCGAACCACCCAGAATTGTGATCACTGGTCGGGGCCGGTACTGCTTGAGCGGGCAGCGTATCTGCGCAAACTGGCGCGGTTTGGAGAGGGGTCGGCCAGCGAGCCGGTGAGGGAATTTCCGGGCTACAGGATGATGCTCTCTGTGCTGTTGCGAAGCGGCGCTGCTGAGGTGCATGAGGAGTTTGCCAATATCATCACGGTGCTGGATGGACGCGGAACGCTGGTAACCGGGGGCGCATTGGAGCAGGCGAACCGGGTGGGGCCGGCAGAAACCATCGGGGCTGCGATCAGCGGCGGCTCAAGGCGCGCGTTGCGAGCGGGTGACGTGGTTCGCGTGGCCGCGGGGATTCCGCATCAGTTGCTGATCGCCGACGACAAGACGATCAGTTGCCTGGTGGTGCGGATCAAGGAGACGGCCGATCTCATCTGATTTTCACGTTATTTGTGAAAGGGTGGGTTTTTCCAAAGTTCGGTCCGATCGGGATCATCGTTTCCCCATGTATGACAAGGTCGGCTTGTGTCAAGAAGGACATTCCGTATCGGAAAGCGAAGCTCAGGTTCTTTTCTGAGCTTCGCACCATAGAGGAAAACCCATCTTTCTGCGTTAACGACCAAAATGCCCCGCCTGTCGAACGAAATCATCTTCGATGGCAACCCGTTCCGCCCGCGCTGCGAGTTTGATATTCAGCGGGTCAGCGGCGCTTCGCGCCGATAGCAGATCAGCAAGTTGGCGGGAGAGTCGGCCAGGGAAGAGGTCCGACTGCGCATTCTTGAAATGTGAGCCGGATCACATTCCTGCCGCGAAACTCGAAAAACAAGTGATTTGCCACACATGTGATGAAGCTCACAGCCGACCCTGATTGGAGATAAGTACTGTGCCCTCATTCACCGGAGATTGGAATGTGATCTGGCCGACGTGATCGGCCTCTCGGGAATCTCCGGTGCCTGCACAGCGCGCGAAGTGCTGCAAGTGAGGTGGGCATGGGGCAATCGATCTGGCAGTCGATGGAGAAGAAGGGTTATAGCCGCAGACAATTCTTGGAGTTTTGCACGGCAGCCGCAGCGGCTGCCGGTTTTGCGAAGAGCGGTGTAGCCCAGGTGGTGTCGGCGTTTGAAAAGAAAGAGAAGCCGGCCGTCGTTTGGATGCACTTTCAGGAGTGCACCTGTTGCAGCGAGTCGTTTATCCGGGCATCGCACCCGATTGTTGCTGATGCGCTGCTGGATGTGCTGTCGCTGAACTACACAGAGACGCTGATGGCGGCGTCGGGGTTCCAGGCGGAAAAGAGCCTGAACGACACCATCAAGAACAACAAGGGCAAGTACATTGTGCTGGTCGAGGGCGCGGTCCCGACGAAGGACGGCGGCGTCTACTGCATGATCGGCGGCAAGACGGCCGAATCGATCCTGCAGGAGGTTTCGAAGGACGCGGCGGCGATTGTGGCATGGGGCAGTTGCGCTTCAAACGGCTGCGTACAGGCTGCCAAGCCGAATCCGACGAATGCCACGCCGATCCACAAGCTGGTGGACAAGCCGGTAATCAACGTGCCGGGATGCCCGCCGATTGCGGACGTGATGATGGCGGTGGTGACGCACGTGCTGGTGCTGGGTCAGATTCCGGCGCTGGACAGCCTGGGCAGGCCGAAGGAGTTCTACGGCCGGCGCGTTCACGATACCTGCTATCGCCGGCCGAACTACGACGCCGGGCTGTTTGTGGAGTCGTGGGACGACGAGAACGCGCGCAAGGGATATTGTTTGTACAAGATGGGCTGCCGCGGGCCGGTGACCTACAACGCCTGCTCGGTGGTGCGGTGGAACGAGGGGACGAGCTATCCGATCCAGTCGGGACACGGATGCATCGGGTGCAGCGAAGAGGGATTCTGGGACAACGGACCGTTCTATCAGCACCTGTCCAGTTTCCCGGGATTCGGCATCGAGAGCACGGCAGACACGGTGGGCACAGTGGTGGCTGCGGCCACGCTGGCCGGCGTTGCGGCACACGCCGTGGTCACAAATATTCGTAAAAAGGAAGTCATCGCGGAAGTGCACGCCGATGACCAGAAGGAGTCATAAGCGGCCATGACACGCATAGTCGTTGATCCCATAACTCGAATTGAAGGCCACCTGCGTGTTGAGGCGGTGGTGGAAAACGGCGTCATTACCGACGCATTCAGCTCAGGCACGATGGTGCGCGGACTGGAGAAGATCCTGATCGGCCGCGATCCGCGCGATGCCTGGGCCATTACCGAGCGCGTGTGTGGTGTTTGCACTACGGTTCATGCCTTAACAAGCGTTCGCGCGGTTGAGAACGCACTGGGCATCGCGATTCCGCCCACGGCCGAGATCATCCGCAACATCATGATGACCACGCAGTATGTGCAGGATCACGTGATCCACTTCTATCACCTGCATGCGCTGGACTGGGTGGATATCGTCAACGCTCTGAAGGCAGACCCGAAAAAGGCCGCCGAGTTGGCGCAAACCTTCTCAAAGTGGGACAAGAACACTGCGTCGTATTTCACTGAGGTGCAGGACAAGATCAAGGCGTTCGCGGCCAGCGGACTGGGAATTTTTGCCAACGGCTACTGGGGACATCCGGCGTACAAACTGCCGCCGGAGGTGAACCTGATCGCGGTGGCGCACTACCTGGATGCGCTGATGTGGCAGAAGGAGATCGTCAAGATCCACGCGGTGTTCGGCGGCAAGAATCCGCATCCGAATTACCTGGTGGGCGGAGTTCCCTGCTCCATCAACGTAAACGAAGTGGCCGCCATCAACAGCGAGCGACTGAACCTGGTGGGCAAGCTGATCAGCGACGCCGACGAGTTCGTCAACGAGGTCTATATTCCCGACGTGCTGGCAGTGGCCTCGTTCTACAAGGATTGGGCTGGAATTGGCGGCGGGCTGACGAACTATCTCAGCTACGGCGAGTTTCCGACCAAGGGCTACGGGCAGGTTGATTCATTCAAGTATCCGCGTGGCGTGGTTCTCAATCGCGACCTCTCGACGGTACATCCTGTGAATGCGACCGATCAGCAGGAGATCAAGGAGTACATCGCAAGCTCGTGGTACGAGTACGAGGGCGGCGACAAGGTCGGCATTCATCCGTGGGCCGGCGAAACCAATATCAAGTACACGGGACCGAAGCCTCCGTTCGAGACACTGGAAGGGCAGGAGAAGTACTCGTTCCTGAAGACCCCGCGGTGGAAAGACAATCCTATGGAAGTGGGTCCGCTGGCGCGGTTGCTGGTCGCCTTCGCGGCCGGTCACGACGATGTAAAGGGAGCGGTGACAGGAGCGCTGGGCAAGCTCAACGTGCCTGTGGGCGCTCTGTTCAGCACGCTGGGCCGGGTTGCGGCACGGGCGCTCGATGCAGAGCTGGCGATGGTCTGGCTGAAGGAGTTCTACGGCGAGTTGATGGATCGCGTGAAGATCAACGAGGTCTCCACATTCAACGGCGAGCTGTGGGAACCCAAGAGCTGGCCGAAGGATGCGGAGGGCGTTGGCCTGACCGAGGCTCCCCGTGGTTCGCTGGCGCACTACATCAAGATTCACGATGGCGCCATTGCGAACTATCAGTTGGTGGTTCCGACCACGTGGAATGGCTCACCGCGCGATGCCAAGGGACAGCGCTCCTCGTTTGAGGCGTCGCTGATTGGGACGCATGTAGCCAAGCTCGATGAGCCGGTCGAGATTATCCGAACAATTCACTCCTTTGACCCGTGCCTTGCCTGCGCCGTGCACCTGTACGATCCGCAGGGACGGCACCTTCACCAGATTTCCTTCGAGTGATGCTATGAGTACGACTGGAATTGCAGGCAAATCCGTTTTCGGAAATGGCGGTCACCCGGCAGAGTATCGGCGGGTGTATGTTTGGGAACTGCCAGTACGGGCGTATCACTGGATAAACGCAATCGCGCTGGTTGCGCTTTGCATCACCGGGTACCTCGTCGGCGCGCCACGACGGCTCTTCTACGCGCCTGAAGCCTATCAGATGTATTGGTTTGGGACGGTACGATTCATCCATTTCGTGGCGGCTTACGTGTATGTCTTCAACTTCCTGGCGCGGCTCTACTGGGGATTCGTAGGCAACAAGTATGCGCGGTGGAATGCGTTCTTCCCGCTCAAGAAGTCACAGCGGCAGGAGATCGTAGACGTGATCAAGGCCGATGTGCTCGAAACGAAACTGCACGGGCCGATTTCGACCGGTCATAATGCGCTGGCCGGCCTGATCTACTTCTTCACCTTCCTGGCGTTTGTGGCGCAGTCGATAACGGGGTTTGCTCTCTACTCAAGCATGAGCAACTCGTTTGTACCGCGGATGTTTACCTGGATTGTGCCCCTGATGGGCGGGGAGATGGGCGTTCGCTACTGGCACCACCTGCTCCTTTGGTTCTTTGTCGGCTTCATCATCATTCACGTCTATCTGGCTTTCTATCACGACTACATTGAGGGGCGCGGAACGATCTCCTCGATCGTAGGAGGATGGAAGTTTGATCGGGTGAAAGAAGCAGGGACAAAGGGACAAAGGGACTAGGGACTAAGAATCAGGGAGTAACAGGCAAACACCTGAGGGTTGCCCTCGTTGTTGGGGATTGCTGAGATACTTGGGTGACGCGAGGTGTTGGTGAGTACGGACACGAAGAAGACGCTTGTTCTGGGGCTCGGCAATGTGATCATGGGCGACGAGGGTGTCGGCGTTCATGTGGTGCGGGCCCTGGAAAAGCAACACTTGCCTGCAAATGTGGAGTGCCTGGATGGCGGCACTGGCGGATTCATTCTGCTGGAGCCTCTGCAGGCCGCCGATCACATCATCCTTATTGATGCGACAGACGACGGAAACTCGCCCGGGACTGTGACTCGCACGACGCCGCGGTTTTCGAAGGATTATCCGCCGACGCTGACTGCACACGACATCGGCGTGAAGGATCTGCTGGATGCGTTCTACATGCAGAGCGGCGAGCGCGAGGTGGTGCTGTATGCGATCAGCATCGATCCGAGGCAGCCGATCTCGATGGAGCTGTCGGCAACGTGCGCCAAGGCGGCGGAAGAGGCTGCGCGACGGATTCGTGAAGAGCTGCAAAGCCCCGCTGCGTGATTTCATCTTCATTCAAATTGACTTCTGCGCATCTCTTAGCGCGCACCTCGACTGACCTGCGCGGCCCGTGGGTGACATTTGTAGTGCGGCGGACTTGCAGGACCGAGGGGGAACGACTTAGATTTAGCTTTCGCCTGATGTGCTGCGCTTGATGGAGTGTTCACTCTGGGGCTCAAGCCCTCATTGAAGTTGCGACGCTTATGGCATGACTGAAATCATGCCCTGTTACAAAACCTGTTGCGCAAGGATTTTCCGCAACCTGTAATAGTCGCACCCTGATACGAGTGCGCTTTGACGGCACGACTAGGGGCGTGCCCTTTTACATGACAGAATCTTTCAGGTTTCTGCCAGCAAGAAAGGAACTGCAATGGACCGGCGTACATTTTTGGGTGCGGCTACTGCTGCCGCAATTACTACTGGACTTCATCCGATTCCCTCACCTGCCGAGCCTGATGCGGTGAAGCTGAAGCCAATGGCGCTGGGACTGCTGATCAGTCCTTTTGGAGCGCCGGAGGAGACGATCAAGCGTGTTCGCGACATCGGGTTTTCAAATTGCTTTTTGTCACTGGATGGTTACATCGACAAGTTTACTGCGGATGCCGCGAAGCAGATCGGGGACTTGCTGGCGAAGTACGAACTTGTTGCTACCGCGGTAGAAGTAGTTGGGCCGGGAGCGCTGGAGTGGAACTTTACCGGGGGCCCGTCGACCATCGGCCTGGTGCCGCCAAAGACGCGGGCAGCACGCATTGATGCGCTGCGGCAGGTTTCGGATTTTGCGAAGCTGCTGGGCATCGGGCAGGTGCAAACGCATTGTGGGTTTATTCCGGAGAATCCCGCGGATCCGCTGTATCCGGAGGCGGTGGAGGCGATTCGCGCGGTTGCGCAGCATTGCCATGGCAACGGGCAGTATTTCCTGATGGAGACCGGGCAGGAGACGCCGACCACGATGTCGCGTGCGATTCGCGACGTGAACATGCCGAACCTGTCAGTGGGGCTCGACACGGCGAACCTGATTCTGTACGGCAAGGCCAATCCGGTGGATGCGGTCGATATTATCGGAACGCATGTGCGCAGCGTGCATGCCAAGGACGGCAAGTGGCCGACCGATCCGAGCAGGCTGGGCGAAGAGGTTCTGATCGGCAAGGGGCTGGTCGATTTCAAGACGGTGTTTACGAAGCTGCACAAGCTCGGATACATAGGGGCGATTACGATTGAACGGGAGACGTCGGGGCCGCAGCAGATTGAGGATGTGAAGAACGAAAAGATGTATCTGCAGCGGATTTTGGATGAAGTTATGGCGTGATGAAGAGCGTCCCTGAGGGGCTAAACAGGCTGCGGAAGAACGCATGGGGCGACAGGTTTTGTAGCAGGGCACGACTTTGGTCGTGCCGCAAATGCCGCAAATACAACGTCGGGCTTTAGCCCCTGCGTACCTCCCACCGGGTAGTTTGACTTTTCCCGCAGCCTGTAAAGCCCCCATCGAATTGGCAGGTCTTTTGTACTTGGCAGGTTCTTTGTACGGGCTGAAGCCCGTACGCTCCAAAACATTATTTGAATGGTTCTTTGGTCTACACGTGAGGACACATGAATCGTCGAGAGTTTTTGCAAGCGGGGTCGGGGGTGGTTTCAGGCATGCTTTTGCTCAATCCACGAGCAGTTTTTGGCTACGAGGCGAATTCGGCAGTTCGGCATGGGCTGTTGGGGTGCGGCAATCGGGGCACGTCGGTTGCCACTTCATTTGCGCAGAATACCTCGGCGCGGGTGGTAGCGCTGGCGGATCTGTTTGCGGACAATCTCGCCGCCGGGCAGGATCACTTCAACAAGCTGAATGCAAGCCTGGGACAGCCGGCGATCGACAGCAAGCTGCTGTTTCGCGGACCGCATGCGTTTGAGCAACTGGCTGAGTCGAAGGATGTGGACCTGATCCAGATTTCGACGCCGCCGTTTTTTCATGTGCAGCACCTTGAGGCGGCGGTTGCCGCGAGCAAGCACGTGTATTGCGAGAAGCCGGTGGGTATTGACGTTGCGCAGGCGAAGCATGCTCTCGAGATTGCGAAGCGCGTGAAGCCGAACCAGAGTGTGGATGTTGGTTTCCAGTGCCGGAACGCTCCGCCAATCGCTGCGCTGGAGGAGAAGATCAAGGCTGGTGCAGTGGGGAAGGTCGCTACCGTCTCCGGCAATTACAATGCGCCTGCTTCGACCGAGAAGAAGCGCGAAGGCGAAGGGCCGGATGAGTATCGGCTGCGCAACTGGCTGTGGGATCGCGTGCTCTCGGGCGACATCCTGGTCGAGCAAAACATTCACATTATTGATCTGTGCAATTGGATGCTCGGCGCGCATCCGCTGAAAGCGATGGCAACAGGCGGACGGAACGTGCTTACGCATTATGGCGACTGCTGGGATAACTACCAGGTGGATTTCACCTATCCCAATGACGTGCACTTTTCGTTTGCATCGACGCAGTTTGGAACGGACAACATGTTTGAAGCTGGGTTGAAGCTGTTTGGCGCAAGCGGATCGGCGACGTGTCCTTACTCGGGACCCATCGGAATCACCGGCCCGAATGCGTGGTCGTGGGAGGATTCGGAGTCGACCGCGCCGGGTTCGGGCAAGTTCGCAGCCAACGGCGCGTTCCTCGACAACCTGAAGTATGCGGACCGCGACAAGGAGCGGACATTTATCGCGAGCATCGTGTCGGGTCCGGTGCACAACCAGATCGCGGAGGGTGTGGAGACGGCGCTGAGCTGCATGTTGGGGCGGATGGCCGGCTACCACAAGCGCGAAGTCACCTGGGAGGAACTGGTGGCCAACAGCGAAAACTGGCAGCTCGGGTTCGGCCTGGAGCAGTTCGCCTAGAGGCAGCTCCAGGTTCTGGGTTCAAAGCATTGGTAGATGCCGCATTGGGACTGCTGCCAAATGGTTTTCGCGTCTGCGAGGAATTCGTCCAAAGCGCACGAGCCTTGCAGCGTGATCCCAATCAGTTCGAGGCATTTCTCCGTCTTTGTAAAAAGAAGAAATAGCCCCACGTTCCGAAGAACGAGCCGATGCATCCGCTCAATAGATGTAGAACTTCGTGGATGTAATGGATTTGGAAAATCTCGTGAAGAGTGTTCTGAATCACGCTCTGACCTCCTTGGCCGCAGCAACCAGGACACTCGCAGCATAAACGATGACCGGCCAGCAACGAGTCCGCGGCTGCATAGGTGTTTACCGTGGGGTTATGTGGGGCTGAGAATCAGTCTGGTCGCCGTGAATTGGGGACATTCGTAGATTTCCGGCACGGCTGACTTTCTTTGGAACGCCGGGAACGCTCTAACCCTTAGAGGTTTCTTGCGGTTAGCCGCAAGTAACAAAGTAACTAACGCACAAAACCCGTTCCATGTAGATCCGAGATGCGGAATCCAGACCCATCGGGCTTCGGGTAAATGCTCGCGTCTTTGGGATGTCCTTCACACGCCTTGCGGATGTCACCCACGGTTGCAATGCCCTCTTTAATGCCTACCGTCCCGAATACTTTGACGGCGTCGTCTGAATCGGGAAGATGGGCGTAATGCAGTTCAAAAAAGTGAATGTGCATGAGAACAGTTTGGACCTGAAATTCTGCCGAGCGGGGTTTATTTCTTTCGTCGCCAAATCTTTTCATTGGATCAAAAGAGTCCAATTGTAACTGCTTGACCTGTTTCCAGTTGTGTGGGAACGTCTAATTATCCACTTGCTGCTTGCGGCTCCCCCAGCATTCCGTGGGCGCAGTTCCCCGCGCCCACGCCGATAGTGGATTCACGAGAATGATGGGATGAAACATCGCCTGGACGATGACGATTGTCACTCGCCGTCTGGAGACTTGGTTTGCAATCGGGTGAGGTGATTCAGCGCACGTCGCTTCTGCATTGGCTGTCGCCTGCCCGGAATCGTCAGAACCCGGGATTCCAGTCACAAACCTATCAGCACGCACTAGTCCTCGGCGAGTGCGTTAGCGGTTCCTCTCTCGTCGAGAGTCGGTGTGGCGCGAAGCTCGCCCCGGTTACCGTGCCAACGACAGATTCCAAACTGTCATGACCGAATACAATTATCCGGCGCATATCTTCGGGTGTTCTAATCTAACCAATGACCTCACTCGAGAACTTCAGGCTCACTGTATTCCGCAAGGTGGCAGAACAGCTGAGCTTTCGAAAGGCCGCCGAGGAGCTTTACCTCACCCAGCCGGCCGTCAGTCAGCAGATCAAGGCTCTCGAAGAGGATCTGGGAGTCCTTCTGCTCGACCGCTCCGGCTCTCAGGTGAAGGTGACGGCTGCGGGCGCAACGCTGCTGAAGTATGCGGTGCAGTCAAGCTCCCTCCTGCGTGAGGCAAAGCACCAAATCGCCTCGATCAGCGGCGCCTACCACGGAACGCTCATGCTCGGAGCCTCAACGACCATTGCTCAATATGTTCTGCCGCGCCTGCTGGGCGAGTTCTGCGCTGCGCATCCGCGCGTGCATCCCAGCCTGGTGAGCGGCAACACGGAACACATTGTGGCGGCTGTCGACGAAGAGAAAGTTGCTCTCGGGTTCATCGAGGGGCCGCCCCGGAATCGCGACCTTACCAGCGTGCCCTTTCTTGACGATGAGCTGGTGTTGATTGTCCCGGCCGCGCACGAGTGGGCCGAGCAAGCCGAGATCGCGCCCGCTGATCTGCTCGCCGCCCGTTTGCTGATGCGCGAGCGCGGATCGGGCACTCGTCAGATTGTCGAACTGGCTCTGGAACGGCACCGTATCCGCCGAAACGCGCTCAACGTGGTCATGGAACTGGATTCGGTGGAGGCCATCAAGTCCGCAGTCGAGGCGGGCTTCGGCGTGGGATTCGTCTCCCGCTGGGCCATTGCCAAGGATGTCCGGGTCGGCCCGGCGTTGCGGATCGTCGAGGTCAAGGGGGTTCGCTTCTTTCGGCAGTTCGTTATGGTTTCGCCGAAAGGGCCTGGTTTGACCGGCCTGGTTGCCGAGTTTCGCAACTACGTGCTCGCCTCTGCCGGACCACATCGCACTTACGGTTCCAGGCCGAGCAGCAAATCATCCTGCCGCGGATAAGAGCCGCTTATGTGACATTAGACTTTCTGCTTGGACTTGAGGGTCCAGTCTGACGAAGACTGGTTGTGTGCCAAAGATCATCTTTTTTGCCGGACTCATTCTTGCCGCCAGCACTCTGATCTCGCCGCCCGTGGCCCTTGCGCTCGGGATCCTTTACGGTTTCAGCTTCGCTCACCCGTACCATGCACACTCTCGCCATGGATCGAAGTTACTGCTCCAGTTCTCCGTAGTAGGGCTGGGCTTCGGGATGAATCTGAACCAGGTTCTGAAGGCGGGCCGATCGGGATTCGTCTACACCGCCGGCAGCATCGTGGTAGCGCTGGTTCTGGGCTGGGCGCTGGGCAAGCTGCTTGGCGTCAAGCCGACGACCTCTTACCTGATCTCCACGGGAACGGCTATCTGCGGCGGGAGCGCCATCGCCGCGATCTCGCCCATCACAGAGGCGAATGAAGAGGAGATTGCCATCTCGCTGTCCACCATCTTCATTCTCAACTCGGTTGCGCTTTTTCTGTTCCCATTCGTCGGACATTGGTTCCAGCTGTCAGAGACGCAGTTCGGGCTTTGGTCAGCATTGGCAATCCACGACACGAGTTCCGTGGTCGGCGCCGCTGCGAAGTTTGGGGCGCTGGCTCTGGCGGTTGGCACCACGATAAAGCTTGCCCGCGCGCTGTGGATCGTGCCGCTCTCGCTGGGTACCGCCGCGGTGAGAAAGAGCAAATCGCGCATTCACTGGCCGTGGTTCATTCTGTTCTTCTGCCTGGCCGCCGTCGCCAACAGTTACCTTCATGCATTGCAGCCCGCCTACCACGTTCTGCGGCAACTTGGCATGCTTGGCCTTACAGTCACGCTCTTTCTTATCGGCACGGGACAATCGATGACAACCATCCGCCAAGTGGGACCGCGGCCTCTCCTGCAGGGAGTGCTGCTGTGGATAGCGGTTGCCGCTGGATCTCTGGCGTTGATTCGTGCTGGCTGGATCCATCTCTGATCTCAAAAGCTCGAACGGGCTGCCAGCCGAGGCTGGCAACCCGGTATCTCACGGCTTCCTGCGCGCTCCCGACGGATAGATCACCACGTTCGACGTTAAAGGCGCGGGCACAGGCTCCGGCCAAGGTACATTCACCGACGCAAGCAAGCTGCATTTAAGGTGAAATGCCTGTGAGAGAGTTTGAGGGTATCCACAAAAATGACTACAGCGGAAAGGCAGTTTGGAGGATTGTTTCTATAAGTTATTGAAGCATTTGGCTCCTCAGGTAGGACTCGAACAGTCCTGCCTCATCCAGCCCCTTGCGCAAATCCATGCCGATTTTGTCACAAATACTGGAAAAAGCAAGGGCTACGTCACTTCTCCTTTGTACCGACCACATCCTCTGAAATCGCTAAAATCGCGCGAATGGGCATCCTAGCGGTACAAAAGCAGTACATTTTTGGGTGGGGTCTCTCGGTTCTCTGCAGCTGGAGAGCCTTCATCCACATTTCTTTCTCATGGTCCTTCAGTAATGGGCTGGACCGCGTACGGCATGCCAGCTCGGGGGATCAACCGAAAATATTTTTCACATGGTTGTCGCTAAAAATCATCTTCTTTTGCACTATTCGTATGGAGTCGTTTGAGGATTCACCAGATGCCGAAGCGTCATGGTGGAAATTCGATCCTGCGACAGCTGGTGGCAAAGGAATGGAGAGGCCGTCTGTTGCACCCACGAACACGTCTCTTCTGGTGATGGCCATTCGATCTCCATGTCCAATTTGTTAGGTGCGATTTCAGGGATGTCCTACTGCTTCTGAACCCGAGGCTGGAGGCTTTCCTGCCATCTTCGCGTAGCCAAACATTCCATAGCGCCATAGCATCACGAACCAGAGAGCCACTCCCGCCAGGAAGAGAACCAGAAATAGAGGAAAGACAGCCCACTGCGTCTTAACGACAAATTGATCTGGATGGAAATAAGGCTTCAGGTAGGCGTCCCGTAGGATGTCTCTCATCACGGACATGCTCACGATGACCACGGCGATGATGCCCGGCACGTAAAATGCAGCGACGCGAATGCTTTCCTTTCGCAGGGCATCGGACATCAGGAAGATCGCTCCTATACCGCCGAGGAATCCCACGAGAAGAAGAGTCGTCGCCAGCGGGTTATCGCCCATATACAGCATGCGCAGATCGCGCGGAAGGCTGACCAGAAACCAGACTCCTACGAGGATCTGCGCCATGGTGGCGTACATGAACGCCTTGCCGCCAAATTGCAACAGTTGACGGGCATACTCGGCGTCCCGTTTCCAATTGGCTAATGCGATGAACACTAGCAAGAGCCCTCCCATGGCCACAGCTGCAACCATGAAGTGCAGGAAACGTGGAATCAACGTTGGCTCTGACAGGTTGAGATTCCATCCGGCCGGGTTTGCGAAGTACTTCCCGCCCCAGCGCGTGGGTGTCTGGCTCAGGGTGAGATTGTTGCTGTACACAAAACCAATAAGGAAGATCAGAATCACGCTGAACAGCATTACGCCGCCGGCTCTGCCATGACGTTGCCCACTCTGAAACGAAGCGTAATAGAAGCCATAGTAGGCGATCGTGAGCAGCACCAGCACCAGGAACCACGGCCACGCCATGATGATGGATGAGGTGTAGAAGTATTGCCCGTACAGCACCTGCACGAAGAGCAGCGGAGCGATGCCCAGAGTGATCGTCGCCGGCAGCAGGACGGGCAGCTTCTTGGCCACCTCAAAGAACATCCGGTTGCCATTCGCTTGGTTCTTCGAGCGCCACTTTGATAGGAGTGCAAGGACGCCCCCTCCCAGCATGAAATTCATGGCCACGATGTGGAGGAAAAAGGTCACAATGAGGAGCAGTTTGAAGACCCAGTAGGGCGCGGGCAGCGGATTCGGGTCCAGGGCCGGAATCAGGTTGGGCTGCATCATGTCAATTCCCTCCTTGCGTAGCGGTTCCGTTCCCCATTGTGCTGCGTTGCGCGTTCACCCATTGCACCAGCGAGGCGCGCTGCGGATCAGATAGCTTGAGATCCGGCATGAGGGGAAACAGGCTGGTCAGATCCTTCAGGGCTTCGCCCGCTCCGGTTGGATCCTTTGGCAGCTTCTTGAAGAGCGAGTCGCCGGCACTCACTCTGTGGCACATGCCACAGTTCTCGGCGAAGACAGTCTCGCCGTCCGTGGCTGCAACCGCCGCCGAGGCAGAAATTGGTTGGATCGTGGTCAGATACGACGCAAGTGCGCCGCGCTCGGAATCTGTGCCGGTGAACGGTGGCATCACGCCGTTGTGCATGAACTCAAGGCCGCCAAGCATCGCCTGAATCTTGGCTTGATCCCATTGCCGCAATATCAGGTAATGTTTGATTCCACGGTAAGAGTCCGCGGTGTGGCAACTCTGGCACTCCACACGGAACACTTCGCGCCCCACCGTAATCTGGTTATCCTTCGTCAGATCCCGGTCGTTGATCCACTTGGCCGACTGGAGGATGCCTGCTGCATTCACCTCATCGATGCTGAACCCGCCATCTCCCGGAATCTGAGCAGAATAAAGCGAGTTTGCGTACAGGTAGCTCTGGATGACGTATGGCTTGCGAATGGCTTCGCGGACGAACTCGAACGAGCCCATCGCGCCGAGTGCGACCAGCGCGACCAGCAAGGAGAATGCCAGGTGCACCCGTCGGGGCCTTACCAGCGTGAGCAGTGCGAGCGCAAACGTCACGGCCAACAACACGGCGGCGAGCTCAGCGTAATGTGTGCCGGTGGGCATCGGACCACGAGCGCTAGCCCAGACATCCCGGGGAATCCTGCGGATGTACCACCATCCCAGCGCCGGGAGAACGGCCAGAGACGGAACGATCCACAGCGCACTCCACCGCACGATGCGTGCCTTGAGTTCAGCGTCCTTCTGCACGCTCGCGGTGATCAGCGCATAAATGCCTGCCAGCGCAAGTGCAATGGCAAAGCGGAACGCCAGCGACGGGAAGTAGGTCGGATTGAAGAATCCCTTCCAGAACTCGTGGTTCTTGATCCAGCTGCCGGGAGTGAGCATGAAGGTGATGATCCCGTTGATGACCACCATGCTTGCGAAGGCGGCGATGAAATATATCCATCCGTACCATTCGTGAAGCCCGGCTTCCAGCTTGTCCCAGCCGTACAGGTAGAGCAGCGCCGCGGTGATCTCAATGAAGAAAAACACCCACTCGATCGCCCATCCCCAGACGTAAATGTGAATCAGATTGCTGGTGGCCATGGGGCTGATCAACCCAATGGTGAACCAGAT
>Ga0326727_10009855_pt1 | contig 23159 bp, 20 predicted proteins | sample MB2enrmetagenome_FD_207643 | JGI IMG/M metagenome (GOLD analysis project Ga0326727, IMG submission 207643) | Lab enriched peat soil microbial communities from McLean, Ithaca, NY, United States - MB29MY | ecosystem: Environmental > Terrestrial > Soil > Wetlands > Peat | place: USA: New York... | reverse complement strand
AAATGCAGGATTTTGTCGTGACGCGGAGGTCGGCTCATATCGTTTCGAATTCGAAAATCATTTCGAATTAATTAACATAGAATCCGCCCATGGGGCAACCTCGACAGCATGTCGACTGTCGACAGACCGCAAAAATCAGGAGAAACGATGACCACATTGTTGCTTTCCATCGATCAGGGCACCACCAGCACGCGCGCGATATTGTTCGATCTCGAAGGGCAAGTGCGGGCCATGGCCCAGCAGGAACTGCCGCAAAATTTTCCGGGCCCGGGCTGGGTCGAGCACGATCCTGAAATCATCTGGCGCCATACCCTTGAAGTCTGCCGGGATGTCCTGCGCGCCGAGCCCCTGTCCAAAGTGGCGGCGCTGGGGATCACCAACCAGCGCGAGACCACGCTGTTGTGGGAACGCAGCACGGGGCGCGTACTGCACCCGGCCATCGTCTGGCAGGACCGCCGCACCGCCGCACAATGCGAAGCGCTCGCCAGCGAAGCGGTCAGGGACCTGATCGCAGCCAAAACCGGCCTGGTCCTCGACCCCTATTTTTCAGCGACCAAACTTGCCTGGCTGCTCGACCACATTCCGGGCGCGCGCGACCGCGCGCGGCGCGGCGAACTGGCGTTCGGCACCATCGACAGTTTTCTGCTGTGGCGCCTGACAGAAGGAAGGGAGCATGCCACCGACGCCAGCAACGCGGCGCGCACCCTGCTGTTCAATATTCATACGCAATGCTGGGACGACGAACTGCTGGCCCTGTTCGATATCCCGCGCGCACTGCTGCCCCAGGTACGCGACAACGCGGCCGACTTCGGCGAAACCACCCTGTTCGGCAACGCCATCCGCATCACCGGCATGGCGGGCGACCAGCAGGCCGCCACCATCGGTCAGGCCTGCTTCAAGCCCGGAACCATCAAGTCGACCTATGGCACCGGCTGCTTCATGGTGCAAAACACCGGCGCATCGGTCATCCAGTCTCACCGCCGTCTGTTATCCACGGTGTGCTACCGCCTGGATGGACGCACCACTTACGCGCTTGAAGGCAGCATTTTCGTCGCCGGCGCGGCGGTCCAGTGGCTGCGCGACGCCGTCAAACTGATCGCCAATGCCGGTGAAAGCGAAGCACTGGCCCGCCAGGTCGACAGTACCGATGGCGTCTATCTGGTGCCGGCGTTCACCGGACTGGGCGCCCCGTACTGGGACCCGCTGGCGCGCGGCGCCATCATCGGACTCACGCGCGACTCCGGCATCGCCCACATCGTGCGCGCCGCGCTCGAATCGGTGTGCTACCAGACGCGCGACCTGCTGCAGGCCATGCAGGCCGACACCGGCACACACCCCGCCGCACTGCGCGTGGACGGCGGCATGGTCGCCAACGACTGGCTGATGCAGTTTCTCGCCGACATGCTGGCCACGCCGGTCGAACGCCCCGTGGTGACCCAGACCACCGCACTGGGCGCGGCCTGGCTCGCCGGACTGGGGGCCGGCGTGTATGCCTCGCTGGAAGAGCTCGAAGACAAATGGCTGCGCGCAACGCGCTTTGAACCGCGCATGGATGCGGTGAAACGCAATGCGCTGTACCGGGGATGGAACGAAGCGGTGGGACGGACGCTGAGCAAACAGCCCTGATTGAACAGGCGATGCCGGCATGCGGCATCGTCTGAACTTAAAACCTGTTTCATCTATAGTTGTAACGTAAAACCTTGCACAGGAAGGTATTTTGCCAAATGCGCCTCTCCTGCTGCCCCCCTCTCCTGCCGGATGAACCAACATGAGCCTTTCCTGCCGCCTGCTGCTGTCGGCCTGGGCGCTGTCATGCACAGCGATGTCATGGGCAACCCCCGCCCCGTCATTTACCCGCGCCCCCTATATCAACCCCAGAATCATTGAAGAACTGTCCATCTGGGAAAGCGATTCCGGCGATAGTGTCGTCGCCATCAATCTGCCCAGGAGCCAGAATGCCAACCGCTATGCTTTATCTGACCCGCCCGCGGACACCCGCAAGCCCGAGGCGAAAGGACTGCACTGGCTGACGGTGTTCAACGATGCCCCCTTCCCAACGGTGTGCACGAATTCAGGACTGGAACATCTTTGCTACCAATTTGTCGGGAAAAACAGCAAGGGACAGGTCGCGCTCTACATCAAAAGCTTTAGCGATGACGGCAGAAGCGTTTTCAATGACGTGATGCTGCTTGAATGGCATTGCGACGTAAACGTCGAGGGGACCCCGCGACAGCTGTTGTTCAAACGCGGTCAAATCGCTCTGGGTGACCGGGTACGCGTCAAACGCATCAAGCTGGGCATCGACCGTCTGACCGTAAGCTACGACGATGCCAAACCGCGCACGTTCATGCTGAAAGGCCTGACGCCCGGCCGGGAGGCCGCTTGCAAGGCCGCTCGCTGACCCTGGCCATTCATCCCATCGTGTTGGTCTCGCGAACGATCTATTATAGATTGCACTGCCATCCGTTTATTTCCACCACGAGACACGCCGCCATGCCCTCTCCTGAAACTATTGATCACGCGCTGCTGTCCGAGCTTGTCAGTGCCGGTGCGGTGTGTGCAGTGCATGTCGCCGCCCGGACGGGGGGCTGGGCCGTGATGATTAGCTGCGAAACGAAGCAATACATGCTTGCCGCAACGCGCACGCATCAGGTCAGGCTGTTCAAAAAGATAGAAACCCTGATTGCTTATCTCAAGGGGATGGGAATGACGCACTTCGACATCGATATCACGGATTACGACCCGGCCAGCGTGAAGACCTACTCGCGCCCCGACCGCAGCGAAGCACTGAAACAGGCACACCAGGCCGCCGCTTACGATGACTGGTTTCGCGCTCAGGTACAGGAGGCGCTGCAAGAAGCCGACAATCCGGACGCCGCCTGGCTGACCAATGATCAGGTCAAAGCCGAATTCGCCAAAAAACGGGCGGCCTTACTCGATCGCATTCAAAAGGACCGTGAGTGATCGTGCTCTGGTTGCCCGGGGCACAGCTGACACGAATGGCACAAATTGATTTCATCGCACGGGATAACCCCGCAGCGGCACTCACACAAGATCAGCGCCTGGAAGCGCAAGTGGATCGTCTGGTTCGTCACCCTGAACTTGGGAGGACAGGTCGAATCAAGGGGACGCGGGAACTTGTCGTCAGCCGCACGCCTTTTGTTGTGATCTACCGTGTACGCAGCGAATTGAAAAGGGTTGAAATTCTTCGGGTATTGCATGTGGCACAACATTGGCCCCGGCAGGCATAAAGCCCTCTCGACCCCAGATCGCCCCGGCGTTCGCAGGGCGACCTGGGGTCTGGATTAACGGGCTATGACGCCAGCTTCTGCCGCCAGCGCGCAATCTGCGCGTGCACCTGGTTCGGCGCGGTACCGCCCACGTGGTCGCGTTGCGCCAGGCTGCCTTCGGGCGTCAGCACCTCGAACACATCTTCGGCGATCAGTGCGCTGAAACCGCGCAGATCGTCGAGCGCCAGATCGGCCAGATCGACCCCCAGCGTTTCTGCATGGCGCACCGCACGCGCCACGACTTCGTGGCTGTCGCGAAACGGCACCCCCTTTTTCACCAGATAGTCGGCCAGGTCGGTCGCCGTCGCAAACCCCTTGAGCACGGCCTGACGCATTGCCTGCGGCTTCACCGTGATGCCGCGCATCATGTCGGCATAGATGCGCAGGGTATCCACAACCGTATCGACGGTATCGAACAGCGGTTCCTTGTCTTCCTGATTGTCCTTGTTGTACGCCAGCGGCTGCGATTTCATCAGCATCAACAGGCCCATCAGGTGACCGGTGACGCGACCGCTCTTGCCGCGCACCAGCTCGGGCACGTCCGGATTCTTTTTCTGCGGCATGATCGAACTGCCGGTGCAAAAGCGATCGGCGATATCGATAAAACCGACAGCCGGGCTCATCCACAGCACCAGCTCTTCCGACAGGCGCGACAGATGCGTCATCACCAGGCTGGCGGCTGCGCAGAATTCGATCGCAAAATCACGGTCGGACACGCCATCGAGCGAGTTATGGCACACGTCGTCGAAGCCCAGCAGCTTTGCGGTATAGGCACGGTCGATCGGATAGGTGGTGCCGGCCAGCGCCGCACTGCCCAGCGGCATGCGGTTCACGCGCACACGGCAATCGCGCATGCGTTCGCCGTCGCGCGCCAGCATTTCGACATACGCCAGCATGTGATGACCAAACGTCACCGGCTGAGCCACCTGCAAATGTGTAAAGCCCGGCATCACCGTATCGGCGTGTTGCTCGGCCAGATCGACCAGGGAACCCTGCAGCGCTTTGATCGCGCCATCGATGATGTCGATCTGGGCGCGCAGCCACAGACGGATATCGGTCGCCACCTGGTCGTTGCGGCTACGGCCGGTATGCAAGCGCTTGCCGGCATCGCCGATCTTGTCGGTCAGGCGACGCTCGATGTTCATGTGCACGTCTTCCAGATCTTCGCGCCACTCGAAGCGACCGCCCTCCACCTCGTCCAGAATCTCCGCCATCCCTCGTCGGATCGCCTCAAGATCGGCGTCGTCGAGCACGCCGACGCGATTGAGCATGGCGGCATGCGCCAGCGAACCTTCAATGTCGAAACGGGCCAGTCGTTGATCGAAGCTGACCGAAGCGGTGTATTTCTTGACGAGTTCCGCCACCGGTTCAGAGAACCGGCCGGACCAGGCGTTGCTTTCTTGCATCGCGATGCGCCTCCTGGATAGGCAAAATGGAAAACGATTATAGGCACAATTACGACAATTGGTGTCGCTTTGGTTACATACCGTTACCCGCTATTGCGCAAGCCCGCCGAAATACCATTGATCGTCAGGTGAATCGCATACAGCGTTTCGACGTCATCGGGCGCCTCGCGCAGCTTTTGCAGCAATCCGACCTGCAGCAGGTTGAGCGCATCCAGATACGGCAGCCGCGTGGCCAGGCTGCGCGCCAGCGTGGGGTTGTACTCCAGCAAACGGGTCTGTCCGGTGATGGCGAAAAACGCCTCCAGCGTTTTCTTCCATTCCAGCTCCATCGCGGCGAACAACTGTCCGGCCTGCGCCTGATCGCTGGCCAGCGCCACATAGCGCCGAGCGATGCGCAGATCGGCCTTGGCCAGCACCTGCTCCATATTCGACAGCATCATGCGGAAGAAGCCCGATTCACGGCTGGCGGCGCAAAGCCGTGCGCGACCGGCCTCACCATGCTTGTCGATAAACGCCGCCACCGCCGATCCGAAGCCATACCAGCCCGGCAGCATCACACGCGACTGCGACCAGGAGAACACCCAGGGAATCGCGCGCAGATCCGTGATCGATGACAGGTTCTTGCGCGAAGCAGGACGGCTTCCGATATTCAGTTTGGCAATCGCATTGATCGGCGTCGACTCGAGGAAATACGGCATGAAGCCCGGTTGTTCGACCAGACGTCGATAACTGGCATACGCGTCCCGCGACAGCGCCTCGAACATCTCGGGGTCGCCCTTGCAGGCATGCGCCTCGCTCAACGTTGCCTCCAGCGTGGCGGCAACCAGCGACTCCAGATTGCGCAGACCGTTGTCCGGGTCCGAATACTTCGACGCGATCACCTCGCCTTGCTCGGTGATACGGATGTGCCCCGCCACCGAGCCTGCCGGTTGGGCCACAATCGCTTCGTAGGCGGGGCCACCGCCCCGGCCGACCGAACCACCGCGCCCGTGGAACAATTGCAGACGCACCCCCGCCCGGTCGAAACACTGCACCAGGCGAGTTTCAGCCTGATACAGCTCCCACTGGCTGGTCAGATACCCACCATCCTTGTTGCTGTCCGAATAGCCCAGCATCACCTCCTGCAGCTCACCCCGGCTTTTCAGCAACTGGCGATACCAGGGCAGGGCGAACAGCGCGTCCATCACCGTATCCGCTGCGCGCAGGTCGGCAATCGTCTCGAACAGCGGCACCAGATTCAGACTGGCCACCGGCGTCCCCTGCTCCAGCCGGATGAGCCCGGACTCCTTCAACAACAGCGCCAGGCCCAGCATGTCGCTGACCGAAGAACAGTTCGAAATAATGCTTTGTCCGATCGCATCGACACCGAACGCCTGCTGGATACGCGCCGCCTCGGCAAAAATCGCCAATTCCTTATGCGCCAGCTCACTGTATTGCGCATAGGGAGAGAACAGCAGCCGGGGCGTAGAAAGCTCGCGCAACAACAAGGCCACCCGGCCGGCTTCATCCTGCGCCTGGATATCCTCCAGCCCCGCCTGCTCGAACAGCTCGGCGACCACCTGTTGATGGATGCCGGCAAACTGACGCAGATCCAGCGGCATCAGGAAGAAACCAAAAACTTCGATGGTGCGGATCAGCCGTCCAAGCCGACCCTGCGCCAGCGTCGCACTGCCATGCTGCACCAGCGACGCCGACAGCGCGCGCAGATCGGCCAGACAGCCCCCGACATCGGCATAGCTTTCGTCCAGATGCCAGCGCGACTGCACACTAACGCCAAGCCGGCTCGCCGTCGCAGCCAGCCGCGCCTGAATCGTGGCCAGCGCGCGGCGGTAGGGCTCTTCGTGACGGCTGTCGTTGGTATCCGGCGAGGCCAGCGCCAGCAGCTTGACCTCACGGCGCACCTCGACATGGCGCGAGGACAGCGACAATTCGCGATAAAGCGCCGCCAGCTCATCCAGGTAATGCTCGAAGGCCACCTCGGCCTGGCGTGTCACTGCGGCACGCAGCACCGTTGCGTCAACATATGGATTGCCGTCGCGGTCACCCCCGATCCAGCTGGCCACGCGCAAAAATACCGGCAAATCGGGTGACTGCCCCCATACCTGCCCGATCAGCTGCGACAGATGTTCATAAAGCTTCGGAACGGCGGTAAAAAAGGTCTGAGGATGGTAGGCCACCCCGTTTTCGATTTCGTCGTGGACCGACAGCTTGAAATGCCGGATTTCGGCCGTTTGCCACAAAGTCAGAATGACCCGCTTGAGCTTGGTATCCAGTTCGGCCTCTTCCTCGGGCAGCAGTCCGGGCTCATTCAGAAGCGTCAGGAAGCGGCGTACCGCGCGATGACCATCGAGTACACTCTGGCGCTGCACCTCGGTCGGGTGCGCAGTCAGCACCGCCGCCACTTTTGCATGCGCGAGCATATCGGACAGGCGCTCGATACCCACACCGTCGAGCCTGAGCCTTCCCAGCGCCCGCTCCAGGCTGCCCTGCTGCGGCGGAGAGCCGGCCAGCCGGTGCGCCCGGCGGCGGCGGATGTGATGCAGATCTTCGGCAATATTATAAAGCTGGGCATACAGCCCACAGGCACGCAGCAATACATTATCCGTATCCATCGGCAGACTGGAAGGCAGCGTCCCCTGCAGTGGCAGCATATGCGGAATCGCCCGCATCTCTTCCATCACATCACGCCCGACCTGTTCGCTCAAGACTTCGCCCAGCAGCCGGTCCAGCCGCGCCAGGTCGTTATGAAGCGGGAGATCCTTATCGGAATCCATCATATTTCATACCCTTGCATGCCTGATCATCACATTTGCATTGTGCCTCAATTCGAATAATGCATGGGACGGCATCTTCGAGGCGATATCGCACCGGATGGCGCGTGCTAGAATCCCCCGGCGTCTTTCTCATTTTATAAAGTGCTTCATGGACAAAATCGTCATCGCCAGCCGCGAAAGCCGGCTGGCCATGTGGCAGGCCGAACATATTCAGGCCCGCCTGCAAAGTCTCCATCCGGGCCTGAAGGTCGATATTCTCGGCATGACCACACAAGGTGATCAGATTCTCGACAAAACATTGTCGAAGATCGGCGGCAAGGGGCTGTTCGTCAAAGAACTGGAACTCGCACTGCTCGAAGGACGCGCCGACCTGGCCGTGCACTCGATCAAGGACGTGCCGATGCAACTGCCCGAGGGCTTTGCGCTGGCGGCGATCTGCGAGCGGGAAGACCCGCGTGACGCCTTTGTCAGCACCCGTTACGCCGGATTGCACGACCTGCCGGACGGCGCCGTGGTCGGGACATCCAGTCTGCGGCGCGAAGCGCAACTCCGGGCCCGCTTTCCGAAACTCGACGTCAAACCGCTGCGCGGAAACGTACAAACCCGTCTGGCAAAGCTCGACGCCGGAGAGTACGACGCCATCATTCTGGCCGCGGCCGGCCTCAAACGCCTCGGTCTGGGCGAACGCATCCGCAGTGAACTTGACCCGGGAGATAGCCTGCCCGCAGCCGGACAAGGCGCGCTGGGGATCGAAATTCGCGCCGACCGAGCGGATCTGGCCGCCCTGCTCGCCCCGCTCGACGCCCTGGACACCCATGCCTGCGTCGAAGCCGAACGCGCACTGTCGCGCGCGCTGGGCGGAAGCTGCCAGTTGCCGCTGGGCGCCTTTGCCACCCTGGAAAACGATGTCGTCCAGCTCTCCGGGCTCCTGGCCCACCCCGACGGCTCACTGATTTTGCGCGCCGAAGCGGCCGCGCCACGGCAATACGCCGATGCACTGGGACGTTCCGTTGCAAAATTGCTGCGCGACCAGGGTGCGGACAAACTCATCGAAGCCATCCTCAGAGAATCGGATCAATGAGCCTCGCAGGCCGCACCGTACTGATCACCCGACCGGTGGCGTTATGTGCGCCACTGGCCGAAATGCTCCGTGCAGAGGGCGCCCTACCGGTCACCTTTCCCGTCATCGACATCGAGCCGCTGCCCGACGCACTGGCGGCGCTGCCGTCTGCCGCCGATGCCGCCGACTGGGTGATTTTCGTCAGCCCCAGCGCCATCGACTGTGCATGGCCGGTATTAGGCCAATTGGCGCCAAACGTCCGTCTGGCCTGCGTCGGCGTCGGTAGCGCCAACCGCTTGCGCGCCATGTCGCAGCGCGCGGTACTCTGCCCACACAACGGTAACGACAGCGCGGCACTGCTGGCAGAAGACGCACTGCATGACGTGGCCGGTCAGCGCATCCTGATCGTCGGCGGTGTCGGCGGACGCGCCGAACTGGGCGAAACGCTGAAGGCGCGCGGTGCCCGGATCGGGCATGCGGAAATCTACCGGCGCGTGGACGCGACCCTCGACTGGAGCCGCATCGACACGCTGTTGAAACAGGAAGGGCTCGATGCCTGCATCGTGACATCGAGCGAAATCGCCGAACGATTCTTCCGGCTTGCTGGCAGCGCCCGAATCCCGGCGTTACAATGCCTGCAGTACTGTGTGCCACACCCTCGAATCGCCGAGCGACTTGCGGCACTTGGCGTGGCACGGATCGTGACAACCCGGGCTGGCGATGCGGCACTGACCGCCGGCCTAAAAGAATGGTTCTCCCGTCATCCATGAGCGAAACCCAGAACGAAGCAACAGAAACACCCGTGACGCCCGCAGAACCCGTGCAGAGCGTTCCTCCCGTGCCGCCCGCACAGCAGCAGCCCGTGCGGCCCGTACCACCGGTTCCGCCCGCACCGACGGCGCCTTCCAGCCCGTTTAACCTGGCGCTGATTGTCGCCCTGGGTGCGCTGGCCCTGTCAGGATGGCAGATCTATAACACGCGCGAAGAACTGGCCAGCACGCGCCAGGAACTGGCACGACGCAACGCCGACCCGGCCATCAAGGCCATGGCCGAGCAGGTGCGCGCAACCGATGCCAGAATGGCCCTGCTCGAAATCAAGCTCAACGAGGCTTCGAGTCAGTTCGCCACGCTCAACACCATGTATCAGGACATGACCAAGGTCCGTTCCGACTGGTTACTGTCCGAAGTCGGCCACTCGCTGGCCCTGGCCAGCCAGGAGCTGCAGCTCGCCGGCAACGTGCCGACCGCGATTTCCGCGCTGCAGGTCGTCGACGACCGGCTGTCGACCTTCGACCGCCCCGAGCTCATCAGCGTCAAGAAAGCCGTGGCACACGATCTTGAAACCCTCAGGGCGCTGCCTCAGCTCGACACCATCGGCCTGACCGCGCGCATCGACAGTCTGGTGCAAAACATCGACCAGCTGCCGCTGTCGGTCGATATCCAGCGCCAGTCGGTCAACATGGCGCCGCCGTCGCGCAGCACCTCCTTCTGGGAGCAACTGCTGAAAGACGTGTCCTCCAGTCTGGGCGAAATGGTACGCATCCGCCGCATCGACAAACCCGAGGCCATTCTGCTGTCGCCGGACCAGGCCTTCATGCTGCGCGAAAACCTCAAACTGCGCCTGCTCGATGCCCGCATCGCGCTGCTGCAGCGCAATGCCGCGCCGTTCAATGCCGATGTCTCGGCGGTGCAGAATGATGCGCAGCGCTATTTCGACCCGTCCGCTCCGGCGACCCGCCTGTGGTTGCAAGAGCTGAACGACCTGAAAAAGGCGCCGATCAACACTGCCTTGCCCGACTTGTCCGACAGCCTGAAGGCCGTCAATGACGCGCAAACGAGACCGGGAGGTTAAACCGTGAAATTCGTCCTCTGGATTACCGGTCTGTTCGCGCTGGCGGTATTGGTCGGTCTGACGGCAACGCTCAATGATGGCTATGCCATTCTGTTCGTTCCGCCGTACCGGGTGGAAATCTCCTTCAACCTGCTGATCGTCGGCATCGTGGTCCTGATCGGGATCACCTACGGCATCCTGCGCCTGATCAGCATCGCTATCAGCCTGCCTGCCGAAGTTCGCCGCTTCCAGCGGCAAAAGCAGCAGAAACTGGCGCGCCAGGCGCTGCGCGATGCGGGTATCGCCTTCTTCGAAGGACGCTTCCAGAAAGCAGAACGCGCGGCCATCAAGTCGATCGTCGACGAGAGCTCGCCCGAGAGCACCGCGCTTGCGCTGCTGCTTGCGGCGCGGGCGGCCAATGCCATGCAGGACGTCGAAAAGCGCGACGGCTATCTGGCGCGTCTCGACAATCTGCCCGAATCGCTTCAACTGGCGCGGCACATGCAGGAAGCCGAACTCAAGCTCGATGCAAAAGATCCGCTGGGCGCCCTGTCGGCCATCGAACGCGCCCGCTCGATTTCGCCCAATCTGACCAATGCGCTGCGCCTTGAACTCAAGGTGCGTCTGCTGCAGAAACAGCCGGAGGCCGTCCTCGCCCTGACTGAAAAGCTGCTCAAGTCGGATGCGCTCGAAACCGCCCAGGCCCGCCGCTATCGCCTGTCGGCTTACACGCAACAGCTTGAGTCGCTGATCAATGGCAAGGAAATCCAGGACTGGTTGCGCAAGATCCCGGAAGCCGAGCGCCACAACCCCATTCTGGTCGGCAAAGTCGTCACCCGCCTGACCGACGCGGGCGAAGCCGACATGGCGGCCACCCTGCTCGAAGAAGCGTTGGCGGATGAAGAGCAGGCCACACCCGAACTGGCACGCGATCTGGCACACCTCGCCGACCAGCTCAGCGAAGCCCGTCGTCTCGAACTGATGAAGGCAGGCGAAAGCTGGCTGAAAGAACGTCCGCGCGACCATATGCTGCTGCTGGCCATGGGCCGGCTGGCACGTGCACAGCAACTGTGGGGCAAGGCGCAGAACTACCTGGAAGCCAGCCTGTCGATTCAGCCCACGCTGATCGCGCATGCCGAACTGGTGCGCCTGTTCCAGTCTCTCGGCAAAGAAGAAGAGGCCGCACGGCATTACCGTGACAGCCTCGAACTCGCACTGGAACAGGGGATCTGATCATAGGGCGGGTTGGCCCCCACCGGGCCATACCCGCCACACCGAACGACCCCGGTGACGTCCCTCAATAATTCACCACCTTCACCAGATCCTCCACCACCTTCTTGGCGTCCCCGAACACCATCATCGACTTGTCGAGATAGAACAATTCATTGTCCAGCCCCGCATAGCCGGTGCTCATCGAGCGCTTCACCACGATCACGGTACGCGCCTTATATGCCTCAAGAATCGGCATGCCATAGATCGGACTGGCCTTATCGCGTTGCGCGGCAGGGTTCACCACATCGTTGGCACCGATCACCAGCACGACATCGGTATTGGAAAAATCAGAGTTGATTTCTTCCATTTCCAGCACATGGTCGTACGGCACTTCGGCCTCGGCCAGCAGCACGTTCATGTGGCCCGGCATGCGACCCGCCACCGGGTGAATCGCATAACGCACCTTCACGCCCTTTTCGTGCAGCAGTTCGGCAAATTCTTCAAGCGCATGCTGCGCGCGCGATACCGCCAGGCCATAGCCGGGAACGATGATCACCGAATCGGCGTGGCTCATCAAAAACGCGGCATCTTCGGGCGAACCGGTACGGTAATGCTTCGGCCCCGAACCGCCGGCATCGGCCGCACCACTCTCTGCGCCAAAACCGCCCAGCAGCACCGAAACGATTGAGCGGTTCATCGCGCGGCACATGATGTAAGACAGAATCGCCCCACTGGAACCGACACAGGCCCCGCCGATGATCAGCACCGGATTATTCAGGGTAAAGCCGATGCCTGCGGCGGCCCACCCCGAGTAGGAGTTAAGCATCGACACCACCACCGGCATATCGGCGCCACCGATCGGAATGATCAGCGTCACCCCCAGTACCAGCGCAAGCGCCACCATGAACAGGAAAGCGGCCTGGCTGCCGGTGACAAAATAGGCCACGCCGAAGCCGGCCATGGACAGCGCCAGAATCAGGTTGAGCAGATGCTGACCACTGAAATTGATCGATCGCGAACCGAACTTGCCCGACAACTTGCCGTAGGCCACGACCGAAGCGGTAAAGGTGATGGCACCGATGAATGCGCCAATGAATAGCTCAATCTTCTGAGCCTGGCTATGTTCAAGTCCAGCGTGATAGATCGAGGCAATTGCGATCAACACCGCCGACAACCCGACCAGCGAGTGCATCGCGGCAACCAGCTCCGGCATACCGGTCATCTGCACGGTACGCGCTTTCCAGGCGCCGATCGCGGCCCCCGCCAGCATCGCGGCCGCAATCAGGCCCAACACCGGCTTATCCATAATCGTAAAAGTGGTCGCAATGGCAATCGCCATCCCGACAACGCCCAGCAGATTGCCACGGCGCGCGGTCACCGGCGAGGACAGCCCCTTCAGCGCCAGAATGAACAGGACTGCCGCGACCAGATAGAGAATCGCAGAAATATTTTGCATCATCGCTCCTTATTTCTTCTTCTTGAACATCTCCAGCATGCGCTGGGTCACCATGAAGCCGCCGAAGATGTTGATACTGGCCAGAAAAATACCGATCGCGCCCAGCACCGACGTCAGCGTGATGGCATGTCCGTTGACATCGACCACCTGCAGCAGCGCTCCCACAATGATCAGTCCCGAAATGGCATTGGTCACCGCCATCAACGGCGTATGCAAGGCAGGCGTGACATTCCACACCACGTGGTAGCCGACGAACACGGCGAGAACGAAGATCGTGAAGCTGGTGATAAACGGATCAACCATGGTAGAACTCCTTATCCGTGACCTTGGGCTGGGGCTGGGACTGGGGCGGCACCGGCTCGGGTTTTGCAGCGGGGAAGCGCACTTCGCCGCCATGCGCGACCAGCGTCGCGGCGATCAGTTCATCGCTCAAATCCAGAGAGAACCCGTCCGAGGTCAGCATCAGCGCCATGAAATTGAACAGATTGCGTGCGTACAGGCTCGACGCATCCGCAGCCACCATCCCGGGTACATTAAGCGTACCGACCACAGTCACACCGTTGTCGGTCTGAATCACCTCGCCCCCCTGGGTCAGTGCGCAGTTACCGCCGTTTTCAGCAGCCAGGTCGATGATCACCGAACCCGGCTTCATGCCCAGCACCGTGTCGGCATGCAACAGAAGCGGCGCAGCACGCCCCGGGATCAGCGCCGTGGTGATGATGATGTCGGCCTGGCGCGCGTGCTTATCCACCAGCTCGGCCTGACGGCGTTTGTAGTCGTCGGACATCTCGCGGGCGTACACCCCGTCGTTGGCCGCCTTTTCCTCGTCGGTCATCGGCACCTCGACAAACTTGGCCCCCAGCGACTCGACCTGCTCTTTGGTCGAAGGGCGCACGTCGAAGGCTTCGACAACCGCGCCCAGACGCTTGGCCGTCGCAATGGCCTGAAGCCCGGCGACCCCCACCCCCAGCACCAATACCCGGGCCGGTTTGACCGTTCCGGCAGCCGTCATCAGCATCGGCATGAAATGCGGATAGTAGTGCGTCGCCAACAGCACGGCCCGATAACCGGCAATATTGTTTTGCGATGACAAAACATCCATCGATTGGGCACGCGTTGTGCGCGGCATCAGCTCCATGGCGAATGCCGATAGTTTTTTTTGCGCCATCAGCGGCAGATGCGGATTGGAATAAGGCTGTAACATCGCAATCAGCACGGCCCCGCTCTTGATCTCGGCGATCTCGTCCGCTAACGGGGGACGCACCTTCAATACGATATCCCCGTGAGACAACACTTCCTTGCGGCTTTGCGCGATGACGGCACCCGCCGCGACATAGGCCGAATCGGGCGTAGCCGACAGCGCTCCCGCTCCCGCCTCGATCATCACGGCATGCCCCATGGCCACCCACTTTTTCACCGTTTCAGGTGTGGCGGCGACACGCGTCTCGCCCGCCATACGTTCGGCCGGAATAGCGATCTGCATCGTTTTCCTTTCATTTATATCAACGGCATCAAAGGCCTGAAGAATTACTGCGACACAAAATACAAATATCGAACAGATGTTTGAATGTAAATTATGCCGCACGCATCCGCAATAGATTTGCACATAATTCTCATTCAAGCATTATGAATTTTGGTGAAGGGTAAAAAATGCAGCCTGGTCATGCGGCTTAGATTATTATTTGCCGCATGCGACGGCTAACCGGCCGGCATCCGAAAACCGGCAAATCGATCAGGACATCCCATGCGACCCTGGCCCTACCCAAAGATTTTTGCGCATCGCCTCGGTGGTGCACTCGCCCCCGAAAACACGCTGGCCGGGCTGCACTGCGCCAGCCTGCTGGGAATCCGGGCGGTTGAATGCGACGTCAAGCTTTCGGCTGACGGTGTTCTGTTCATTCTTCATGACGACACGCTGGAACGGACAACCACTGGAGAAGGTCTGGCGGGCGCGCTCAGTATGGCGGCGCTGCGCAAGCTCGATGCGGGGACTCGGCACCACCCGGCCTTCTGCGGGGAAAGGCTGCCGATGCTGGAAGAACTGGCACGAGAAGCCCGTGCCAGAGGAATTGCGGTCAATCTGGAGATCAAGCCCAACCCGGGCCAGGATGAAGAAACCGGCAACAGGCTGGCGCTTGCTGCCCGGGCGCTATGGAATGACACGACGCCGCCCTTGATTTCCTCGTTTTCATTTGAGGCCTTGTGCGCAGCGCAGGCGGCGGCCCCTGAACTCACCCGCGCCCTGCTGGTCACCGACATCCCCGCAGACTGTCTTGCACTGCTCAAGCAATGCGGGGCATCCGCCCTGCACGCCGATCACGAAGCGTTGACGCAGGACACCGTGCAGCAACTGCATGCACACGGTTATAAAGTCATGGCCTATACCGTCAACAGCATCGAACGCGCACGCGAGCTGCAGCACTGGGGGGTCGACATGCTCTGCACCGACAGGCCGGAGCTACTGATGTCGATCCGAGAACCGGGATGAACAACGCGGGTCAGGGCGTGGGCATCTGAGCGCCACGGCGCCCCTCGATGGGCGCCAGAATGCGCTTGATATCGCCCGAAGCGACCAGACGACGCAGTGCCTGTTCGATGCGCGCCTTATCCCCGTAGAACCGGGAAGCACGAGACAAGACAATGTCACGCGGCACGGTGACGACTGGCGGACCGGCCAGCACAATTCTGTTTTTGAATTCGGGCTGCTGCAACAACACATCGGCCTCACCGCACACCATCGCCGCCACATCGATACGCCCCGCCATCAGTTTGCGTAAATTGGACGACTTATCGGGGGCAAAATCCTTTTGCAGGGTATTGTCCTGATCGAAGCGTGCAAAGTAATTCGCGCCTTCGGTCACACCGATACGCACTTGCTGCAGATCACCATACTGCCGGATCGACACGGATTGATTGCGCCGCCGGTAGAAACCCACCGTACTCCCCTCGGCAAACGCTGGCTGCAGATAGTCCATCAGCGCTTCACGTCCGGCACCCGGCGCGATACCGATACCGATATCGGCGTCACCACGCGACAGCAGCGCCAGGCAGCGCTTCAACGGGCAAGGACGCACCTCCAGCGGAACGCCAAGACGGCGCGACAAAGCCCGGACAATATCCAGATACGGGCCGGAAGGCTGGCCCTGGGCATCGATCACTTTCCACGGGGGCAATGGGCTGAAAGCCAGAACCAGCGGCGCAACCGCATGCGCTTCTGCGTGCGACGAACGACCCTGGGCAAAAGCCGGCCCACAAAGCAGCCCCACCAGCAAGCAGGACAGACCGCGCCTGACCCGCCCCCGCCATTTTTCAGCCATGAGCGGGTTCCTTTCAATCAAAACGACGAGAAAGGGTAACATTACACTCCTTCAAACAAAAGCCTTTTAAATCAAAGAGCTTGACCCACTTCCCGTATAAAGACGCGAATAACCCGACCATAGAAAACAGCAAACAGCGGAATAGCTTAACGCTCAACAGCCAGCGGGGAGGAAGACAAGACAGAAAACCCACACAAACACATCGCCATATCAAGCCTGAAAATTTCACAAATCAGAAACAATGACACCCTACTTCACCAATTCACCAGAATGTATTGCTCGATTGCAGGGAATAATAGAATTTTATACACAATAAGAAAAAGGAATAATTTTCATGAGGGGTGTTCTGGAATGGAATGACTGGATTGAAATCAGGCGGCCGTGCCGGGTGCGGCCTGCTGCAGACTCAGCTCAAGGCGGCCGTTGACCCAGCAAATTCGCAAGCCACGGTAGCGCTTCAGATAGCGAATCCCGACCACGGCCGCCGACACGCCGGCCGTGGCGCCGACGATCAGGCCGCAACGCGCGCCAAAGGTATCGGCCACCCAACCGGCAAAAGGCGCCCCCAACGGTGTGCCCCCCAGCAAGATGGCGAGATACATCGCCATCACCCGACCGCGCATGCCCGACTCGGTCGCGAGCTGTACCGCACTATTGGCGGCCGTGATGAAGGTTTGCGCACAGACACCCAACACAATCAGGGTCAGCGCAAACAGCAAATAGTACGGAAACAGAATGGCCAGAATAAGCGCGGCGCCAAATGCCGCCGCACTGGCCACCAACAGCATGATACGAGGTTGCTTGCGTCCTGCGGCGAGAAACGCCCCGATCACCGAGCCGATCGCCATGACCGAGGTCAAAAAGCCATATTGCCGCGCGTCGCCATGGAATACGCCGACAGACATGGTAGAAATGAAAATTGGAAAATTCAGTCCAAAAGTACTGAACAAAAACACCATCGCCAGAATGACCTGCAGATCGGGCCGGCGCGCCACATAGCGCATGCCATCGTAAAAACCGCCCTCGGCCTTATGTGTGCGTGGCTTGCGATAAAGCTGATGCACACGCAGATACAACAGCGAAATCAGCACCGCAACGAAAGAAGCGGCATTGATCAGAAACACCCAGCCGGTACCGATGGCGGCGATCATCAACCCGGCAATGGCCGGACCGATCAAACGCGCCGCATTAAAAGACAGGGAGTTAAGCGCGACCGCATTGGACAGATTCGTTTCGTTGGCCATCTCGGACACAAAGCTGTGCCGGGCAGGGCCATCGAAAGCAGAAACGCAGCCCAGCAGCCCGGCAAACAGGTACACCTCCCACAGACGAATCACGCCCAATACCGACAGCAATCCCAGCCCGAGCGCCAGCACCCCCATCCCCGCTTGCGTGGCGATCAGCACCTTGCGCCGGTCCAGCCGGTCCGCCACCTTGCCCGCCAGCGGCGTCAACAGCAGTTGGGGACCAAACTGCAAAGACATGACAATCCCCACCGCCGTGGCGTTATGCCGTGTCAACTCGGTGAGCACCAGCCAGTCCTGCGCGGTGCGCTGCATCCAGGTGCCGATATTGGACACCAGTGCGCCGATGGCCCAAAGCCGATAATTGAACTCGCCGAGCGAACGGAACGTATTGCGCATCAAGCCACTCATGGCGTGTGCTTCATGACGGGAAGATACAAATTCATGTTATGTAAAACGATATGAAGTTATCTGCATAATTTACCTTCTGCATCCTTACCGAACAACGGAAAAGATGTGAGGGAGTGTTGACCCGGAGCGCGACAAGCCCCACAGCTTCTGGTGGAGGCACGGGTCGTTCTTCTTGCGAGTCATTTGGCTGGACACGCCCTTCAGGCTGTTCACCCACGTCGAAACAGCCCCCTTGGGCAGTGGGTTCACCCGCAGATGGACGTGAATCCGGAAGACGCAATGCCTTTATCAAACGGTGGTGACGTCGGCATCGACATCAGATACCTCGTCACGCATGATCGGCCGGGAGACTCACCTCGGCCAGAACCTGGTGCAAGGTCGTAAAGATCCGCGCATCGCCGATGATCGCGCTGATGCCATGGCGATCCATATCGGCGCGCAGGTAGCAATTTACCCGGGCAAGCAAGACGACGACGCCACTTTGCAGCAGATCCTTGAATAACGCGCCGACCGAGCGTGCGGCCGAATAATCCAGATCAGAAATCGCGCCGGCATCAATCACAAACCAACACACGGGTGAGGGTGCAGACGAGATCAAACACCGCACTTCTTCAACGAAAAAATGCTCATTTGCATAAAACAAGTCTGCATCGAAGCGATAGACGATCAAACCGGGGGCGGTTTCGCTACCCGGGTGAGCCGGTATCGGCTGCCAGGTGCCGTCTGCACCGCTGGGAGCGAGCATCATGGTATTGGGTTGATAGCTGTGGCGAACGTGACGCAGCATCGACAGCGCCACCGCAATCAATAACCCGTTCTCAACGCCGATCAAAACCACTGCACCGGCAGTGATCAGCGCCAGGATAAATTCTCCGGGGCTTTCGCTGCGGATATCCCGCAGGTTCTGGACCTTGATCAGACTGATGGCGATGGTAAAGACGATTCCCCCCAAGAGGCAATGAGGCAGGTATTGAAGCCACTGGCTGAAGAACAGCAACACCAGCACCACCATAGCGGCGAACACCAGTTGAGCGAACTGGCTGCGCGCCCCGGACAGATCGGCCATCTCCGTCTGCGTCGGGCTACCGTTAACCACAAAACTGCCACTGAGCGCAGCCGCGGCATTCGCTACCGCCAGACCGAGAATGTCGGCATCTTCATTAACAGTCTCATGATAGCGCTGCGCGAATACACGGCTGGTGGCGGCGCTTTGCGCCAGAATCATCACGCAACATGAGGCCGCGACCGGAACCAGACTCACCCCCTCCTGCCAACTGACCATTGGCCAGGAGAACGATGGCAAACCGCTGGCGATCGGACCGAGCACGGCAATACCGTAGCTGGAAAAATCATAGAAGCGGCTGGCCCCGATACCCGCCACGATGGTCACAAAGGAGACCGGTAGCCTGGGAAACCAGCGCTTGCCCGCCAGAATGCTCGCCACGACCAACAGCGCCAGCCCGAGTGAGGGCCAATGAATCCTCGACACATGACGCAGCAACAAACTGAGTTGCACCACCGTGTGAGTCGATTTCAACTCGACACCCGTCATATCACCCAACATTGCGACCCCAACCTGCACACCAACTCCGGACAGAAAACCCACCAGTACCGTACGCGACAAAAAATCGGCCAGAAACCCCAGCTTGAAGATGCGCGCCAGGATCAGCATCCCGGCGGTCAATAAAGCCACCATACTCACCAGCGCAACGTAAGCGGCGCTGCCCGCCTGCGCCATCGAAGACAGGTGACTGGACAGGATGATTGCCGTCGCCGAATCGGCAGCCACAACCAAGTGACGAGAGGCACCGAACAATGCAAATACGATCAAAGGCAGAAATACCGTAAACAACCCCGTCACCGCCGGCATACCGGCCATGCGGGCATAACCCAGTACTTCTGGAATACTCATGGAGGCCAGCGTGACCCCGGCCAGGGTATCGCGCCGAAGCGAGAGAGGGTCTACCGGGCGGAGGCTTTGGAATACCGCTGAATGAAGCAAGTACGAACCGAGCCGGCTCAGCGAGGCGGCAATGCCGGACCAACGTTTCATGGTGCCATCCTTTATCCGCCGGAACGAGAACGCAGGCCCGGCATACGACAGGGAAGCGTATTGCCATAAAAACAGACACAACAGAAAGCTAGCCGCGAAACAACGGTATCGCAACCCGCCAATCGGCACGCTAAAACCGGAGGCGGCGATCCTGGTACCGTTTATGGCAGCGACAGGGGGCTTTTGGGCTCCATGCACGAGGGAAAGGCGGGCGAAGCCTGCATCCTGCTCACCCTGGCGGTGCGCGGCATCCAGGGAAAGGAAGCATACGCACCGATCAGCAGAAGCCGGATACCCGCCCCGCAAACCACAGCGTCAAACCAAGGACGCTGTAAATCAGTGCCGAGTGCCCCGCATGCCCCAGATCCGTCGAACTCGGGCAACAACCGCCAAGACACTGAATCGCCAGATATCCCCTGGCAACCATCCCGGGATGCAGCAGGCGCTCTTGCCCGCCATGCAATATGAGAGCGACCCCCACGGGCAGGAGGATCAGGGGGGCAAGCCCCACGGGAAGCGCATTCCACCAACGCAGCCGGCTAAACCCGACATGACCGAGACAGATGCCATCCCGTTCGAACTTCGGCATCACGGAGAACCGCGCGGGCCGGGCGCCGAGCAGCAATCCGCTCAGCCAGTGCGCGCCCTCATGCAGTACCGTCCCCGGGAGAACAAAGATGACATATAGCCACGAGACTCGTCGAAACGCTCGGCCAGCGAGGAAAAACACCAGCGGCCACACCAGGACGACGGGGCGGTCGGCAAGCGCACGTCCCTCCCGAATGACCCCATCAAGCAGGGTGGCCACACTCAACATGCTCACATCACCTCCCCGGCGCCGTTTGCGCAGTCTTGAGCATCGCCCTGCCAGAATGCCAACAGGCGACTGACAGGCGCTTCCGTCTGGGCACCGCGGCGGCACACCACCGAAAGATGGTAATCGGGCAGATCGATGTCGATCGGAACAACCGGATACGCGTTGCCCACTTTGGCGGTTTCCGATTCGGGAACAACGGCGACCCCGGCAAACCCCTGATTCAGCAAATCCAGCAACAGCTCCACATCCGAACTGTAAAACGCGACCCAGGGATTCAAGCCCGCATCGTGCATGGACTGTAGCAGCCGCTCATAGCTACCGACACCGACAGAGCGACGCAACAGCAGCAAGGGATGCCGACTCAGCTCCGCCAGAGAAAGACTGCGCACCGTGGCGGGGAGAATGCCCTGTGCGGCGACCGCGACCGTCTTGCTGGTCATGATCGGATAAATCGCGAATTTTTCCGCTTGCATGGGCGGTTGCATCAGTGCGATATCCAGCTTTCCCGCCAGCAGCAGGGTTTCGAGATAGCTGGAATCGCCCGCGATCAGCCCGATCTGCCGCTCCGGAAACCAGGCATGCAGCGCACGGAAGCGCGACAGCAGAAAATTTTTACAGGTGGGCGACAAGCCGATGCGCAGCGTGGGTTCGGTCTGGGATGCCACACGAATGACTTCCGAGCGGGTTTCCTCAACCGAACGCAGAATTTCGCGTGCACGCTGATACAGGACCTGGCCGGCTTCGGTCAGCGTCAGCGTATGCCCTTTGCGCAAAAACAGTTTGCAACCGAACTCGTCTTCCAGCTCGCGCAGCCGCTGACTCAGCGGTGGTTGCGCCATGTTCAGCACGCGTGCGGCGCGGCTTATCTGGCCTTGCTCGACGATCGTGCAAAAGTACAACATGCGCTTGAGATCCACGCAGCGACTCCATATCAATTAAGTATGAATTTGAATAAAAACGATATTTTCTTTTGTTTAAATACAAGAATAGAATATTGTAACCATATCAAATTAATCATGTTCACTTACTTTCAGGTCCCAGAATCTTCGGTGTGCGGGTATCGGGGTGGCATGTCATACCGGAGGAATCATCATGCTCGGACCCTGGATCAACAGCGCGGCGCTGCTGGCTGGAGGCGGACTCGGAGCGGTGCTCAGCAAGCACATTCCCAAACGGGTCAGGGAGGCGCTGCCGTTGACGTGCGGCATCATTTCCGCCGGTATCGGGACGATCATGATCAACAAGGCGCATACCATTCCGGCGGTCGCGCTGGCCATGATCACGGGCGCCTTCATCGGCGAGATGCTGTACCTCGAACACGGTCTGGAAAAAATCATCGGTTGGATGCAGGCCCGTGCAAAGAGACTGTTGCCCGGCGAGGGGCAGAACAGTCACTCGCAACAATTCGTGCTGCGCTTTGTGACGATCCTGGTCCTGTTTTGCGTCAGCGGAATGGGGATTTTCGGATCGATGCACGAAGGGATGACGGGAGAGGCCAGCATCCTGCTCACCAAGTCGGTGCTCGATCTGTTTACTTCACTGATTTTTGCTGCGGAACTGGGACTATCGGTCGCCCTGATCGCGGTGCCGCAAATCCTGATTCAGGCGACGCTGTATCACAGCGCCCACCTGCTGACCCCTCTGGTCACTCCCGCCATGCAAGCCGATTTTTCAGCCTGCGGCGGCATCATCATGCTGGCCACCGGCTTGCGGATTTGCGGCATCAAGATCTTTCCCATCGTCAATATGCTGCCGGCGCTGCTATTGGTCATGCCAATATCGGCCGTGTGGCTGCATTTCCCGGGATAGGCACAGCGCGCCTCCGACAGTATTCACTGTGGCGCCGAAGCGGATCCGGCATTGAACCGGACAAAGAATTGCTGACGAATCCTGTCGAGTTCCCCACTGCGCCGAATCGCTTCCAACGCTTTGCGCAAGCGATCGATCAGGGCGGGAGACGTGGACGGATTGGCCGCAACATAAAGATTGAGCTTGTTCTGGCTCGGGACGCTCATCACCGGATCCAGTTTGAAACTGACCTGGTGCACTTTGTTTTCCGCTTCGGGCTCTTTGTAATAATAAGAAGCCACCATCAGCGGCACACCATGGGTTTCAACCAGCCTGGAGCAGTCGTTGAAACTGTTCACGGCGATATAGTTTTTTCCGCGCACAAAATCCGCTTGCTGCAGCAGATCTTCAGCGATGTCTTTGTTCACAACGCACACCACATAGCCGAATTTGATGTCATCCACGGTTTTCGGCGCAATGTCCTTGCGATCCGCCGCCCG
>Ga0326727_10009854_pt1 | contig 23159 bp, 17 predicted proteins | sample MB2enrmetagenome_FD_207643 | JGI IMG/M metagenome (GOLD analysis project Ga0326727, IMG submission 207643) | Lab enriched peat soil microbial communities from McLean, Ithaca, NY, United States - MB29MY | ecosystem: Environmental > Terrestrial > Soil > Wetlands > Peat | place: USA: New York... | reverse complement strand
ATCCCCATTCGAGCGGCCTAACAATTCGATTCGTATCGCGCGTTGTGAGCTTTGTCTCCCACGCCGTCATCCACTTTCCATAAAGACCCGAATGCATCTGTACAGTTTATCAATCGCTTGGGCGAGATGAGAAGGGCGACACCTCTTCGCCGGGGCGATGCAGGGGGCGGCTCAAAGCTCAGAGACGACGAGACAGACACGGCCGACGATGTAGTCGGCTGGCGTTTCGTGAGATTCGAGCGCAAGAAGTTGAACCGGGAAGGCAAGAGAGAGCGGCCGGAGGATGAGCCTTCCATCGTCGAATTCGAGATAGCGGAAGACGAGGCCAGTGCCGCAACGGACGGCATAGAGGGTGAGCTGGTGGGCGCGGTAGGGCGCAAGCGAGTTGTAGTGGCGGTCCAGGACGACGATGGCCCCGGCAGCGATCATGGGGTCCATGGCGGCAGTCTGCTGCACGTCGGCGCGGACGGCGAGGAAGCGCTGCCAGTGGGCGCACTTCACGGATGGACGGGCGCGATTGTCCTGGAGGCGGGACGCAGAGACGTGAATGGTCTCAATGACCGATCCTGGCCGGACCTGGGCTTCGTCCATCGCCGTTGAGGGCGAGACGACAGGGATTGCTTCAATCGGATCCGCCGGTGGGGAAGACGCTGCGCAGAGCTCAAGGGGCATGATCTGATCCACAGTGAGGTTCTGCGCGGCGAGGACGCGGTCGAGTCCGTCGAGCGAGAGGGCGCGCTTTCGGTTGAGGAAGTTGGAGATGTGGGCCTGGCGGAAACCCGCCTGCCGAGCGAGGACGGTGCCGGTGAGGCTGCCCTGTTCGATGCGACGGAGAAGTTCGAGACGGAGAAGCTCGTGGAGATCCTGAAAATTCATAGAGTGGGTTATTCCTGTTGCCGAACCATATCATTTTGCAAGACGAACATTAAGCAAAATATTTACTTTACGCAATTTTTTTCCTATTAACTGCACGTTTGTTGAGTCATTTTAGGACATTTAGTGAACATAATAATTGTAGTTGACATAAAAGTTGTCTAAAGCTATAACTTTGAGACTTTCTATTCCTGTATCGGGAATGACCTGGGAGACGCGACTCGATTCGTGTGACCCAGTGCCACAGGGATGAGTGGGAATGGAATGCAAGGGTGGAGGTGGGTTTTTCCTGGGTTAGGTTAGCAGGCGGATAGAACGACGAAAAATAGGAGTCGACACTGCACCGATGGGGCCAAAAGAGCTTCGCGGAGGAAGTATCGGCGCCTCATAGCAACCTGAGCGAGCCCCTCCGACCGCTGAAAAATTTTGAGGCTCGCCGGGGGATGGTTGCGCCTTGGAGTGTACAAAATGAAGTACTTGCGCTTGGAACTGAAGGTGTGTGAAGGATGTGGAGCGTTGTGGCTCCGGAGAGGATTAAGAGATGGCGTGTATTGTTCAACCTGCTTTTGCCATCTGTCGAACTTTCCAGCTGCGAAAGGAAAGCACCCCGGAGGACGGCCGCGCCATTTAGCGCGGGTTTCTGCCTGCTTCGCAAGTCGTGGGCGGACAGGCGGTGCTCAATGAGCGCCGCTGCCGTAATTCTGCCGTATGTCTGGGCCATTGGGAACCCGCAAGCCTTAATACGGAACCCAATTGAAGTTGCCAGGAAGCCTGTTGAACCCCAGATGGCGTTCTACCGGAAGTACACGGAAGCGCTGCTGCAACGGTATGTGCGTATGTCCATGGAGACAGGGAAGGTGCCGTCTCTACTGGGTCAGGAGATGTTTCACGGACATGTAACAAGCTATCGGGTCGAGAGCTTCGAGGATGTTGTGATCTTCCTTCACGACGTCGAAAAGTGCCTGGAGAGGCTGGACGCGGAACAGCAACATCTGATCTCGCGGATCGCCCTGCAACAGTACACGCTGGGCGAGACGGCGGAGTTGATGGGGCTGAAGCCGAGAACGGTGGTCCGGCGGTACGGCCAGGCGGTCGACTGCCTGACGAGAGTCTTTCTCAGCGTGAAAATGCTCGAGCCCTTGAAATGTTGTCAAGGGGGTGGATCGGGAAATTGTGACGTAAACGACTGAATTCAGGGGTTTTAAAAAATAAAAAAAGTTGGCATAGTAGTTTTGGTCAACCTGCTATTCTGTATATGTGAGTTAAAGGAAACGGGAGGGCGCCGAGAGGCTGCCGCTCCCGTTTCGTTTTTTGGGTGCTGCGATGGGGAGAGCCGATCGGTGGACCGGCCGGCCACTGATGTACCGGGAAGAGCGTGGCGTGAAAGACCAAGACGCAGGAAGTGGGGGCTTTGCGCCGCGTCTGTTTGGGAACTTGCGGAAGCACACCGGCGAAGTGAGAATGAGCGGGTGACTTCGACCGGCATGAACTTGCAGACGGGGCGACGAACAAGGGTGATCGAGGAGGTGGCATGGAGTATGCGGCGGAACTTCATCGGCAGTGTGCCGGTGTAGCGAGGGCCCGGGCAACGGGAAGCAATGTCAGGTCATGGAATCCGGGCGAGTTGGCGATGCATGCCATGGCGGTGGAGTTTCCCCAGGTGCATGGGCATCCGAACCGGCTGCCGTTTGAAGGGGTTTTGACGCTGGTGGACGTGGCAAGCGACAAAGCACCAAGCGGGGCCAGAGGCCACCGCGTGGTACTGACGAGAGCTGCCGCCGAGTCTGCGCTGCCAAGTCTGCTGGGTATGGCGGTGGACTACAAGGCGGGGTGGGATGGGCATGATGCGCGGCAGAAGTGCGGCATCATCACGTCCGCCGAGCTGGACGGAGGGCGCCTGACAGTGGCGGGATTTCTCTTCTGTAGAGACTTCCCCGAGATCGAGCAGCGGCTGGGGATTGAAGGCTCGATGGGAATGAGCTACGAACTAGCGGAGGCACATGTAGCGGATATGCGAGCGCAGGTGTGGACCTTGACGCGGGCGACGTTTACCGGGGCTGCAATCCTGATGCGGGACAAGGCGGCGTACCGGGGAACAAGTTTCCGGCTGGGACGCGCACCGGTGGGGGAGCGGGTTACAGTAACCCGCCTAGCGGATCCGCGACATTAGTAGCGTGGTGGATGTGGATAAGCCAAACAAGCAGGCAAGCGAAAGGACCAAGGTGACATTTACAGGCGTTTTGGAAGCAATCGGAAAGGGATTTGAAAAGGGGCTGCAGTGGGCGGTCACCTATGCGGTTCCGGTAGAGAAGCTGGTGGGATTGCTGTTCCCAGCAGCAGCTCCGGAACTGACTGTGCTGGCTGATGCGACCGGGCTGATTCAGAATGCAGTGATCGAAGTCGAGCAGAAGTATGCTGCGGCAGGTGTCCAGAGCGGGACGGGGACGCAAAAACTAGCAACCGTGATGACTCTGGTTGGGCCTGTTGTCACATCGCTGCTTGCAAAGGCGGGTATCGCGGGGACAAGCACATCGTACGTACAGAGTCTGGTCTCCGCCGTGGTGGCCATCCTCAATGTTCAGGCGATGCCTGTAACGGCCGCAACATCCGGCGCGACGGCTTGAACGGAGTTCATTGGGGCCAGGGGCCGGTGTGTGGCGCGCTTGTCGAGGCGTTGGGTAAACCACGGGCAAGTCCTGGGTGTCGATTGGGCTGGCACGACAGCGGGAAACAGTTGGCGGGAAGAACAAGGAGAGAGCATGGAGATGGAGATGAAGGACGAGTTGGGTATAACGGTGGATCGGCTGGCAGCAGCCGCCAACCTGCTGGAGCAGGCGGTGGAGCGGCTGGCCCAGAGGCAGAGCGCATTTGCCGAGGACGCCGAGGCGAGCATCGGCCGCATTGTGGCGGCGGTTGAAGCTCGACGCGAGGCGGAACTCGAGGAGAAACTGGCTGCGGCTGAGTTGAAGATTGCGGAGTTGCAGGCGCGAGGGGTGACTGACGCTCCCGCGGCTGGGCGCAAGACTTTGCCCACAGCGATGACGAGCCTTCTGGCGAAACAGGGTGTGACGGTGGACTCTCTGGAGGCCGGATCGCTTGACGCTGCGCTGGTGAGCCTGAGCCTGGAGCAAAGGATCGCGGTGAAGTCGCAACTGATGCGCGCCGGACTGCTGGGCTAGGAGGTCTGGGCGAATCGATTGCATCGCTGAATGCAACCGGATTGGCATTGCGTCCGGTTGTGAGACGGATCATTACATAACGATGGAAGAGAAGACGTGGCTGAGGCTACGTCTTTTGAATTTAAGGGGATGAGGATGGACGCGAAGTTTACTCAGATTCATGCGGCAGCAGATTACATTGGGCCTGGAGCGATTGAAGTTCCGTTGTACCAGACGGAGATTCTGGACATTGTTCGGCGGCGCGGCATTTTTGGACAGAGGATCAAGCAGGTTCCGGCAACCGGCCACCCTTCACGATACTTTGAGGAGAGAGCGATTCCGTCTCCCGCCGCCACTTCGGGCTTTGTGGACCCGCGCAATATCGTTGCGCCGATCGTAAGCCCGACACGGGTGGAGAACAGCGTTCCGCTGAAGGCGCTGGTGGCACAGATCAACTACAACCTGTTCGATATGGAACTGGGCCAGCAGCAGTCGCAGTTTGCCTATCTGCAGGCGAAGGACCTCGCCGATACGGTGGACGGCGTTCTGCGGACACATGATGTCGCTCTGTGGAACGGCACGGACACGAGCTTGAGTTCGCCGACGACCGCAGAGTACTTTGGCGCGGCGGCCCAGATTGTGGGCGGCGGCAACACGGTGTCGATTGGGACCACGCAGAGCATTGTGGACGGCTTCAAATCGACGGTCGCACAGATGGTTTCGAACAGCTCCTTCGGAGTTCGTCCGACGGCCATCTATGCCAACCCGGTCCTTCTCGACTTGATCGATCGCGAGATGAAGACCGAGTTCAATGTCGTCCTCAACACCAAGGACATCGGGGCGGGCTTCACGGTGAAGACGCTGTCGACGCAGGCGGGCGATCTTCCGCTGATTCCGGAGTGGACGTTGAGCTATACCGGAACTCCGGGCAGTGGCTCGGCGGTGCTGCCGGCGTACATCGTGACCGAAGACCTGATCGAGTATCACTGGCTGAGCGATCCGAATCCGCGGATCTTCCAGCTTGGGGTTCCGGGTTCGCTGGCCTCGCAGTATGTGGTGGTTAAGTTCGGCGCCGTGGTGGTGAAGGGTGCGAGCTATGCGCACTACCAGGTGCTGGTCGACCGCTAGGCGGTATGAAACTGCTGGCTAGGCAGGATGAGTTTGCGGCTGGCCGATGGGTGTCGCCCAGCCGCAACAACGCGCGACAAGGTTCGACGTGCCCGTGAATGGCTGCTTGCGTCGCTGAGTTTACGCGATGTGGCAGCGTTGGTCAGGGGGCTGACCAACACCGGGCTGCGGCTGCGAACCTATGTTGCGCCTTAAAGAGCGGGGCCGGTTGTGGTGGCCGGCCCCCTCTTTTTCTTGATGAGTTTGGAGGCGGAGTGCGATGGGTTACTTGGATCCAACAGAGTATGTCGAGTATGGATTGACGGCGGAGACGACTGACGATTGGGTGACGATGGCATCCGCGCTGATAGAGGCGCATTGCCGCAGGCCGAGTCTGCTGGTGACTCAATATGTGGAGCGAATGCGCTTGACGGCCGACTCGCAGGCGGTGCGGTTGAGCTATCTTCCGCTGACACCGCTCGGCACGGCGACCACGCCGCTCGTAGGAGTGCGGGTCCGGTATGGCCGGCCACGACGCGGCGAGCTGCAGGACCCAATGTTGGCGCAGGTGGCGTGGGCGTTCAGCATTCCGGGGAGTTGGAGCGCGTTGGATCTGACCAATGTGGACTTGAATGCGGTGACGGGCGATCTGACGTTCCCAATGAACGTGCTAGGGATGAGCTACAACGAGGTCGAGGTGACCTATACGGCCGGACTGGCAGTCGTGCCGCCAGCGCTGAAGGTGGTGTGCGCGCAGATTGTGAAGAACGCGCAGGCCACTCCAGCAATGAATGTTAAGGGCAGCAAGATGGACACCTTGCAGATGCAGTACTTCGCCGGGTCGCTGATCGACACGAATGTGCAGATGATGTTGGCTCCCTATGTGGCGCAGAGGATCGGGTGATGCGATGAGCGATCTGGTGAGTGCAACGGGCACGGCGGTGAGGGCGGCGGACGTTTTGCTGCGTGCGATGGGCGGACGGACGGTGATGCTGCGGATGCCAGCGCCAGCGGTTGCGGCGGATGTGACCGAGCAGTTGGGGATTGCGACGCCGACGTTTCAAGACCTCCCGCTAGAGCCGGTGGTATACCGCAAGGCGCGAGCGATTGTGGCTGAAGGGAAGGCAGCGAAGTGGGAGTTGCTGGTGTCGGCGACAGTGGTGGAGAACCTGGTGGGATCGCTGACGTATGCCTCGGCGAGTGTGCTGTTTGCGGCTGCCTACGGTGTGCTATGCGACGACGAACTGCTCGAAATTGAGTCTGCAACGCAAGAACAGGTCTTTGGCCAGCCTTATGTGTACCGGCTGGTGCTGCGCGCCCCACTGGTGCAGATGGTCTAGAGCGGTTTCACAGCTACTGGGCCTCTGGGAAAGTCGCGCAGTGTGGTTTTCCTTGAGGGAAAACCACGCGAGCGCCGTTCTCACCGGATACGCCTGCCGTGTAACCGCTCAGCGGACGTGCGGGATCGCCGGTTCTGCGAACGGGCTGACTATGGGTTGGATATGAGAGCGAGGGAGAATGCAGAACGCGAAAGATACGTTTTACGTGATGCTGCAGAGCCGGCTGGCGGCGTTGAATCCGGCGCGGACGATTGTGGTGCGCGGCGTGGTGCGGCCGGGGACGCTGGTGGATGAGAACGAACTGCCGACAGCGTGGGTTCCTGTGGATGCGTTTCGTCTGCAATGGGCGGAGCTACGGGTAAATCGCGCGGAACCACTGCCGCTGGTGGCGATGGAATGTTCGATTCAGTACGCCACGGATGGGACGCCGGGCAATGTCGGCATGGACCGCGGACGACTGCTGGCAGCGATGGATGCGGAGTTGGCGTCGGCGCTTGGCGCCGAGCCGCACACGGTGCCGAAGATGAATTATGCAGCGGCGGGAGCTGGCGTCGCTCCGACGGCGATGGGAACGAATGTGTTCTGGGCGGATCCGGTGTTCGGCGCGGCCACCACTGTGGACGAGCGACTGGAGCGGACAACAACGGTGCAGGTTTTTGCGTACCAGGAGGCGGGTGAGCTGTGAGTACAACGACGACAGGAGCCGGAGTTGTGGCGGCCGTTGCTCCGGTGACGAGACGGGTGCGCGCCTATTTCGCTCCGGTGAACCGGTCGGTTGGTGTGCCAACTATGTTCGATGCAGCGCAGCTTGGGAGGTTCGATCTGCATGCGCCACCAGCCCCTTGGGTAGACCTGGGGTGGGTCTCCGGATTTACGAGAAAGTGCGGAACGAAGGTGGATGCACTTCGGGCTGGAGCTCCGGCGATAACAGTGGGCCAGGTTCGTACCGAGGTGGAGGCGACGGTATCACTGGAATTCGAAACCTGGGGAAAACTGCAGGTGACGCTGGCATCGGGATCGCAACAGACAAATCTGTTGACGACGGCTGCGGGCGCAGCGCCCAACGGAAGCGGTGGCGTGGCTACAGCGCCGGTCCCCTTGCTAACCGGCACGGGACTGGCGTCAACCGCGACCAGCTTGAACGTGGGAACTGCGGCTGCGGCCGGATTCAGTATTGGCAGCCTGGTTGCGGTGGATGTCGATTACACCGGCCAGCTTGGGTATGTCGGAACTGGCGTGAGCTCGGCTTATGTGCAATCCGCGAGTGCGGTGGGCGGAGACGTGAACTATGTGCGGCGAGTGACGCTGAATGTGGGCGTAGTCGTTGCGATCACGGCCGGCGTACTGGAGCTTGCAAGCGCGCTGCCAGCGGGAACTCCTGCGGCGGGAATGCAGGTGAGCCAACTAGTCGGCTTTTGCGATCGCGAGGGAGCGAGCTTCTTTCAGGAGTGGTCTGCGCTGTTCGTGATGCAGGGCGCTCAAGGGGACCGAGTTTTGTATCACTATCCGCGTCTCCAGGCGATGCAGGGCTCGGCGGAGGCGGAAGATGCGTTGGCAGCCCCATTGGAGAGGATCCGGCTGGCAGGTGCATTTCGTGCGCTGCCTGTGAAAGACGCCAACGATGGTGAAACAGTTTTGTGCTTCCGGAGCTATCTACCGGCAGTATTGCGGGGGGTTTAGGTGCGCGATTGCGGATACGAGGAGAGTGTGATGCATTGGAAACCTAGAAGTTGGATGCTGATTGGAGTGCTGCTGACGGTGATGACAGTAGCTGGAGTAGCGCAGGTGACAACCACCCAGGTGGCGGACACGATCTATCACGCGGATGGAACCGTGGCCACGGGAACTGTGCTCATCAGTTGGCCTGCGTTTACCACGAGCAGCGGCGATTCCATTCCAAGTGGAAGTACGTCCGCGGTTATTGCGGCAGGAGGAGCGCTCAGCGTACATCTCACTCCGAATGCCGGTGCAACGCCTATCGGGACTTACTATACGGCTGTTTTTCATCTGGACGATGGCAGTGTGAGCCGCGAGTACTGGGTCGTACCGGCGAGCACGACGGCGGTGAAGGTGAGTGCAATCGAAAGCACCGTACTGCCGACCTCCGTGGCGATGCAGACGGTCAGCAAGAGCTATGTGGATACCGCAATCGCAGCGGCAGTGTCGGGCCATTCTCTGGACTCCTCGCCTTATGTGCTCAAGTCTGGAGATACGATGACCGGACCGCTTGTGTTACCAGCCGACCCGGTGTCCGCGACGCAGGCGGCAGACAAGAATTATGTGGATGAGAGCATAGCCGCACTGAATGGCGGGTTGGGGCAGGTGGTCTCGACACTCCCGTCGGCAACGCAAGTCGTAGCGCAGCCGACAGGGACTCAGTTGGAAGTCAATAACCTGAACGGGGTGGAGTACGCCAGTCAATATGTGAACGGGCGCGGAAATAATGGGATTGCAAATGCTGTAGCTGGCCCGGACTGCACAAACGGATGTGAAGTCAAGGCGGAACAGGACTACACCAATGAAACGTATTCCACCGCTTCATTCAACAGCCAGACCCATGTGAAAGACGCGCGCGGTGGAAGGCAGGTTGACAGTTATCTGAATCCGCTCGACGTTGTGAACCACGGACTTTCCACCGCTCAGGCGATCGACGACGTGTCTACACAGAGTGAAGCGAGCATAGCCCAGCAGGCCGGGACCGAAATCCCCGGCGCGGTTGGCCTGGCGATCACGCAGGAGGGCCTTGCCGGGGGCTCCAACCTCTTTCCCGAACAGATTGAAAGTCCTGGCCCGTATTTCAAGATGGGATATAGCGCACTGTCCGTGACTGGCACTTACAACACTCAGGGACAGCATGTCCTGGTCCCCGAGGTTACTAATTGTTTTGGCGTAGGGGACTGCTTGATGGGATCGCACTATATCAACGCGTCTGGCGGTATTCGGGACTCCGCGGACGAGGGAGCGCATCCCTTCGATCTGCAGACGCACGAGGATTCCAGGGTCTTTGTAGGAACATGTGTCTCTGGCTGCACGACCGGTTCAACGTCTGTAATGCTCACGCAGAATTCCGGAGGCGGGACACAGGGCGACGGCCGCTTTCTGATCGACACGAACCCGGCGAAGACGATCACAAGCGCCAGCACGGGCGGAGCAATCGTTGGCGGTACCAGTGGAGGACCCCATGCCACTGCTCAATTCAGTGGAACAAACTTTCCGGTGAGCGTGTTCCTGAGTCTTGGCCAGGTCATCCCATCGCAAGCCAGCAATATGGCTCCCGGAATGGTGACCTTCCCCATTGCTACCAGCGGTGTACCGTCGGGATATGCGACCAATACTGCGGCGATTGGAGCTTCGGGCGGTCTGGCATGCGTTATCGATCGGACCGCTGGCTACGCTCCGGACAACTACGAGATGGCGCCCTACACTGTCGTCGATGCGACGCACCTACAAATGACGTTGAACAAGCCGCATCAGATACTGGCTACGCTGGCATTTGGGGGACTGTGTGGCTACGGCCTGGAGCAGACTGTCGATACAACGAACGGGATTCGTCAGCTCTTTCCGGTGGTCGGGACAACCTCTGCGACCGGCCTGTACTACGCCGGGGGAACAACTCCCGTGGTTGGAGCTATGAACCAGACCTCAGGGTTTCTCAATGTGAGTGCATCCATTGCATCCTTGACCCGCTCTGGGAACGTGGTGACTGCAGCCCTAACTGGAAACCTGCCCGCGGATGTAAATGGGCTGAGCGCCACTATCGCAGGAGTCACCGACAGCAGCTTTAATGGGAACTATGTAGTGACCACTACGAGCATCAATACATTCACCTATGTGCAGAGCGGCGCAAATAGTTCCAGCACTGGCGGAACAATCTCCGTGCTCACAGGCGGATTTGCCTTCTACCCGATGGCTGAGGTCTTGAGCGTCTTTGACCAGGCGGCGAAGAGCGTGGACGGTCAGATGACCCTTGCGCCAAACAATGTGGCGTGGGCAGCCAACGACCCCGTAGAAGAGCCACATTACTACCAGGAGTCCGTCACTGCTGACACGGAGTTTGTCGGACAATCGGTGCCGCGGCCAACTGTCCAACTGCGCGCTGGAATGCAATATCAGCAGAACAATGGACCGGGGCTGACAGGGTGGTCGATTGCAAATGCGGCACCATCGAACAACTACCTAGGGTATGGCGGTACGCATGGATTTCCCGATGGGGCATACGAGGCAACCGGAATTTGGCGCCGCACGATGAACCTGACCGCAGGCGAACAGGCCGTCTTTGCGATTCACTGCAACCTGCACGGATGCGGAAACTGGAACTCCGGCTACAACCTCTTCGAATTGGACAGTAACGTAAGTGTCGATCTAGTGTCCTACTCCCCCACCACCAGTACGCTATCAATAGGTATGCGTGGCAGCGCGCCCTACAGTTTCACCCCACAGGCGTTCACTGCGGGAACGATCAATGTGGGAACTTTGAATGCAACAACGATCAATGGGGGACTGAGCGGAGCTAGCATCAACTCGGGGATGATCGCGGCGGCACGTTTACCACTGTTTGGCCCTTCGGGAACTGCTCATGCACCTGGCATCGTGCCTGATCCCGGTGCAACCGCCGGAAGCACACGGTTCCTCCGCGAGGATGGTACCTGGGTGGCGCCGAACGGAGGCAGCGGTTCGGGAGGCGTGCAGATTGGCGGCGACATTGGCGGGACGAATGCCTCGCCTACGGTGGTGGGGATTCAAGGCAAGCCTGTTGCTGCAACCGCGCCGGCGAATGCGCAGGTTTTGATCTGGAACGGAAGTTTGAGCGAGTATGTGCCGGGGCCGGTGGTGGCCGCGCCTGCGCCGGATGTGAAGTATGTTCCGGCGGGGGTGTCGGATGGGGGCGCGGCGTTTGCTGGCGGCCTGACGCGCTACGACAACAATGAGCCGCAGACCGGCTCGGTGAACCCCGCCATCTCTTCGCTGGGGTATCTTGCATTCCAGGCCACGCCAGCGCTGCCGCAGTACGCGGAGCAGACGGTGGCGCTGCCGCCCTACTGGACGGGCACCACGCTCACCGTGCAGTTCTATTCGCCCACGGCAACCAGCGGCAACGTGGAGTGGGAGGTGCAGTCGTCCTGCACCGCCGCGAACGGCGTGGTGGGCTCGTCAACCTGGGGGACGGCGGCGACGGTGACCACTGCGGTCAGCTCGACATTGGGTGGCCTGGTGACGACGGCGCCGGTGACGGTGGCCGCGAACAGCGTCAACGGCTGTCCGGCGGCGAGTGCGACCGCGCCCTCGATGATGACATACCGGATATTCCGCGCGGCAAGCGACACGGCGGCGGGCAATATCAACGCGCTGGGCGTCACGCTCACCACTACGAGGAGCCAATAATGCGCCGAACTATTCTTTCGATTCTGATTGGGCTTTGTCTGCACTGGCCAGTCTACGCGCAGGACCCCAACCCGCAGACCAGCTTTGCGAACACAGAGAACTATGCCAACCCATCGCTCGTTCTGAATTTCAACGACGCGACCACCAGCTTCAAGGAGCAGATTTCCGGGCTGAGCTTTACGCCGCCGCCGCCGAATGTCAGCTATCCGGGGGTCCCGCCGCCCATCCCTTCCGCAACCGACATCGGCTGGTGGCCGCTCAACGAGGCCCGCCAATCGACGGCCATCGACAACTCCACCTCCGCGGACAATGGGACGTGGCACGGCACCCAGAGCTGCTCAAGCACCTACTATTACTCCGACTCCTCTTATGGCGTCGTGGGGTGTTTCGACGGATCGAGCGACTATATCGCAATGCCATACAATGCCGCGCTGAAACCGGCAAGCGCGATCACGGTTGGCGCATGGATTTATCCGACAAACACGCTCGGCTCGGCGGGGTGGGAGCAGATCGTAAGTCTCCCCTACCGGACTTCCGGCTGGAACCCGCCGTGGGGAAGCTATTACCTGAACATGCACAATGGCGATCCACAGATGAACGTGGCCATTTCGGGGGCCAACGATGCCTGCCAGTCTTCCGTCGCGGTGACCGCGAACCAGTGGAACTTCGTGGTTGGGACCTATGACGGAACCAACGAAAAAATATACATCAACGGGACGCTGGAGAATACCTGCGCATTCAGCGGCTCCATCGACTACACCGGCGGCAACGCCGGAATCACAATCGGCGTGGACAGCCAGTACGATCAGGTCGAGTATTTCAAGGGGCGAATCAGCAATCCTTTTGTGCTGAGCAACGCCCTGACTCAACCGCAGATCGCCGCGATTACGCCGCCCGCCGCCGCCGGGCCATCCTACGATTATGGCGGCACAGTCACGCCGCGCCAGCCGGGGTTCGACAGCACGCTGGCAAACAATACGTCGGCCGAGTTCCCGTGGAACGGCCGGAGCGCCGCGCCGAACAATACGCTGGGAGCGGCGATGGAGTGGAACACGCCCTGGTCGATGATGGTGCAGGTGGACCGGCTGAACTGGAACAGGACGGGGAGGCTCGTGCTGGCCAGCAAGGGAGACCTGGCCAGCGGAAACAGGTGGCAACTCTATCTTCAGATGGCCGCAAACAGTCTTGGCGATCCGAATGTGCAGCTGTCGCAGCTATGCTTTGAGCGTTATTCCAGCGCCATCTTCCTGCCTTTACTTTCCGTGGGAACGGAAAACGGCATCTGCACGGGCGCCGGCGACCAGGACGTGATGCCGAACGGCTTCAACTACAACATCGTCGTGACGGACAGCGGGACCGGAGCGAGCGGGATGTACGGCACGACATCGGCGCTGGACATCTATATCAACGGACTCGATAAAACGACGGGCATCACCGAAGTCCCATTCACGGGGAGCTATAATGCCGGTTTTGGGGATGTGGGCATAACCTACAGCAGCGGCACGGGCTACGCCAACAGCACGGTGTTCACTTCGAGCGGCGGCGGCGCAAATTGCAACGTCGCCGGGCATTTATTGGCATCTGGCGGCGTTCCGAATAACCTCCTGACCGATATTTCAAACTACGGATGTACCAGCGTCCCGACAATCACGCTGACTTCGCCCACTGGGACGGGAGTTACTCTGACGCCCTCGCTGATTGGGTCTTCGATGAACTCAACCACGTCCCCGCTGATGGTTCCGGGCTATGTGAGCGGAGGGACAACCTACGGAGTGGCCGGAACGACCAGCACGCAGACGCCAACCTATATCGACGAATTTGCGATCTTCCCTTTCGTCCTGAACCTGACCCAGATCAACGATCTTTTCTATTGGACGAAGTTCTACCAGATCGTTGCGAACACCCAGTCTGCAAACCGCCCTGTGGTGCTTCTGGCGGACGATGGCTGCTCGGACATTGGGAACGCCACAATGACGCAGTTTGTCATTGTTCTCCACAGGCTGGGAATCATAAAACTCGAAGGAATCGTTTCAGCCGGGTTGAGTTCTCTCGACGTTTACGACAGCAGCGCCAGCTTCTGGCGTCAGATGCTCGACCAGGCGGGGCTTTCCAATGTTCCGGTAGGCAATCTCTACTCCGGAACGGACTCCAATAAGAACTGGTGCCAGACCGCCAACCTGAATACCTACAACGCATCCACGCCGCAGGCATCCACCGGCTTTCCAACGTCGGCGTCGGTGGTTCGCACCGTGATGGCGAACAATCCCACGACGCCGGTGATTATTTATAACGGCCCCGCCCCGGCCAACAACTGGCTCTACGATTTTCTGCAAAGCCCGGCAGACAGCATCTCTTCGCTCACTGGGCAGCAGTTGTGGGACCAGGACGTGGCGAACGGCGGAGCGATGTGGTGGCAGGGCGCGCCTTCCTGCTACCCATCCTCTTATCCCTCTCCAACCCCTTGCTCCGGCAGCTGGACCACGCTGGACGCCAGTGCTTCGCAGTATGTATTCAGCCACCTCGACGGGATGCCAACCTATCAGGTGGGGGGTACGCCACAGGGCTATGGGCAGGGTTTCGCTTATACGCGCACCGCCAAGGACCCGATGTATCTGGCGTGTGCCGCCGCGGGGGGCAGTTGCAGCCGCGCGGGATGGGGGCAATATGCCCTGGCGTCGCTGTTCACCAGCTACTTCACCAACGGAGTTGCCGTGGGCTACAGCGGCGGCGGCACGGGCTACGCCAACGTGACCCCCTTCACCTCAACCGGCGGAGGCGCGAACTGTGTGGTCAACGGCATTATGACGGCCTCGGGCGGAGTGCCGAACGGGATTGAAACATCGTGGGGAGCGGCGCAACCGCTGATATCCACGGACAGCATGGTTATCGGCATGGGTTCGGGATGCACCTCGGCCCCCACGCTGGTGCTGACCAGCCCGACGGGCACAGGCGTCACGCTGACCGCCTATCCCCTGACCGTCTGCGGCACCGGGACAGTGAGCGGAAGCACCTACTCTTTCTCCTCCACAACATGCAGCAACCAGTACTTCGTTCCGTTTACGCAGTGGGCAAACGTTGGAATGCCGCTGATCTACAACTGGTTCCTGAACTCCCTCAGCGACCCGCCCACCAACGGCCGGCCGATGGGGGCACCGTAGAGCCGCTCGGATTTTTATCTGGTTTCTGAACTCGCCCATCGACCCGCCGCTGAACGGCAGGCCGCTGGCCAACATAATAGAATGCAGCTGCACTGTTGTGTTAGTTGGCTGTCTGCACCATGGAAGACTGATGTGCCGGACATTCTCGATTGGAAGTTGATTCGTTGGCCGTATACTACACCACTGACTGAAGTACTCTGACCAGGGCACAATACCTGCATCGCTTACTGAAGAGGCGATGAAATACAGAGCTGTTCTAGTAAGCTGGTCTGAACTTGCACAACTATCGGCTGGGCGATTTGCATGGTGGGACACGCCAATCCGAATGCATGGGTGATGGTGTTGCAATGAGAGAGGTGGGGGATGGTATTGAAGACTTACTGGAATTGGGAAAGGTTCTCGATGGATGGCGTGGCGGACCTGGCGGAGGTACGGTCTGGCTAGCGCGCCAGTTGATTAGGATTAGAGACCGCTCCGGTCAAGAAAGTGCGTTGAAGGCGAATCTGGCCCAGACCAGATTTGAGTATGAGCGCGGACGCCAGAATATCGTCGTCAAGGCACGCCAGATGGGCATCACGACATGGGTGGCAGGACGGTTCTTCCTGAAGACCATTACCGCCCGCGGAGTGCTGACGGTACTGGTTGCCCACACGCGTGAGGCCGCAGAAGGGATCTTCCGCATGGTGCAGCGGTTCTGGGAGTCTCTCCCTGAGGACATGCGCAAGGGATGTCTCCGGCGCAGCCGGGCGAACATCGGGCAGATGGTCTTCCCCAAGCTGGACAGCGAGTTCCGCGTACTGAGCGCTTCGGATGAGAGTGCTGGCCGGGGCTTGACCGTGCAGAACATGCACTGCAGTGAGGTATCGCGCTGGCCTGGCGATGCTGCTGCGACTTTGGCCGGACTGCGGGCCGCGCTCGTACCCGGCGGCGAGATGGTGATCGAGAGCACGCCCAATGGAGCGTATGGATGCTTCTATGAGGAGTGGCGGCAGGCGAGTGAAAAGGGAGTAGTGAAGCATTTCTATCCCTGGTGGATGGAGCCGGCTTATGTGTCGGCGGCGGTCACGGATCTGCGCGGCGATGAGCTCGCGTTGGTGCTTGAACATGGTCTGACCCCCGCCCAGATTGGCTTTCGACGAGGTCTGGAGGCGAGTTACCGGGGGTTGCGGACACAGGAGTTCGCCGAGGACGCGGAGCTGTGCTTCCGCGCCACAGGCGAATGTTGTTTCGATATGGAAGCTGTGGAGCGGCGTTTGGCCGCGGTGCAAGAGCCAGTGGAGACGCGTCGCGATGGGGCTTTGTGGATATGGTTGCCGCCATTGCCCGGAAAGGAATACATCGTTGCCGTCGACACTGCGGGAGGTGGATCGGAGGGAGATTATGCTGCGCTACAGGTGATTGACCTGGCCACTGGAGTGCAGTGCGCCGAACTTCAGCAACGGTTGGGCACGCTGGAGCTGGCGCGTATCGCCGCATCGCTGGGCCGCGAGTACGGAGGACCTGGCCGCGGGGCCCTGGTTGCCGTCGAGCGAAACAACCATGGTGCCGGCGTGCTTGCATACCTGGATGCGGTGGAGCAGTACGCGCGAGTCTACGAGCAGGCGGGAGTGGCGGGATGGCTGACCTCTGCCGGCTCGAAGCCTGCGATGGTCAGCCGCATGGGAGCGCTGCTGGTCGAGTCTCCATGGTTGTTTCTGAGTAGGAGACTGCTGGAGGAATGCCGTACGTTTGTCACTCATCCCGGAGGAAAGACGGGAGCGGCAAGCGGTACACATGACGACTGTCTGATGGCAATGGCGTTGGGCCAGGCGGTGAGGGCGGAAAGACTGCAGAACGGCTCGAATCGGATGCGGACAGCCTGAGTGCAGTATTCTTTGGGAGCGGGGGTTGGTCCGTTGGCGGTGCTTGCGGTACAGGCGATTCGGAGGATGCGGGGCGGAGCGCAGAGTCAGTTGATGCTCGGCGCGGACGGCAAGCTGTGGGTTGTCAAGTTTCAGAACAACCCGCAGCATGTGCGCGTGCTGGCCAATGAACTCTTCGCCACCCGGCTGGCCCAGACCGTTGGATTGACGGTGCCGTCCAGCGATGTGGTCGAGGTGACGGAGTGGCTGATCGCAAACACTGCCGACATGCACGTCGAGATGCCGCACGGGCACAGGGAGAAGTATCGCCCGGGATTGCAGTTTGGCAGCCAGTTCATCGGTGGATTGATGCCCGGCCAGGTGGTGGACTACCTTCCCGAGCAGCAACTGGATGAGGTACGAAACCTGCAGGAGTTTGCCGGGATGCTGGCCCTCGATAAGTGGACCGGCAACTGCAATGGACGCCAGGCGGTCTTCGATCGCAGGCCGCGCGAGCGGAGGTATCGGGCGACGTTCATCGACCAGGGATACTGCTTCAACGCCGGAGAGTGGACCTTCCCCGACTCGCCGCTGCGCGGAGTCTACGCCCGCAACCGGGTGTATGCGTGCGTGACAGGCTGGACGAGCTTTGAACCCTGGCTCAGCCGCATGGAGACGATGGAAGCGGAGACTTTATGGGGCATCGCGGAGATCGTTCCTCCCGAATGGTACGGGGGAGATACGGCGGTGATTGAACGGTTGACGGAGCAAATGTTGGTACGGCGCGGGCGGCTGCGCGAGTTGATTGGGTCGTTTCGGGATTCAAATCGGGAACCGTTCCCGATGTGGGAGAAAAAGTTGAGCGTTCACGTTCCAGCGCAGTTCGCGGAAGATGCAGTCGGCAAGTTTGTGATGTAGAAGTTAGGTGCTAGGTTCAAGGTTCGAGGTGCAAAGGTGAAGCTGCTGGCTTTTGGGACTTCGATTGGCGCTCGGATTGCTTCAGCAACAGATAGAAGCACCTTGAACCTTGAACCTCGAACCTAGTACCTGGAGGGGAGTCCATTTGAGTGACCGCGTGCCATGCGAGTTCTTCCTCATCCGTTATGTTCCGGATGCGGTGAAGGGCGAGTACACAAATATCGGCGTCCTGCTGCGGGAGGCGGGCCGGGATGAGAGTGCGCGAGTCCGTTTCACCCGGGACTGGACCCGAGTCAGGTGCATGGATGCGGACGCGGACATAGGACTGCTCGAGGCCTTGGAGGGCGAGATCGATACGCGTCTGCGACTGGGGTCGGCGGACAGCAAGCCTGTGGTCGCAGTGATCGAGGACACGTTTTCCAACTCCATCCAGATGACGGAGGCGCGCGCCTGTCTCGCGGAGAATATGGTGACGGAGCTGGAGCTGTTGATGCAGCTCTATGTTGAGCCGTTGCGGGTGAAGCAGGACCGTCAGCGGACTGGACGCGCGGTGATCGCCGGCGCCATGCGAAAGCAGTTCGAGCGCGCCGGTGTGTGGGCGCTGATGCGCAAGAGAATTGCCGCCTCCATGTACACGCTGCCGGGCGATCCCATGAAGATCGACTGTGGGTACCGGCCCAACGGCGTGATCAAGATGTTCCACGCGGTATCGCTCGATGGCGACCTGGAGGCAGCCAAGGTCCTTGCCTACACCGCGCCCCGGTTGCGCGACGGGGTCACTCGCGTGGAGGGGGCCAGGCTGGAGCTGACCGCCGTGGTTGAGCCGCTGCGCGCCCTCTCGGTTGAGGACGAGGTGAAGCATGAGTTTGAAGATGAGAGCGTGGAGCGTTACCGCTTCGGGGTGGAGACCATGGAGAGCCAACGGATTCGCGTCTTGACGATGAACGATCTGGCCCGCGCAGCCCAGACCGCCCGGATAGACCTGAGGCTCTGAAGGGCGAAGACATAACACCGATTTCATCGATCGAACCGATTTAGAACAAAGACGAATGGGGATGGGAAACTAACGATTTTTGTCCGATATGATTTCGTTTTTAGATCGGTCAAATCGGTGTAGATCGGTGTTAAGTATTTAGAGTTTGAACCGGAAAACTGTATCGGAAGGCACCGCGAAATGGCTGTGCCATTTTTTATGCAACAAGAGATTGAAAGGGGTGAGGACGTGGGTCTTCGAACAAGAGTGACGGATGCGTGGCAGAGGTTGACAGGAGTCGATGCGGCAGCGGGAGACGCAACCAAGGGCGAGAGGAAGACGGCGATGCTGCCTTCGATCCTGAGTCCATACAGTCAGGGAAGAGTAGGACAGAACGCGACGCCCAAGCCGACTCCCGCGAACCTGCGGAAGTTTGCCGAGACGCCCGTGGCCCGGCACGCGATCAATGTCGTCAAGGACAAGATCGCCAGCATGGACTGGAAGATCAAGCTGCGCCGCGGCTACAGCAACGTTGAGGTGCCGGACGCCGCGGAGCGCATGCAGGTCCTGCGCCGTTGCCTGGAGGAGCCCAACGTCAGCGACAGCTTCCGCACCGTCTTCGAGCAGGTCCTCGAGGACCTTCTCGTCGGCGGCTTCGGCGCGGTCGAGATGGAGGCCACCGGCGACGAGCTGCGCCCCTTCCATCTCTGGGCCGTGGACGGCGCGACCATCGAGATTGATGTCACCTGGGATGGAGACCCCGCCAAGCCTCGCTACGCGCAGGCGCGCGGTGGCCTTGCCACAAAGAACCTCATCCCTCTGCTCGACGACGAGCTAATGTACATTCGCCTGAATCCGCGCAGCCACACGCCGTTCGGCCTGGGACGCCTCGAGGTCGCCTTCGAGACCGTGAACCAGTTCCTCAGCGCGAACCGCTATGCCGGCCGCCTCGCCAGCAACTCGGTAGTGCAGTATGCACTCTGGCTCAACGAGGCCACGCCCGAGCAGCACGACCGCCTCATCCGCTGGTGGCAGGACGAGATCGAGGGCACCGGCCGCGTTCCCATTCTCAGCAGCGAGCAGAAGCCCGAGGTGCTGCGCTTCGCCGGTGGTACCGACGCCGACCTGCGCATCCAGTGGCAGGAGTTTCTGCTGCGCATGATCGCCAACGCCTTCGAACTGCCGCCCATGCTGCTCGGCCTTCAGGCCGACGTCAACAAGTCCACCGCGGGCGAGATGGCCGACGAGGCCTTCCAGAGCGCAATCGTACCCGTCGCCACACTGCTCGCCGAACACATCACGCGCGACTTGTTTGCGAAAAAACTCGGCTGGCGCGAGTTCGAGTTCAGCTTCAACGACCTCGAAGCACGCGACGAGATGGAGGAGCTGCAGATCCAGACCGAGCTTCTGAAGGCCGGCGTGCTGTCCGTGGATGAAGTGCGCGAGATGCGTGGGCTGCCCAAGCTCGGAACGGTGGTGGCGTCGTGATCCTCACCATCGACAATCTCGACGGCAACGGCGCCATCGACTACAGCGCCGCCCTCTGCGCGGATGCGCCTCCCACCATCGAGCGTGTCCTGAATACGCCCTCGCGATGCACCGGGATGCTGGATGTTGGCTCTCCAGCCAATCCCGGCGCATCCGCCGCGCTGCCCGTGCCCGTCCGCCGCGCGCGAGTCGTGGTCTCGGCAAGCAGCGGGACAGTCTTGTTCACCGGATACCTCGCCACCGAGCCGGTCCCTGTCTACATCGGCGTCGGCCTCGCGGGGCCTGTCTATCGCGTCGCCTTCTCTGCCATCAGCGACGAGTGGCTGCTCGACAAGCAGTCCCTCACTCTCACCGCGGACGGCTTCACCGTGCCCGCTGGTTCCCTGCTCCAGAGCCTGACCGCGCGCACGGCCGCAGGTCTGCTCACCACATCGCAGGTGCAGCGCGGCAATCCCATCGGCGTCTTCACGCCTCAGCCATCGCAGCCCTGGTTCACAAACGCAGGCAGCATCGCGGGTTCCACCTACGCCTCGTATCGCGTGCTCAACGGCGCGCTCAGCATGAACCCGGTCGGCTCCGTCACTCACTCGTTCGACTTCGATGCGGGTGAAGGCGATGGGACCCTCCAGGTGGCCGCGCTCAAGACCGCGATGGTCAAGGAGCTGGCCAACGACGTCACCATCAGCGGTGCAATCGAGCCCACAGCATACGTCTCCGAACTCTTCGCCGGCGATGGCACAACCACACTCTTCACGCTCTCGGATGCTCCGTTCCACATCACAAAGCCCACGCTGTTGACAGAGAGCTTCAACCAGCCCGCCTTCAACACGCAGATCTGGAACATCACCGATCCCGGCTCGCATCTCTCTCTTGGCGGCGCGGGCCTCGTCCTCTCCGGCGGCAACGGCTACGACGGCCAGACCACCCTCGCCGCCATCGACCAGGTCGAGATGGGCGGCTCGCTGGTCATCCAGTCGGGCAACGTCCAGCTCACCTCGCCCTCCGACGGAGTCCTCTGCGGCCTCTACTCCGGCACTACGCAGCGTGCCAACTGCTTCGCCGGATACAACGTCCGCCAGAGCGCGGGTTCCACCGTCATCACGCCCTTCGTCAATGGCGCGGAGGTCGGCACAACCTATACACTCCTCTCCGGCCACACCTACACCCTCCGCATCCGCCTGCATAGCCCGGAGATGCAGCGTGTCCTCCAGACCTACTACACCCGCGTCGATGGCGCCATCCAGGCCTTCGGCGGCGGACTTGTCGGCTCGCCGATGAAGCTTGTCTTCGACTTGCAGGACCTCGGCAACGCCTCCAACACACCCGCCACCGTGCTCTACGACGGCGCATCCGCCAGCTCGCCCGCAACCTGCACCTTCGCTGCCATCGACTCGGTCGAACTCACCGGCTCCATGGGCTTCTGCTCCGTCACTCAAACCGGCTCCGCATGGGTCGTCAGCACGCTGCCCGGTGGTGCAACCCAGACGCGCCTCATCGGCGTCGCCGGCGAAGGCGTCGATTGTAGCCTTACCACCACCGGAAAAGTCACCTTCTTCGCTGGCCGCGTTCCCGTCCCCGGCGAGACGGTCACCGTCTTCTATCGCCTGCGCTCCCGCGCCATCGCGCGCCTCGAAGACGCCGCCAGCGTCGCCGCCGAAGCCGCCGGTGGAATGCCCGGCACCGCGCGCTGGCTGGGCAAGGTCCTGCGTCCGCTCGCCCGCTCCAGTGCAGACTGCGAGAGCGCCGCCGAGGCCGTCCTCAGCCTTGCCTCCAGCCGCGCCGCCGCCATTGCAGGCAGTTGCGCCGCGATCAATCCAACCGCCGACATCTGGCCCGGCGATGTCCTCAGCATCACCGCCAACGGACAGACCCTCAACGTCGTCGTCCGCCAGGTCTCCATCGCCGATGGAAACGCAGTGCCCGAGCTGCTCACCTATCGCATCGCCTTTGCCAACGACTGGGCAGACTCGCTCGGCGTCACGCTCTCCGAGGCCATCGCGCCCGACTCCTTCCTGCCGCCAACAGCGGAGACAGCGCCGGGAGCAGTCCTGGCAAACCTGCAGCAGTTGACCGTGGCCAGTGCCACCACAACCGCCCTGCAGATCGACGCCGGAACCAACCCGCCCACCGGCGGAGGCTTCGAGGTCCGCCTGCGCGACTGGGACTTCGGCCCCGGCGTGGACCAGAACCTGGTGCTCCGCAGCCCGGTTCGCAGCTTCTCCATCCCGCGCTCGGCGCAGGTGGAGCGCTACTACATCCGCAGCTTCGACGCCTCGAACCCGCCGCTCTACTCGCGGCTCTCCAGCGCCGTCTTCACCAATCTTCCAGTCGGCTAAACAGGACGCGGGAGTCTGTACGGCGCGGAAGGGCACAGGTTCCAGGCTGCGGGAAGCCCGCCTCGCGGAAGGGCACAGGGTCACAGGCTGCGGAATATCTCCGTGTTGCTTAAGGGCACGGCTTCACAGGCTACGGGAAGCCCAGCCTTGCTTAAGGGCACGGCTTCAGCCGTGCCGTATCAGCCGTCCATTTTCTGCGGCTTTAGCCGCTGAGGTACGCAGGCTTTCGCAAGCCGCAACGCAACATCGCAATACAAGGAGCAGCAAGATGACGGAATTCGAGGGACAGGTTCTGGCCGACCTGAGTGTTCTAAAGAGCCAGATGGAACAGGTTCTGGGCAATGGACAGCCAGGCCGCATCTCGCAACTGGAGGGCCGCATGAATGAGCACGAGAAGATCGTGCAGCGGTTGAAAGGAATGGCTGCAGCGTTTGGCGCCCTGCTCACCATCGCCCATCTCGCCATCGACTTGTTCATCGGAAAGCGCTGATCCTCTATACCGCAAAAGAAATCTGAGCAACACACAACCATTTGGAGGCAACACATGGAATTCTTGAAGTTGTTCTTTCGCAGCATCTCCCTGCT
>Ga0326727_10009853_pt1 | contig 23160 bp, 18 predicted proteins | sample MB2enrmetagenome_FD_207643 | JGI IMG/M metagenome (GOLD analysis project Ga0326727, IMG submission 207643) | Lab enriched peat soil microbial communities from McLean, Ithaca, NY, United States - MB29MY | ecosystem: Environmental > Terrestrial > Soil > Wetlands > Peat | place: USA: New York... | reverse complement strand
CCCCCCAGGTGAGCTTCCGCGTCACCAGTTCGTACTCGGCGCCGCGAAGTGGATGAAAGGGATGGGTTATGCGGAATCGGCCCGCGGTGAATCCCACACAACCTGCATTCGATGACTCTCGACAAAGCGGTCGCCGAGAGCGCCGTACAGGTAGCGCAGCGCTGGATCGTGGCGGCGTTGCGTCACCATAAGTTCTTCTCGCTGGAGGAAGCCAATGCAGCCATCCGCGAACTGCTGGACAGGCTGAATCACCGGCCGTTCCGCAAACGGGAAGGCAGCCGCGCCAGCGTGTTCGCGGCGGTCGACAAACCGGCATTGAAACCGCTGCCCGGTGAGCCGTTCGATCTGAGCGAGTGGTGCCGCGCCCGCGTGAATATCGATTACCATGTGAGCTTCGATTCGAACTTTTACAGCGTGCCCTATAATCTTGTGCACGAGGTGGTGGAGATCCGCTCGACCGCCACTACCGTCGAGATCCTGCACAAAGGCACGCGCGTTGCATCGCACCCGCGCGGTCGTGCAACCGGCAAGACAATCACGATCGAAGAGCACCGCCCCAAGAGCCACCGCGCGCATCTGGAATGGACGCCCTCGCGGATGGTGCGCTGGGCGCAAACCATCGGTCCGAACACAGCCGGACTGTTCGAGCGGATCATGGCCGACAAGCCGCATCCGGAGATGGGCTATCGCGGCTGTCTGGGCATCATCCGGCTGGCCGGTAAATACTCGGCGCAGCGGGTGGAGGCTGCTGCCGAACGAGCGCTCCTCACCGGGGCGTGCCGCTACAAAAGCGTCGAGTCGATTCTGAAGAACTCACTCGATCAGGCGCCGCCATCGTCCCCGCCGCCCAGCGTTACACCGCCGCACGACAACATCCGCGGCGCCGGGTACTTCGAGTGAGGTGCATCATGCTACAGGAACCATTGATGGAAAAACTGGTGAGCATGCGCCTGCTCGGCATGGTGGACGCCCTGAAAGCGCAGGAGCAGGATCCGGCCTCGCGCGAGCTCGGTTTTCTGGAAAGGCTGGGACTGCTGGTCGATCAGCAATGGAACTGGCGCGAGAATCAGGCGCTGGCGCGACGGCTGCATGTCGCGCGGCTCAAGGGCGGGGCCTGCGCCGAAGAGATCGACTATCGTACCTCCCGCGGTCTGGACAAGAGCGTGATCCGTTCGCTTGCGCAGAAGTCGGGCTGGGTGGCCAATCACGAAAACATTTTCGTGCTCGGGCCAACCGGCGTGGGCAAGAGTTTCGTGGCCTGTGCGCTGGCGCAGAAGGCGTGCCGCGATGGCTACTCGGCACTGTACACGCGGGCCGCCGCGCTGTTCCGCGATCTGGCCTTCGCGCGCGCCGATGGCAGTCTGCGCCATCTGCTGGCGCGGATCGCACGCATCGACGTGCTGGTGATCGACGACTGGGCCATGGCTCCGCTGGCCGAAGCCGAACGCCGCGACTTCTGGGAGATCTGTGAAGACCGTTACCAGACCCGCTCCACGATCCTGACGTCGCAGCTTCCCGTGGCGCGGTGGCACGAACAGATCGGCGATCCCACGGCCGCCGACGGCATCCTCGACCGACTGGTTCACAATGCACATCGCATCGACATGCGCGGCGATTCGATGCGCAGGAAGCGCGGGACGCAACCGTCGAGCTGACGCTCGCCGGGGTCTCTCCAGTACTGAGCGGGGACAAGGGCTGCGCCCCTTTCCCCGCACCCCTTTCTCCGCCAGCGGAAGCCGGCCTCCGCTTCGCTCCGGACGGTTTTCCTTGACGAACGCGAACACCTTCGGCACAATCGAAGTGCCAGCGTCGCTGCGCTCCGAGTGCTGTTCGCCTTCGGCCCGGAATGCCGTTCGCGTTCCCTCCGGAATCAGCGTTCGCCTTCGCCGGAATCCTCAGTCGGTGTTCGGAGGGAGTCCCGGGAGACAAATTCGCACAAGCTATGGCACGCATTCGCATTCTCCTTGCTGACGACCACACCGTCATGCGCCGCGGGTTGCGGCTCTTACTCGAGCAACAAGCGGACTTCGAAGTGGTCGGCGAGGCCGATGACGGTCGCCAGGCGGTTGACCTGGCCGCCTCTCTGCATCCCGGTGTGGCTGTTCTCGATATCGGAATGCCGTTGCTCAGCGGTATTGAGGCAACGCGGCTAATTGTCACGGCTGCTCCGGCAATTGCGGTAGTAATCCTTAGCATGCATTCCGACGAGACATACGTTCTACGTGCACTTAAGGCTGGCGCGAAAGGCTATCTGCTAAAGAACTCGGCCGAAGCCGACTTGATCCAAGCCGTTCGCGCGGTTGCCGAGGGAAAGTCGTTTTTCAGTCCCGTCATCGGACGGATGTTGCTGGAGGACTATATGCGCCAGGTGGCGAAGCGGGAGGTCGAGGACAGCTACGATCTGCTGACGCCGCGGGAGAAAGAGATCCTGCAATTGGTGGCCGAGGGAAAGGCGAACAAAGAAATTGCGAACATCCTGAAGCTCAGCCTGTACACGGTTGAGAGCCATAGAGGGAACATCCTCAAGAAACTGAATCTGCACTCGGTCCCGGAGTTGATCCTCTATGCGGTGCGCAAAGGAATCATCTCATGAGCCCGCCAGGCGATTGGGAGACGGGATCGGAACTTCCGCAACCACGGTGGTCCCCTTTCCTGGTTGGGACGTGACGCGCAAAACCCCTCCGATCTGGCGCAGGCGTTCTTCCATCCCTACCGTCCCAAGACCGCGAACGTTCTCTGCATCAAATCCTATACCGTCGTCATGCACGCTCAACACCAACCGGCCAGGATTCTCTTTCAGTTCGATGTGGACCGTTTTTGCCTGGGCGTGGCGCGCGACGTTTTGCAGAGCCTCCTGCGTGATCCGGTAGAGACAGACGCTTAGACCTTCCGGCAGATCGTCAGCTTCGGCCTCAGCCGAAACCTTCACGGCAAGGCCGCTCCTCCGGGAAACTTCGCGTGCCTGCCATTGGATCGCGGCGGCCAACCCCAGATCATCCAGCATCGACGGCCGAAGCAGGAGAGCGATATCGCGGACCTCATTAATGCTGGTGTCGGCGAGCCTCCGGATAGAGCTCAGAAGTTCCCGGCTCCGGGCATCGCTCTCCGGAATGCGCTTTTGGAGGTTTCCCGCATCAACGAGCAACGCGTTCAGTGTCTGTCCGACCTCGTCATGGAGTTCTCGTGAGATGGACTTCCTTTCCTGCTCCTGAGCGGCGACAAGGCGCTGCGACAACTTCCCCATTTCGACGCGGCCGGCGGCAACCTGCTCATATCGAAGCCGGGTTTCCCTTTCGAGCCGCGAAATATAAGTGGCACTTCCTACTGCCAGAATCGTTGCGGCGACCAGACTCAGGATGAACGTCCACAGCAACTCTGAGCGCAGGTTGCCGAATCCGGCAGCCATCCGCGCCTCTCCGGCCGCCACCTGCCGCGAATGCGCACCATCGATCTCAGCCGTGATTTCCAGGATGGAAACCCGGCTCGGCAGGACGGCCGAATTGTAGAACGCCAAGCCCGACGCTCTCCGTTCGCCATTCGACCACTCCAGGCTTGGGCTAATCGATTCCCAATAGCGCTCGATCTTTCGTCTGAGTTGGGCAGACATCTCCGCCTCGCCGGGGTTGGGCGCGGTCGCATAGGCATCGAGACCCTTTTCCAAATCCGCCCAAACCCGGCGCAGTTCCCTATTGTGTTCGGCGCTGCGGCTTTCGTCGGGATCCACCAGATAGTCGCGGACGAGAGTGTCGGAGAGAAGAAGCCTGGTCCGAATCAGGACCAGCGTGCCAGTTCGCGCCAGTGCCTCCGATCGGATGAGGTCGCTCTGTTCGCGAACGTCCTGGAGCACCCGAACTGCGTCGATGCCGGCTGCGAGCATCAGCAGTATCATGCCCCCAAGGCCTATGGCGAGGATCATCCGGGTGCGGCCGTGCGCGGCTCCCAGCGTCGCTTCAGGCATGGGAATGTTGCTTTCGGCTCCGATTGCGGCAGCATTTCCACCAGACATGGGTTACCTTGTCCATCATGGCAGACAGGCGCACCCGGATCGGGCGCCAGGTTGGAACGCGGGTCATCAGGTTCCCTGTTCTGCCAGGTGCGCGCACGCAAGAGCGCCCAACAGATCGCCCAGATGCGCCGGCTTGGGGACAACATCAAGCGCAAATCGAGAAAGGATCATGGACCAAAGGCTTTCGTCTCTGGCTGTGAGGACGACCTTCGGCACGTTGTGGAACGACTCGTCAAGTTCTTGCAGGATTTCCAGCCACGGTTCGGACGTACGGTCGATGTCAATCAATAGAGTCTTCGCACTGGTAATCGCCAATAGAATTGCCGCCTCACGAGTGTCGCCCGCATGATAGGCGCGGATCCCGGCCGCCGATAGATGCTGGTTCAACCTCCCGGCGTCTTTCGCCGAGGTGGATAGGAATACACAGGAGAAGCGCCTTGTTGCGTCGAACATGGGAACGCGTTCGAGCTCCTCTTTCGAGAACCGGCCGGTAGATTTGTCTAATGAAAACGTCTGCCTGAACGCCCCTTCATTCTCTTGATTCATCGCCTCGATATCCTTCCTGCCTGCCTCAGTGTAGGGGTGCGGACGGCCCGACTAATATCGCCTTCGGAGGGTATAAAGCTCACCGGCAGCAGGGGCGTGAAACTCCGCATGCGCCGGATAGAGTGAACGCCATCCCCTCCGCAGGGTGGCCGTTCTCCCCTTTGAAGGCCATGGGTCTAAAACGCATGCGGCATTAGTCTGTAATTGAGCCGGCCGAGGAGCATAGGCATCCTGGTCAGCCAGCCTCCCGAAGGCTTTGGGGGGCCGCCAAAAGGAGGCAGAATGAGATTCGGAAAATATTTGAGGAGCCGCCGGAAGGCGGTATTCCTTGCCGCCGCAACGTTAGCTGTTGGATGCGCCCTCGGTGTGGCGGCGGCTACCGTGGGAGATTCGCACTCGGGCCCCTGGCCGCCAGCCTCCGTCAGAGTGGCAGCCCACTCGGGTAGCGAAGACGCGCGGGGTTACTCCCGGGTGGTGAAGGAAGTGCTGCCAGCCGTGGTGAACATCTCCTCGTCACGCGTCGCCAGGCAAGAGACCGGAAGTATGCGGGGCCAGCCAATGGACCCGTTCTTCCGCCAGTTCTTCGGCGACGAGGGCCCCGGACGTTTTAACATTCCAAAGGACCGCGTCGAGAAGAGCTTAGGTTCCGGCGTGATCGTGAGCCCCGAGGGCTACGTGCTGACCAACAACCACGTTGTGGAGCACGCCACTGAAATTACGGTCACCCTACACGACAAGCGGGAGCTTAAGGCCCAGGTGGTCGGCACCGATCCGCGCACCGATATCGCTGTCCTCAGGATCATCGGGACCAACTTCCCTTACGTGACCCTGGGGGATTCCTCGAAGGTGCAGGTTGGAGACGTGGCGCTCGCGATCGGCGATCCGTTCGGAGTCGGTCAGACCGTTACCATGGGCATTGTCAGCGCAATGGGCCGCGGCAACCTTGGCATCGAGGAAGTCGAAGATTTTATTCAGACGGACGCGCCGATCAATCCCGGCAACTCAGGCGGCGCGCTGATTGATGACGAAGGGCATCTGATCGGAATCAACACCGCGATCCTTGCCGGCAATTCCGGTGGGAACCAGGGAATCGGTTTTGCGGTCCCCGTGAACCTGGCACATCATGTCATGAACCAGATCCTGAAGAACGGCAAAGTGGAGCGCGCCTACCTCGGCATCCTGCCTCAGGACGTGACCCCCGCCATGGCCAAGGCGTTCGGAGCAAAGGAAGCGAAAGGCGCCGTTGTCGGTGACATTACTGCCAACAGTCCGGCCTCACAGAGCGATCTGAAACAGGGCGACATCATCCTTGAAGTGAACGGGAAGCCGATTGACGACGCCAATCAACTGCGCCTTCAGATTGGCCTTCTTTCGCCCGGATCGACGGTGAACTTGAGCGTCCTCCGCGCTGGCATACCGCAGCAGGTGATGGTGAAGATGGGCGCGTTCCCTTCTGAAGAGGAGAAAGCCTCGCTCGATAGCAAGGGAACGGATAACGCCCTGGAAGGCGTTTCGGTCGAAAACCTGACGCCAGAGACTGCGCGGGAAATGAAGCTGGCTCCCGAAACGAACGGCGTCGTAGTGGCCGAGGTCGATCCATCGAGCCACGCTGCGGATGCCGGGCTCCGGGCCGGCGATGTAATTCAGCAGGTGAACCGGAAACCCGTGAAAAGTGTTCAGGACTTCGACCATGCGATGGCTTCGGCCGCGAAGGACGATCCGACTCTTCTTCTTGTCAATCGGGAAGGCAACACGCTGTTCGTGGCGGTCTGATTTCCCGTGCGGGATGCTCCGGCATGCGCTGGAGCAAGTGGAACTGCCCCAGGGTACCTCCGAACCTGGGGCAGTCCGAAAACCCAAAACGCGAACCGCCAGCCGATCAACGGACGGCTGCCGGTTCGCGTTTGCGTTATCGGCGATCCTTCACTGTCGCTGCTCGAAAAAACGCACCAGGGCGGCCTAGCCCTTGGCTGAGCCGCAGTCGATGACGACATTCGTGTGGAGGAGTTTGCTGCGGAACAATGAAAACCAAACCTGCTGAAGAAGAACGTCGTCCATTCGTGACCGACATTCAGGAACTTCGCAGGCGGGGCGAGCACACGGAGGACGGTTGCTGCTTTCCTACGACCCGGTCTGGCATCAGTGGGCGTCGCGGCCCGAGGGAGCCGTTCCGGTTGACCCAGCCGCCTCGATGGAAGCGGTGACGCACCATGCTTTGTGCAAGCAGAAAAACGATGGCTGCGAAGACGATGAGCAAAACGATGTACAAGCTCACCATCCAGGGGAACTGCGACGAGCGTGGTTCGGACCAGTTCAACCTCGCGCTCGGCGATGCCCGCGCGAAGGAAGCCAAGGACTATCTGTCATCCCTGGGCGTCCCGGCTTCACAACTGGATACCGTCAGCTTCGGGATGGAACATCCGGTCTGCACCGAGCATAATGAGTCCTGCTGGCAGAAGAACCGCCGCGCGCATATCACCCAGGAGCAAAAATCCCAAATGGAATCGCGGATGAGTGCAATTTTCGATGCATAGCCTCCTCTTGTTTCATCCGACTGGATCGCTCCACCGGTAGTCGTACATCATGAGCGTCAACAGAAACGATGGGCAGCCATGAATGCAGGTCTCCTCCAGACTGGCGGTACACCCGCGCGTGCAAAGTGCAGGGCCGGGCTCCGTCCCACCATTGGCAGCCCTGATCACATCCTGCGGCGTCCAATCGTGCGAGTGCAGGAACTCGGTGATACTCAGACAACCTGCGTGGTTGCCTGTCACGTCGTCCCTCGCCTCGCGTACGCCGGGCGACCAGGATTCATGCAGATCGGTCCCCAGGAAAAGACTGATTGCAGGTCTCCCGCAAGCTCGTGTATCCTGCTAGAGATCATGGGATCGTGTCGCTGGGCTCCTTCTAATACATAAGCCACCGCGAAGGGGTGCCGTGACAGCGGGCAGTAAGAAATATCGCCCGCCCCGCGGATGTGACCACATGCAGCTCGTTGTCATTCCCGAGGACCACGCAGATCTGGATGTAGTGCCAATCTGCATCAGCGACACGGATTCGAAGGGACGACGGGTCTCCCACGCCTGGCTACAGGCGGTTCCACCCGTTGCAGATCCGCTGAGACGACTTGCTCGCACGGTCCTCGGAGATGTGTGGCGAGTCTCCGAACTGGCACAGGAATCCGTCCACCAATTGTCGGCGCGGCATGGGGACAAGCTCGGCCCGGCACCGAGCCGCGCCATCTACGTGGACGCCTCTTTCCGGGCGTCAGACATGGCTGCCGGGGGGCGACGGGCCAGAGTCGGGCTGGACGTGGAGTTGAAAGATCATGTTCTCGCCAGCCTCCGGGAGCCACACTGTTTCGCCACCGCATTTGAGGACAAGGAGTTCTTTCAACGCCTTGAGCAACGCCTCAAGATACTGGGACTGAAGGACATACAGACACTGCTCAACCTGTACCTCTCCGAATCCGAAGATCAAATACCCACCGTCTTTGCCGTGAAGGCCAATAGCGCCGGTCGGAACACCCTCTCCCAGCGATTCTATCGGGGACTCCGGAAGGCCATTAAACTCGTGTGATCTTCGCACTCGCAATGGCATAATGTCATGGACCAATGCCGGACAACCAATGGGAGCCGAATTCGGAGGACGTTAAGCGGGTCCTCCAGGAAGCGGTGCTCCGCAACTATCCGAATCCCGACCGTGTCGGTTGCCCTGGCGCCAACGCGGTAAGAGAGCTGGCGCGAGTGGCGCGCCCGTTTGAGGACGCACACTGGGAGCACGTGTCTCACTGTTCACCGTGCTACCTGGAATTCCTCGAATACCGCGCGGTGGCGCTCGATGCCAGAAAGCGGCGCAGGGCGTTGCGCGTTGGCTTTGCAGCGGTGGCAGCAGTCGTCCTCGTTGGGATCAGCGTCTACGTGATTCTCCAGGTTCGATCCCCGCAACGCCAAACGGCTCCGAGGCTTCCAGCATCGGCGCAGTCAACACGGGAATCTCCTCAGTTGCAGGCGCAAGTCCGGGTGCCTCGGAGCGCCATCCTCAACTTCGAGAACGAGTCCGCCACCAGGGGCGTCGAGGTGCCATCCAGACGGATCGGGTCTGACATCCAACACGTACCCCGCGATGTATCGCAGCTCATCATATATCTGCCGCTCTTCAGCGAGCCTGGAAAGTACGAGGTGCGGTTGCTCAGGAACAGCGACGACACGAATCCACTGGCTACGTTCACCGGAACGGCTCAGATTGAGGACGGACTTACAGTCGTCAAGCTGGCCCCCGATCTCTCCCGCTTCCAGGCAGGCACGTACACCATTGCGTTTCGTCGAGACGGCGGAGAGTGGCGATTCAGTCGAGTCGTTCTCGGCTGATCAGAGATTACATCTGTGCCGTTGTTGGACGAAAGGGCTGTTCTCACCAGGGATTGGCTGTCGGCTGGCTCAGCCCTCTGTCCAAGTTGTCAACGCCGGTTGAAATTTCCGCACTTCGCCGGTCGAAGAGTCCCCCACCCCAGTGATCTTCTGCCAGTGCCTAAGATCGTTTCCGGTTTGCCCCCGCACCCCTTTCTCCGCTAGCGGCATCCTTCCTCCGCTGCGCTCCGGACAAGTTTCTCTTGACGAAGCCGAACACCTCTTGCACAATCGAGGTGCCAGCGTCGCTACGCTCCGATGGTGTTCGGGTTCATCCCGGAATGCCGTTCGGATTCCTTCCGGATTCAGCATTCGGCTTCGCCGGAATCCCCAGGCCCCCTCGCCCTGCACCCACTCCCCCGCTTCGGCGGGCACCTTCGCAGAAAGGAAAACACCCACTCCGCGTGTACCCGCTTTCAGGATCATCCTGTATTGGAAACGATTCCTTGTTTCAGGATCATTCGTGGATTGGAATATGCTCGCGGCGGACGTTGTGGCAAGCGCCCGGACACGCCACGGAGGTCCCAGCGATTGACGTGCCGTTCCATGTGCGCTTCCAGCCACTGGCGGTCCTCGGGATGCTGGATGTGCCGCAGTGGAGGACTCGCCCTACATACCGCGGTGATATCTCGTTCTTGGGTTCTTCCGTGGTCAAGGCATCCGTCACCAAGTGGGTTTGGGCGATGGCCTTGTCCCGGATGGCCTTGCGGTTTCATCGGTGACGCCTTCCGGTGCCCACGTCAGCACGTCGTCGATTTCGTGCTCCACGTCGGCACGACTTCGGCGGTGAGAGCTTCCCGGAGTTTCAGTTGTTCGGTAGCGTTGCCGACCAGCGGAGCACAACTTAACCGAACCGGGTGGAAAGGCGTCTGGTGGGCGCCAAAATGGGCCTGCGCGAGGGCTTCAACTGGCGAGACCTTTTGGGAATCTTCGGGTAGTTTGTTCGCGTCATTCCTGGCGACAAATTCCCATGCCATGAAGAACGGTGGTCGATTGCTAGCCGTCTTGCCGGGGCCGGAGGTCCGCCCAGACAACAGCCGTATGAATTGGGTATCCAGGCAGGTGAGCCTTCGGGCCACTCAAGCGGCGCTGTGGCTGTGGAGACCTATCAGTAGCTCCAGTGTCTTCTCCAACTGGTTGTCGACGCCGGAGGCGAGCGCTTCTGGTGAGATCTCGATTGGCACATCCGGCTCAACGCCCTTCCCCTCAATGCATTCGCCCCGCGATGTGTACCACCCAGCGACCGGCATGCGCAGCCGGTATCCGTTTTCAAGCTTGAAATTCGCGGCTCCGAGAACTTCACCAGCCGTTCTGGCACCCACGAGAACCGCGAGCCCATTTTCGTTCGCGAAGCTGGCCACCATTTCGGCGGCGCTGCGCGAATGCTCATTGATGAGCAGTGCAATCCGCCCGTGGAAAGGTTGGGGCCCGAGCCCTTCGGTGACGAGCACCATCGAGCGATCCTTCTGTATGAGTCGGAACCGGAGCGCCATCGTGAGCAACGCGAGCTTTGACGAGGGTATCCTCCCGATGTGAACAAGCTTCTCTTTCTGGTAGCCCTTCTGAAGGCGACGCCGCGTAAGGCTGTGGCCGATCTCCAGCTTGCCGGGGCAGAGATAACTCATCAGACGCAGTGATCCCAGCCCGCCGCCCATGTTGCCACGGAGATCCACAATCAGGCGCTGGGCGCCGTGATCCTTCAATTCGCGCACCGCTACATCGAGGGCCGTGGCGAAGTCCCGTCCCACGGCTCCGGGGAATGTGGCGACCTTGAGGTATCCGACATCGGTGGCCAGCATACGATGCGACAGGCTTCGCGGCTCAATCATTGGCGGCCGGCCTTTTGCCGCCCGGTTGGGCACTTCCACCGATACTCGCCGCCTGGCGCCTGCCAGGGTCCCGACCTCCAACTCGTGTACGCCGCCGATGCGGAAACCAGGTTGGGAGGGGGGCGCGACGGGATTCGCGTCCGCCACAAGAAGGAGCTCCCCCGGCCGAATGCCGCTACGGAAGGCGGGGCCGTCCTCCACCACATCCAGAAACATCCAGCGAGGTCCCTGACCAGTATTGACCGCCTGCAACGTGGCGTTGATGGCGTGTGGTGGTGGGACCTTTGCGCCGCGTTGATGGAAAAAGGCAGTGTGGCTGCTTCCGAGAGCAGTAAGCAATCGCTCCACACCGCGTTCAAACTCCTCCGTGTCCTCGGTCTTCACGAGATCCGGCGTCCGTTCCTCGACCATTGCTACCCACTTCGTGTAGTCCTGATTCGGATTCGTAACGTTGATGTGCCGCTCGGGGACGAGCTTCCTGATGCTGCTGAGGATCTTGGTGCGGTCAGTTTCTGTGAGTGGCATACGCGAGTTTGTCCTGTTTCCTGGTGATCATAATGGGACGGTCTCCGGCGCCATCCAGGATGAAGCCGGCCCAATACAGCGGAACCGCCCTCTTGCCGAATGTCTCGATCATGTCCCGTTTGGCTGCCGTCAGCGCCGCGGCAGCGGTCGCGTTTTTGTTCAAATGGGCGTAGAACCTCTTTACGAGGTACAGAGAGAATGTGTCGCCGATGCTCCACAGGGTGGAGAGGGCCGCTCTGGCACCGGCGAGGAGGAAGGCGTTCGAGAGATTTGCGACGCCTTCCTCGCCCTGCAACCTTCCGACTGCTGTGTCACAAGCCGATAACACAACGAGGTCCGCATTCGTGTGCAGACGTGCGATCTCCCCGGCCCGGAGGATGCCGTCTTCGCCATGTTTGGGATCGCTTAGAAAGATCAGGGCCGCCCGCTCTGGGTGCTTTTCGTTGGCGACCCCATGCACTGCCAGGTGGATGATTCTGCGGTTATCCAGTTGAGCCTGTTTGAATGCCGCTTTGGTAGCTGCCGGCCCCACTAACAACGTGTTCGCGGCCGAACGGGCGGCGGCATCAACCGCCAGAATCTCTTCCTTCGACCCCGGCAGATTCTCCAAGGCTCCGCCCGCGAAGCCCTCCGCCGTCGCCATTTTGGCGAGTGCGGGGTCCTGGTTGTATGGCACGCCGCCTACCCCAAGCAAAGATCCTTCCGCGAGCCTGACAGCAGGCATTGCGTTGGTCATGTAGAGCGCACTGGAAGACGGGGCGTAGGTGATCGTGTGCGTGTTCACCAGATACCTGCCGCTGGTGTCGGTCAGGGTCTCGAATGGGAGCATATGCAGGCGGCCGTCCGGAACAACAACGAGGCGGTGGTCGCGACGCGCTTCCGGGATCGCGCCCAGCAACACCGCGTAAAGCCGCGTCGCTTTCTCCTGTGAGGTTCGCCCGGCTTTCAGCGTCGTCAGGTAGCCCGCAACAAGGGCCTCAATCTCGTTGCGGGCGGTTAGCGGCACGATGTGCGCGCCGGCCCGGCTGATCACGAGGCAATAAGATCGTGGTTCGGCGAGGACATACTCAAGAAGCAGTTCGTTCGGGTTGAGCATGCCGCGCACCCGCGCCAACGGAATCGTCGTGAACGGGCGGGCTTGCCATCCTTCGGCCGAGCTTGGAACCAGCCAGCGAGCCTGCTCAGCGAGGAAGATCTGATCCCTGATTCGGCGTACCTCGACACTGGATCTGGCTTTCGTCAGAGCAAGGTTCAGACGGCCGATCCTATGATCGATGTCGTCATCCTGCTTGGAATCGTGAGCGCGCCCACTCATCAGGAGACCGGTAAGCACTCGCCCGCGAGCCCGTTCGAGCACCGAGTAGGCCTTGGCCGTCTCTCGCAGGTGATCTGCCAGGAGGGAAAAATGCTCCGTGTAGATCTCGCTCATTGCCGTGATCAAGCCGGTCTGGGCGTCGGCGGCGCTGACGTTGCCTATCATCGTGTCAACGAAGTATTCCGCGCGGTCATAAGCGGCGTCCGCCTCCCGGTATTTGCCCTCAGCGACTTCTAACTGTGCGAGGGCCCGCAGCCGCTGGGGTAACAGAAACGTGTCGCCGCTGGCCTGCGTCGATTCAGCGGCTGCTGCCGCCATCTCTTCCGCTTTGGCGAGATCGCCAGTATCGCGATGAACGTCGGCGAGGTCAAACTGAGCTTCCGCGCGCAGCCGGACGAATCCTCCCTCGTTAGCGAGCGAGATGGCATCCTGCAACTGTTGGATCGCTTCCTGGTAGTGCTTCTTCGCGGCAGAGATCGCGGAAGACGTGATCAGAGCCTGTGCCTCCTTGACGTTCTTCTTGCGGGCGCGGGCTTCTGCGACAATGTCGGCTGCAAGGCGTTCCGCGTCGTCGAGCTTGCCCAGGTCCTTCAATGCCTGCAACCGGCCCTCGTGAACGAGGAACTGATAGCCAGCGTCGGGATTGGCATCCGCAATTCTGAGTGCCTTATCGAAGTAACTGAGCGCGTCGTCGTATGAGCGCATGAGCACCATGCCGGTACCGATCGCCGCCAGATATCGAATCTGTGCCCCGTCATCGTGGAGACCGGCGGCGCGAATGAGAGCACCGCCCACCATCCGGCGGGCAGTCTGCGCGTCGCCCTGGAGGAATGCCGCGAACCCAATTTCAGCGGAAGCCCGGTTCTCCCACTTCTTGTCGCCGAGCGCCTTCGCTACGGCGAGAGCCGCCTCCCAGTCGCGCCGCATAGGCTCGGCGTCGATCTCGCCGTCAATGTCGCCACGAACCGTGAGGCAGAAGAGGCGGAGCCGTGAGTCGGATTGCAGGAGTGGATTCGTTTCGAGCAGCTCGCTTAGTTCCGCAGAAGTCTCCGGTAGATTCCGTTGCTCCATCGTCGACCGGATGACACCGAGATGGGAGTAGAGTGCGTTCCGTTGGTCGCCACGAGTAGTGAAGAGCTTCTCCGCTTCGATAAACAACGGAGCGGCGTCCGACCAGTTGTACAGGTCGGCAAAATGCTGCGCTTTTGCCAGGAGCGCATCGGGATCATCGGGAGGACGTGAGACGGAAATGCTGGCCAAGACCAGCGAAAGGGAGAGAAATGTAAGATGCCACACTGAGGACATACCGCAACCGCTCGCACGATTGTAGCGCGACAGGCAAATAGGATGTTTCCGACCTAACTGAGAAAGAAGCCGCGGTTCGGAAGCTCCACTTAGCAATTTGAGTCGGTTCGTCGCTCGAAACGCGTTTCGGGCCGTCGCTTCGACGAGGGGCGGTGACAGCGCAGAACTCGCCACACTCCTTCACGAGCGCCTTGCTTTCTGCTGTTTCCTTGACTTTTGTGACGTCCGAGGGCATCCGTCTGTTGCATAATGCTTACAGATGCGAGGCTCTGCCTACGTTATGCAACACTCGGCCAAATCAGATCGCGTTTTGTCGCTCGCCCGGCAATCCCCAATCGTCCGCCCGCGCGATGTCGAAAGCATCGGGGTTCCACGAGAATACCTGCTTCGGCTGCATCGCGCCGGACAGTTGGAGCGGGTCGGTCGAGGACTGTATCGCCTTCCGAACTCGCCCATCACGGAACACCACAGTTTCGCTCAGGTCGCCAGCCGCGTACCCAGGAGCGTGATCTGCCTTCTCTCCGCTCTGGCCTTTCACGAGGTCGGTACCCAGAACCCATTCGAGGTTTGGATCGCCGTTCCGAGGGGATCGAGACACCCAAAACTCGGCAGCCCGCCGCTCCGCGTGACGACGCTATCCGGAGCCGCGTATTCGGAAGGCATCGAGGAACACATGATCGAAGGCATCTCCGTCCACATCTACGGAGTGGCGAAGACCATCGTGGATTGCTTCCGATTCCGCCAGAAGATCGGCCTCGATGTTGCTTTGGAGGCGCTCCGCGACAGCATCCGTTCCAAGAAAACCACAATCAACGAGATCCATCGCTTCGCAAAGCTGGCAGGACTTGAGCGCGTCATGCGTCCCTACCTTGAAGCCTTATGAAGTTCGCAACGAAAAACATCGCCGCATCTGTTCGCGCCCGACTTCTAAACCTCTCCAGGAAGCGGGATGAGGACTTTAAGCTCACCCTGGCCAACTATGTGATCGAGCGATTCCTCTATCGCCTTGGACAGTCTCCGCTACGCGACCGGTTCGTTCTCAAAGGAGCCGTCCTGTTTCGCGTCTGGCTGGGCCAATCTCATCGGCCCACAAAGGACCTTGACCTGCTCGGCAGAGGTTCCTCCGAACTAGCGGAGGTCGCCCAGGCCATTCGCGAAGTCTGCCTCGTCGAAACCGGTGACGGCCTTGTGTTCGACCTCGACGCGATTCAAGCCGAGCGCATTCGCGAAGACGCGGAGTACGAAGGTGTCCGAATCCGTTTCCGTGCGGAACTCGCCGCCGCCCGGATACCGTTGCAGATCGATGTCGGCTTCGGCGACGCGATCACTCCCGAGCCATCATTGACGGCTGTCCCATCCATGCTCGGCATGGATCCGCCACGAGTCCTCGCCTATCCGCGAGAAACCGTGGTCGCCGAGAAGCTGCATGCGATGGTGATCCTAGATATTTCCAACACACGGATGAAGGACTTCTATGACCTGTGGTTCCTCTCGCGAAGTTGGCCCTTCCAGATGATCGCGCTGTCTGACGCAATTCGCGCCACCTTTGCGAGGCGGGGCACTCCTCTGCCTGTCGAGACTCCGTTGGCTCTCACGCCTGCATTCCATTCCGACGCGCAGAAATCACTTCAGTGGAGGGCCTTTCTGAAGCGGCTTCGGATCGATTCCACCACACCGGCCCTCGATGAAGTCGGCGAAGCCATAATGCGATTCATCGAAGCACCTCTCGCCGAGGCACGCGAACGGGCCGGTGCTGAGAAGATCTGGTCGGTTTCCGGCGGCTGGGCCTGTTCTTGATGAAATCGGTACGACGATCCAAGCGCGGCGGTGATCAGCAGTCGGCGCCGCTGCCAATGAGGGTTTCACCGTCCGCGATCGCGACCGTTGTCGATTGACGCGCGGCCCTTGTGAAAGCGCAGAGACAATCGTTGGCCGACCTGAATCTCCCGGCCCAGCGACGTTGGCGCTACGACTACAAAGCTGTTCGCAGCAGTGGCGACTGCGACGCACTCTTCATTCCTGGCAACGGTCTTGCCCGTGATGGACCCGGTCTGCGGTGGCGTGCGCTCGGTGATGGGCATTTCTCGAATGGCGGTCCCCGACGCGCGTATGTAGGCTTCGGCCACTCTCGCGACCTCCTCATGGCCTCGTGACGCTGCGGGCACCGCCCGCCCGATCTCCGGCTCATCCTTATCCGGGATTGGGGCGGCGCCTTGTTGATCGCCTTTGTCGAGGTCCAGGAGGGAATTGAGCTCAGCCTGGCGCGCGAGCAACTGCTTCAGCCGCTCCTCGCACTCGAACGGTCGATCCGCCTGTGACTTGTAGTCCGCAAGTTCTTTCTCGATGCGACCCACGCGGTTCTGCTGCTCGGCGGCGAGCTTGTCCAGGTTCCTCAACGCATGTTCGATGCTCTGCACTGTTCCAATCGGGTTCGCGGCATTCAGATTCGCGGGATACATGGCTTGTCCGCGAATAAAGAGGTCCGGCACACGCTCGTCCTCCTGGAGAAGTCCGAACGCGCTACCCCTCCCCCTGCTGACGAGTTCGAAACCCCGGAGAGCACCACGCGGCTGCATCGTTTGATCGTCACGCCACGAGAGAACGGCGGAGGTTAGAGCGTTGGCCGCCGCCTCTCGCGCACCCTTACCGGAAAAAACACGGTTGCCGACCGTCATGCTGAACTCACCGGAGTCGTTTGCATTTCTGGTCGCAATGTCAGCTTCGATATGAGCCAGGCGCTGTTTCGCTTCGGCGATCTGGCGCGGCAGGTCCTGAACCTCCCACCGGATATGACGCTGTTGATTGGCGTGCACGGCGCGCAGTTGGTCCAGCTTGCGGACTTCCGTATCGATCTTGATTTTCTCGACCACGGCAGGATTGCCGGAGGCAATCGCTTTGATCTCCGCATAGGTGAGAGCGCCACTCTCCAGATCCTCCGCCGAGCGCACCGAGGTTTCTCCCCGCATCACCTGCTGGATGAAGCGGGCCTTGGTTTCCAACGTCTGCCACATGTAGGCGTCGAAGGACCCCTCGGTGACGTAGCGGAAGATCTGCACCTCTTTGTTCGAGTTGCCCTGGCGCAGGATCCGCCCTTCCCGTTGCTCGATGTCGCGCGGTCGCCAGGGCGCGTCGAGGTGGTGCAGCGCCACCAGCCGACGCTGAACATTCGTGCCGGCGCCCATCTTCTCGGTCGATCCAAGCAGCACCCGCACCCTCCCGGCGTTCACAGCATCGAAGAGCAGCTTCTTGGCGGTGTCAGTCTCGGCGTCATGGATGAACGCGATCTCGCGCGCCGGGACACCGGCGCTGACCAGCTTAGAACGGACATCGTCGTAGACGTTGAACCGTTCCGGATCGGGCGTTGAAAGGTCGCTGAAGACGAGCTGAGTCGACCGCTCGTTCTGAGTCGCCTGCCAGATCCTGACGATGCGGGAAACGGCGAGATCGATCTTGGTTTCCGACTCCGGCTCGGCTTTGGGATCGACGAGTCGCATGTCGAGCGCCGCTTTTCGCCCTTCACCCGTGATCTTCAGCATGTTGTCCACCGACGGGTCCACGCGCTCTTTCTTCAACCGTTCGGCCCGCTCCGTCAGAGTTCGGATGAACGCTTTCAGTTCCGGGCTCGCGGGTGCCGATGCGATCGCAGGTTTGCCGTTCTCAATCTCGGGGCGAGGGAGGTTCAGCATATCTGCGGTTTGCACGTCAGCCACGGTGCGGAACACCGAAAGCAATTCCGGCAGATTGATGAGTTTGGCGAATCGCGTGTGCATCCTGTATCCCGATCCGTCCGGCGCCAATTCCAGCGATGTCACCGCCTCGGCGAAGTTGGCAGCCCACGAATCGAAGTGCTCCACCTTCCGTTCGGACAGCATCTCCGGTGCAAGATAGCGCAGCATTGTGTACATCTCCGCGAGCGTGTTGGAGATCGGTGTGCCGGTGGCGAACACAACGCCGCGCCCCTCGCTGCGCTCCTGCAGATAACGGATCTTCAGGAACATGTCGAATGCCCGGTTGCTGTCGGAGTTCGGCAGACCGGCGATCCGGCTCATCTTTGTGACATAGGCCAGATTCTTGTACAGGTCGGCCTCGTCCACGAAAAGCTGATCGACGCCCAACTCTTCGAATGTCATTGTCCGGTCTTTCGAGTCGCGGTCTGCCCGTTTCTTGAGCCTGACGATCAGCCGTTTCCTGGCTTTCTCCAGCTCCTTCACGATGCGGCGGTTGTCGTCCCTGGAATCCTTTGCAAGACCGAGTTCGGCATCGAGTTCCGCTACCTGCTTCTCGACGAAGCGGTTGAAGTACGCGTCGGAGACCGGCAGAAACTCGAATGACCGGTGGGAGACGATCACAGCATCGTAGTTTCCGGTGGCGATGCGAGCCATCGCCTGCTGCCGACTGCCCGTCTCAAAGTGGTCCTTCCCGGCTACGAAGAGCCGAGCTTGCGGATACAGCTTCAGAAACTCCGCTCCCCATTGGTCCACCAGATGATTCGGCACGACGAACATGGGTTTCTTGGCGAGATCCAGGCGGCGAAGCTCCATCGCGGCGGCGGTCATCGTCCAGGTCTTGCCCGCTCCCACGACATGCGCCAGCAGTGGGCTTCCGCCTTGGAGGATGCGCCAGACGGCGTGCTTTTGATGTGGCGCGAGATCTCCGTCCCGAAGCGATGTGCGCACCATTCCAGGCAAGGTCAGGTGCGATCCGTCGAAGTCGCGGAGGCGAAGGTTGTTGAACCGGGCGTTGTACTCTTTGGCCAGTCGCTCTGCGCGGTCGCGGTCTTCCCAAACCCAGTCGCGAAAGCGATCCTTCAACTGCTGCTGCTTCTCGCGCGCGGCAATCGTTTCGGGCTGATTTACGGTGCGGCTGCCATCCTCGTGCTCGTCGTAGGCTGTCGGCGTGCGTCCGTTCAACGATTGCTCGATCAACTCGGACGCACGAAAGCGCGCCGTTCCGTGGGTCGTGGTGTTGTTCACGACGTGCTTCGCGCCGTAGTCGAGCTCGACTGTCCAGGTCGCAATAGTCTCGGCGTATCCGATCTTCACGCTGGCTCGGGACAGGTCCAACAATTCGGCAACGAAGTCCCGGACGTCCGTGGGAGGAATCCACGATGAGCCGAGGCGTGCCTCGATTTCGCTCGGTTCCAGGTCTTTCGGCTGGACCCCCTGGAGAGCCTCTACATTTCGGCGATAGGCAGGATCGATTCGTGTCGAAGCCTGCGCAACGGCCAGTTTCGTCCGCACATTTCCGCTGAGATAGCGGTCGGCAGTCTCCCAGACTCCGCTCTCGGGATTGCGATAGGCGAGAGATCCGAGTTCGTCCTGTAACTCGGCGGCACGTCGTCCCGTGAGTGATTCCATGTGCGGCCAATTGATCTGGCCGGTCTCGTTGAGCGACACCAACAGCGCTTCGGATGCTGTCTCGACCCGCTCAACCGGGCGATATCGCTCCAGCGTGCGGCGATCAAAGATCGCAGTTTTGGTCGCCCGCTTTGTTTCCGGATCGAATTCTTCGAGCGACACCAGAAGGGCCAGGTCCGGATCGCCGGCGAACGCCTTCACGTTCTCCTTCGCGTTGAGGGGCCCAAAGCGCGAAGTGAAGAAATCGTAGGTCCGGTTCAGATGGCGACGGGCTTCGACGATGGCCTCATCCGAGGAGTCGGAAAGCTGTGTGCGGAAGACCTCGCGCACCGCGTCACGCACCTGGAGCATTCCGCGAATTCTTGCGCGGACCGAGGCTGGGACCGTCAACGGCTCGAACACGTTGCCGTGGCGAACAACGATATGGCCGTCGCGTTCGGCGAGCCCGCCTTCCTTAACTGCACCGGCCGCGGGAACCTGTTCAGAACTTACACTTAACACCGGACTCTGAGGTTCCCGGTTCTTGTACACGGCGGAAGGAAGAAGTGAGACAGCGTTTTCGAGGACACCTGGCGCCAGGTTTCCGATCAGCGCGGGAGCCGCTCCATACTGCCCCGACTCCATTCCCATCCGGCCCAGCATCATCTCGGGGTGACGAGCGAAGTACTCGTTAATCTCCACCGGACCGTCCGCCGTCTCAATGGATTTCAGCTCGATCCAGCTTTCGCCCGGCGGCGCTTCCGGTGGCCGCTTTTGCAGGAACAGAATATCCGTGGTCACTTCCGTTCCAGCGTTCGCCTTGAACGCGGTCTTGGGCAGCCGCACGGCGCCCAGAAGGATCGACTCATCGGCCAGATGGCGTCTGACCGTGGAATCCAGTTTGTCCATGGTGTACCGGCTTGTGATCACCGCGATCACGCCTCCGGGCCGGACCACGTCCAGGCACTTCGCGAGAAAGTAGTCGTGGATGGCGTGCGTCAGGTGCGGACTTCGGCGGTACGCAGGATCGTAGACCGGGTAGTTGCCAAATGGGATGTTTCCAATCGCCGCGTCAAAACAGTCGCTGGGAAACGGCGCGTCCTCGAACCCCTTTGCATGAACGCTTGAATCCGGATAGAGCTTGGCGGCGATGCGGGCGGTGATTGAATCAAGCTCAACACCCGTGCGTCGCGTGCCAGGATACAGACTTTCCGGCATCAGACCGAAGAAGTGGCCGACGCCCATCGACGGTTCGAGAATCTGCGCGCCGGGCTGTAGTCCGAACCGCTGCATCGCCCGCCAGATCGCGTGGACAACTTCGGGAGATGTGTAGTGCGCGTTTGGGGTTGAGGCGCGAGCCGACGCATACTCCTCCGCGCTCAGCAGGTCCTTCAGCTCATCGGCGACAGCTTGCCAGTCTGGCGGCGGCTGAGGCGCAAACGCGTTCGGCATCGCACCCCACCCGCTGTACTTCACGAGCGCGGCTTTTTCCTCGGGTGTAGCCGGGCGGTTTTCGGCTTCTATGGTTTTCAGCGCACGAATGGCGGCGAGATTGGCCTGGGCTTTCTGTTTCAGGCTGCCCACGCCGATGCCGTGGGCGGGGGTTATGCGGAGATCGCGGGCAAGGGTTGGTGCGGGTCGAGGGTCGCCGGATCGAACGAGAGCTGGGGCTGGTCTTCTTCGTCCGGGAGAAACGCCCATTCCCTCGTCGCGATCTCCCAGGCGAACTGGTAGTCCATCTTCTGAACCGTCATCAACTCGTAGAGCAGGTTCCCCGTCAACTCCTGTGCCGCGAAAACCGCTTGCTGGAGCTGATTCTCTCTTGCCAGTGTCGCGACCATCGTCGGGCGATGGCGGTTCCAGTGTTCCAGGATCTTGTGCCCATGTGGTGTGAGTGAAGTCGTTTCGGGCATCGATGGACTCCTCTGTTAGATTATCGCCGAGTTCGGCGTCGGTCACTTCCGAGAAGAGACCGAGTTGATTGCCAGTGGTGGATTGATCGCCGGTTCGTGACTTCGTGGCCATTGCTTTCAGGAGTGTTCATACCGTCAGGAGCGGCTTCAGCCGTTCTCGAATGGCCACTGTGGACACAGCGCCAAAGTAACGGCTGTCAAAGCTGCGCGGATGATAGGAGGAGGCCACCCAGACGGTCTCCGGGGCCACGACATAGCGCCCGAAGGGCCAGGCTTCGAGAGGCCGGCCTTTGGTGTCCTTCGAGAGCGGGGCCGTGTTGGGCAGGAGCACTCCATTCACAAACATTCCGCGCGCGGACAGCTCGACTACGTCGCCGGACTTGGCAACAACAGGTTTCAACAGAGGGGCCGCGCCGTCGTGGCAAGCGCCTGGTTCGCGGTAGCCGCGGACGATAGCCAGCGATGCGAAAGGTTCCGCCGGACAGAACTCGACAAGATTCGCGTTGCTGTCAACGGTTACGATATACAGACCCACGGGAAGTGACGGCGACGTGTTGAAGCGCAGTCCGAGGAAATCGCAGAGTTGAAATGCCCCAACCGAGGCGCCGACAACAACCAGAGCGATGCGGCAGACCACGACGAAGCGAGTGTTCCTGAGCCTATCCAACAGGCCAGCCGTCATGATCGATTGCTCCGTTCTGAAGATCCGGGACTACAGGCTCCTCGGAAGCTGCGGCTGTGGTGCCCTTTATGGCGGTTGCGCGCGGTGGGGCAACGAGGTGGCAGCTCCGAACGACAACTTCGTGAACGGTCCGTTGCACTCCGTCGCCTTTTGGAGTGAACTGGCGCTGCTCGATGGTGCCCTCCACGAAGATGTTGTCGCCTTTGGCGAACGTCATGGCGACGCGAGAAAGATCGCCGTAGAAGGACAGGTTGTGCCAGTTGGTGTGCTGCTGCGGTTTTCCATCCGCGTCCTGGTACCGGTAGCTCTCGCCGAGTCGGACATTGGCGACCGGCGTTCCGGAAGGAAGATACCGGACGGCGGGCTTGGCCGTTAAGTACCCAGCGACTTCGAGGCGGTTTCTTTGCATAGCTATTCTCCTGTTTGCAGTTCTTCAACAAAACCCTGTTCACGGTTTGAAAGGTCGCCAGTCTCTGCAGGGACTACCTCCGGCCTGCTGATTGTGTGCCTGGTTCGGTCGGGCGGCTTCTGGGGAACGGGCTTGCCGTCCTCCAGGGTGACGAATGTGGTCGGCGGCGGCAGTTCGGCGCGGGACGTTAGTTCGGGATCGAGGAAGTACAGAATCTGTGTCCCGAGAATCGGATGGTGGCCACTCACGAAAATGAGCATCTGACCGGGCGCCACAATCCGCTCGGACGTACCGTCGCTACGTTTCTGCGCCGGTTTAATGCGGAGAATCTCGTCCGGCGTCATGAGCGGGCGCTCGATGTGATCCACGCTGGCGTTCACATGACCCATGACCGGCGAGAATCGCGAGCCGCTGAAGTTGTAGGTTGCCTTCGGCACTGTGGTCGTGCCGGTCATCTTGCTAAGCAGCTCGGCTGTCTCGAACTGGTTCGGCGCGAATGCGATCCGAACATGGCAGTTCGAAACGATGCTCTCGTTGTTGCCGTAGGCATCGACGATCTGGCGTATGTCCTGGGTGATGAGATAGGCCTTCAGGCCGTATCCGGCCATATATGACAGGGCGTCCGCAAAGACTTCCATGCGATTCAACGAGGGGAATTCGTCAATAAGGAAGAGGAGCCGATGCCGGTTCCGCTTCTGTTCCGCGCCTTCGAACACCATCTTTTCTGTCAGCCGGTTCACCGTCATCGTGAACATCAGCCGGATCAGCGGCCGGAGCCGAATCTTATCGCTGGGGGGCACCACCAGGTAGAGCGAGATGGGCCGTTCGTAGTTCACCAGATCGGCGATAGTGAAATCGCTGGCGGAGGTGTTCTTCGCCACCAGC
>Ga0326727_10009852_pt1 | contig 23161 bp, 17 predicted proteins | sample MB2enrmetagenome_FD_207643 | JGI IMG/M metagenome (GOLD analysis project Ga0326727, IMG submission 207643) | Lab enriched peat soil microbial communities from McLean, Ithaca, NY, United States - MB29MY | ecosystem: Environmental > Terrestrial > Soil > Wetlands > Peat | place: USA: New York... | reverse complement strand
AGGCAGCCATCGCCCAAAGGTGCAGATGGATCACCGACACCAGAGGAAACTCCTCTGGAAGTTTGGCGTAGCTTTCGAGGAGCAACAAGGCCACCAAGAATGATGCTGCGAGGCCGCGGATGGACTGCTTCCAACGTTGCTGACACGCCGCCTGCGTCCGAGACAGACTACGGCGGTAGGAGACCATTAGTTCCGACGCGTTCGGTACCGGATCGGAGAAGTCTCTCTTTGTAGGAGCTCCGATGCGCATATTAAAAATATCGATATCTGCCGCGAGTGGAAACAGGTGTCTTAGCTGGGAACGCCCAAACGGCCCCCTTACCTGCGGTATCTTACCGGGCAATTGGATTGCGACCGGCAGGGCGCCCTTAGTATCGGGCTCCGCAGGAAGATCGATGCGCCAAACCGCTTGGGATTCCAACGGGTCAAGAAGCTCTCGCACGGCCAATTCGCGGCTTGCGTCGATCACCGCAATCGCCACTGCATCCGGCTGAACGGTCAATCGATGACGCACAGCGCGGACCGTCCCGCCTAGTTTGTCAGATTGCTCGTCAGCCGGGAGCGCCGCAATAAGGACATGGGTATATTCTGCTAGCCATATTGCTAGCTGCTCGTAGTGCAGCGATGTCTCCGATCTTCCCTCCAGAACCGGTGGCCATTGGCCTGCATGCGGCAACGCCAATGGCGCCAGCTCGCGCTTCAGCACATTGCTGGACCGTAAAATGAGATCGAACTGCTCACGTGTAGCGTCGCTGCTCAGTGTGTTCGCGTAGTATTCCTGCGCCATCGGCAGCAAAGCTAGCGCGCCCCATCCTCGTGCAATTGCCAACTTGGTTGCAACCATGTCCGCACCCTCGGCGAGGCCAGAGACAAGAATCTTCAAGCTGTTGGGAAATGCTTCGTCCAGTCGGCTAAAGATGCTCTCAAGGCTAGCGATCAGACTGGGCTCACTCCCGCCCAGGTCCCGCTTACCCGACAAGCCGATCAGCAACGGTAAGGGCTCGAGTCGCAATGGCATCCAGTACGATCCCACTCGGTAGCGCAATCACAAGGTTCCCACACTGGAATATCGAATGCAACACCCTTGCACCGAATAATCGAACTCGATTCGTAAGCCCCGCTCACCAGTAGGGTCTGAGGGCTACCTAATCAGCCAGCAGTCAGCGAGCCGTTTCGCGCGGCTCTACGCTCACATCGACATTCGCGCACAAATGCCCGAATTATCCTCAATGAAGCCGGCCGACCTGTTGCGTCGCCTGCATTGTCCCGCCACCAAACTGGGATAGGATATCGAGATCGCGGAGGGCGGCGGACATACGAAGGTGTGGTACAACGGACGGCGCTCCACGGTGCCTCGGCATGCGTCCGACCTGAAGACGGGCACGTTCCGCGGCATATTGAAGCAGCTCGGCGTGACCGAGACGGATTTGGAGGTCTGACTGATGCGCTACGCTTACCCATACTCCCTGGAGCCGCAGCCCGAAGGCGGGTTCACCGTGACCTTCCCGGATGTTCCGGAGGCCATCACCGAGGGCGACACCGAACCCGAGGCACGCGCCAGCGCCGAAGACGCACTGGTGGCGGCGCTGAGCTTCTACACCGACGACGCCAGGAAGCTGCCGACACCGTCCGCGGCGCGGGGCCGGCCGGTCGCCATGCTGCCGCCCCTGGTCGCTGCCAAGCTCGCGCTGCATGACGCGATGCTGGCCGCCGGAATCTCCAACGTCGAACTGGCCCGGCGGCTTGGCCTGGAGGAGAAGGCGGTGCGCCGACTGCGCGATCCACTGCACCGCAGCCATATCGGCCAGGTCGAGGCCGCGCTGCGCCTGCTGGGACGGCGGCTGGAGGTCCGCGTGCTGGAAGCGACCTGATGCGCGCGCTGCGCTATCAATTGCGCCATAAGAACGACCATGATATTCCGATATGGAACTAAATCGCACGGCCTCCCCTACCCAAACGTGAACTTCGCAAATATTGCCTCGGCCCGCCGGAACGCCTTGTCCACCGCCGCCGCAGGCGTCATCCCCTGCTTAATCACATCGGCATGCGCGACACCCCAAAGCTGCTCGGCGCACACCTGACCCCACGCCGGATTGAACGCGTTAAACGCCGGAATGGTCGGCCCCAGCATGACCTCCACGTAGGGCGGCCGGTGCGGGTCGGCCGGATCGCGCCACCACGGATCCTCCCGCAGCAGCGCCGGGATCACCGGCACCCAGCGCCCCAGGCCGCCCTTCAGGTTCTCGTTCATCACCTGCGGCTGCATGAAGTATTTCATGAAGTCCTTCGCCACCGCGATGCTCGCCGCGCCCTTCGGAATGAACCCGCCGCCGGCACCGACAAAGGCCGGGATCGGCTTGCCGTCATTGCCGTGCGGCAGGGCCAGCGTCACCATGTCCTCGTAATACGCCTTCCGATCCTTGATCATTGCGAGCTCGGTCGAGATCGTGCCGTCGTAATCCATCACGATGTGCTTCTCGTGAAAGGCGTTGTTGTCGTCGGCATCGTTCCAGCTCAGCGCCTCGGGCGGCACGTAGCCATCCCGATACGCCTGCGTCATGTAGGCGACCGTCCGCACCGCCGCCTCGCGCACCTGCGCCTCATCGGTGTGCAGCTTGCCGTCCGGGGTCACCAAGCCCAGGCCGCCGTTGGCGACGAGGAAGGCGGTGAACAGGCCGTTGCCGTCGTTCGGCCCGACGGTTGTCATTTGCAAACCAAGGCCGCAGGTCTTGCGCATCCCGTTGGCGCGCAGCGCGGTCTGCACCGGCTTGAAGAAATCCCAGAAAGCGTCCCAGGTCTTCGGTGCGTCGGCCAGCTTAAAGCCGGCCTTCTCGACCAGGTCGCCCCAGATATGCATCGGCGCGCACGCCTGCTTGACGGGTGCCAGGTAGAAGCTGCGCCTGCGTGTCGTGTTGTTGTAGAAGCTGGAGCACCCCAGCGCGGTCGCACTGAGCTGCGATTTGTGCGCCTCGACGACGTCGCTGACGTCGACCAGCCGGTCGTCCCAGGCATTCTGCGGCAGGATCGTTGCGGGAGCGTCGTGGAAGATCAGGTCCGGAACGACGCCGCTGGTCAGCGCGGAGATCGCCTTCTGGTTCAGCGCCGTGAACGGCATGATGCTGTAGTCGATCTTGTTGCCGCTGGCTTTCTCGTAGTCCGCGACCGTCGTGCGGAACGCCGCGTCTTCTTCCGGAACGTAGCCCTGGTTGATCCAGACGACCGCGGTGGTGGCTGCCGCCTTGGCGACGTAGGGCCGCGACAAACCGCCGATCGCAACGAAGCCTGCGGATTGCGCTAACAACGAACGCCGGCTCATGGTGCCCATGGCCGTTCTCCTCCGTGGTTGGCCGGACGTTGGAACGTCGGCTCATTATCACGAGACTTCGCAAAAGCCGCTGTTATTCATTTCGGAATACCGCGGCGGGGCGGCGTGGGTCAATTTTTTTCTATCCGATAACGACCTTGATATCCTGGGCTCGCCTGAGCGCGGCCCCGTCAGTCAGGTGACGACGGGCCGGCCTGTTTCCACCTTGGCGTTCGGCAGTATCTTCAGACGGGACAGGGCGCGCCGGGGCCGGATATCGACTTCGCGTGCGTCATCCGATGAGGGAAAAATGTCGACCACAGAGACGCTTGTGCTGTTCGGGACCGGGCGAGGCGGCCCGAGCGTTGGGTTCTCGGTTGCCCGCTTCGATCTGGCGACCGGCGCGCTGACCCCGCCGACACTGGTCGTCGAGGCCCCCCTGCCCGCATATTTCGCGATCTCGCTGGATCAGCGGTTTCTCCATTCGGAGGTTCGTGTGCTTGGGGCCTATCCGGCGGCGCCGTTCTGGCTTACACACCGGCCAGCAGACTGAAAGACCTTTACGCCGATTGGGAACTGTCCCCGTCACTGCGAGACGCCCACCGCCGAGATATTTCCCCGCCGTGGGGACACCAGATTTCTCCGTCGCGCACCTCGGTTGCCCCTTACGCACCAGCTTGCGGCGGCGCGCCAGGCGAAGACCGATCCCGACGGTCATTTTTTCAGACCGCCGACATGAGTAGATTCCGACCCTGCCGGTCAACCTGACCGCCGGCCATGATCGAACCTATACAGGTCTGAATTGCGAGCAAGGCGATGAGGCGGCTTCGCGATGGGGAGCCGGGCCGGCATTGCAGGTTGGTTTGGGCGGCCATGGAGCCCGGCACCGTGTCGTAAGACACGGAAATATAACAAGAAGCTATATTTCTAATAGGAATAGCCAAACCCATGTCAACCGTGCAGCCCAGCGGCACCATCACCAATCCGGCCGGCACCTCAATCTATGGGGCAGCCTACGGCGTTGAGTTCACCGGCAGCCCGGCCAGCGTCATCAACGCGGGCAGCATCGCGGCCGCCCCTCAGTATGCGTATGCCGTCTGGCTCCAGGCCGGCGGCTACGTCAGCAATGCATCGACCGGCACCATCACCGGGGGTAGCGGTATCTATGTCGGCGGGGCGGCGGGCACCGTCATCAACGCGGGCACCATCGCGAGCACCGGCGTCGGCGGCAGCATTGTGCAAACCAGCGGCGTCGTCCTGCAGTCCGGCGGTACCGTCAGCAATGCATCCGCCGGTGTGATCACGGCGGCCGCAATCGGTGTCATCGCCTACAATGACGGCACCGTCATCAACGCGGGCGGCATCACCGGGACTAACCGATACGGTGTCTTGCTGTCAGGCGGCGGCACCGTCACCAATGCGTCCGGCGGCACGATCACGGGCAACAACTACGCCATCGACGTCGTCGGCAGCGGGGGCACTGTCGTCAACGCTGGTTACATCGCCGGCAACGCAAACGGCGTTTACTTGCACGCTGGCGGCACCGTCAGCAATGTATACAGCGGCACGATCACCGGCTCGACCGGCATTTTCGTCCTCGGTGCCGCTCTCACCATCAGCAACGCCGGCGTCATCACGGGTGGTAACGGCGACGGCGTCGAGGCAGCGTACGGCGGTTCGTTCAGCAACGCGTCCGGTGGCACGATCACGGGGCAGGGCGACGGCGTCTACGTCGGCAATGGCACCGTCACCAATGCCGGCATCATCACGGGCAGCGGCCGCTACGGCGTCAATGGCTTTGGCGAGGCCGTCAGCAATGCATCCGGGGGCACGATCACGGGCTTGGACGCCGGCGTCAACGCAGCCGGCGGGAGCACTGTCATCAATGCGGGCAGCATCGCGGGCGCGACCGACGCGGTGGCGTTTGGAGCGGGCTACACTGACCTCCTGGTGATCGATCCGGGTGCGGCATTTTCCGGCACCGTGATTGGCGGGAACGCGGCCGGCGCGGGTTTCATCAGCACGCTGGAGCTGGCGTCCGGCGCCGGTGCCGGCACGCTGACCGGCCTTGGGACGCAATACATTCAGTTCGCGCAAACCATGATCGACGCGAATGCGTCCTGGACACTGACCAGCGCCAACACGGTTGCGGCCGGCTACACGTTGACCAACAGCGGAACGTTGGTGGACACCGGCACGCTGACCAACGCGGGTTATCTCGCCGGCAGCGGCACGATCGTCATCGGGTTGGCGAGCAGTCTTGTCGATACCGGCACGGTCGCATCCGCGGCGACGATCGCCTTTGCCGGGACCAGCGGAGCGCTGGACCTGACGCCGGTTGGTTTCGGTGCCGTGATCGGCCACTTTCAGGCCGGCGACACGATTTCACTGACCGGTGTCGATAACGTCAGCTCCGACAGTATCATCAACAACAACACGCTCGATCTGGTGCTCAGCGACAGCAGTCATATCGATCTGACACTGGATCGGGATTATGTCACGGCCGATTTCGCGACCGCGGCTGCCGGAGCCAACACGGACATTACCACCGATGTGGTGTTGTGCTTCGTCGGCGGGACCCTGTTGGACACGCAACATGGGCCGGTGGCGGTGGAGGCGCTGTCTGTCGGCGACATGATGATGACCATCAGTGGTGCAGCGCGCCCGATCACATGGATCGGCCAGGGGCACGTGCTCGCCACGCGCGGGCGGCGCGGTCCGGCGACACCGGTGATCGTGTGCAAGGGCGCGCTCGCCGACAACGTGCCGCATCACGATCTGCGTGTGACCAAGGGGCATTCACTGTATCTGGACGGCGTGCTGATCCCGGTTGAATGCCTGGTCAATCACCGCTCCATCATTTGGGACGATCGGGCGCAGGAGGTCGATCTGTTCCATATCGAACTGGACCGCCACGACGTGCTGCTGGCGAACGGTGCGCCGGCCGAGAGCTACCGCGACGATGGCAACCGCTGGCTGTTCCAGAACGCGAACGAGGGCTGGGCGCAACCGCCGCCGCCGCCGTATGCCCCGGTGCTGACCGGCGGTCCCGTGGTGGATGCGGTGTGGCGCCGGTTGCTCGATCGCAGTGGTGCGCGTGCCAGCCAGAAGCTGACGAACCGGACGGATCTGCATCTTATGGCCGACGGCATCCGGTTGGACGCCACGCAGAGTGATGCCGACGTCTGCGTCTTCACCCTGGCCACCATGCCGGCGGAACTGCGTATCGTTTCGCGCGCCGGCTCACCGCAGGAGCTGGGCCTGGCGCGCGATCCGCGCAGTCTCGGCGTCGCCCTGCGCCGCATTACCCTGCGGCGCGGCGCAAGGTTCCAGGTGATCGAGGCTAGCGACGCCCATCTGGACGACACGTTCCACGCATTCGAGCCTGACAACGGGTTTCGCTGGACAGATGGCGATGCGCGACTGCCGATGGGGTTGCCGGGCGAGAGCGGCGGGCCGGTCGAGCTGATCCTGCATCTCGGTTGTACCGCGCAGTATGTTGATGATGGCGCGGTGCGCCTGGCGGCGTGAAGCCGCGCCATACCCGTGACCAAGACACCGGCTTCCTTTTCTCCACGAACGCGGTCATGCCCTCGCGCTGATCCGGCGTGCCGAACAGCGACAGGAACAATGCGCGCTCGTAACGCACGCCTTCCACCAAAGTCGTTTCGAATGCGCGGGTGACCGCCTGTTTCGCCATCGACACCGCGACCGGCGAGAGTAAGGCGATCTCTTCGGCGACCTTCAGCGCCTCAGGGATGAGCTGATCGGCGGGGAACACGCGCGACAGCAGGTTGGCGCGCTTGGGCTCCGCCGCGTCCGTCATCCGCGCGGTCAGGATCATGTCCATCGCCCTCAACTTGACCACCGCGCGGGTCAGCCGCTGGGTGCCGTCGGCGCCGGGCAGCACGCCGAGATTGATCTCCGGTTGGCCGAACTTCTCGGTGTCGGCGGCGACGCCATGTCGCACATCATTGCCAGCTCGGAGCTGCCGCCGAGCGCGAAGCCGGCGACTGCGGCGATGACCGGGGTCTTCACCTGCAGGATGGTTTCTCAACGGCTGATGAAATCATTCTGGTAGGCGGCGGTGTAGGTGCGGGTCTGCATCTCCTTGATGTCGGCGCCGGCGGCGAAGGCGCGCTCGTTGCCGGTCAGGATGGTAGCGCCGATCCCGGGGTCGGCGTCGAACGCCAGGAGTTGCGCGCCGATCTCGGCCATCATCGCGTCGCACAGGGCGTTAAGCGCCTGCGGCCGGTTGAAGCGGATCAGCCCGACCTTGCCGTTGGTTTCGACCAGGATGGTCTCGTAGGTCGTCGTCGTCCGTCTCCGTTGTCTGGGGTACCGGATTCTAGCGAGCACCGGGGGTTCTGGACAACGCCTGGAGGCTGGGCGGTGACGACGGGCCGGACCTGTTTCCACCTCGGCGTTCGGCGGTATCTTCAGACGGAACAGGTGGCGCCGGCGCCGGATATCGACTTCGCGTGCGTCATCCGATGAGGGAAAAATGCAGACCACAGAGACGCTTGTGCTGTTCGGAACCAGGCGAGGCGGGCCGGGCGTTGGGTTCTCGGTTGCCCGCTTCGACCTGGTGACCGGCGCGCTGACCACGCCGACACTGGTCGTCGAGGCCCCCCTGCCCGCCTACTTCGTCATCTCGCCGGATCAACGGTTCCTCTATACCTGCAACTCCGGCGACACGTTCCAGGGCCAACCCAATGGTGGCATCAGCGCCTTCGCCCTGGACGCCGCCACCGGCGCGCTGACTTTCATCAACGCGGTGTCGGCCGAGGGACTGGACCCGAGTTATATCTGGCTGGACCAGCCCGGCACGCATGTGCTGGTCGCCAACTACAAGAGCGGCAATTGCGTGATCACCGCCGTGCGGCCGGACGGATCGTTGGGTATACGGACCGACCTGGTGCAACTTACCGGGTCAAGCGTGCATCCGGTCAAGCAACGCACCCCGCTGGTGCACTCCATCCAGGAAGATCCGTCGGGCCGCTTCGTGCTGATCGCCAATCTCGGCGCCGACCGGCTGCTGGTGTATCGTTATGATAACGTCACCGGAACCATCACGCCGCACGATCCGCCTGGCGTCAGCGTCACGCCCGGCGATGGACCGCGCCATCTGTCGTTCCATCCGAACGGTCGCTGGACCTACCTCGTCGGCGAAATGGGCAACAGCGTGCATGTCTTCGACTGGGATGCGGACGCGGGAACGCTCACCCCGATCGAGCGCGTCTCGACACTGCCCGCCGACTTCACCGGCGTCAGCACCACGGCGGAAATCCGCGTGCACCCGAACGGGCGCAATCTCTATGTCACCAACCGCGGGCTGGACACGCTGGCGGCCTTCGCGATCGATCCGCGCAACGGGCGCCTCACGCTGTTCGACCAGGTCCCGACGCGAGGCAAGAAGCCGCGCAATTTCGCGTTTTCGCCCGATGGGTCCTGGCTGATCGTGACCAACCACGACAGCGACAACGCGACGGTGTTCGCGCTGGACCAGACGACCGGCCGGCTCACGCAGGTGGGCGAACCGGTTGCGATGCCGTTTCCCTATTGCCCGCGTTTCCTGCGGTGAGCCAAGCGGGACCAACTGTCCGCAGGCGCCGTTACCCCCGCGTCCGGTGCGGCGGATCGACCGCCAGGTAGCGCGCGGGCGGGGGCGCCTTGCCGTCGCGGCGGAACACCGCGGCGCGGGCCAGCGCGGCGCGGTCCTCGGCGGACAGCCGCGTCACCTCGCGCAGATGGTCGGTCCAGTTGCCGACCGACCAGATCTCCAGCCAACCTTCCGGGTGCGCAACATCCTCGTAGAGCTGCCAGTAAAGTGCGCCGGTGCGGCCGCGTACCAGACGGACATCCTCCATCGCCTCCAGAAAGGCGTCGCGTTCTTCGGCACGCACCCGGTAGTGCATCATCTCCATGACCCGCCCGTGGGCACGCACCAACAGTGGAACGAACTCCGGCGCCGGCGCGTCGGGCTCCGGTTGCGGCACGGCCTCCCGCGGCGGGGTGCGGGCGACGTGGTCCAGGGTGAAATTGCGCACCACCAGCGCGAGCGCCGCGCCGACCGCGGCCGCGACCACCAGGCAGGTCGACAGGCCGAGCATGTCGCCGAGCCAGCCCCAGCCGAACGAGCCAAGCGTCAGGGCGCCGTTCTGCGCAAGCTGGTAGATCGCCAGCGAACGGGCGCGCACCCAGGGTGGCGCGCTGAGCTGGGCCGCCGCCTGCATCGTCGAATAGGCCGCCACCCAGCCCAGCCCGAACAGCAGCATTCCCGCCGACGCCGGCACCCAGTGGCGCGACAGGCCGAGCACGGCCACCCCGGCGCAGGAGAACAGCGAGGCGCCCAGCACGATGGTGCTGCGGGTGAACCGCCCGCGCAGCCGCGGCAGCAGCATGCCGGAGGACACGCCGCCCACCCCCATCAACCCGAGGATCAGGCCATACATCCCGGCGCCGAGATGCAGTTGCGCGCGCACCACCAGCGGCAGCAGCGCCCACGGCGCGGCCGCCGGGACCGAGTAGACGAAAGCCCGCAGCATCGCGTTCTGCATCGCCGGTGTGTTGCGCACGAAGCGCATGCCGGCGCGCATGGCGCTGATCAGGTGCTCGCGCGGCAGGCTGCTGCTGTGCGGCCGGCGGCGCCACAGCAGCAGAGTGAAGATCACCGCGGGAAACGTCAGCGCGAACAGCGAAAAGGCCAGGCCCGAGCCGGCCAGCGCCACCAGGAAGCCCGCCAGCGCCGGTCCGACGGCACGCGCCAGGTTGTAGCCGATGCTGTTCAGCGCCACCGCCTGTACCAGGTCCCAGCGCGGCACGAGCTCCGGCACCGCCGCGCTCCAGGCCGGCGAGGTCAGCGCGGAGCCGACACCGATCAGGAAGGTGAACAGCAGCAGGCTGCCGGCGGTGGTGACGTGCAGCACGGTCATGATCGCGAGCGCGGCCGCCGCCACCATGGTCAAGGCCTGCGCGGCGATCAGGAACAGCCTTCGGTCGACGATGTCGGCCAGCGCGCCGCCGGGCAGCGCCAGCAGGAACACCGGCAGGATGGTCGCCGCCTGCACCATGGCGACGACGATCGGCTTGGGGTCGAGGCTGGTCATCAGCCAGCCGGCGCCGGTGTTCTGCAGCCAGGTGCCGAGCCAGACGACGACGTTCGCCGTCCACAACATGCGGAACATTCGATGGCGAAGGGGCAGCAGCGCGGGGGGCAGCGTCATCGGTGCGCGATCGATCCGTCGGGGCGGTGCGGCGTGCGTGCGGCGTCCCCGGTCCGGACATTATCCGCTTATGGGCGCGAACGCAGCCCTCTCGCGCGGCGATCAACGATTCTGGGTGTGGCGGGCATGCGCCGCCACTTTACCTCTCCGGCAGAGGTCGCAGCGAAGCGGCGGCTGAGGGTGCCGCGTACCGGCCATCGGAGTACCGGCAAGTCCCTCGCCCGCAATCTGCCCCGCAGATCACGTCCGCCGCCAAGCTCTCTCCCCAGGAGCAAGGTTGCGTCATCACGAATGCGTCACAATACGCCAATACGACCGTGTCGCTGTCGAATTGTTGGCCCTCGCCCTTGTCGCATCGGCCGGGATAGCCAACTGGAGGGATGGCTCTGCTGACGCCAGCGGGCCGCTCTCACTGAAGTCTTTCCGAAGCCTGTCACCGCTCGGTTCCTCGTTTAGCGGGCGAGGCAAAACGACGGACCAGGCGTAATCCACGCAAACCAGCCTTGTCGGGGTACGCCCGTCATAGTGCCCGAAATGGCGCGTGTGCGATGCGCGACCTGCCAGCCCGGGCATCGCGCCTGATCGGCGCGCGCCACCCGAACTCTGACGCTCCCGCGCGGCGGTTGCGCCGATGCCAACCAACCTTTCTTCAAGGAGCACTCGTCATGGGGCTTATTCTTCTCGTCGTCCTGCTGGTCGTACTGTTCGGCGGCGGCGGGGGTTACTACGGCTACCGAAACTATGGCGGCCGTGGCGCCGGTGGTGTGCTCGGCCTTGTGCTCATTGTTCTTCTGGTGGTCTGGTTGGTCGGCGGCGTCGGATCGATGCATTACTGATCGGATCGGACCGTCGGCTTGTCGCGGATCGATGTGCCGCGCTGCCCGCGCATGGCTGCAAGTTTCAACCCAACCCAGGTTTGAGTGAGATTATCATGAACATGCTCAGGCAGCCGACACTCAAGGGCGTATTGCTCGCCGCGACCATATTCGCGAGCCCGTTGCTGATGGCGACGCCGATGTCGGCTTCGGCACAGGTCATCGTCGGGATCGCCCCGGTGGGCATCGCCATCCAGATCGCACCGCCGGTGCTGCCGGTCTACGTGCAGCCCGCGATGCCCGATATGGGATATGTCTGGACCCCGGGCTACTGGGCGTATGGACCGGTTGGCTATTACTGGGTGCCCGGCACCTGGATCCAGCCGCCAATGGTGGGCGTGCTATGGACCCCACCCTATTGGGGCTGGGGCGTTGGAGGCTACCTGTTCCATGCGGGCTATTGGGGCCAGCATGTCGGCTATTACGGCGGCGTGAACTACGGCTACGGCTATGGTGGGAATGGCTACGAGGGCGGCCGTTGGGAAGGCAACAATTTTGCCTATAACCGATCCGTCAACAATTTCGGTACGTTCCACGCCAACAACACTTACGATCAGCCGGTGTCGGTGGTCAATCGTTCCAATGTCAGCTATAACGGCGGTACCGGCGGACTGCGCACCGAACCGACTGCCGCGGACCGGGTGGCGGAACGCGAACAGCACGTGCCGGTGACCGCGCAGCAGACCGCACACGTAACGGCTTCGGCCAGCAATCCGGCGCTCGCGGCGAGCCATAACGGCGGGCATCCGGCGATCGCCGCGACTGCGCGCCCGATCTCGGCGGAAACCTCGGGCACCGCGACGCGCGCTGCCGAGCCCGCGGTGGCGCATCCGGCTGAACATGCCGCGGGTGCTGCCGCTGCGCACCCGGCTGAACGCACCGCGGCAACGGCAGCGGCACATCCCGCCGTTGCCCATGCGGCGGCACGCCCGTCGGCGCCAGCGATTGTGCACCCGGCCGCGGCTCATCCGGCCGAACGCGCGGCGGCCGCGCCGCGCCCCGCGGCCACGCATGCCGCCGCGCCTGTCCAGCACGCGGCCGCGCATGCGCCGGTGCAACATGCGGCGCCGGCGCAACATGCGGCCCCTGCGCATGAAGCAGCGCACGAAGAAAAGAAGTAACGCCCAAAGACCGGCCCGATCGGCGACCTACGCTGGTTTCCGACAGCGCGCGGCAAATTCACAGATCGGCGTTGGCGGGAATCGCCTCCGGTTTCACGCCCATCGCCAGCAACCCGTCGCGCATCCAGGCGGCGACCTGCCGTGAGCCGCGATTGTACTCGATCCAGGCATCGAGGAAGTCGCGCCAGCGGCGGTCGGGTTCCTCCTGCACGCCGAACGCGCTGGCGAGCGCGACATACGGCTGTTGCAGCAGCGTTACCTGTTCCAGCATCGGCGCCTTGGCGCTGACGCCGAGCGCCTGGATCAGCGCGTAGATGATGCAATCCGCCCGCCCGGCCTGCATCTGCAGGATGGCGTCGTCACCGGTCTTGGCGCCGATCACCTGCGCCTTGGGCGCGTAGCGTGCGAGCAGGTTGTCCGACAAGGCACCGATCAGCGAGACGACGCGGATATCGGGCTTGTTCAGATCCTCCCACGTCTTGGCGGCAAATCCCTTGCGCGCGACGTAGCCGAATGGATGCAGGTAGTAAGGCTGGGTGAACCCGATCGCCAGCGCGCGCTGCGGCGTCGGATTCAGCGCGAAGGCAAGATCGATCTTGTTCGATTGCAGGTCGAGCACCGAGTTGGCGTAGGTCGATTCAACGTATTCCAGCTTGGCGCCGAGCGCGCCGGCGATGCTGCGGGCCATGTCCATGCTGGCCCCGTGCCACTCGCCCGTCGCAAGGTCCTTGCGGAAGAACGGCTGCTCGCCTGGCAGCACCGCAATGCGCAGCGTGCCGGTGCGGCGGATGCGGTCGAAGGTTGCCTCACCGGATTGCGCGGCGGGCTGCGCGGCTGCCGTGCCGATGGCGAAGGTCGTTGCGATGGCGCCGAGGCCGCTCGCCAGTGTGGCCGCCAGTGTGGCCGCCAGTGTCCGTCGTGTTGTCATGTGAGCCCCTCTGCGGTCGTGTGTTCGTTCAGTTACCGTCATCGCCGGCCGAAGTCGTCGGGCACTTGACCAGGGGATCACTCGGCCATCCCTCGCGGCAGGGTGCTGGCTGGGATGACCGGGTCAGGCCCGGTCATGACGTCATAGGCCATATTATTACGTGATATCAACGATAGGGACCTCACTCGGCGTACCGTCGTGGCTTCAGGCCCGCGTGGAACCACTCCACGAGCGTGATGATGTCGAACACCGGCACGCCGAAACGGCGCTCGATTGCCGCCGAGTAGGGCGGCAGGTTGGTGCACTCGCAGACGATGGCGCCGATGTTGTCGTTTTGCGTCAGCAGTTCCTCGGCCATGCCGAGCACCTCCGCCTCCTGCGCGTCGCGGTCCACCACCGGCTGGCCCGTGCTGTTATTGAAACGAAACACCCCGTTGGGCGGCATGCCGACCACCGGCAGATCGGTGGCGACGCCCACGGAACGAAAATGGTCGTCGGTCAGCGCTGCCTTGTTCGCGGTCAGCACGCCAACGCGTTTGCCGCGCGGCAGCATGCTTTGAACCAACGGGATCTGTAGCAGCGACGACGTGGCGATGGGCACAGTGCAATGCGCCGCAAGTTCCTGATGCAGACACGCCAGAAAGCCGCAGCTTGTGGTGATGCCGTCGACGCCGAGCGCGATCAGGTCGTCGGCGGCCGCCTTGAACATCTCCAGCATGCCGTCGGCCTTGGGCTGGACGATGCGTTGCGGGGTCGCACCGCGCACCACGGCGTATTGCACCGGGAAACGGAACGTCGGCGCGTAGCCGATGTCGCCCGGGAGGCGCTGGAAGCCGGTGTCGAGAATCATGATGCCGATGGTCACGCCGTGCACCGGCTGGCGTTGGTAGGGACGAACACGAAACGACGGGTCGGACATCTGGGCGGACATGGCGGGCTCCTTGACTTTCAGGCGTCCTGGTTCAGCGCGGCGAGCTCGCCGAGGGTCAGCGGCTTGGTCGGGAACCGGGTACGCAACGGTTCGATCTGCTCGACCGGGACGCCACGCGCCTGGGCCATCACCTCGATGGCGGTGGCACCGCACATGCGGCCCTGGCACGGCCCCATGCCGCAACGGGTGAAGGCCTTGAGCTGGTTCATCCCCAGGGCGCCGATCCGCGCCGCGTGGCGGATCTGCCCGGCAGTGACCTCCTCGCAGCGGCAGACCAGCGTGGTGTCGTCCAGCATCGGCGGACGCGGCGCGAAGACCGCATCGAGCAACGGCCGCAGCGCGAGATAGCGCGCCTGCGCGGCCCGCACCGGCGCCGCGGCGCGATCGCGCGTTGCGTTATCGATCCGACCCACCGCGTGCGCCGCGCCAAGCGCCGCCAGACGGCCCGAACACGTCGCGGCCAGCGCGCCGCCAATGCCCGCGCCGTCGCCGGCAACGAGCAGGTTCGGCTGGCTCGTCACGCCCCAAGCGTCGGTGACCGGGCGCCAACTGCGTTGCGCCGCGTCCCAGCCATGTGCGAGGCCAAGCGCGCGGGTGATCTGCACGGACGGGATCACGCCGTCATGCAGCAGCAGCAGGTCCGCCGGCGCCGCGTAGTCGCGCGTGCCGACACGAAAGCGGATACGACCGAGCGCGGTGTCACCCTCGGCGCGCAGGTTGCCGGCACTGATCCATGGCACGCGGGCACGGACGATTTCGCGGCGCCACAGCAGGCCCTTGCGCAGCTCGTCCTTGGCTTGCAGGGCACGCGGCAGGTGGCGCAGCGCCGCCCACCTGGCGCGGCGATCCGACAGATCCAGCACGCCTGCGAAACGGCCGCCAGAGCGCAGCGCCTGCACCGCATAGAGCAGCAGCAACGGCCCCTGCCCTGCCAGCCAGGTGTTGCCCGTCGGCACCAGCCCGGCGGTCTTCCAGGCGATCTGCGCGGCACCGACCGTCATCACGCCCGGCAAGGTCCAGCCGGGGATGGGCACCGGCCGCTCGGTGGTGCCGGTCGCAAGCAGAACGAACGTGCCGCGCGCGGATCGCGACGCCCCACCGGTGCTCCAATACACCGTGCCGTCCGGGTCGATCGTCCAGACCGTGGCACGCCACCGCGCGTCGGCGCCACAGGTGCGGAACGACTGCAGGATCCGCAACGCTGCCGTATCGTCTGCATCCTTGGCGCCGCGCGCCTCCAGCGCCTGCCAGATACGCCCGCCCGGCGCGGCGTTCTCATCGAGCAGCAGCACTGCAAGCCCGTGCGAGCGCGCCTCGATCGCCGCGGACACACCGGCGGGGCCACCGCCGACGATGACCACATCGTAAGTGGTCATGCGCCGATCGCCAGGCCGCGCGCGCCGTCCTGGCGCTGGATGCGCATGCCGTCGCGCACCTCGGTCATGCAGGTCTGGATGCTGGGGGTGCCGTCGACGATGGCGAGGCAGTCGAAGCAGGCGCCCATCATGCAATACGGCCCGCGGGGCGCGCCGGTGACCGGCGTCGTGCGTGTGATGGTCAGGCCGTTGGCGAGCAACGCCGCGGCAATGCTGTCGCCGGCGCGCGCGTTGATCGTGCGCCCATCGACATGAAGTGTGATCGTTCCCAAGTCAGGCCGCGTGAGCATTGAACCGATCCGGATGCAGGTCAGTAACGTCGTCCGGCAGAGTGCCGGCGAGAATCGCTTCGGCCAAGGGGCCGGCGTGCACCGCGCACAGCGTCACACCGGAGTGACACACCGCAACGAACGCGCCTGGATGCGTCGGCGATTGCTGGTAGATCGGGCAGCCGTCCGGCGTCATCGGGCGAATGCCGGCCCAGCTTCGCACGATACGCGCCTGCGCCAGGGCTGGGATCACCTGCGCGGCACGCCCGGCCATGCGCGCAAGATCGGCGACGGTGGTGGCGGGATTGGTCTCGCCCTCCTCCGTCGTGGTGCCGATCTGCACCACGCCCTCTTGGATCTGGCGCACGCCGGAGCCTGGGATCGGCAGCATCGGCGCAATGCGTTCGGTCACGATCATCTGGCCGCGCACGGGGCGCACCGGCGCGCGCAGGCCGACCATCGGCGCGAGGTGCGGAATGCCGAGGCCGCAGGCCACGACGACCTTGCGCGCCTGCACGGTGTCGCGATCGGAGGTGATTTCGAAACCATCGCCGTGCGGCGCGATGCGGGTGACGGTGCGTTCGAGCAGATGAGTACCGCCGGCCTGAATAAATCCGGCGTTCAGCGCGCGCAGCAACGGCAGGGCGTTGACGTCGCAGTCTTCCGGTGAGTAGGTGCCGCCGACGACGCGCGGGCCGAGGCGCGCAGCCGGCAATAACGATTCGACCTCGTGACGATCCAGCACATGCACCGCCGATGCCGGGCCGCCGTGCTGGTTGTGCATGCGGTGGATCAGGTTGCGCCGCGCTTCCAGTTCTTCCTCGCCGAGGCAGTAGGCGATCACGCCGCGGCGGCGAAAGCCGATGGAGCAGCCGGACACCGAGGCCATTATTTCGGCGAAGTCGGGCCAGAGGCGAACGCTGCGGCGGGTCCAGGCGGCGTAGGTTGGCAGCCCCTCACCCTTGCCCTGGCTGTAGATCAGGCCGGCGTTCGCACGTGCGGCGCGCAGGGACAGATCGCCCTGGTCGAGCAGCGCGGTGTGGGCACCGCGCGAGGCGCAGCCGTAGGCGATCGCCGTGCCGACCATGCCGCCACCGATCACCGCCACGTCGTAGCTCATTCAGGCACGCTCAATTGCCACCTCTGCCAATACCCTGGCGAGTGATAACAGCAGTCAGGCAGCGAGGTAAGGCGTTGCTGCCGTGGGCACAGATTTGATGATGCTGTCGTTGCGAGCCGGCGGCGAAGCAAGCGCCGTCCCGTTGCGCGCCTGGCCATGTGCGCACTTGGCCAGGTGCGCCCTTGGCCAGGTGCGCCCTTGGATGGGGATTGCTTCGCCTGCGGCTCGCAATGACAGGGGGACGCGATTGCCCTGGCCGAAAGTTGTTGGATGTTGGTTGGCGCGGCCTATTGTTTCTGCGCCATCAAGGCGTCGTCGATCTCCCGCGCGCGTATTGCCGCCGGGCGGTTGGCGAGACGTTGCCAATAACGTTCGAATTCTGGCCGCTTTTCCAGGGTGCCGAATTGCAGACCGAATCCGATCTGCGACCCGACATAGACATCGGCGGCGGTGAAGCTTTCGCCGGCGATGTAGGGGCCTTGCGACACAGCGATCTCCATCGCGTTCAAGGTGTCGGCGAGGCAGCCGTAGCCCATCATTCGCTCGCGCCCTTCTGGCACGACGAAGCCGAGGGCGGTGTTCGACAGCGCCGCCTCCAACGGGCCAGCGGCGAAGAACATCCAGCGGTAATAGGGACCGCGCTGACGATCGCCATGCGGCGGTGCGAGGCTGGCCTGCGGGAAGGCGTCGGCGAGGTAGGCGCAGATGGCGGCGCACTCGGTGACGACGGTGTCGCCGTGACGGATCGCCGGGACCTTGCCCATCGGGTTGATTGCGCGGTAGTCGGGTGCCTTCATCGTTGTGGCGTAGTCGAGCACCTCGGTGCGGTAGGGCTGCGCGATTTCCTCGAGCATCCAGCGCACGATGCGGCCGCGCGAGGCCGGGTTGGTGTAGAAGATCAGATCATCCGCCATTCGACTACGCTCCTCGCGAGGTCACAAGAGAAGTATTTTTAACCGCAAAAAACGCAAATAACGCAAATCAAATTCACCGTGCGGGCGTTCTGGGGGGCCGGATTCCAGGGTGGTTCGGTTACGTTTGCGTTCTTTATGTTATTTGCGGTTGATCCTGCTTGCTTGTACCCACCCCTAACGTTCGCTCTACGCCAGCAATTGGTAACTGCCGGATCAAATTGACGAACCACCTGCGTAATGGTCCAGCAACTGGCGAAATACCGAGCCACCAGCACGAGATATAGCGGATATGGCGCATGGGACAACCAGGCGAAACACGGCGATGGGATTCAACCCGAGGGCGCGCACGACCTCGGCGAGGTAGGCCGCAGCGATAACGGACAGCGAGCTGAGGGCAGCGTTCCACGCCGTGATCCAGAATCGCAATGCGACGTGGGGGGTGCATCAGTGTGTCATATTTGCTCGTTTTGTGGCGGCGGAGATTGGACAGGTGATCGCGTCTCGCATGGCTTGGGCCTGAGGGGACACGCATCCCGGGTTAACATACGGCGCTCGGAGCGCTTGCACCGGCCCGCATAACGCAGAGATCGCAGAGAACACAGAGAGCGCAGAGGAGGCAACGCAGATTGTCGCGCTTCACGCCGCGCGTATTGAGCCTTCTGGCTTCCTCTGCGCGCTCTGCGCTCTCGGCGATCTCTGCGTTATCGACGAACCGTCACACGCGCTCAGGCCCATGGACGACCGATCGAGGTCTCTATTCCCCCGTGCCACGGCCCCGATCTTGCTTGGCTCCGGCTACCCACCACGGAGACCGCCGCATGCCGAAGCGGATGCACCTCGCCTTTGACCTGTCCTATATCCACATGGATGGCCGCTGGCGCATGCCGGGCGCGTGGCCGGGCAAGATCTACCCGGACGTCACCGCGTTCGAAGAGATCGCCCGCATCGCCGAGCGCGGCAAGCTTGACATGCTGTTCTCGGGCGACGGTACCGGTGTGCCGAGCACCTGGCAGGGGTCGCGTGACGCGGCGGTGCGCTGGGGCATCTCCTGGCCGCGGCAGGACCTTGCGCCGCTGTCGGTGGCGATGGCGCGGGTGACGAAGCATCTGGGATTTGGCGTGACGTACTCGACGACGTTCATGCATCCCTATTACCTGGCGCGGCTGTTCAATTCGCTGGATCACGTCACCGGCGGGCGCATCGCCTTCAATGTCATTACGTCGACGCGCCGATCAGACTTCGCCAACTATGGCTATGACGAGATCGTCGATCACGACGAACGCTATGCGCGGATGGAGGAGTTCATCGATGTCTGCCGCACGCTGTGGGACAGCGTCGAGCCGGACGCGATGCTGTGGGACCACGCCACCGGCCAGGTCGGCGATCCGGCGAAGGTGCACGACGTCGCGCATCGCGGCCGGTTCTTCAAGGTCAGCGGGCCGCTGAACACGCCGCCCTCACCGCAGGGGCGGCCGATATTGTTGCAGGCGGGTGGCTCACCGCGCGGCATCCGCGCCGCCGCCTACGTCGCCGATATGGCATTCGGCGCCGACATGCCGCTGAACCTGCAGACCGCGCAGCGCAAGGCGCTGGATGAGGCGGTGGCGGCGCTCGGGCGCGACCCGCAGACGATGGGCATCGTCTGGCAACAGCCGACGGTGGTGGCGGAGACCGAGCGCGAGGCGGTGGCGCAGCGGGAGCGGCTGCTGACGGCGATCCCGCTGGAGGGCGCGGGCGTCTACCTGTCGCACAACGCGGGCTATGATTTCGACACGCTACCGGAGCGATTTGTGCTGGGTGAGCTGCACCAGGCGATCGTCGCCAGCCAGGCCTCGCCGGTTGGTTTCGTGCGCGAGTTGATTGTCGAACTGGGCGCCGAGGCCGAGATCACCCGCAAGGAATTTTTCGAGCACGGATTGAGATTTGCGACCGGGTACGCACACACCGTTGCCGGCACCCCCGCGCAGGTGGCGGATCACATGGAGACGGTGTTCGAGGCCACCGGCAGCCGTGGTGGTTTCATGCTGGGCCACGTGGTGTCGATGCCCGGCGACCTGATCGCGATCGCCGACCTGCTGGTGCCGGAGCTGCAACGCCGCGGGCGGTTCCGCACCGAGTACAGGGGCACCACATTGCGCGAGAATTTATTTGATGATCCCGACTGACCGGGCAGCCCCGGAGGCGCCGCGTTAACCTCCAATTAACACGTGCGCGCCTATCAAGACACCAGCCGGCGCTACGAGTGCCGGCGACGATGTCGTTGGTTGGCCTGGACTGGAGATTGCGCGGGCGCCTGCCCGCGACACGTTGGTGCACTACGTCGGGTTAGCCGGCACGTCGGGTTACCCGGCACATCGGGTCAGCCGGCATATCGGATCAGCCGGCATGTCGGGTCAGCCGGGCAGGGTGATTTGGGGGCGCGCGATTTTGGCTGTCTGAGATGACCGTGGCGAGAGGTTCATTTCGTCATACGTTCATTTCGTCCTACGTTCATTTCGTCACTTGTTCATTTCGCCACACGTTCATTTGGTCTGGGGCAAATTCCTCGCGCGACCATCAGATTGGAGAGCACAAGGCCGGCCAAGAGACATATCGGGGCAGCACGGGCGGCAGCGTCCGACCGCTTCACGCTGGAGATCATGGATGACTGGTTTGAATATTACCACGAGCTCGAGCGGGGTCGTTCTTTCGAGCGCAACCTACAATCCGGTTACGATCGGCCCGGGCGTTTCGATCGTCAATCCGAGTGGTGCGGCGGTTCGCAGCAGCCTTTCGGTCTATTGGACAATTGGCAATTCCGGCACCTTGCTGGCGAGTTCGGCGGGTACCGACGGGATAATGTTGGCGGCCGGCGGGGCCATCACGAACGCCCAGTCCGGCAACATCGGTGGCTACGTCGCCGGCGTATCGCTGGCCGGGTCGGGAACCGTGGTCAACGAAGGCAGCATCGAGGCGAGCCAGACGGTCGGGTCGGGCTACGGCTACGCGGTTGCTGGCGGCTTCACCGCGCTCAGTGCCGGCGTGATCATGGGCGGCGGCAGGGTCAGCAACGCAACCGCTGGGGTGATCAGCTCCTATTTTGAGGGCGTCGGCCTCAATGGCAGTGGCAGCGTTGTCAACGCGGGCGACATCGCCGCCAGCAGCACCGCACATGGTTACGGCGTGGCGCTGGCGAAGGGCGGCGGGGTCAGCAACGTCGATAACGCAACGATCTCCGGCGGTCTCGACGGCGTATTGGCGTTGGCGGCCGCCGCCAGCGTGACCAATCAGGGCGTCATCACGGGCCAGGTCAATGAGGGGGTCGTGCTTGCCTTAGGGGGCACCCTGAGCAACGCGTCGAGTGGCACCATCACCGGCGGCGAGGTCGGGGTCGGCGTCTTAGGCACCGGGACAGTGGCAAATCAGGGCTTGATCACCGGCCAGTCCGACCTTGGCGTCTATCTCTACGCGGGCAATTTCGTCGACAACCTGGCTGGGGGCACCATCACCGGCGCGCGCAGCGGGATCGCGTCCTACAACACCGCCAGCGCGGTCGCCGCGACGGTCGATAATCAAGGCCTTGTCGCAGGGCAGGTGGACTTTGGTATCTACCTGGACGCCGGAGGCCTGGTCAGCAATGCGTCAGGTGGCACGATCACCGGCGCCCGCAGCGGCTTCGCGTCCTACAACCCCGCCACGGCCGAAGCCGCAACCGTGGTCAACCAGGGTGTTATCAATGGTGACACCGAATTCGGTGTCTATCTGGACGCCGGCGGGGCCGTCACCAATGCGACGGGCGGCACCATTGCTGGAGGCCGTAGCGGCATTGCCTCCTACAACACGGCCACCTCCGACGCGATCACCAACGCGGCCGGGGCGACCATCACCGGCGGTCGGTTCGGCATGTTTGTCGAAGGCGACGCTCTTACAGTCGCCAACTCGGGTGCCGTTTCCGGAATAACATCCGTCGGCGTTATATTATTGTCTTCCGCACCGAGCACCATCACCAACGCCTATGGCGGCAAGATCACCGGTGGGTCCGACGCGGTCTACGCAGCGGGCAACTCGGCGGCAGCCATCACGAACGACGGTGAATTGCTGGGGTATGGCAACGACGGCGCCTGGCTGAACGCCGGCGGCAGCCTTACCAACCAGATGAATGGTGCGATCTACTCGGCGTATTTTGGCGTCGAGGTGGCCAACGGCACTGGCACCGTGATGAATGCCGGGTTTATCGCGAGCGAAGCGACTGCTTCCGCGGCCGGCGTGCAGTTGGCGGCGGGTGGGAGCGTGACCAACCTTTCTACGGGCACCATCAGCTCGCAATATATCGGCGTGCAGATCGGGCACTTCCCGACATCTGTCAGCGGCGGCGGTTATGTGAACGGACCCGTTGCGGGCTCGGTGGTGAACCAGGGGGTCATCTACGCCAGCAACGGTTACAACATCGGCGCCGCGGTTTGGATCCACGGCCCCGGATCGATCTACAACGCGGCCTCCGGCACGATCAATGGCGGCCCATTCGGCATTGTTGCCTATTACGCAACGACGGTACTGAACAAGGGATCCATCGGCGGAAGCCAGTATGCGTTCGACGCCGCCAGGCCGGGCTATGCCGACCGGGTGATCGATGCACCCGGCGCGGTCTTCAGCGGCACCGTAACGGGTGGCAATACGCCGGGCTCGGCGGTTTACAGCACGCTGGAATTGGCGTCCGGCGCGTCCACGGGCACACTGTCCGGGCTCGGCGTGCAATTCATCGACTTCGGGGTGACGACGATCGATGCGGGCGCGTCGTGGGCGCTGAACGGCACCAATTCGTTGGTCGCCGGTTCGACTCTGATCAACAGCGGCACGCTTGCGGTGGGCGGCTCGGGCGGCGGCGCGCTGTTTGTGCAAAGCGGCGGCGTGGTCACGGGCACCACTGGTGCCGCGTTGGACATCGGCACGGGCAGCGGCGGCAACGGCGACGTTGTCGTTACGGCATCGCACCTGCGAGACGCCGGCCAGGTCGACGTCGGCGAGGCGGGCGCGGGCAGCCTGCTGATCGAGAACGCGGGCACCGTCATTACCGGCGGCAACACGCTGGCGCCGTCGCAGGGCATCGACCTTGGCACC
>Ga0326727_10009851_pt1 | contig 23162 bp, 38 predicted proteins | sample MB2enrmetagenome_FD_207643 | JGI IMG/M metagenome (GOLD analysis project Ga0326727, IMG submission 207643) | Lab enriched peat soil microbial communities from McLean, Ithaca, NY, United States - MB29MY | ecosystem: Environmental > Terrestrial > Soil > Wetlands > Peat | place: USA: New York... | reverse complement strand
TGGTCGCACCACCAGGCGGTCGCGGCGCTCGACGAACCGGCCCAGGACGCGCTGCTCGGGCGCGCCGTCGCGGAGCACCTGTCGGTTCGCGACCTGCGGCACGAGGCGGCGCGCGCCAAGGCCCTCGCCGCGCCTCAGCCGTCGCCGGGCGACATCCTGGCCGCGGCCGGGCGGGAACTGCGCGAGTGCACGGAGGCCATCGAGGCGGCATCCGCGCGGCGCGCTACAGCCTGGGCGCGCTGGGCCGCGGTGGGCGTGACGGTCGCGGACCTGGCGCGGATGAGCGGGGTCACCGCCTACGAGGTACGGTCGGTGCTGGGAGAGAGGGGGCCGGAATGAGCGACGGGCCAGGGGACGAAATGCTCGACAACCCGGAGTACTGCCCCCATGGCGTCGAGGTCGGCACGTCGGACGGCGCGTGCTACTGGTGCGCCTTGGAGGACCTGGACGATGACTGACCTGCTCACCCAGGCCGCCCGCGAGCTTGGCCCCGTTCAAGCCCGCATCGACGCGGGCGACGCCCAGGCCGCCGCGGCCCGCGACGAGCGCGCGGCCATCTGGCGCAAGTACCTGCGCCTGGGCGTGCAAATGACGCGCCTGGCGGAACTGTCGGGCCTCGACCGCACGGCTGTGCGCGACGCCCTGACGATGCGGCAAACCGCCCTGGCAGCTGGACACGATGGCCGAATGGGTCGAGATTGACGGGGTGCGCCTCCCTGACACGGCGATGATTTTCAGCGTCGAGCACAAGGTCGACGTCAACAAGCTGCCAGAGGTCACGATCAGGATGCACTGCGGTGGTTTCGAGACGGTGGCAATCGAGGACACCAAGCCCAGCGAAGGGAGGACGCCATGACCGTCGTGTACCTGATGGTGGGACTCATCGTCGTGGCCGTCGTGGGGATGACCGTGCTGGCGCTCCGCGACGTGCCGCGGAAGGCGCACCGATGAGGCACCGCCGCGACGCCACCGACCTGCGCCTGAAGCGCCTGGCCGCGGTGGAGAGGCAGCGCGGGCGTAGACTGCGGGCGCTGGCGCGGATGGTCGAAAAGCCTAGACGTCTAGGCAGTTCACGGACGGTGGCTGATGGCTGACTTGACCGACGACCAGGTGGACGCCATCCAGGCACGTTTGGACGCGGCAACCCCGGGGCCGTGGCATTGGGGCGATGACGACGCTGGCGGTGCCGGGTGGGAAGCACTGATTACCGAGAGCGGGCGCCACGTCATCTCGTCTGAGGTGCCGCACGCGTTCCGCGTCAGCGGGTTACTGGCCGACGAGGACCTGATCGCTCACGCACCGTCTGACCTGCGCTTATTGCTGGCAGCGGTTCGGAGGGGGCGCCGTATCGAGAAGGCGGTGCGTGAAATCGCAGCTGAGATGATTGCGGAGCGCGACCGCGGGAGCCTTACGCAGTCGCCGGACTACAACCTTGGGCTAGAGGCGATAGCCGACGATGGCGAGCGCATCATGGCCGTGCTGGACGAGGAACCTGACTGTGCCTGACCAGCTCGACCCGTTCGATGAGTTCCTGGAGCACGCGATATCCGAGGTGGCCCGGCTCGCGCCGGAGGAAATGAACGAGGTCATCGCTGACCTGGCTGTCGGGATGATCCCCCCAGTCACGCCCATGAGGAACCCGGTACTCCGCGATGGCTGACCTCGACGACACCCGCCGCGCCGAGGCGTGGGCCAACACAGCCGACTTCTGGGACGCGCTCATCCGGTTCTACAGGATTGACCGGCTAGCGGCATGGCTGACGCGGAGGCCGACCCCGTGACAGACCCCCAGCCCCCGCGACCATGACCATGCGGGCGACACGCGCGGAGAAGGACCCTGCGAGCCTGTGCGGCGCGGCGCTGAAGCGCTGCTCGAACTGCGAGAAGTCAGTCGGCCAGGCGCGCGTCCGGCGTGGGCTGGGCTGTCCGAAGTGCCCGGACGCGCCGGTCATGGACAGCACCTGCCGCGAAAAGGCTGGTGAGCGCACCGAGCACGAGGGCATCGGCCCGTGCTGGCGGCATGGCGGCAAGACCTGGCCGCACAACGTCCACGCCCAGTCGGTCCAGGTAGCCGAGGCCGTCCGCACGCTGGGCCTGCGCGACGAGTTCAAGAACGTCTCGGAGCTGGAAGCGCTCTACCTGGACTTGTGGCGCACGCTGAGCCAGATCGCCTGGACGGAGGACATCATCGCCGAGCTGTCGGCCGAGGACGTGTTCTGGGGCCGAACGATGGAGGAGACGGAGACCGAGGTCGGGCACGGGACCGGCCAGCGTGAGGGCGACACCAAGCGCGACCATGCCCGTGTTCGGCGCGAGGCGCGGCTGAACATCGCCGTGGCGTACCTGTCGGAGCGTCAGACGCACCTCCTGCGGCTGGCCTCGACGATGGCGAGCCTTGGGCTGGAGGAACGCCGCCAAACCCGGGATGAGCAGGTCGGGCGGTTCGTCGCCGACATCATCCGGGCGTTCTTGGCTCACCCGCGCGTGGCGGTGCTCCTCGGCGAGCTGGCACCGCGCTTCCAGGAGGAGGCGCCGGACATCGTGCTCACGGTGCTGATGCGCGCTGGGGGCGAGGTCGTCGAGTCGTCGCTGGTGCCGGCGTGACCCGTCCTCGTCTCCTCGACCTGTTCTGCGGCGCCGGCGGGGCGGCGATGGGCTACCACCGCGCCGGGTTCGATGTGGTCGGCGTGGACATCGCGCCGCAGAAGCACTACCCGTTCGAGTTCGTCCAGGCTGACGCGCTGCAAGTGCTGGGCGGCTGGCATCCGCTGGAAGTCCTGACCGAGCCGTCCTTGTTCGACGCCATTCATGCTTCACCGCCGTGCCAGGCGTACAGCGTGCTCCGACGGGCAAATCCTGGCGCAGACTACCCCGACCTGATCGGCCCACTGCGCGAATTACTCCGAAGAATCGGCCTGCCGTGGGTGATCGAGAATGTTCCAGGCGCGCCGCTACGCGATCCGGTCGTACTCTGCGGTTCGATGTTCGGCCTCGGCGCGGGGCAGCGCCAGCTTCGTCGTCATCGTCTGTTCGAGGCGTCGTTCGTCATCGAGCAGCCGGAATGTCACCACGAGGGGGAGGCTATCGGCGTCTATGGCGGTGGGGCGGTCGGCCGCTACACTTTCGAGAACGGCTGCAAGGTTCGGCACGGCCGGCGGGGCGGCTACCAGGGCACCATCGCCGAACGCCGCGAGGCGATGGGGATCGACTGGATGAACGGCCGGGAAATCAACCAGGCCATCCCCCCTGCCTACACCGAGTTCATCGGTGCTCAACTGCTCGCCCAGATCAGAACGGTCGCGCGGTGACCGTGGACGCGGAACCGCTGGTCGACTTCCCCCGGCGCCTCCCGGCCTACCCCAAGGCGCCAGGGCGGCCCCGCGTCGGCATCGAGCACACGACCAGCGTGTACGCGGACGAGGGCGCGGTGGAGTGGTCCTGCTCCTGCGGGCAGGGCGGCGAGGAGGCGACGCGGGGGGAGGCGTTCCTGGCCGCGGCGAGGCACCGGGCGCTGGCGTAGGCTCTCGCTGTGACCCTCGTCGACGACCGCCAGGTGTTCCTGGCCGTGGCGCGCGCCTTCCGCCCGCGTACGGCCGAGCAGGTCCCCTACTGGTCGGACCCGGTGGGCTGGGCGCGGGACTGCATCCGCTGGCCGCGGGGGCAGGGGCTCCGCGAGTCGCAGGCGCGGTTCATGGCCAACCTCATCGAGCACAAGCGCGAGGCGGTCCGCGGCCCGCACGGCCTCGGCAAGACGACCGCTGCCTCGCTGCTCGTGCTGTGGTTCGCCCTGACCCGTGAGGCCGCGGGCGTCAACTGGAAGATCGGCACGACCGCCTCAGCGTGGCAGCAGCTCACGCACTATCTCTGGCCTGAGATTCACGAATGGGCCGAGCTGGTCGACTGGGCCAAGGTCGGCCGTAAGCCGTTCAACGACCGGCGCGAGCTGCTGAAGTGGGAACTCAACCTGCGTCATGGTCGGGCCTGGGCGATGGCGTCGGACCGCCCCGCGGCGATGGAGGGAGCGCACGCCGACCACCTGCTCATCATCTTTGACGAGGCGAAGGAAATCCCGAGCGCGACGTGGGACGCCATTGAGGGCGCCTTCTCGACTGCTGGCGAGGGTGGCACCGAGGCGTTCGCCCTGGCCATCTCGACACCCGCCGAGCCATTGGGACGGTTCTACGAAATCCACGCCCGAGCGTTCGGGACCGAGGACTGGCACACGACGCACGTCCGGCTGAAGGACGCGATCAACGACGGGAGTGTCACCGACGAGTGGGTAGAGCAGCACAAACGCCTCTGGGGCGAGAAGTCCGCCATCTACCAGAACCGGGTGCTGGGCGAGTTCGCCTCGTCCGCGACCGATGGCGTCATCCCGCTCACCTGGCTGACGGCGGCCAACGACCGCTGGCGCGCCATGTTCGGCGACGAGCACGACCCGGGCAAGGAGCGCGACCCGACCGATGGGACGTGGCGCATCCTCGCCGACGACGCCCCGGTCGACCGGCTAGGCGTGGACATCGCCGAGGGCGGAGGCGACAACTCGACCATCGCTTTCCGGGTCGGCAACGTCATTACCGAGATCAAGCGCTACCCGTTCGTCGATAACCCGGTCGACCTGGCCACGATCGTCATGGAGGAACAGAAGGCCCACCAGCTGCCCGAACCGACCGTGACCGGCCAGCGCTATCCGAAGGCCATCGTCGACTCCCAGCCGTCTGGCGTGTTCCATTTCATGCGGAAGGCCCACCGTCCGGTCGAGGGGTTCGTCGCTGCTGAGGGCACGAAGATGAAGGACCTGTCCGGCGAGTTCGGCTTCCTGAACAAGCGGGCGCTGGCCTGGTGGAACCTTCGCGAGATGTTGGACCCGTCTTGGACGGGCGAGCCCGTCGCCTTGCCGCCCGACGACAAGCTGACCGGCGACCTGCTGGCGCCGCGCTACCGTGAAATCACAGGCGGCCGGATTCAGGTCGAGATGAAGGAGGAAATCCGGAAACGGATCGGGCGTTCGACCGACGACGGCGACGCCGTGGTCATGGTCATGCTGGACCGGAACGCCGGATCGGGGTTCGCGTCGTACATGCTCGCGGAGGTTCGTAAGCGCGACGAGGAGGTGGGGCAGATGGCCGACGAGGGCAGGCCCTTGTCCAAGGGCGAGCTGGCAATCGACCGGGAGCGGGCGCGGCTCGCGCGCCTGGCCGCGCGCCCGACGCGCGTCCCGCGTCACGACCACCTCTACGTGCGCCAGCCGGACGGGGCGATACGGTGCAACGTGTGCCAGGGCACGCCAGCGTGGGTGCCGAAAGCGCCCGGCGAGCCGAATCCCTAGACGTCTAAGGTGTTTTGACGTGGTGAGACAGCTCCGCGCTCGATGGATTGACTTCCGCAACGGCCTCGACAGCGGCTATCCGCTGTGCTGTGTGCTGCGCTTCGCGTTGTGCCGCTACGCGAACCAGGGCGCGCGCCGGGGTGGCGAGCATGAGTGGGTGGCCTGTGGCATCTTCCACCGCAAGACGCACGACTGGGATTGGGACGGTTACCTCGGCCCCGGCTGGCGCGCCGAGCGCTACGACCCGAGCAAAGCCCGTCATCTCTGGCGCGCCTGACAATCACCGCTGCGCTCCGGCCGCGGTCCTACACTGAGGGGCAGCTAGTCACCGAAGGAGGCGCGTTGCCCGGATTCTCGACCCGCTTTCAGAGTGGCTTCGTGCAGCTGGTCGGCCTCGGCGTCGCCGATGCCGCGACCTGGCGTTTCGCCGGGTCGAACGCCGGGCTGCTCGTCGCCGCGGCCGTGCTCGTGCTCATCGGTTTCGCGATGGACGGGGGTGAGATAGACGCGGTCGGGGCCGTGGGGAAGCTGCTCGCGCGGCTCGGCGGGCTGTTGAGCCGCCACGAGGCGTCTGAGTGAGCCTCGTCCGCGACGCCGTCAGGGGCACCCGCTACCGCCCATCGGCCGGTGAGAAGGTCGTCCAGGCCAAAGCCGTGAAGGACGCGGCGCGCACCGCGGCCTCGGCCATCGTGGCGACGCACACGGCCGACGACATCGCCTCGGGCCGGGTCAACCTCGCCGCCGTCGCCGCCGCGGCATCGGGCGCCTACGCGCCGCGCACGACGCTCACGCCCGCGGACATCGAACTGGCGCTCATCGAGCAGGGCATCTCCTTCCAGCCCCCGCTCGGCCCGGGGGCACCCATCCGGCCGTTCCACGGCTACAACGAGCCCCCGCGTCTGGCTGATTACGTCCCCGGCTCGAACATCGCCGTCGAGACGAGGACCGGGCGGATTCCGTTCCGGACGCTGACGCAGATCGTCGAGGGCTACGACATTGCTGGCATTTGCATCGGGCATATCATCGCCGACCTGTGCTCGATGCCGCTCCTGTTCCGGGCGGTGGACGGCTACGAGGGCGACGTGTCGAAGGAGATCGCCCAGGCCAAGCAGTTCTGGAAGAAGCCGGACGGGAAGCACCCCTGGCGGGTCTGGCTGACGAAGCTCCTCTACCAGCAGCTCGCCTACGACTGCGGGATGCTCTACAAGGTCCGCGACAACGCCGGCAAGCTGAAGGCGGTCCAGGTGCCGGACGGTCGGATGTGGGCGCCGATCATCGACTACTGGGGCGAGCGCCCCGACGCGCCCGCGCCAGCCTTCGCCCAGTTCGTCGAGGGGCTGCCGTGGGGCTGGACCGACGAGACGCTGGTCATCTACGAGCCCTACACGTCGCGCCCCGACGACCCCCGCTACGGCCTGGCGCCCATCGAGTGCATCCTGCTCAATGCCAACACCGACGTCCGATTCCAGTGGCACTTCCTCAACATGTTCACCGGCGGACAGGTCCCCGAGGGCTTCGCCGAGGCACCGCCCGAGCAGTCCGACCCCGATCAGCTCGGCCAGTGGCAGGAGCTGTGGGACAACTGGATGTACGGCGACCAGACCAAGCGCTGGGGGGTGCGCTGGCTGCCGTTCGGCGCCAAGTTCACGAGCTACAAGCCGACGACGTTCGATGCCAAGTTCCCCGAGCACCTGATGCGGAAGACGGTGGCAGCGTTCCACCGCACCCCGCAGGACCTCGGCATCCTCGACGACGTCAACCGCGCCACTAGCGAGACGCAGGTAGACGAGCAGTTCCGCATCTCGACGCGGCCCCGTACCGGGTTCATCGAGGACGTCTTCTTGAACCCGATCACCCAGGACGAGCTGGGCCTGCCCATCGCCTGCTACTTCGACCTCGGCCAGGAAAAAGAGGACCGGGTCATGGTCATGCAGGAGCAGGTCGGCTACATCAAGGCGGGTGTCATCTCCCCCGACGACGTGCGCGAGCGCATCCTTGGCCTGTCGGTCGATCCCGAGAACCGCATCCCCCGCTTCTACGACGCGGGCGGTCGGCTGGGCGTCACGCCGCTCGGCTACATCGAGGCCGTCTCCAAGTGGTTCGCCGACTGGGACCCGACGACGGGCGCGCCGAACCTCGACAAGATTCAACCGCGCGAGTTCATCGTGCCTGGCGAGCTGCAGGCGCCGCCCGCCGGTTCCGTGCCCGGTCGTCCTGGCCTGCCGCCCGGACAAGCGCCTGGACAAAGCGGGCCGCGCAATCCCCCGACACCGCCCAAGACAGGACCCGCGGGCGCGCCCCCGAGTGGACAGAGCGCGGGCCAGGAACCGGCCCACGACGAGACGAACGTCGCGCCCCCGGCAGGCTCCACCGCGCCGCCCAAGACCGCGCCCGCGGCGAAGTCGGTGGTCGACGTCGGTGGGCTGGTCGTGAAGGCGATGGACACTGGCCGCGTGCTCATGATTCAGCGCGCCTTCACGCCCGACGACCCCGCGGCCGGCACGTTCGAGTTCCCGGGTGGTCACATGGAGGGCGACGAGACGCCGCTGCAGGCCGCGGTCCGGGAATGGCAGGAGGAGGTCGGCGAGCCGCTGCCCGACGGCTACTTCGACGGCTCGTGGACCAGCCCGAACGGCATTTACCGCGGGTTCGTCTACGTCATCGCCTCGGAAGCCATGCTGCACCTCAACCCGGACCCGGAGAACCGCGGCGTGCTCAACCCGGACGACCCGGACCAGGACAACATCGAGGTGGTCTGCTGGCTGGAGCCCGCAGACATCCCGGCGATGCCGAACCTGCGCGAGGAGTGCCACACCTGCGACTGGGTGGTCATCTCCCAGGCCGGGACGGTTGCCAAGATGGTCCGCGTCGCCAAGGCGATTAGCTATGACCAGGTAGGCGACGGTTCGCGCGTTTCATTCCTGGCCGACAACGGTAGGACGATCACCGGGAAGATCGAACTTTATCTGAATGGCACCTACGGGGTTGAAACAGACTACGGCGTGTTCCTGGTGTCAGGCGACGATCTCAACCTGCTCAAGTGCGCGCCGCCGACCGAGGGCATCACCGCCGAGACGGGCCTGCAGGGCGTCAACCTCACCGGCTTCGACGACGAGGACGACGACGACGCGGAGGAGCAGCTGCAGAAGGTGCTCGGCCAGTGGCAGTCGAACGCCCTCCTCGCGGTCCGCCGCGGGCGCAAGCCGCGCTACTTCCACGACGAGGTAATCCCGGTCGAGGTCGGCCACCGCATCTACAAGGCGCTCGCCAAGGCGAAGACCAAGGAGCAGGTACGCGCGGTCTTCAAGGCGGCCCGCGCCGACCCAAAAGGTTCACGGTGGCCGGGCTCGGCCCTCCGCCACCGAATCCCCCAGGCGTACGCGCCGAAGATCGCCGAGGCGCTGCGGGCGGGGACGAAGGGGATCGACGCCGCGGTGGCCTCTATGGTGACGAGGGCTACCAAGGCTTCACCCCCTACACCCCCGACGAGCGGAGCGAGCGAGGCGCGGGCCGCGGTCGAGGCGAACGTCTCGATTGACGCCGACCGCACGGGCGCGGTCTTCGCCCAGATGTACGCCGACGCCTACGGGGGCGGGGTCAAGGCCGCACGCGCCGCGCTGGGCGTGGACGCCCGCGCCCCGTCGTGGCTCCCCGACGACATGCTCACGACGGTCTCGCGTGACTGGGAGGCGTGGACCCCCGGCTGGTCCGACGCGGCCTTACAGGACGCCGGGGGCGGTCTGGCGACGCTCCTCGACGCGCGGGGCATCACCATCCAGGGCATCACCTCATCGGCGATGGACCGCATCGGCACCGCGCTCGCCGACGGCATCGCCGCGGGCGACGCGCCCGCCACCATCGCCCAGGCCATGTCGGACGTCATCGCCGACCCGCAGCGGGCGTTCACCATCGCGGACACGGAATCGGCCAGGGCCATGACGGCGGCCAGCATCGACACCTACACCGAGAACGGCGTCGCCGAGGTTGACCTGCTTACATTCGAGCCGTGCGAGGAGTGCGAGGAGCTGGAGGACGCCAACCCCTACCCGCTGGACAGTGCCCCTGACGTGCCAATCCACGTAAATTGCCGGTGTGCACTGGCCCCGGCGAACATCCCCGGCGCGCCATCGGCTGAGGAGGGCGAATGAGCCGCGCCTCGCGCCGCACGCCCCCCGTCGAGCACCGCGGGCGCGTGACCGTCCGCGCCATCCCGCAGGCGCCGGGTGCGCCGTCGGCCACGGCCGCGATGCGCGCCAAGGCGGAGCAGGCCCGCAGGCGCGGTATCCGCGACTTGCTTGTGCGGTCGAATACGCTGGCGGAGACAGGGAAGGGGTGAGGCGGATGCCTGACGAGGAACGGGCGGCGCTGCTCGCCCAGCTGCGCGACGCGAACGACGAGCGGGCGCGGACGATGTACGCCGAGACGGGCAAGGCCCTCGCGGGCATGTCGAACGTCTACATCGTGGCGCTCCTGGAGCAGCTGCTGGGCGGACCGGGCTCACCGGCTCACGTCGAAGCCTGCGTGCTCTACGAGGAGCGCCGCGCTGAGGCGCTGGACCAGATCGAGCCCCAGGCGCGCCAGTTGCACGACGCCGAGGTCGAGGCGGCGAAGAACCGACGGGCGGGTCCGCGGCTCGTCGTACCAGGGAGGAACTGAGATGACGATTCAATGGACCGACGTGACCGACTGGTCAACGCTGTTCGCGCCGCAGGACGGCCAGGCGATCCACGACGCGGTGCTCACCGAACTGGCGCTCGCCAAGGCGGACGGCGCGGTCGTGTTCTCGTCGCAGTATTCGATCACCGACCAGGACATCCTCGACGCGCTGAAGGCGTGCATGGCGAACCCCGCCTCGCGTGCCCTGTTCGACTCGTCGGAGTTTTTCGGCGAGAAGGAAAAGCCGATGGTCGAGGCGTTCATCGAGGGGCTACCAGCCGAGCAGTGGGGCATCGGCACCAGTTCGGTCGACGGGAACATCCTGCACGACAAGGTGCTCGCCATCCTGTTCTCGGACGGGACCGGCTGGTCCTTCTCGGGTTCTTTCAACCTCACCGAGTCGGCGCAAGGGGAGAGCAACATTGCTCACCTGATCGGGAGCCGGAGCCTCGCCGAGGCCATCGCCGCGCAGGTGCAGACGAATCTCAGCTGGTGCCAGGCGAATCAGCCCCAGCCCCCGACGGAGAAGCCGAGCTACTGATGGCCAAGAAGAAGCGTGTCACGGTGGAGTGGACGGACAGCACTGGTCCGCCTGATGGCAGAACTACGGTCTGGACTGACCTTGCCAATTACGACTCGGCTCCCAGCAAGATCGTGACGAGCGGCTACATCGTCAAAGAGAAGCACGGCTACATCGTGGTCGCGTCTTCAATTTCGAGCACTGGACACGTCGCGGGCCTTATGACCATCCCCAAGAGCGCGATCACGAAACTGCGGAAACGCTGATGGCCTCCGCCAAGCGCATCGACCCCGAGGACACCATCGACTCGGTCATCTTCGGCATCGTGAAGCTGCAGAAGGAGGGCTGGGCGCTGGCAGCGCTGAACCTGGAGATCGAGTACCAGGAGGCGGGGCAGCCGGGGCCGAAGCCGAAGAAGCGGAAGCTGCCCGTCGCCGCGACGATGACGATCAACCTGCGGCCGATCTGATGCCGCGCCGCAGCGGGTCGTCGCGCTGGAGGCGGCTGTCGTGGTGGCCGCCCCGGCGCCGCGGCTCGGGCGCGCACGGGCACCAGCAGTGGCAGCTCTCGCGCCGCAAGCCGCGGGAGAACCGCGCGCCGGTCGTGCGGAAGGCGGTGGAGCGGTAGTGCCCGTCGCCTGCTTCGACCTCGACGGCACGCTGGACAGCTACGTCTCGACGTTCGTCCCGCTGCTCGGCGCGATGAAGAAGGCCGGGAACTGGCACATCGTCGTGCTCACCGGCGACGAGCAGGACACCGTCACCGCGGAGAACATCGCTCAGAAGCAGGACTACCTGGCCGAGCTGGGCTACGGCGCGCTGTATGACGAGGTGACCATCGTCGCCCGCCCGACAGCATCGAACAAGGCGCTCTACATCGCGGACAACCGCGTCGTGCTGTTCGTGGACAACAGAGCCAAGAACCTGAAGGCCGCGCTGGACGCCGCGCCGGGGTGCCTGTGCCTTTTACCATGGGCGACGAGGGAGTAAGCTAGCAGGTGCCTGGCAAGCCAGAGCTGGGTGACGGTCCCTATGGGGCCTGAGGATGGCGCTGGGCTGCTGCTTAAGAACGAGGCGTCGCTACACGCCTACTCCACCCGCGGGCTGTGGAACCTCGCCGCGTGAATCCCACGCGTGACGTTCGATGGTGCGTAGACTCGGCGCAGACCGAGCGTGAGGTGAAGGTGGTGACCCGGCAAGGAGCGCGAGCGTGAGCGACGGGCGCGCGGAGCGCGCGCACCAGGTCGCCCAGCCGTTCCTCGCCTCGCTGGACCGGCACCGCCGCCGCGAGGTCCTCGACGGCGCCCGCCAACTGCTCCGCGAGCACGGCCCGGAAGGGCTGCTCAGTGACCCCGGCGCGGTCCCCAAGATGACCCGCGCCCAGGTCCGCCAGATGTACCGGGCGATGGGCTGGCGCGGCTCCAAGGCGCACCGGCACAACCTCGACCGCCAACGCAAGCGCGTGGCGCAGGCCCTCGCCCTCGACCAGGCGCTCACCGCGGCCAACGCCGAGGCGCGCATGGGGCCAATCGAGCACGCGCGCTATCGCATCAGGGAGGCCGTCTCGTGAGCCTGTACGCGTTCACCGTCAACCCCAAGGGGGCGAGCGTCACCGTCAACCTGAAGCAGGGCGGGGCGACGGCGCACTTCTACTTCGACCAGGCGCGGACCGCCCAGGCCGACGGCGCCGTCGTCGCGTCGCCCACCACGTTCTACGTCGCGGCGAACGGCACCTACGAACTGTCGCTGCAGGTGGCGGGCGAGGAATGGGCGACGCGGGAGAACCAGCCGCGCCCCATCGACGTGCGCTCCGCGACCGGCCCGCGGACCTACGCGCCGTGGGGGCCGTTCATCCTGGGCGAGGTGCACTCGGTATGACGCGCGCCGTGGTGCTGGAGGACCTGGACGACAACGCCGTGGCGAAGCTGCTCGGCTCGCCCGTGACCGCGTCCGACTCCGCGCCGCTCACCGACGCGCGCCCCGGCACCATCCTGAAGGCGTCGGCCAAGAAGCGCCAGCTGCTCCTTGTCGCGTACCCGGCGATGAAGGCCGACGTGGGGGTGGCCAAGGACGGCTTCCAGGACTTCGCCACGGCCGAGACCGTCGAGGCGTGGTGCCACGAGTTCGCCAAGGGCGGCTACAAGCTGGGCCTGTGGCACGAGGATGGCCACGAGGACTGCGGGCGGGTGCTGGAGAACTACGTCTACCCGTCGGCCGTGCCCTGGGTCGTGAAGGGTCCGTCGGGCGACGAGATGGAGGTCTGCCAGGGCGACTGGCTCATCAAGGTCGAGCTCGCCCCCTACGCCTGGAAGATGTACGAGAAGGGCCTGATCGGGGGCGCGAGCCCGGAAGGGCCGTGCCAGCGCATCATGGAACCGTCCCCCGACCTGCTCGCGTCGCTGAGGAGCTGACATGGCGATAACCGAAATCCTGGTCACGGACGACGATGCCGCCAAGGCGCCCGAGGTCCACCTGGTGCGCCGCGGGGCCAACGGCTTCCGCGAGCTCATGGCCAAGGCCGCGCCCGCCGACGCGAAGGACTGCGCGACCTGCTCGGGCACGGGCAAGATTCTCCAGGGCAACCGGAAGTGCCCGGACTGCGCCGGGACCGGGAACGCGACGACCGTTGAGAAGGCGCTGGCCTGCGAGTGCGACGCGTGCCTGGTGCTCTCGACGCTCCAGAAGGCGCTCGCCGCGGGCGACGACGGCGAGATCGCCAAGGCCGAGCTGTCGAGCGCCAAGATCAACGATCTGCCGGACGCCGCTTTCGCCTACATCGAACCAGGGGGCAAGAAGGACGACCAGGGCAAGACGACCCCGCGCTCGCTGCGCCACTTCCCCGTCCACGACGAGGCGCACGCCCGCAACGCGCTCGCCCGCGCCCCGCAGTCGCCGTTCGGCCCCAAGGCGATGCCGAAGATTCGCGCCGCCTGCCACAAGTTCGGCATCGAGATTTCCGACGAGGCCGACAAGGCTGGCCTCACCGTCAAGGACGGGGGCGCCATCGTCTCGGCGCTCAACCAGGCGGGCAGCTCGGGGCTGTATCCCGGCTCGCCCGAGTGGGAGGCGCAGGACGCGCAGATTCTCATCGACGCCGGCACGTCCCTCGCGGACGCCGGTCGCAAGCTGCAGCAGGTTCTCGACAGGGAACAGACAGAGGTCGCGGTCGGAGGCAAGCCCCACGACGTGGAGGATGTCTTCGACCTCGAAGACGCGCTCAGCGCGTTGGACGCAGTGCTCGGCATCACAGCACGGATGGCTTTCACGGAGCAAGCCGAAGGCCAGGCCGCGGGCGTGTCGAAGGCTGGACGGAGGTTGTCGGGCGTGTCGGTCGACAAGGTCGTCGCGGCACGGACAGCGGCCGACCAGTTGCGTACTCACCTAACCGACTTGCTCGGTCCGGACGATCCGGCCGCGGCGGGCGGTAAGACCGCCACGAAAGGGGCGTTCGACATGGAAATGACCCAAGAGCAGTTCGACGCGGCTGTGACCGCCAAGGCCGGAGAGGTCGCCGCCAAGGCGATTGCCGACCACGAGGCGGAGAAGGCCAAGGTCGAAGCGGATGCCGTGAAGGCGGCAGCCGACGAGAAGGCCGCGAAGAAGGCGGCCAAGAAGGCGAAGGCAGAGAAGCGGGCAGCCAAGGTCGCGGCGGCAGCCAAGGCCGAGGCGGACCGCAGGGCGGCGATGAGCGACGCCGAGCGGGCGACGGACGACGCGGCGAAGGCCGAGGCCGACAAGGCCAAGGCGGACGCGGCGATGCTCCGTACCCTCGCCAAGCTCGTCGCCAAGAAGGGTGACGCCGACGCGCTCATCCGGGCGGCCAAGGCCGTCCAGAGGGGCGAAGCTCCCGACGAGACGCGGAAGGAAATCGCAGAGCTCCGCGCCACTGTCGAGAAGGTTGCCGGCGAGGTCCCCCACTCCGGGAGGTTCCCACTCAGCCCCGGAGCAGGCACGGACGCAGCCGCGGCAGCGCTGAAGGCGTTGGCGGGGTTCACCCGCGGTGACGGCATCGGCGGGGAGACCCAGGAAGCCGTCGCCAAGAGCTTCGACGACCGCATCGAAGCGGCCGAGAAGGCTGGCAACGACATGGAGGCCGACTACCTCCGCGCCGAGAAGGCCCGTGTCATCATGACCAGGGCCGAGATCGGCCGCGGCTTCCCGACGGACGGCGGACCCGAGAAGGTCCCGTCCCCGGCGGTCGTGTCGCACTAGCAACACCACAGAAGGCGCGCGCGATCCCGCGCGTGCCCGGACATCGACGTAAGGAGTACGACCCAACATGAGTGCTGGAGCCGATCTCCTCGGCGTGACCGAGGAGACCTTCAACGCGATCAAGGGGACCCTCACCACCGGCCTCACGGCCTCGACCGGCCTGCAAGGCGTGAACCTGCAGGACTACGTGTCGTTGGTCCCGTGCAAGACGCCGACCAGGGACTCCCTGCCGCGTGTAGCGGCACCGCAAGGTGCCCAGTTCGCCTACTGGCGCACGTTCCTCAACGTGAACGCCCTCCAGGCGGACGGTGCCGAGCCCACCGACTTCGGCGGCTCGGCAACCGAGATGGACCTGCAGAACGTCTTCGCGCCCTTTGGTCTCATCGCCAAGCACGGCATCGTGACCGACGACGCCATCGCCCTGGCGGGCGGCTACGCCGACGCCCTGGCGGTGCAGACCCTGGAGACGATGAAGCAGGAGTTCATCACCGAGAACGTCAACGTCCTGCACTCGCAGGCGTTCGCCGTCCCGACCCTTGGAACCATCTCGCTCTCGACGAGCGCGACGAATGGCTACATCGGCTCGGGCGCGACCGTCTACGTGTGGGTCGCGGCCCGCTCCGGGAAGAACTACTTCTACGGCGGGTCGGGACCGGCCAGCGCGTCGTCCCACACTTCTGTCGGGACCACGTCGACGACGAACTCCGTCTCGGCGTTCATCCCGGCGGTGCGGACCGCGGCGGCCTGGGACTGGTTCGTGGGTTCGTCCTCGTCCAACGGGGTCTACTACACGACCACGACCGTCAACTCGGTGACCATCACGACCATCCCCACGACCGCTCAGGCGGTGCCGAGCCTCCCGCTGATCTCCAGCGTGCAGCCGACGACGCCCCCGACGGCGGACACGTCCTACCAGTCCTACTGGATCAACGGCTACGTGGCCTCGATCCTCGGCGACTGGTCGACGGGTGCGTTCGGCTCGTCCTACGTGACGCCCGGGCAGGGCACCGCGCAGGGGTCCATCTTTACCTCGCTCGACGGCGGGCAGTTCCACGTCGACGGCGCGGCGATCCTGGAGCTCGACGAGCTGAACCTGGCGATCTACAACAACTACCCGGGGGTCTCCCCGGCGCGGTTCATCGTCGGCACCCAGATCGTGAACGACCTGGCCAACGCGGCCCTGTCGTCCCCCCAGGCGATCCTGTTCTACCAGGGCGCCCTGGAGGACCGGCAGAAGCTGGTCATGGGCGGCACGGTGGCCAACTACCTGAACAAGACCGACGGGCAGACGCAGATCGAAATCTTCGTCGACCCGTACATGGTGCCGGGCGAACTCATCGCCGAGGTGCGTGCGGTCCCGTTCATGGGTTCCAACGTGAAGACGGCAAGCCGGGTCGAGACGCTGCGTGACTACCAGCGCTTCGACTACTTCCCGAACTACGTCGCCAACTCCTCGGCCGGCGGCCCGCGTCACGAGTTCGACGTGCGCTGCTTCGAGGCGTTCGAGACGGTGGTCGGGCCGACGATGGCGGTCCTCGCCAACATCGCCCCCGGGCTCGCCTCGTAGGGCACGACAACGGAAGGGGACCGGCGGGCGTCCTGTGCGCTCGCCGGTCCTCGCTGTCGTGCTATCGCGGTGGTAATATCACCGCGTGGCGCGAGCGCAGACCAAGAACGTCCTCGTCCGGTTCCCGCCTGAGACGTACGCGGCTGCAAAGGTCACGGCGTTTCGGCTCGGGCTCTCGCTGAACAAGTACATCGTGCTCGTGACTGACGCCGACGTGACGCGGGTTACCGACAGCCTCGGCAATGAGTGGACCCGCGAGCCCGAGAAACCCTAGACGTCTAGGCATTTGACAGGAGGCAGGGGTGGGGAAGCTACTGGAACCCGAGGACTTCGGTGGCGAGCGCGGCTGGGTCAGGGCCGATGAAGTGGAGATGGCTCCTGAGCATTGGGGGCGACCCCTCCGGCGAGGGGACGTGATCTTTATCGGAAAGAACTTCGACCCAGACCAGTTCGGGGAACTTCCGAGGGATCAAGATCGCCGGACGCTTGGGATCGGCGACGATGGCCCCGAAGGTTTCATCGCGCTGGCGTGACCGCTGACGGGAGGCTGAAATGGACGAGGACCGCGAGGCCGCCTTGGCTGAGAAGATCGGCAAGAATCTTGCCGCGGTGATCCGGGAGATTATGGACGATCCTCGGATGGGGCTCAGCGAGTCGCAAAAGGAGGCGTTCCCCGCGATAGTGGCGGAGCACTTGAGAGAGGTAGGAGACTGAAATGCATATCAAGCACTTCGCCAAGCACACCTGGCGCGAAAAGAGCCCGGTCAACCCCGGCCACAGCGTCACGACCTACCAGTGGACCGGCTCGGGTACGACCAAGATCGTCCACGGCGAGCGCGAGTTTGAGGCCGACGACAACGGCTGGATCGACGCCCCGCCCGACGTGGTCGAGACGTACCTGCGGATGCACGTCACGGTCGGCCGAGGCGACCAGTCCACATGGATGACGCAGCCCGACGCCCAGGCCCAGGTCCGGGCGGGGTTCATGGACGAGGCCGAGTCGGTCCTCGGCAAGACCGTCGTGTCCGTGCTCCCGCGGCCGCGGCTCGTCGCGCCCCCGCGCCCGGCCGCGCGTCCCCGCCCTACGCCCGCCCCGCGGCGGGGACCGGCCAACCGCGGGCTGGGGGACGACGGCGCACGCCCGCCGTCTGCTTCGTAGCGGTCCACGCCCACCCGCTGGCGCTCGCGGCCCTGCAGCGCTTCGCGCCGGGGGCGGTGGTCGTCACGGTCCGCGAGGGTGACACGACGGCCTACAGCCACACGTGGGCCGAGTGGTGGGCCGCTGGCAGGGCGTTCGCTCTCGTCGAGCAGGACATCGAGATTCACCGCACGGTCATGTCGCAGTTCCGGCGCTGCGCCGAGCCCTGGTGCGTCTTCCCCTACAACGGCCCCGGCTACGGGGGCGCGGGCGGCGACCCGCTCCTCTACGGCGCGCTCGGCTGCGTCCGGTTCTCCGCGGCGCTGCTCGCGGCCGAGCCGGACCTGCCCGCCTACGTGGGCGCCATCGACGACGCGCCGGGACTCGCCCGCGGGGACTGGCGCAGGCTCGACGCGCGGGTACTCGGCGCATTGCGTGACCGGGGGTACGTCCAGCACGTCCACCTGCCCGAAGTCTGGCAGCACCATGTCTTCCACGGGCTGTGCGCCTGCGGCTACGATCACGAGGCGTATCCGGTGGACAGGGAGGGGCGCTATGCGCCCGAGGGGTGAGGCCGGTGGCTAGCCGATCGACAGAGTATCGACACCGACGCGCCGTGGCCGAGGGTCGTGAGTACGGTGTTCGCCCCTGTGCTAGATGCGGGGTGCTTGTTGATCTGACTAGAGGACGGTCGCGTCGGAAGTACTGCGATACTTGTCGTCATTTGGTAGAAGCCGAATGGCGCAAGGCTGACCGCGAGAGGCGCCGCGAGTCCATGCGGGCCTATCTTCGGGGCTACTACCGAGAGAACCGCGAGGCTTTGCTTGTCAAGCAAAAAGAACGCCGTGAGGCTGACATCGAGCGGACCCGTGCTCAGACCCGTGCTTACTACCACCGCAATCTCCAGAAGATGCGCACCCGTAAGCGTGAGCAGTACACCAGGAAAAACAATCCAACCGTGCATGAGCGAGCCCTAGAGATATACGGGTTCAAGAGCAGCGATAGTTCAGGCCATGGTGTTCGTATCGCTATGTGCAAGTGCGGGTGTGGTCTCCCAGTGAACGCAGCGCATATAGCGGTCATGCGACTATCTGGTGCGGGCTATTCCCGTAAAGAGATCGCTGACAGACTTGGGGTTCATCCCGTGTTGGTAAGCAAGCTGCGACTCGACGGCGAAGCGAGGACGTGGCCTTGGTATCGCCGGGGGCACAGCAACCTGGCGTCCGTCAAGCCGCAACCGCTTAAAGCCCGTCGCTTCTTGACGCGGCACATGGAGTTGCGCCAGTTGGTAGAGCAGCAAGACGAAGAGCTGTTGTACCCCAAGAACGCGGGCTACAAACACATGGGCCGTGTGCGAACCGCTTGGTTCTCGCTCGATGCACCCATCAATGGCACAGAGAACGCCACGCTTGCTGACGTTCTCAGTTCTGGTAGCGAGGACTCTGTCTTTGAAGAATTAGAGGTTCAACAAGCGGAGACGCTGGTAGAGCAGTTGGAACGTGCTGGGTTCAGCATTGACCAGGTGACGCGGTGGATTGAAGATGATCCCAGCCTCGCGACAGCGTTTGCCCGTTCGCTCGATTCAGGGCAACTATCGAAAGAATGTCTATCGCTTCTCGCCAAGCACGGTGCGAGCGTGGCCGCATGAGGGACTACCTGGCCTACCTCCTGCGGCGCTTCCGCACGGCGTGGACCGGGGAGTTCATGTGCCCCGCCCACCGTTGCGGGAGGGCGCGTTCTTTCTCTAGCACGTTCTGCGGCCTGCACCGGCTATGACCGTCTCGGTTTTGCTCGCCGCATACGAAGCCGCCGACTACCTCCAAGACGCGGTCGATTCGGTCTTCGCTCAGACCTACCAGGACTGGGAGCTGGTCGCCGTCGATGACAACTCAGCCGACCCGCGTGTCATGCAGATACTCGACGCCGCGGGGCGCGACCCTCGCGTGTTCGTCGTCCACCTCGGCACGACGGAAGACGAGCGCCGGCAGTCGGTCCGGTACGCGACGATCTTCAACCTCTGCGCGGAAATCGCCGAGGGCGCGCTGACCTTCCTCTGCGGCGACGACTTCTACTACCCGGATCGGCTCGAGCGGATGGTCGCCAAGCTCGCCGAGGGCAACGACGTGGTCTACGGCGCGCAGCGGATGCTCCGCGGCGGTGTCGAGTTCGGCGTCCGGTCCTGCCAGGGCGTGCTCGACAACGCCTATCACAAGGTCGACCTCAATTCGGTCATGTTGACGCACAGGGCGTTCCACGCGGTCGGGGGCTTCCCCGACACCCCCCCGACGCCGCAGATGTGGCGCGAGGCCGACGCGCACTTCTGGAACCGCCTGACCGACGCGGGCTACGTGTTCGTCCCCGTCGACGACCCGGAGCGGCCGACGGACTGCAAGCGCTACAGAGACGGGGGCATTGACGCCCGCGTGATCCGAGGGGAGACGCCGTGGTGATCTCATTGCTGTGCCCCAGCCGTGGCCGACCGGAGAACCTCCGGCGGTTGTCCGAGAGCGCTTTCAGCCTGGCAGCGTCCCCGCTCGATATTGAACTGCTCGCCTACGTCGATCTCGACGACCCGGCCCTCCCGCAGTATGCGGCGCTCGACTGCGCTGAGATTCACACGGGGGAGCGGATCATATTCACGGACTGCTGGAACAAGCTGGCGGAGGTCGCCCACGGCAACATCATGGGCATGATGGGCGACGATGTCGTGTTCCGCACTCCCGGCTGGGACGTCATGGTCGAGGACGAGTTCGCGAAGTGGCCGGACCGGATCGTGTTCGTGAATGGCAGGGACGGAGCCCACGGGCCGGCGCTTGGCACGCACGGGTTCCTGCACCGTCGCTGGGTGGATGCTGTCGGCCGGTTCTGCCCGCCGTACTTCAGTCACGACTACCCCGACCTGTGGCTCACCGAGGTCGCGGACGCGCTCGGCCGGCGCGTGTTCCTGCCGGAGCTGTTCACCGAGCACCTTCACCCCAACCTTGGGAAAGCGCCGGACGACGACACCTACCGCGAGGGGGTGGCGCGCGGCGTACGCGACAACTGCCCGCAGCTCTACATCGACACGCTTCCCGAACGTGAACAGGAGGTCGCGACCCTGCGGGCCGTGATCGCGTCGCATGGTTGAGTACCGGCCGTCCGAGAGCTGCTGCGGGGCCGCGCCCCTGTTCCTACTGCCCTCCGAGGACATGCGCGCGGTCTTCGCCGGCAGTCCCGGTGGGCTGCCCGAAGCACCGTTGATCGACTGGGCGTGGCGTGAGTTCGGTGGCGAAGGCTTGTTCGTGGACGTGGGCGCGCATGTCGGCCAGTGGACGCTCCCGTTCGCCGCCACCGGGGTGCCCGTCGTGGCATTCGAGCCCAACCCGCCCATCCGCGCACTCCTCAGCGCAGCGATTCGCCAGAACGGGCTCGCCGTGTCTCTCTGGCCTTTCGCACTCGGCGCGGCAGCCGGGAGCGGCCATCTGACCGCGCCGGAGATCGGCGGCGGCATGGCGTCCATCGTGTGCGAGTTCCCTGGTGGCCCCGTCAGCGAGACCGTCGAGGTCCGTTCCCTCGACCACTTCAGCCTCGCGCCGCGCCTGCTCAAACTCGACGTGGAGGGCGCGGAGGTGGACGTTCTCCGCGGCGCTCATGAGACCATTCGCCAACACAGGCCGGTCGTGATCTTCGAGTGTTGGGAGGATGAGCGCGGCCAACGGACCAGCGAGCTGTTCGCGGCCCTTGCCGAGTACGGCTACCGCACCGAGCGCAACTCGTGGCCCGAGACCTGGGTGGCCTACCCGTGATCTCGCTGCTTGTCCCGACACGCGGGAGACCTCACAACATTGCGCGGCTGCTCCAGAGTCTCGACAGCACCACGACGGGGAAGATCGAGGTCGTGTGGTGCGTCGATGACGACGACAGCCCGAGCGTCCGTGCGCTGGCCGACCAGACCTACGGCCCGGTGGTCGTCGGGCCGCGCGAGTGCCCGAACCAGCTCTGGAGCACGGCGTGGGTCGGCGCCAAGGGCGACATCCTGGCACCGATGGGTGACGACGTCGTATTTCGCACGCCCGGTTGGGACGTCATGGTCGAGGCGGCGTTCCGGTCGGTCCCCGACCGGATGGTCTTGGTGTACGGCCGCGACGGATTCCGCAACGCGGTCCATGCGTCCCATCCCTTCCTGAGCCGTGAGTGGTGCGAAGTGCTCGGCTACCTCTACCCGCACCCGGAGGTGTTCACGCAGGACATGGTCGACGTTTGGGTGTTCGAGCTCGCCCAAGCGGTCAACCGGACCATCTACCTGCCGGACCTGTTCACGCAGCACATGCACCCGGACGACCCCAGCCTCGGCGTCGAGTTCGACCAGACCTATCGGGACAACGCCATGAGGCGTGAGCGCGACCGGACGCACGAGCGCTACGCGGACTACGCCGCGGAGCGTGCCGCGGACGTCGAGAAGTTGAGGAGGGCTCTGCGATGACGGACGGACGGATTCTCGTAGCAGGGGCCGGTGGGTTCATCGCCGGGCACCTCGTCAAGCGGCTGGAAGCCGAGGGGCGCGAGGTCTACGGCGTCGACATCAAGCCCTTCGGCGAGTGGTGGCAACCTGGCACCTACCGGGGGTGCATGGACCTGTCGCGTGCCGACGACTGCGACGCCGCCGTCGACGGCTGCTCGACGGTCGTGAACCTCGCCTGCGACATGGGGGGCATGGGGTTCATCGCGCTGAACAAGGCCGCGTGCATGTTGAACATCCTGATCAACACGCATCTGCTGATGGCAGCCAAGCGGGAGGGCGTCGGGCGGTACTTCTTCGCCAGCTCGGCCTGCGTCTACCGGCAGGACCGCCAGGACGGCTCGGTGTTGAACTACGCGCTACGCGAGAAGGACGCCTATCCGGCTGACCCCGAGGACGGCTACGGCTGGGAGAAGCTGACCTCGGAGCGGATGTGCCGCCACTTCCGCGAGGACTACGGCCTGGAGACTCGCGTCGCCCGCTTCCACACCGTCTACGGGCCGCACGAGACGTGGCAGGGCGGCCGCGAGAAGGTCCCGGCGGCGTTCTGCCGCAAGGTCGCCGTCGCCAAGCTGACCGGAGGGCGTGAGGTCGAGGTGTGGGGCGACGGGACGCAGCGGCGGAGCTTCCTCTACGTCGATGACCTCGTAGATGGGGTCCTGCGCCTGATCGACTCAGGCCGGGCCGAGCCGACGAACATCGGGGCGACCGGCTCCGTGACGATTGAGGAGTTACTGGCGCTGGTCGAGTCAATCGCCGGGGTGCCGACATTGAAGCGCGTCTACGACCCGACGAAGCCGCTCGGGGTCCGCGAGCGCGACTGCGACGGCACGGCGATGGCCGAGGCGACCGGCTGGCAGCCGACGATCTCGCTCGAAGCCGGGATGGAGCGGACCTACGCCTGGGTCGAGGACCAGGTGCGGGCGGCGATCTGATGCACGACGCGGCCTTCGCGTGGGTCGTGCGCTGCCTCGGCGAGATCGGCACGCCCCGCGTCGTCGTCGAGTTCGGCGCGCTCGACGTGAACGGCTCGGTGCGCGGTCTGTTCGCGGGCACCGACTACACGGGCGTCGACCTCCTCGCGGGGCCAGGCGTGGACGTGGTCGGCGACGCGGCCGACTACGAGCACCCGGTGCCGGTCGACCTGGTCGTGTGCTGCGAGACGCTGGAGCACTCCGACCACGCGGGGGCCATCGTCGCCGCCGCGGCGCGCCTGCTCGGTTCCGGGGGGTGGCTGATCCTG
>Ga0326727_10009847_pt1 | contig 23173 bp, 26 predicted proteins | sample MB2enrmetagenome_FD_207643 | JGI IMG/M metagenome (GOLD analysis project Ga0326727, IMG submission 207643) | Lab enriched peat soil microbial communities from McLean, Ithaca, NY, United States - MB29MY | ecosystem: Environmental > Terrestrial > Soil > Wetlands > Peat | place: USA: New York... | reverse complement strand
CCTTTCCGGTCTTGAGTGCATCATCGATACCGCCGAGGTTGATTGCAACCGTCCTCTTGGTAAGATCGATAATTCTCAGAGTTCCCTTGTTGGTCAGGGGGCTGATCTTATCGAGAGCGACACCGCTTTTTAAAAGCTTGCCTTCGTCGTCATAGAGATCGATTGTCTCTTTATATTTCATTTGAATTCCTCCAAATTTCATTTAACCGCGATACAATACGAGCACTGAACGATGGTAGTAACTATCGGGAATACTGGTAATGAATGAAAGACACTATTGCACGTCCCCTAAATTGGGACATTGAATACTACCCAATTTCGCCATATAAGTGTTCCGATTTTATACTCAAGACCTATTATATAGTAAACAAAAAATAATAAAGAGAATTTAAGCAATGTTCAAATACAACATAAATCTTCCATTTCTTTATTTTACGCAGTATTAACAAATAAAAAAAAGGTATTACATAAGTATCAAATATGTCTGAAAAAATCTCACTTTCCGGTGCGCTCTCTATCTCTCTATATAAGATGGTATCACGGCAGCTGCCTTCCTCCTCCCGGTTTCTCCCCTTTGTTTACCTGTGCAGTGCTTCCGGGCCGGTAAAATGGAGAAACCTGTTCTGGTGCGTCGTCGTGACTTATTGTTGTAGCTTACGGGCTTATGAGAACAATATACTTTCTGAATACTTCCGAAAGTAATTTACTTTCTTTCCTCTACGCTCCATTATCTTGATCTCCTCCTCTGTCAACTCATAGAGCTCGTATACCAGTTTATCGATCGCTGCATCAGTCGCCAATATCTGCCGGGACAGCATTGTTTTCTCAAGCTCTAACTGTTTCTGATAGGTTGACGGGACTTCGTGAAGAAAATCAGAGAAAATACGAATTTTCACGACAGAATAACTTGCATGAATTACCCCAAGTCCCGAGAAGTTATCAGCACCGGACTTTTAATTTGTTTTTATAGTATACCATTAGAAGAATCGGAACTCGTTTTAAAAGAAAAGGAGAAGGAACTTAGAGGAAGGAAATTGGCAGATCCCGTATCTTACCCAGAATTGCTCTATTGTGAAGTAATAGAGACTATTGCAAAAGAAAAACTGAAGAAACTATTATCTTGCATATACAATACTGAATGTGATCAAATTATTGATTTATCAGATTATCTAAAGAGTGTGACTTTATCGCAGTAGTTTGACAAATTGACAGACCCGCAATCAATACATTTTTTTCATCCAAGCGCGAATGGAAATGTCACGCTTTCAGGAACGGGAGGTGTCCTATCCCATGCCGAAGCGTATTGAAACCGGGACGCCAGATGGAGAGGCAATCGGTTTTTCAGATGCGCTCTTCTCCGGCTGGCTTGAGCTCTATGATGACCTCCGGCTCTACCTCTATTACCTCATCTCACGGTTCAAGAACGAAGGCAACACCCAAACCCTTATCCGGCAGTGGCTTCGGGGAGGGTATGATATCCGGATCGTCAAGCCGTCACCGGTCATGCAGCATATCATCCGCAAGTTCGGGTTTGAGATAGCATTTGAGTATCTCCCTGATCATTATGAGGACGAAGTCGAAGTCTGGTGCCGGCCATCAGCTTTGGATAGGATAACGTACGCCACACATCCTCGGTCCCGAATCCATTCTCATTAGGAGTCTTTTCTGTTCAGCATTGTTTCCAGAATGTATTCCTTATCGAGAGAAAGAGACAAAACCCGGACTGCAAGGGATTCTGACAACTTTTGAGCATCGCCCCAATCCCGGCAAATGCCTCCTCAAACTGCTCCAACCTCTCCCCGATATTGAACGAGCGCAGGTGAAAACGAGGACCCGACTATCCGGTCCTATGCCTGAGGCGTGCTGAGCCGATTGGGGAGCTGGTGAGGGCCAAGCGCACTCTTTCAAATGGGATGGTTCAGAACTCCCGCATTATCTTTATCGCACAGAACTCCCCGCACATCGTGCATTCCACCTCACCGTCAGTTAACTCCCGAGCCCTCTTAGGATCCATGGAACACCGGATCTGGCCTTCACGATCGAGCGCTGCCCGTAGTTCAGCGACGGTTTTGTCTTGAGCCTCACGGCCGTATTTTACCGTATCCCCAATATGAGCTGCAATCCGGAAGGCGATGAGCCCCTCTTTAACCGCACCTGGTGTGGGAAGGCCGAGGTGTTCTGCAGGGGTTATATAGCAGAGATAATCACCTCCGGCAGCACTTGCGGTACTCCCTCCGCACGCCCCGGCAATATGATCATAACCTATGGCAATATCCGTGGGCAACGGCCCAGCAACAAAAAGTGGGAATGGGGACAGTCTCTTTTGATACTTGATATATGACGGGATACGGTCACTCCGGATATGACCCCCGCATCCTTCGATGATGACCTGTATCCCACTCTCCAGCGCCCGATACGCGATTACAATATTCTGGCGAATCTCGGTGACCTGCATTTTGTCCCTTTGGTCATGGATACATCCACTCCGTGCGGTGTTCCCGAGTGAAAGGACAATATCGTGCTTCCGGCAGATCGACAGAACTTCATCAAAATGCTCCACAAACGGGTTCTCGCACCGGTTAATAAGCATAAACGCGCTGGTGATGGAACCCCCTTTGGACACCATGCCGAGAACCCTGTTCTTTTTCCGGAACCCGTCGAGCATCTCTCTGCTGACGCAATGGACAACGATTGAACTTATCCCCGCCTCTGCCTGCTTTCGGAGGGTCACAAGAATATCGCTGGAAGTCATCTCCTTAAGGCCATTTTCGACAACAGCTTGGTATACCGGAACGGTTGTAATGGGAAGCGTGGTAACGGAAAATATCTTCCTTCGGATTGCATCAATGTCTCCGCCCATTGAGAGATCGCTTATCGTGTCAGCGCCAAATTCCTCCGCGATCCGGGCCTTTCTGATCTCATCCTCGACATTTACCTTTCCTGTCGAAGTACCGAGATTGACGTTGATCTTGGTACTGAGGCCCCTGCCGATTCCCACCAAGTGGTCATCGCGTTGCATGATCACCGCACTTCCATCGGCAATCTGCCGGCACAGAGTCGCGGAATTGATACCTTCTGTCTCTGCTACCAACCGCATCTGCGGGGTAATTGTCCCTGTTTTTGCATGTTCAACCAGCGTTTTCATCTTGCACTCGTTCCGGAATATCCTGTTATTTTTGGGTGTTCAAAGGATATGGATTCTGACTTTTGTGTCCGTGTGGTGCTTGTTCGTTTACGGTTAGTGATCAATATTTACACCAGTCAACCGACAACTTGACGGAACCTTTCGGTGGCTGTTTTGGCGATTTCGATTAATTTCCGCTTTTCTGGATCAAGATGGTCCCGGTCGATGAGATTAATAGCACCACTGTGAGTAAGCAGCTGATTTCGGATGTCGTGGCGGGTGATGCCGAAGAGGAGTTTGAGTTTTTTATTCGCTGATGTGAGTGCCTCTTCCGCACGCTAGCTTTCTGTGATATCCCGTATCGTTCCCTGGAAACCGATGACCGTGCCAGTGTTATCCTTGATAGGAACGGCTGTTATGAGCGTGTTGATGATGGTCCCGTCCTTCTTCTTCAGATTGACCGGGTACTCTTTTGAATACCCTTTCTCCTTGATAAACGCGACATGGTTTTTCCGTTCGATAGGATTCTCGTACAGTTCCTTGACATTGACTTTCTGTAGTTCATCCCTGCTTGCGTAGCCAAAGAAGTGGATTGCCAAATCATTGAAGTCTAACCATCTCCCGTCAACCGACGTGATAAACACGCAATCCATGGATGTAGTGAAGAATGCATGGTATCGCTCCTCGCGCTCCTTAAGCGCTTCCATCAGTCCCTTGCGCCGGGTGATGTCCCGGAATACCACTTGGATCGCGGGCTGACCTTCATCAAGAAAACCGGTCGCGACCACTTCGACATCGATGGCTTTCCCGTCGATCCTCATAAATTTCTCTTCAATAGCATCGACTGCGGTCATTACGTCCTCACGGGTCATCGCTGCGATCCGCTCTTGGACGGTATCCCGGTATGCGGGATGGACAAAATCGAGAACCTTTTTTCCGATAAGTTCTGATGGTGACGATGCACCGATAAGAGTGGCAGCACCCTGGTTCGCGAGGGTAATGATGCCATTGCGATGAACCACGACCGCATCAAACGAACGCTGCAGGAGCGTGCGGTACCGCTCTTCGCTGCTTTTTAAAGATTCTTCCGCCCGTTTACGGTCAGTGATCTCCCGAATCGACTCAATTGCACCGATAATGTCGCCCCGGGTATCATAAAGCTGGGAGGCGATTTCCCACAGATATTCCCCCTTCCCGTTATTGAAATGGGGGATAGTGACCTCGGAGATGAGGTTCTTTTGGTCCCTGATTACATTCTGATATTTTACTGTGGTCGCAGGGTTATCCCAGAGAACAAGATCGATCAGGATGGGGCTGCGTTCACGGTAGAAGGGGAGTGCATATTCATAGTCGCCTTTTCCAAGGATTTCAGCTGCCTTGATGCCGGTCATCTTCTCCATCGCACGGTTCCATGCGATCACCACCCCGCGGGTATCAATCGCAAAGGTTGCATCCGGCAGGAAGTTGATGATGTCGGTCTCTCTCCGCACAAGATCCCTGATATTGATTTCCGCCTTTCTCTGCTGGATTGACTGGCGGATCTTATGCGAAAGCTCGGCAAACTGCGACTTGGGCTCACCGCCTTTCTGGAGGTAAAAGTCAGCGCCATCGTTCAGCGCCTGGATGACAACTTCTTCCCGCCCTTTTCCCGTAAAAATGATAAAAGGGATGGTATTTCCGGAGGTCCTGATTTTCTTTAAAAATTCGATATTTGAGATCAGAGCAGCGTCTTTTTCCACTACTCATGTTGTATAACTTTTTTGAATTACCTTTTGGACATGCAATTTTTACCATTTTAACTCCGTAAATCCTTCTTGGATCTAGGGGCTAAAATAGTATATTACCCATTACAAAATTAAAAGCGAGAGGATGATGATATTTAGTTATTCATACAGGGGTTCAAAGCCCTGCTTGAGTACCTTTCCGAACTGCACGCTGATCTTGGGGTCCAGTGCACAGACCGGACAGACATAGTCATCCGGAAGATCTTCAAATTTCGTTCCGGGTTTTATACCCCGATGGGGCTCGCCGCGTTTCTCATCATAGATGTAATTACACATGGAACAGAGATAGCGTGTCGGCTTCCACTCGTCAAAGCCCCATTTGCCAACTTTGCCTTTTCCCTGAAATCCACACAGTGGGCAGACGTACGTTTCCGGAAGAGCCTCAAATGCAGTGCCGGCAGGAATACCATTATGCGGCTCCCCGCGAAGCGGTGAATAGATATACCCGCAAACCCTGCACCTGTACCTCAAAAGAGTGGCACCTTCTTTTTTTGATGTTGCACCCTTTTTTCTTGCGGTTGCTGATTTTTTTTTCGCACCGCTCTTTTTCGATGTTGTTGCTGCTTTTACCATAAAAAATTCACACCTCCCAAAGCCCTTCATCAACATTTTTTTTAAAAGAAGAGCCAAATATAGTTGGAAATGGAGACTACCGGATATTATAAATTTTGTTCAAGGCAAGTATAAAAGGCGATATATGGTGGAGGCTGGGGCTTCGCCGAACACTGTTTTTACAGATAATTGTTATAAAAAGTGATGGGTGCAAAATGCGAGAAAACTATAACCCAAAATGAAAATGCGTAATTAATGCCAATAGAAAAATGAACAGATACTATCTATTCCCGTTTTCCAAGCTGATGGTCAAGATAGAACAGATGGTTCTGGTGCGTTGTTGTGGATACTCTATGGAACATATAGAATTTTGAATTATACGCGACAGCAACATTAATTTCGCCTCTTCATCCGCTTCCTCATATTCTCACCGCGTCGCTGTGAGGGCGTGACGATTTTAACGTGACCGCCGGTTGACTATTTTTCTTTGTTTGCCCTCTCTTCAAGTTTCTTCCTCAGGTCTTTGGTCATATCTCATACTTCGATACCTACAAACGGTTCCGATATGAGTTTGCCTCTCTTAATGAATTCATTGTCTGGTACAATAACCGACCTCAAGGCAGTCTGGATTTCGAAAACCTCGGATCTCCGGAACTCGCTTTCTGGAGAGGATTGCCTCAAGAGGCTATTCTGGTATGGGGATCAGAGTTTTTGGTTGGTGAGTTGATGAAACGTTCATGTTCTCTTAAGCAAAGATCAATGAGAAATTATTTTGGGACTACACAGAAATTACTCAATGTCCCAATTTAGGGGACGTGCAATAGTGACTTTCATTCATTACCAGTATTGCTGTTATTAACTACCATCGTTCAGTGCTCGTATTGTATCGCGGTTAAATGAAATTTGGAGGAATTCAAATGAAATATAAAGAGACAATCGATCTCTATGACGATGAGGGCAAGCTCTTAAAGAGCGGTGTCACTCTCGATAAGATCAGCCCCTTGACCAACAAGGGAACTCTGAGGATTCTCGATCTTACCAAGAGGACGGTCGCCATAAATCTCGTCGGTATCGATGACCAGCTCAAGACCGGAAAGGTCGGCGGCAAGGGTAACCAGGTTCTTGGACGTGTCGTCAAGACTGACTGCGTCAAGGACGCCGACGCCCTTTTAAAAGCGATCAAGGACATGATCCAGGTCACTGACGGCGACGACACCAAGATCACCAAGGTCGCCGGTGGCAAGATCCTCCTTGTCGAGTGCCCGAGCGCCCGGCTCGCAGCTGCGGCAACCTACGATGTGGCATCGACTGTATCTGCCGCAGCAGCAACCCAGGCAATCATCGACCAGTACAACGTCGGCATGTTCGAAGCTGCAATGGTCAAGGCAGCAGTCTGGGGCCAGTACCCGGCAACCATGGGCATGGATGGTGGAAACATCGTCTCGGTCCTGTCCATCCCGCAGAACAACGAAGGTCTCGGCTACGCACTGCGCAACATTACAGCAAACACCGTTGCGATGATGACCCACCGCAACGCGATCCAGGCATCCGCACTTTCATCGACCTTTGAACAGGCCGGGGAGTTCGAGATGGGTATGGCAGTCGGGCCGTTCGAGCGGGCACAGCTCCTGCTCTACGCATACCAGGGCTTAAACGCGAACAACCTCCTGTACAGCCTCGTCAAGGAGAACGGCAAGACCGGTACGATCGGTACGGTCGTGCAGAGCCTTGTCGAGAAGGCAATTGAGGACAAGGTCATCAAGGCAGGAAAGAAGGGCAAGAGCGGGTACATCTTCTACGAGACGAAGGACCCGATGCTCTGGAACGGCTACGCCGCTGCCGGAACTCTCGCTGCCACGATGGTTAACTGTGGTGCGCTCCGTGGTGCACAGGCAGTCTCATCGACGCTCCTGTACTTCAACGACCTCCTTGAGCACGAGACGGGTCTCCCTGGTTCCGACTTCGGTCGTGTGATGGGTGTTGCCGTCGGGTTCTCGTTCTTCAGCCACTCGATCTACGGTGGCGGCGGTCCGGGTGTCTTCAACGGTAACCACGTCGTGACCCGGCACGCGGCCGGTGTCGCTATACCCTGCGTCGTCGCAGCATGTGCACTTGATGCAGGCACCCAGATGTTCGGCCCTGAAATGACCTCAAAGGTCTACCAGGACACGTTCGGTGCACTTGACGAGTTCAGGAAGCCGCTGCAGTCAATCGCAAAGGGCGTATAAATCCCATAAGGATTGCAAATGACTTATACCACGTTCCCTCAGTGCAGACTGAACCGAAGAGAGAGCATCCGTATTCCGCATGTTTGTCGTGAGCATACCAAAACCAACAGGGGAGACAAAATTGCCCTGACCAAGATCCACAAGAGAGACCCCCGTTCGTATTTCATAATCCCGTTTATTGCGAAATAAGCGAAAAGAAAATCCTTATACCGTGAAGAAAGGGAGATCTGGTCAATGAAAACCCCCTTTCACGTGATGCTCATCCCGACGCTGGGCTGCCCTTCCAAGTGCAGTTACTGCTGGAGTTCGGAGGAAGGATCCCCGATCATGAGCATCGATACGGTCAGGGACGTTGTTGCCTGACATGGACTTCGTGCGGGATATCTGCGACCGGCTCGCCCTGATGCGGGGCGGGAAGATCCTGCAGATCGGCAGGACCGCCGAGATCCTTGCGCAGGGGTCAATGAGGAAGAGAGTAAAAACTGAAAACCGGAAAGAATCATCTTCCGTATGAATTTTTTGAAATTCGGTGCTGTTGCGTCTGCGGTTGGTCGTGGATTTTTCACCGCGGATGAATTTACATATCAACCGCAGACGCAACAGAACCTTACTCTGATTTTTAAATAAATCTCCTTTTCAAATCATATGTGGGATTTATTGGACTAATTTCAGCTTTGTGGAATTCCGCAACAACCTGATGATTAAATAACCGTATATCATATTTTTAAACTATGGAAATAATGGATGAGACAGACCTTGAAGAGATCGCCCGGATAACCGGTGTCGAGTATGTCAAAGTCAAGCGAATCTCCAAGCTCTTGCAGAGACAGCCAGGAACTGGCAAACTGATCTATTATACACCGAAAGAGGTTGCCGGGATGATGAACGTAAGCGAGAAAACGGTTCGTAGATGGTATGGGGATGGCGTAATTCCCTATGTCAATATCGGCGGGAGTATCCGGATACCGCGTCATGACCTGATGCTGGCACTCAAAAAGATGAAAAGATGAGCATCAAAATGATAATGGACGAATTGTATGAAGATTTGAAAAGTGATCCTATTGCAGTAATTTGCATGCTTTTTGGATTGATTTTTGCCTGTTATTATTATTTTATCCACAATGATCTTCAATTTGCATTGTTAGGAATTGTTCTCGCTCTCTTTGGCAAAATCCGTTATTCTAATACTCAAACAAGAAGAAAGCTTCACGAATTCAGTGAAATATTAGAAAAACTAGAAAACAGTTTCTCAATAAAAATAAAAGATAGTCCGGCTTTGTTGTAATCCTAAATTCCCCGGAAGAACTAGGAACCAGATGCTCCCTGTAAAAGTACCGGCAAACCCAAACAAGGAGCACTACTTCTTCTCAGATCAGAAGTATATTTGTTTTCTGACATCGTGCCAGAATGCAATTCGGTTGACAGGTGTACCAGAATATTCTTCACGATATTCGAAAAAAGATTTCATTCAACACCAACTACTAACCTTACTTTTATTCAAGGTATACCTCGGGGCTCGGTATCGTGATTTGTAAAACTTGATGAGATAATGGGAATAGTTCAGGAACAATTACAGCTCGATGAGATTCCGCATTATTCCACACTCTGCAAATTTTCAAAGCGAATTCCATCACCGGTATTAACCCGGTTATTTCGAAAAAGCATGTTCGTTCATGGCAGAATGGAAAGGCCATTTGTCGGTGGTTGTAATCGACTCGTCAGGTTTTACTCCCGATTCTGCCAGTACGTACTACTCCATCAGAACCGGGAAGACCCGCCACGATTATCTCAAAGCGACAATCTCTGTGGATACTGCCTATAACACCCTGCTATCGTTTACAATCACAAATAGTCGCTGCCACGATTCACAAATTGCGCCGGGTACACTCAAGACATCACAACGATTACGAAAATCTGAGTCATCGACTTTAGGTGCAGAACCGAGTTTAGGTGCAAAGCCCGTGACGGGTGCTGATGCGTTCGGTGCTTTGCGGGGGGGCGCTCGTGATTGATGATGCGCAGATAGGAACGCTTATACTCTCAAACAAAAGTGTGTCTATTGTCACCACTTTGAGGGATAAGTTGCCATCAGAACTGACGGAACGGATTCTCCATCAATTCTCTCCGGAGAAAAGTGGTGATAAAAAAGAAGGTTCCTAATATAATTGTTTAGATTAGGGTATAATTCTAGAGTATAGTATCATTCCAGCACCTAACTATTTTCTAACAGGAGTAAGATTCTCCGCATCTTAATAACCCTTTCAGAATCATTGCGATGATTGCACCTCCAAACGGTTATGATGCGGTGTCGGGTGACACTAGAGAATTTCAAGTCTTTATCAATAAGCCTTAGGGAAACTATGCTGCGTCTGGCTTAAATCAATGATATCCCCAAGGTTATCCAAAAGGCCAGCAAGATATTTTTGTACCCATTCCTCGTTCTCGTATTCTTCGAATGGGCGGTATGACCCCTGTATTGTAGAATTCTCTTTATCAAACCGTAGCAATCCTATGGGAGATCCACCCTTTTGCACCAACTGATTCAATTCTTCAAGTGGATGCCTTCGTGAACTGAATACAAATTTTGTCTCATTTTCAAACCCGACAGCAATTGCGACAAGCCAGGTTTTTTTTGCTTCCGTAAGCATTTCATCTATCAAATCGGAAGTTTTTCTCATTTTTCACTCAAGTAGGGAATAGAAGGTCATAGCATAAATAATTCGTTAATACGATTAACAAAATGAACGAAGAAGGGTAGTGGTTTTTCCTTCAGTGCAGTAATAGAGATGATGCAAAACCGGGCATGTATCCCAAGTCTGCGTGCGCCAATCCGTCATCCGACGTATGCGGTAGCGGCCCCAGATAATCGGCGACCTGCCCCCTGCATAAGTTGGATGCACCGGCCACCCTCCCATAGCGGGTAGTCCGATCCTTTGCAAGGGACAAGGTGTCGCCATCTGCAAAGAAGAAATCAAAAAGGAAGGCCGCAGGAACTCCTAAAGTCCGGCTCTGGATCGTTTCCCATCATGCCGGACCGTATAGCTCCCGTGCCTTGTCTTACCACGGCAACGTCATAAGCGTGTTGATGATGGCCGTGCCAAACTCCTGAGACTGAGAGGCCGGCGGGCCGTTTGCGGTAATGACCAAGCCGTCCATGACCCCCGGCTGGTCGACTAGGACCGCACCACCTTTCTTCATCTCCATCCGTGATTCCGGAGTGTCGTAGTACGTCGCCTGCTTTCCCCTGAGCATATCGGCATGGGCGAGCACCACCGGCGAGAGGCAGATGGCGGGGACCAGTTTTCCCGCGCTGAAAAAATATTTTGCAATCCCGATAAGGAGAGGTTCGTTCTAGAGATACACCAGTGAACCGGCACCGCCTACAATCACGATGCCTCGGTACGGAACGGGATCGATCTCCTCGAACGAGAGCGTGGCGGTCACCTTCGCGCCGAGCATGCCCGTACAGGTCCCCCGGGGGGTGGAGACGATGTCAAACCCGATGCCGGCTTTGGTGAACGCTGCAACGGGGCCGGACAATTACTCGTCCCGGAATTTCTCCGGAGCAATCGCGATCAAGATCTTCATAGATTTACCGATAGTTCGCGAAAGGATAAGGGTATTGACGCGGGCAGGGTTTCCTGCCAGTACCTTCCCAAAGGGTTGGGCACACAAAAATTCCCGAGTGCCGGTAACCTTGCCAGTTGGAGCCGGGCCTCACCCGGCCTGAACCGGTGCCGAAGGCAGCACAGGGAAGATAAGACGCTCGCCGCCCCGAATCATCTTGACGGTTCTGATAACTTCTCGGGACTTGGAATAACTCCTGCAAATCATTACTTCGAGTGACTATATATATCTCTCCGATTTTCTATACGAAGTCCCGTCAACTTATCAGAACCGGTGATCCTTCCAGGAACAGGTTGAAACCCCGCTGGTGAGGTTTTGTTGGCCGATCACGGGTCTGATCGGGAAAGATTTTATGTCAGGATTGAAAACACTAGGGTTTTTGCCCAGCTGGTACCGGGGGATGGTATCGTCATGGGACTGTTATCTGCGGTTACCTGCGGCACCCTGGAAAATCCTGGGAGAACCTGCGGTCACTTGCGAGCGCGAGCGATTGCCTCCCATTTATTCCTGACGATCCTCCCGGTTCGATCAGGTTTCTGGGCCGGAGACTCTCTAAAATTTTAGATTTTGCGTTTCCTTTAATTTCAAATAGCGCTCTATTTTTAGTGCACAATCCATTTACATTCGCATTAAGAAATAACATAAAAGTAATTATGTAAAATATTATTTATATAAATAAAGGCATTAGCTGTTGCATTTTTTGAGAGAGAAATCTGGAACATCCGGATCGGATCTCCGGACCGGCGGATCACAAAAATATTCCGTCACGCAACAAATTAGAGAAACAGAATATCAAGGATTTTAAAATTATCCTATATACCTAAATTGGTTCGTAAAAAATTAATTTCCACGCATTTTAACTGTTAACACTGTATTATGCCATTTAAAATTCCTCCAAATTCCATTTAACCGCGATACAGTACGAGCACTGAACGATGGTAGTTACTATAGGGAATACTGGTAATGAATGAAAGACACTATTGCACGTCCCCTAAATTGGGACATTAAATACTACCCAATTTCGCCATATAAGCATTCCTATATTATACCGGAGACTCCTTATATAGTAAATAAAAAATAATAAAGAAACTTTGAGCAATGTTCAAATACAACATATATCTTCCATTTCTTTGTTTTACGCAATATTAAAAGTATAAAAAAAGTATTACTTATATCTTAAACATTCCAAAGATAATATTACTTTTCGGTGCACTCTCTATAAAAAGATAAGGTAATGGCAACTGCCTTCTCACTCTTGGTATGCACCATCGTTAATATCTATAGATCTGAAATCAGGTTCAGTTGTATCGTAACCACGATAATCTCGCCCTGCAAATTGAATGCTTGGTGGTGTACCGTATCCCACATTCCGTTTATTTACTTTAGGGTATAGTACCATTTTAACCACCAATTTTTTCTTTAAATATTCGTTGAATTGAGTTCATTTGGACACTCTTGGAGGCTTCGCCATGGGCTCGCCCCCGCCGTTATGGCGACCCCCCCATAATGCGATAGGATTGTATTTACTACTATAGACCAAAGTTCATTTATATCGAAATTTGATGCACTTTTTTCCAATCTGTTTTAGTTCACATTTTTTAGCCTATTTTTACGTCGGAAGTGATATTTTATATTAGTGGTTTAATAAGGACTATACCCTTACTTTATAATTTTAATAACGGCATCGCAGTGCCGGTCAAAAAGTATGATGAGATATTATTTGCCAAACTCCTTGATGGGGCTTGGTCCGAGTTCTTTGATCGTATTTACCACGTTCGTGACGACAGCCGCCCACTTCGCGCCTTCGGATGCGGATACAAAGGTCATCCTGAACCTGCGGTCGTCAAGCCCGATACTCTTCATGAGCCTCTTGACCATGAACATCCGCTTTGCTGCCTTGAAGTTGCCTTCAAGGTAGTGGCAGTCGCCGAAGTGGCATCCGGAGACAAGCACCCCGTCAGCGCCATCGGCAAATGCCTTGAGCACGAACAGCGAGTCGAGACGCCCGGTACACATCGTGCGTACGATCCGGATATCCGGGGGGTACTGGATACGGCCACCGCCGGCAAGATCGGCGCCGGCATAGGAGCACCAGTTGCAGACCATACCAAGGATCTTGGGTTTCCATTCTTCAGCCATTTACTGCTCACCTCCGAGCAGGAATGCATCGATCTGGGCCACGATCTGCGGTGTGGCAAAGTGGTTCATCCAGATAGCGCCGCCAGGGCAGAAGCCCCCGCAGGTACCGCAGCCTTTGCATTTCGCCTCGGTGACCTGCATGACCGTACGCCCGTCTTTTTCAACCAATGAGAGTGCACTGTAGGGGCAGAGGTTCACGCACATGCCACAGCCGGCGCATCTCTCTTCGATGCAGGTGGCAAAATACGGCTCGAGTTCAACCTCTCCTTTGTGGATCGGAATGCTGGCCGCAGAGGCTGCACCTTCGGCAGATGCGACCGTGTCCGGGATATCCTTGGGGCCCTGGCAGACACCGGCAAGGAATACACCGGCCGTTGTTGTCCCGCACGGGTTCAGTTTCGGGTGTGCCTCAAGGAGCCATCCATCCATCGAACAGGATACACCGAATAACTTCCTTGTCCGGTTGGTGTCCTCCTTTGGCTGCACTGCTGCGGCGAGCACGACAAGGTCGACTTCCATGTCAACCGGCCGGTCAAGCAGGGTGTCGTCCGCATATACGTGAAGGTTCTTGGTGGCCGGGTCTTCAAGGATGTTGGCGACCCGCCCCCGGATGAACTTCCCACCTTCATCCTGGATACGGTAGTAGAATTCCTCGTACATCTTGCCGAAGGAACGGATATCCATGTAGAAGAGATAGGGAACACATCCGGGTATCTTTTCAATGATCTGGTGCGCATGTTTCAGGGAATACATGCAGCAGAACCGGGAACAGTACGGCTTGCCGACCCCGGTGTTTTCACGGGATCCCGCACAGAGAACGAATGCCACCCGCTTGGGCGTTTCCCCGTCGCTGGGGCGCACGAGGTGACCGCCGGTCGGGCCCGATGCACAGATAAGCCGCTCGAACTCGAGGCTGGTGACCACGTTCTCATACCGCTTGTATCCCCACTCTTTCTTGTTCTCGATCGGGAAGATATCAAAACCGGTTGCAAGGATGACCGTGCCGACCTTGACCTTGACGAGTTCGTCCTTGGCCTCAAGGTCGATTGCTTTCTTCTCACCGCATGCGGTCACGCACAACCCGCACTTGATGCAGGAGTTGAAATCGATCGTGTAGAGCAGGGGCACAACCTGCGGGTGGTTGATATAGATCGCTTTCCGCGGCTTCATGCCGACTTCGAACTCATTGGGCTTGACGACCGGGCAGACTACGTCACAGTCACCGCAGCCGTTGCAGCCGCCACCGGCAATCCCCCGTGCCTCTCCTTCTTCCATCGAAAGGACACCTCGTGCCTTCTTGCGGATCGTGACATCGAAGTTACCAATGTAGCCTTCAACCGCATCGATCTCCGAGTAGGTCATCAGCTCGATATTCGAAGCCCTGCCCACATCCACCATCTTGGGTGTCAGGATGCACTGGGAACAGTCCAGCGTCGGGAACGTCTTGTCCAGCTGGGACATGCGCCCGCCAATACTCGGGGTGGACTCAACCAGATAGGTCTTGATACCTGCAGCGGCAAGGTCAAGGGATGCCTGCATGCCGGCGACTCCTGCGCCGACGACCAGCGCTGCTTTTTCAACCGGGACCGTCTTCGGGAAGAGATCCTGAAGCAGTGCTGCTTTTGCAACTGCCATCTTGATTGCATCCTTTGCTTTGTCGGTTGACCCTTGATTGTCATGCATATGCACCCATGAGTTCTGCTCGCGGATGTTGGCCATTTCGAACCGGAACGGGTTTATACCCCCCTCTTTTGTCGCGGTCCTGAACGTCGGCTCGTGAAGGCGCGGCGAGCATGCAGCGACAACAACACCGGTGAGTTTCTGCTCCTTGATTGCCTTGTTGATCACACTCTGCCCGGGCATCGAACACATATATTTGTAGTTGTCAACATAGGCTACCTTCGGGAGGGTTTTTGCATATTCCTGCACGGCCGGGATATCCATTGATCCGGCGATGTTGGTACCGCAGTGGCAGATAAAAACACCGATACGGGCTTCCTGCTTGGAGGTGACACCGGGTGCAGCTGCAGGCTTGGCTTGCGGAGCTGCAGCAACCGGGGTCTTCTTGACTTCCTGCTTTGCGGGGGCTTCCTGTTTCGTTTCCTGTTTCTTGGTTTCTTTTTTGGGACTTGATTTCTTCTTTTCAGCCATTTCTCCCACCTCACAGGACCTTCTGCAGGAACGGTTCACAGCTGATCCCATGGAGATCCAGCCCGAGTTCCTGCGGACTCATTCCCTGAGCAAGTCCGAGCAGTTCAGAAAAGTGCAGCACGGGTAAACCGTAGGAGACACCAAACTTCTCCTTAATCTCGATCTGGCCGCGGTCGAACTGGAGCTGGCAGAATGGGCAGATATCCGTGAGGGCGTCCACTTTTGCCTCTTTCAGGTTGATCATCTTCTCGTTGGTGATATCCAGCGAATGAACGATATCGTACCCGCGGACACCACCGCCGGCACCGCAGCACTGCATCTTGTTCCGGTACTCGACCGGCGTCGCGCCGACAGCCGCAACCAGTTCCTCCATCCATGTCGGGTGTTCAGTGTTCAGCATGACAGCCTTCTCAAACTCCCGGTCCTTGTGGGGTTTTGTCAGGTGGCAGCCGTAGTGGACGGCAATGCGTGCACCTTTCAACGGGTTCGTCACGCTCTCCCGGACTTTATCTACACCGACATATTTGTCGTTGTATAACAGCTCGGCAACATGGTAGACATTGATTGAACCCTTGAACTCCATGTCGATCTCTTTCAAAACTTCATTCACATTATCCTTGAGATCCTGGTTGTGCTTGAGCTTGTGGTTGACCTCCCAGATGGACTTGTAGCAGCCATTGCAGACAAGCGCAACGTCCGTTTTCATCTGTTCGGCAAGCACGAGGTTACGGGCAGCCATTGCATAGAAAACGTTCAAATCTATCGAGCCGAATGCCCCCGGGGCGGGACAGCAGCTTGCACCTTTGAGATCGACTAAGTCAATGCCGAATTTTTTGAATGCCTTGATGGTGGCGGATTCAACACCGGGATACCGGTTCGGCGCGATGCATCCAAGGTACAATGCAAACGTGTATCTGGCTTCTGACATGCTATCTCAGCCCTCCCTCTCCTTGACGATCCGGTCGGCATTTGCTTTCAGCTTGTAATGGTCCAGGATTTTCTGGATTCCTTTAATGTATTCCGGATACATGTGAGTAGTCGGTGGGTCACGCGTGAGTCCGAGCCTCTCACGGGCTGCACGGTTCACGTCGTTGTTCGGCACACCGTGGCCCGAGCTGTAGATCGCCTGTACGGTCTTGAGGAAATTGACCGGTATAATATCCCGCTTGAATGCCAGGTTCCGCATGGACATAATTACATCAGTTGGTGCGATGTCCCGTGGGCACCGGTCTGTGCAACTATAACAAGTTGTACACAGCCAGAGATCCGGATCCGTCAGTGCCTCGTTCTCCAGGCCCAGCACAGCTCTCCTCATAAACTTGCGGATGCGGTAGGTGCTCCGTGGTGCGGATGGACAGGAGCCGGTACAGGTACCGCACTGGTAACACATATGGGCAATGGTGCGTGAGATGGCTTTCACATTCTTGGTGAATTCGGGATTCGAATCGTCACGGTAATATCGCTGGTCGTGAAGTTTCTTCTCCAGCGCTTCAGGGTATCCTTTTGTTCGTGCCATGGTACTCCCTCACGCATTCTCCATTGCTTTAAGTCCGACCTGTCCGGTCACATCCTCTTTCACCTTGGATGTTCTCCGGCTGAAAAGTTTCTCCTTGATCTTCTTGAACAGGTCCGTCTCCGTGCCTTTCATGCGGATGCCGGTGCGCTGGAGAACGATGATATCTTCGCCGGGACAAGCATTGACACAGGCACCACAGAGAATGCAGTAGTCTTTATTGACCGCAATCGTCGGTTCGATTTCATGCCCCATCTCGGCCGCCGGCTTTGCGCTGGGCAGGTAGATCGCATTTGCCGGGCAGATCTCGGCACAGGTTGAGCAGCCTCCGGGGCATTTTTCCGCGTGGAATTCGATGTCGCCTTCAAAGAGCTTCTCAACCGTGATCGCTTCGGTCGGGCAGTTGTGTGAGCACCAGGTGCAGGTGCAGCAGTTGTCCTGGATAATGCTGACCTTGCCGTCAACCTTGTCAGATACGACTTCACGCTCGACAGTGATACACTCCTCCGGGCACACCTCGACACACACTTTGCATGCGTCGCATTTGGTCTCGTCCCAGATAACGTCGCCCTCGACTTTCCCGGTTTCAGCTGTGAATTCCTTGTGTTTCACGACAATTGCGGGACAGAGGGCACCGCACAGACCACAGAGCGTACATTTCTCCTTATCGACCGTGAACGTCGTTTTGGTCTTGATCGCGGTATGGCGTTCCCTGGCGCCTGTAACCGGTCCCTTGTATGTTCCTTCATACGCGGGAACATTCCGATCGATAGCGTCACGCGGACAGACCTCTTCGCAGATCGTACACCGGACACACTTTTCATCGTCGATCTCTGCCTTCATGTCATACTGCGGGAATCCCTCTTTCTCGATGATCGGGAGCCGCTCCTGACCGTCCACCTTCAGAGTCAATGCGTTGAACGGGCACATAATGACGCAGACGCCGCAATACGAGCACTTGACCTCGTCTACGTCAATTGGGGCAGCGTAATTTATGGCGCCCCGCCTGGCTGCGCCAACGAGCCCGAGGACAATCGCCTCTTCCGGACACGCCTCGACGCAGACACCGCAACCCGTGCAGGTCTCTGAATTCAGGATCAGGTTGTTTACGCTCTGAAGGAGGCGCTGCTCCATCACAACGTTCACACCATCTCTTTTTTTGGAAAACTTTGGAAACAATGCCATGAAATAACCCTCACGCTGTTCCTCTATTGCACCTTTGCCTCTGCTCTGGACTCCCAGGGCCCTGCCAGCCTGATAACATCATGCGGACAAGCCTGGACGCAGACACCACAACCGGCGCAAAGCTCACCCTTGAAATCAAGAACGACGGACTTTCCGTCCTTGACTTTGTAGATCTTGTCTGTTGAAACAGGTTCCACCGTGTAAAACTCCAATGCGTCCACAGGGCATGCGACAACACAATTGTTACAGCCGGTACAATTTTCCATGTTGATATGCACTGCAAATGCCATGATTTCACGCACCAGCTATGATCGATTACAAAATCGATTACAGAAGAGTGGTTAAAGAAAATAGATAAAGGTTCTGAAATTTATGTAATAAAAACAATCATATACCCGCATTTATTTAATTCTCAGTTGGATATCATTTAAATACTGTTTATATAAGTTAACAAGTTATAATGTACTTTTCCATCGGATTTTTCCTGCGCTCCCGAAATCTTACAAACGGGAGAAAGGGACAGAAACAAATGAGAAAATTTATTCACTTCTAATTCTCGTACTGTTGATATACAGGAGATTATTGTATGGAAATCGACGGCGTTACTATTGATCCTACGTATGCAGAGGCATTCCCAGCGTGGGTCTGCCGCGTAGTTATTACGGCAGTCACGAAGGAATGGGCACTGAAAGCGGCAACCGAGGCAACAGGATTTGCGACTTCGGCAATCGGATGCCCGTGCGAGGCAGGCATTGAGAGCATCCTTTCCGGGAGCGAGACACCGGACGGACGGCCGGGAGTTGCCATTCTCATCTGTGCCGGCAAGAAGAAACTGAAAGAGCAGGTTGTCGAGCGGCTTGCCGAATGCGTCCTCACAGCACCCACCACGGCTGTATTCAACGGCCTTACGAGCGCGGAAGAGAAGATACCGGTAAAACTTCATTTCTTTGGCGATGGCTACGAATACCAGAAAGAAGTCGGAGGGCGGAAGTGCTGGGTTATCCCCATCATGAACGGGGAATATGTCGGTGAAGAAGAGTTCGGCATCATCAAGGGAGTTGCAGGGGGCAATTTTTTTGTCATGGGAGAGAACCAGATGGCAGCCCTCATGGGTGCCCAGGCAGCATCCGACGCAATCGCTGAAATAAAAGGCGTGATCACGAGCTTCCCCGGGGGCATCGTTGCGAGCGGCTCCAAGGTCGGGAGCCTGAAATACAAGTTTATGGTCGCATCCACGAATGAGAAATACTGTCCGACGCTCCGTGAAAAAGTTCCGGACAGCAGGATCCCTGCGGGCATTAAGGCAGTCTACGAGATCGTCATTGACGGGATCGATGAGAAGAGCGTGGCGGCAGCAATGAGTGCCGGCATCAAAGCTGCCGTGAAGGTTCCGGGAGTGAAGTTCATATCAGCCGGAAATTTTGGTGGCACGCTTGGCCCCTACAAGATCGAACTTGCCAAAATTCTCTAATTCTTTTTAAGAAAAATTTCCGGCATGTAACGATTGGTATTTATAGGTTTATTGCCGATTATTCTGTTAACGAAATTTTCGGTGATAATGGTGATCACCCTTTCATCCGATGACGTAAAGAAGCGTTTTGGCCCCCTATTCTCCCGGAAATATCTCGGGGCGATCCTCTCGGCTGACAAAGGGATTGAGGCAGCAGGTCTTTATGGCGAACGTCTCTGAACCGTACATCGTTCACTATCCCAAGATTGTGGCAATTGCGGATCCGTCCGGCAACCGGGTGGAACTCATCGAATTCTTCGACTGCGTAGGCGGCGCGATGTGGACGCAGCACCATTATGCAAAAAGCCCTATTGTGGATGAAGTCCGCTGCGTGGGGTCGACTTCACGGTACCTGATCCGCCCCGGTTCTGTTGATCTGGCATTGGAAGGTTCCCGGTTCGCTGCCGGCATCTCCGGCGTCGCAGTCACCGATGAAGAAATTGCGGTTACGTATATCGGTATGGGCGGCGGAGGAGTCGGTGCCACTGCCTGCCGTGCAGATGCGAATGGCGTCGTGCGGAGCCGTGCCGATCCTGCAGGGGGGGGCAGGATTGCCGGTGCAACTCTCTGGCTCCCCAGAAGACAACGGGTGCTCATAGGAGTTGATGATACGGACACCGCGGAGGAAGGGGCGACGTGGACGCTCGTCCACAATATTGCAAAAGCGGTCGAGAATAAACATACCGTCTACTTATCACACACGATCGTGCAGCTCTTCCCGGTCCCGTACCGGACAAAGAACTGCGTGAGCTTAGTCGCGGAGTTTGCAACGGATAATCCGGAAGCTCTTATCGATCGCTTCCACCAACTCCTCGAACAATACACCCTCTCCCCAAAGACCGGGATGGCAGCATATACCGGTTTTTCCCCGTCAGACGCCCTGCTCTCGTACGGTCGGAAGGTGAAACGGGGCGAGGTGGATGCCGGGCTTTACCGGAAATTCAATGATGAAAACCTCAAAATCATCATGGAAGGAAGAGGAATAACCGGAGCCGTTGCCGCTTTGCCGTTCTATACCCGCTATGAGGAGGCGCTGTCGTTATGCGATGGAACGACCTGAAGGCCCAGCTCCTTGCGGCAGGTTCGGCCCGGCTGACCGGTGAACCCGCGGAACGGTTTGTCGCCCGGTCGACCGCGGGCCCGGGTGCCGGCGGGAAAGGAGCGGTCTTCTTTGCGATGGGCAGTCACCGGGTCAAGTTTGCGCTCAACCCGGAGAGTGGCATCGAGATTGTGCACCGTGGTGGCGGTGTCGCGGATCTCTATTACGAAGGAGATCTCATCCCCGGGAAACTTCTCGAGCCGGGCCTCCACTGCCCCGCCCAGGCGTTTGTCACCGTCACGGAGGGCTGCATTTTCCGGTGCCGCTACTGTTCGGTCCCCCGGCTTTCCGGGCGACGCAAGACCATCCAGGAGATCATGGACCTTGTTGAATCGGTGCGGCACCGGGTTACCTCAATTGCCGTCACGAGCGGTGTTCTGGGAAGCATCGAAGAGGAAGAGACGTATGTGCTTGACGTTGTCCGCCACCTCCTCTTCTTCGGCCTGCCGATCGGGGTTTCCATCTATCCGACAGACCAGACACCGGACCGTCTCAGGGAGCTTGGTGTGGCAGAGGTGAAGTTCAATATCGAGGCGGCGACCCCGGAGATATTTGCCCGGACGTGTCCCGGACTCGATTACGGCCGGCTCTGGCGTGTTCTCGACCGCTCGGTTGAACTGTTCGGGAAGAACCGGGTCTTTTCCAACGTCATCATCGGACTTGGCGAGACTGATGGGGAGATGGAAACCTGCATTAACAGGCTCACGGCACATGGGGTCATCCCGGTCCTGCGCCCGCTCAACCCGGTTGCAGAACTCACCGGCATGCCGCGGCCGTCTGCCGAACGACTGAAAAAGATATTTGCGATGCACGAACGGGCCATCGCGGTGGCAGGACTCGACACGATGCAGGCCCAAACGATGTGCACGAACTGTGCCGGGTGCGATCTCGTGCCGGGGAAAGACACATGAAAGGAACTGTGGCGGTCGCCGAAGCAATCCGAACCTGTACGGATCGGCAATATACTGTCCCGGGGTTCCCGGTTACTGGACTTGGGGCGCTCACCGGGGCCGAGATGGTGGTCAACGAGAAGACTGCGCTCGAATATGCGCTGGGGGACTCATTGTCTGGCCGGAGAGCTGCAGTGATCATCAAGAATGTTGGCGTGAACGCGTGCGCCGATCCTCTCCTCCAGGCGACTGCACAGGGGCTTATCGGGGGCGTTCTCCTTGTTGTTGGCGACGACCCAGAAGCGAAGGGATCCCAGACTGCGCAGGACTCGCGGTACTACAGCGAACTGGCAGAACTCCCTGCTATCGAACCCGGGGATGCGACCTGCTTTTCAGGTGTGGAGGCAGCGCTCCAGGCATCCGAGCAATTCTCCCGGGTCGCCCTGCTCCGCCTCACACCGCAGCTGCTGGAAGCAGAGGTTGAACGGGAAACGATCCGCCGGAATGATCAGAAAGGCCGGCTTTCGCTCCGGGCGTGGACGATGCACGGCCGGGTGACGGCTGCAGAAGACCTGTACAGGACGATGTTTGCTTGGGCGGACCGCTCGGCCCTGAACCGGTGGGATGGTGAACCGGTCGGTGCCGGCGCCGCACCGGGAAGGTCCCGGCTGGTGACGGTACACCCCCCTCCCACGTACATGGCCGGGATGCGCGATATCCGGGAATACGGGCGCCCGTTTGTCCGGGACCACCGCGGATTAGCACCCCCGGCGCCTCAGAAACGACCCGAATCGAGAGATGACCGGGGATATTACCGGACCTTCTGCAACACGTGCCCGTTCAAGCCGCTGATGAACATCATCAAAGAGTCCGGCCTGAAGATCATCTGTGATGCAGGGTGTTCCGTGCTCGGTATGACGTTGCCATACGAGGTGGGTCTCGCCAGCTATGGCATGGGTTCGAGTATCGCGGTCGCGGCACGCAGCACCGGTGTCGCCCTGATCGGCGATTACGCGCTGCTCCATTCCGGCCTGAATGCGCTTATCGATGTATATGAAAAAAAGCTCCCCTTGCTCTGTATCGTGATGAAGAACCGGTGCACCGCCATGACCGGGAAACAGCCGGTATACGATCCGCTCCCGTACCTCTCATGGGCAGATCCGGTGACCTGCGGGGCAGAGGATTCGGGGAGGCTCCGTGAGGTTATCTGCCACCCGGAAAAGCCGGTGACACTGATTGTTGAGGGGGAATGCCCGGAGGGATCTGAACATGAAACCGTGGAATATTGAGATTTGTGATGTGACATTGAGGGATGGAGAGCAGACCCCGGGGGTCTCTTTCTCCTGCGAGGAAAAGATCCGGATCGCCCGG
>Ga0326727_10009846_pt1 | contig 23175 bp, 9 predicted proteins | sample MB2enrmetagenome_FD_207643 | JGI IMG/M metagenome (GOLD analysis project Ga0326727, IMG submission 207643) | Lab enriched peat soil microbial communities from McLean, Ithaca, NY, United States - MB29MY | ecosystem: Environmental > Terrestrial > Soil > Wetlands > Peat | place: USA: New York... | reverse complement strand
ATTCTCCTGTCGTCCGTCGCAACCGCACAACAAAACTCCAGTGGAGACCTCGCACTCTCCGCGCGCGCTACCGCCTCCAGTCAGTCGGAAGGGACCAGGGCGGAAAACCTCATCGACGGTGACATCTCCGGCGCCGAATGGACTGCCAAAGAGGGAACGGACCCGGCCGAGACCTGGGTGGAGCTGAACTGGCCCAACGCGGTGCAGTTCCAGGAAGTGGTGGTTCGGCAGGGAGGCGATTCCCTTTTGCGTCTCGACCTCGAGACTCGAGACGCAAAGGGCCAGTGGCGCCCGCTTCGTTCGATTGACAGCTCGCCGCGCCTTCTTCCACGCGTTATCCTGGCGCAGTTTCCGGCACAGAATACTTCCGGGCTCCGCTTGTCGCACTTCGCAGGCAGAGTCAGCTTAATGGAGGTCGAGGCCTACAACCGGATCGATTCGCCGGTCGTGGTGTTAGCCTCTGACCTTCTCAATCATATTTTCGGTATTGTGACTGACGCGTTTGGCTCTCAGCCGTTCGCAAACGTCCAGGTGGAACTGCGAGGGACCGCGGGAGGAAAAGCGTGGCAGGATTCCGTCCGCACCGGCGCAGATGGAGTCTTTCAAGTAGACATGCCGGTGGGGTTGGAAGGGGCTGTAACTGCCACCGCTCGCCTGTCGGGCGGCGACTCGCCCGAGCAAACCGTCCCAGCCGGGGACCTCACTCCAGGGTTGAGCCTGCCTGATGACACCGCTCCCGCGGTCGATCTCAATGGTGCTTGGCGATTCAAACCCGATCCTGACGAGGACTTTTACCAAACCACTTTTTCCGACTCAGATTGGAAAGAGATCACCGTTCCCTCGCATTGGATGATGGAGGGATTCGACGCCAAGACGGGCGTCGGCGGATACCGGCGGCGCGTCGAGATACCGCCCGCCTTTCGCGGCCGCCGCATCAAGTTGGTCTTCGACGGCGTTTATAGCGGGGCGGAGGTCTGGCTCAATGGCGTGCGCATCGGCTCGCACGAAGGCGGATTCTCTCCCTTCGAGATGGATGTCACGAGGGCGGCGCACATTGGCGGGGACAATCTGTTGGCCGTGCGGGTGTGGGAGAAAACCCTCTCCTCTCACTTGGATAACATGAGTTACTACGCCAATTTTCCGCTCACAGGAATATTCCGCCCGGTGAGATTGCTCGCTCTGCCGGAGGTTCACGTTCGGCGATTGCACGTGCAAACTACGTTCGACGCCGTCTATCGAAATGCCACTTTGGGCGTTGACCTGTCGATCGAGAACGAATCGGATCGTGAAATCAATGGCGCGCAACTCGAGTTTTCGCTGAAAGATCCGCAGGGTCATGCGGTGGCGCTTTCGGGCGGCAATCTCAGCCTCAGGCTCGCGCCCTGGTCACGCCTCGAGAAGCGAATCGAGTTTCGCGTCGCCGGCCCGCAGCATTGGGAAGCCGAGCATCCCCGGCTCTACACGCTCAGTGCACAGCTCGCCGGCGGCTCCGGCGCGGCTGAGGTGGTCACTCGCCGCGTGGGGTTTCGCCAGGTTGAAATCCGCGGAACCGAGTTCCTGATTAATGGAGTTGCGGTCAAGTTGCGCGGCGCCAACCACTACGAGATGGAGCCTTTGGGAGGCAGGGTCGTGGCCCCCGAGCGGACCCGCCAGGATTTGCAAATGATGAAAGAGGCCAATCTGGACGCGATTCGCACCTCGACCTTTCCCGCCGTCAAGGATTTGTACGACGACGCTGACGAAATGGGCTTCTACATCGAGGAGGAAGGGCCTTTCTGCTGGGTCAACGAAAGCGCAGACCTGCGCTATTTACCAACCTTTGTGCAGCGCACGGCTGAAATGTTGGACCGTGACAAGTCCCATCCCAGCGTCGTTTACTGGTCGGTGGGCAACGAAAGCTCCTGGGGACCGGATTTTGAAGCCGCGCACCAATTTGTGAAAAAACACGACCTCACTCGTCCCTCGAGCGCCGGCCAAAGCGCCACCCTCGAGCTTGCTACCATGCACAACCCGATTACGCTCGAGCGCATGCGGGAGCGTGAGAACGTCAAGGCGCCCATCATCTGGGATGAAGCCTTGTGCATCTTCCAGGGAATCTGGGGCGATGCTCGAGAGTTGTGGCTCGATCCCGGCGACCGCGACTACTACATTGAACCGCTGATCCCCGTTTGGGACGCCGTGCAAACCAGCAAGAACGTGCAGGGCGCTATGATCTGGGCGTGGGTGGACGACGCGTTTCTGGTCCCAGGGCGCGACTCGGAATATGCGCGCGGGACCATCGTGCGCCCCCAGCACGCGCTCGACCGTACCTACCATATGCCTGGACGCGGCATCGTCGGCGACGCTCCCTGGGGAATCGTGGACGGATGGCGCCGCAAGAAGCCGGAGTTCTGGCATGTCAAGATGTTGATGTCCCCGGTTCATTTGCGGGAACGGGATTTGCCGGCTTGGAAACCCGGCGATCCCGCCATATTTACAGTTGATAACCGTTATGAGTTTAGTAATATCTCAGAGTTGACGCTGGAATGGTCGATTGGCCCGCAGCACGGCACGCTTCACCCCGGCATCCCTCCCCATTCCAGCGGCAAGATCTCCGTTCCCGTTGGACCACAAACCCAGCCGGGCGACTCGCTGCTGCTGCGTTTTCTCGATGCCCGCGGGCAGTTAGTGATTCCGCATCGGATGCAGCTTGGGGCCGCCCCTCGCCCGGCCTCGCAGCCTGCCTCGAAGCCTGGGCCGCTGCGCTACTTGCACGAGGCCTCCTGGTTAGGTGGTCCGATGGAGCGGTTTATCGGTGGCGACTTCGAGATCGCATTCGACGGCGCCAACGGCCGCATTCGACGCGCGCTCATTGACCGCCATTCGGTGTTGTACGCTACGCCGAAGCTCCACGTGCAACCCATCGAAGCCACACTCGACGAATTTCCCATCTTTGAAACCTGGCGCTTGACCAGGCCCCTCGATATCCATCCCGTTGGCGACGGTTACGAAGTGATTGAGACCGGCGCCTACCGTGACTTTGCCGGGGAGCTGCGTTTCCACATCACGCCTGAAGGTGGACTGCGCGTGAGCTACGACTTTACTTATAGCGGGACCGATACTCGAGCGCGCGAAATCGGCTTGCAATTCGGCGTGCCGTTGTGGTGCGACAAGTTGCAATGGCAGCGGCGCGGCGAGTGGACCGTGTACCCGGAGGACCACATCGGGCGTACCAATGGCGTGGCCATGGCCCACGCGCCCGGCCCGCAAACAGTACCTCCCACTCAGCCATTCGCGTCCGACGACACGCCCATCGGAACCAACGATTTCCGAAGCACGAAGCGCAATCTGGTATTTGCCAGCCTGACCGGCAAAGATGGCTATGGGATCGGCATCGAAGCAGTAGGCGCCCAGCATCTGCGCGCCAAGGTCGCAACCGACGTGATCGAGGTTAATGTCAACGACTGGTTCGGAGGCGTGGCGGCCACCGCCTGGGGCGAATGGTGGCAGAACTACGGGCAAGGACGTGACATACGCCCGGACGATCCGAATGAAGGCGTGGCGCACAACAAACTCGCGGGCAGCATGCAGTTGTACCTTTTGAGCCCCGCGAATGCGGAGACTTGGCTGCGGCGCGAAAGCAAGGCATCCGGTTATTAACCCTCCGGGTGCATTCGTGGGTTCGCAAACGGTCGTTCCCTCGGTCGGAATCACAGGTAGGTTGGTTCCGCGCCGCTTAACTAACCGGGTTGCGGCGCGAAGCTGGAAACACAGCCCTCTCCCTTGGCGAGAAGGTGTCCCGCCACGGCGCCTTCTCCAGCCGGAACATCAAACGAATCACAGCCCTCTCCCTTGGGGAGAGGGTGGCCCGCTGCCGGCGTTTTCATCAGCCGGAGCGGGACGGGTGAGGGGTCAGTCCGGTGGCGAGGAGGTCCCCTTCGTGGAACTTCACTCCGCATCCAGCGGTCGATGGGCGAGGTGGTAAAATCTTGTTATGCTTTCAGTGCACTTGCTCTTATTCATAGGGTTTATTCAAATCGAGCCGAATGGACCGGCGGTTAATTCCACTGCCGCCCAAGCGATCCAAGCCCATGCCTATTCGCTGATGAGGTCGGGCAAATTCTGCGACGCCATCGGCCCCTTGCAAGAGCTCAAAGGAGCGAACAACATTGACGTCCCTGGCAGCGCCGCCCTGGTCGAATCGCTCTTCAAATGCGGAAAACGGCAGGAAGGTGATGAGGAGCTGAAACAGTTCTGGAGCTTGCCCTCTGCGACGCCGGCGGACGAGCTCAATATGGCCAAGATCCTAGCGGAGGACCATTTCCCCGATGAATCGCAGCAAACGCTGGAGCGCTTGCTTGCTGCTTCTCCTGACAACGCGGAGGCGCACGCCGGGTTGGGATCGCTGCTCTTTAACCAGAACCAGTACGAGCCAGCGGTGCGACATCTGGGGCGGGCGGTGCAGCTCGATCCAAGCTCGGCTCGCTTCGCGATGCAATTGGCGGAAGCTCTTCTCCGCGCAAAGCAGTATCCGGTGGCGCTGGAGTTCTTGTCTGCTGTCAAGGATCGCTTCGGCGCTCTTCCCGAATATCAGTACAAGCTGGCCTGGGCGCATTATGGGATGCGTCAACTTCCACAGGCGGCCACAGTACTGGAAGCGCTAGTCCGGCAGCATCCCGATTTGGATTTGCCTCACTATTCGCTGGCCAATTGCTATATCGTTCTCGGACGCCTGGGGGAAGCGGAGCAGCAATACCGAACGGCAATCCGGCTCAAACCGAACAAGGCTTCCTACTATGACGCGCTCGCGCAAGTGTTGAGGAAAGAGGGCGCAGGGAAAGTCGACGAGGCCATGGCAAACCTCGAGCAGGCGCTGCGCCTGGCGCCTCACGATGCGCAGGGTCAGGTGCAACTCGCTCTTTGTTACGAGCAGAAGGGAAACCTCGGCAAGGCTCAGCAGTATTTGGAAGCCGCCATCCGCAATGACCCCGAGCTTCTCGATGCCCACCGCGTGCTGGCGCGAGTCTATTATCGCCAAGGCAACGCGCCGCAGGGCGACCGCGAAGCGGCTATTGTTTCAAAACTCGATTCCCAGCAGCTTCACCATCGATCCCAGGAATTGGGATTTGGGACTCCTGAGGACTCGTTCTGACACTTGTATCATGCGATGGACGTTGCCGCCGCCAGAAAAAGACCGACCATCCGGAAGGTTAGGAACCGCATTAACATAACTCGTTACGGATACGGTCGTGAATGAACAGCCCTCTCCCCTGGGGAGAGGGTGTCCCGATCCGGCGTTTTCACCAGCCGGACCGGGACAGGTGAGGGGTCAATTGCTGAGTTCACCATCATCGCAGGCGTAGCGCCTGGTTTACCCCCCCATCGTTGTTCGCGGAGAAATGGCGGGATAAATCCGCCGCTACGCCCGTAATTCTCGGCGCAGATGGCGAACAAACTCGAGCGTCCGATCAAATCCCCTTCTTTAGATCCTGCACGGCGGCGCGCACTTTAGGGATCAGCGCGCTGTAATCCTCGGGCGAAGCCTTAGCGAGGAATTGCTGGTAATAGTGCAGCGCCTGAGTCTTGTCGCCTGCCTTATCAAAGAGCACGCCGAGGTTCAAGAGCGGCTCGACCTGAGCGGAATCGAGTTCAATGGCCTTCTCGAAGTCGCGGCGGGCCGTGTCGGCGTCGCCGCGCTGAATGGCCACTAGGCCCAAGCCGTTATACGCGGCGCTGAAATGATCGTTTTGAAGGGTGATCGCCTTGAAGGCCCTGTCCGCTTCATCGACGTGTCCCAATTGAAGTTGCGCGGTGCCCAAATTCCGCAAGTTGTCGAGATCGGTAGGATTGATCTGATTGGCGCGGCTCATTGCGTCCACAGCCTTATCCAGTTCGTGAAGACGCAAATAGAGCTTACCTAGCCGTCCGTAGATGATGCCGGTGAAGATGCGCTGCCTGATCGCTTCCTGATAAACCTCGACGGCGCGTTCCAGCCGCCCGGCGCGCTCGAGCGCCGTGGCCAGGTAAATGTGGCCCAGGGGATTGCCGGGATCTTGGCGCAGCGCCTGCTCCATGAGCTGTGCGGCATGCCCATTGTCTTGCGCGTTCAGGGATCTCTCCGCCGCTTGCATGATCTTCATGACTGCCATGCGATCCTTGGGATCGGTGGCCGCCGTGCCGAGCTCAATTTCGCGCCCCGTTCCCGCGCTCACGTATCCCAACGACTCGAGTTCCCGGCGCGTCTGCTCATCCAGAGGGACGGTCGTGACTTTCTCCGTCTTGCCCTGCGTTCCAGCGAGTTTCCAGATCAGCCTTTGGAACTGGTCGGCTTCCACGGGATGCCGGCCGACCAAGTTTTGCAGTTCGCCCGGGTCCCGATGCAGGTTGTAGAGCTCAGGGTGCGGCGCCAGGATGAACTTCCAGTCGTCCGTGCGCATGGCGCGCAGTTCCGACCATCTTATGTAAGTCCGTGGGTAAAGCGTCTCCCCGTAAGAATAATTCGACCACACGCGCGTTCCATGCTCGATGAGGGGCCAAAGGCTGACGCCTTGTGCTTCGGGCGACGGCGGCAGATGGAGGAATTCCGTCACCGTGGGGTGGAGGTCGATGGACCGCACCTGATCATCGATCACTTTGCCGCCCGGGGCATCGGGGCCGGCCACTATCAGAGGGACGTGGAGGGTGGCGTCGTAAAGGAAGATGCCGTGCGTCGCTTCCCCGTGTTCACCCAGGCTCTCGCCGTGATCTCCCACCGCGATAATCAGTGTGCGTGAGATGAGCCCCAGTTGGTCGAGACCATCGAGCAGTCGCCCGACCTGCTCGTCCATGTACGCAATCTCGCCGTCGTAGAGGTCCGCGGCATACTCGTGCTTGTAAGGCTCGGGAGGGTCATAAGGGGTGTGGGGATCGTAGTAGTGCGCCCAGAGGAAGAACCGTCTCTGGCCATTCTGCTTGAGCCACTCGAGGGCGTGATCAGTGACTACAGCGGCGCGCCGCTCCGCATAAACGCCGGGAAGTCTGCCTTCCTCAGTTTGGGGTCCCATGTCGTCGTCGTAGGTGTCAAAACCTTGGGAAAGCCCAAAGTGCTTCGCCACGGCGCGCGAGCCCACAAACGCCGCCGTGGAGAAACCCGCCGTCTGGGCGAGCGAGGCGATGGTAGGGTGGGACTTGTCGAGAACGAAACCGCCCATGTCGCGCAGGCCATGGACAGTGGGATATGCCCCGGTCATGATACAGGCATGCGACGGAAGGGTGAGCGGCACTTGCGCCGTGGCGTGCAAGAACAGGACGCCGCGGGCAGCCAATGCATCCAAGTGTGGCGTCCGCGCCCGGCCCGGGTTGTAGCAGCTCAGGTGGTCAGCGCGCGTCGTGTCGAGCGTGATGAGCAAAACGTTGGCTTCGCGCGGCGCGGCAGTGGTTGACTCCGGCTCATGGTGGCGACAGCTGCCGAGAAATGGAACCAGCCACGCGCAAAGCGCCACGGCCAACGCTGTTGCTCCGCTTCGGGGTTTACGTGGGTCCAGCATAGTTGAATGATATTTTACACTAGGCTTGTCCAAATCAGACTCGTCGCGGACGAAGTGCGCGTGTCTGTGCACCCGGTTCCCCGAAGGGGAACAATATCATTAGCCGTAGGTGAAACCTACGGGTCGGGAGCGGTAATCGCCCGGACCCCGCAGGGGTCCAACCGTTCGACCCCTGCGGGGTCGGAAGCTCAATTTTCGCCCTGTGTGTCCGTAGGTTTCACCTACGGCTAATGATGTTCATCCCCTTCGGGGATGAAGCCTGCCACTGCTGCGCATAGGCTCTGCGCCACGTGGGTGTGCCTATTGGGTCTGTATTGTGCCCGTCACAACCACTTCGAAGGCGCTGCCCGGAACTTGCTTAAGTTGGTCAAGGTCGGTGTCGTTCCAACCGGGATCTGGGGCGCCGGTGATATACCAACTGCTGCCGTTGTCGGCCACCATCATGCCGTACCTCTTAAGAGCCGTCAGAATCACCAGTGCTTGGCCGGTGTAGGAAGAGATATCGTAGGAGGCCTTCAGGCGTAGGCGCAGACCCATGGGCGGCAGGGCAGGATTATCCGACTGGCTCGCGTAATGGGTTGCGGGATGGATGAAGCCGGCTTGAGTTGCGGACACGGTGAAGCGCAAGGCGTGCTTGATTTCGCCCGCCGCCACCTCGTCGTAACGGGCCAAGCCGGGAAGGATGGGCAACCCGGCGGCGTCCGCGGAGGTCCAACCATCGGGGCGCAGCTTGTCGGAATAGAGATTGAAAATGGCGCCATTGGCGGCGGTCCAGTTGTTGTCGTTGGCGTCCTTCTGGCCTTCCCACACCTCGTAGAGCGTGCAGTTGTTGTGCGTAGGGTCAGCCAAAAGCGTCAGCACGTGCCGGTCGCCCGTGGAATTGCTGCCGCCCTCCACGGGGGCGTTGGGTGGAAAGGGATAGCAGCCGCTGGTGGCGCTTACGGTGCAGCCCGGCCCCGAGGATCCAAAGTCACTCTCAGAAGGATATTGGTTGAAAACCACGGACACCAGTGGTTGGGTGCCCGGCACGACAACGTACGGAATCCCATAGGTGGGGTCGCTGCCGAAGTCGGCATGCAGATACTGTTTGTCCTGGTTGATGCTGGCGATGTACTGGTCCGAGTTGGGATCAACGCAGTAGTTCGAGACGTCGGCGTTCCAAAGGTTATCGGTGGGGAACACCGGGCAGCCGGAAATCTGCGGGCTTGTACTGTAATCGGTGGGGCTGCCGGTTGAGGCGTTGCTGCAACTGGGCTGGATGGGAGTGACTGGGGGCGCCGGGCTGGAGGAGGAAGAAGAGCCGGAGCCACAGGAGAGCAGGAAAAATGCGCCCATCACGATGCCGGCGCAACAAAAGCAACGACGTTGGGCAGAATTCGCTGCCATGTCTAAGACCGATTGAGAAAAAGACGGCCCGCCACGGGGCGGGCCGCCGGAATCAAGTTCAGAAACAAACGATCAGAAGGTTATGTGCATGCCCATTTGGATTGTACGCGGGCCATTCATCGGGCCCGTGATCAAGCCAAAGGTACCTCCCTGGGACGGAAGTCCGTCGCCCAGGGACGTATCCGGGGGGCCGAGCCCGGTGCGGTTAAAGACGTTTTGGAAGTCCGCGCGGAGCTCGAGCTTAACCCGTTCGGTAATTTGCGTGTCCTTGATGAGGCCGAAGTCCTCCGATTCATGACCTGGCCCCCGGACATTCGGCAGGTACGGCCCGGCCGTTCCCGGGCGCAGCGCGGCGCCATTAGGCGAGGTAGGTGGATTGACGAACGCTGCGGGGTTGAGCAAGGCAGTCCCGTTGGTAACGGCCCCCGTGTTGGGGTCATACGCAAGGTTGGCATTCAACCCTTGGGGCGTGACGGTTTTGGGGACGCCGGAAAGTAAGTCCGGCCGAACGTTCGGCGTGATGTAGCTGCCCACGGACGAGTAAAGGTACAGGGGATCCCCCGAACCGTAACGTTGAATGGCCGTCACCTGCCAACCGGAGAAGAGCCGGTCAGCCAAGCCGGTCGAATGCAACCAGCGCTGGCCGCGGCCGAAGGGCAGCGCGTAGATCCAGGTCAATTTCAGGGTTTGCGGGTAGTCAAAGCCCACAATGGTTTTCTCCAGTTTCCGGTTGTAGACGTCCTGGACGTACGGGTTGTACTGGAGCGCGCTGGCGCTGTCCGAGATGTCCTTGGAAAGAGTGTAGGCGGCGATGAACGTCAGGCCGTGTGTCGAGTTCTTGCGTGCCGTGACCTCGAGGGCGTGATAGGTAGAGTTGCCGATGTTGGGAGAATCGTTGAGCACGCCGCCATACCCGTTATACTGTGGGAAGGGCTGAAGCCCCGCAGCCACCGAATTGTTGTAAATCGGGGCGGCGTTGTTGTCCGTTTCAAAAGTGGGATAGGGTAATTTGGTGATGCCGTATTGCGCGAGCGTCGCCGCGGTGGCGGGGTTGCTCAGATCCGCCCCGAAGTCATCCGTCAGCATGTCCCCTAAACCCATATACTTCGCGTACGGCTGGTTGACGTCGCCGAAAGCTCGGTTGATGAGGCGCGTACCCTTTGACCCAACGTAATTGGCCTCGACGACGACATCATGCGGGAATTGATACTGGAACCCGCCGCTCCAGTTCTGGATATAAGGCAGGGCCAAGGAGTTGGCGGGGAAGTAGTCGACCGCTTGCCCATTCATGCTCGTTGGATCCGTGTTCGGCAAGGTGCCTGTAAACGCGGGCATTCCCACCTGGCCGGGCGCCGAACCACTCGCGAAATTGGAGAGGTACATTACCGGATTCACGGAGTTAATCGGGCCCGACTGCCGGTGAACTACTACGCTGGAGTTGAACCCGTAGTACTGCATCGGTCCCCACGAGCCTTGTATAGGAGGCTGATAGCTGATCCCGTACCCGCCGCGGAAGACCAGTTTATTGTTGAATTGGTAAGCCAGACCCAAACGCGGCGCAAACTCCTTGAAGTACCAATCCTGGAAGGAAGTGCGGTTGACGCAGGCGGAACAATGGCCCAGCCAGAGCAGAGCGCCGGGAATCGTCGCGCCGCTGGGCAGCGTGTTCGTCGCCGTGGGGTCGAATTGGGCCATGCGGTTGAAGGCTTCTGTCTTGGGGGTCGGAACCTCCCAGCGCACTCCGAGGTTGAGAGTGAGCTTGGAGGTCGCCCGCCAGTCATCCTGCGCGAAGAATGACATCACCCCCTGCCGGTAGCCCGGCTCGGCCCTGTAAATACTGTCGGTCGCACTGTGGGCGGCGCCCATGAGGAAGCTCGCGAAAGCGTGCCCGGTACTATTGACGAAGTTGGGGAGCGAGGTTTCGAGGTTGTTAAAGCTGTAGCTCCCGGACATCGGTCCAGGTTCGTAGTCGTTGGAGCGATAGCGGAGGTACGACCCGCCGAACTTCAGGCTATGCTTGCCGCGCGTGGTGGAGAAAGTATCCTGGTAGAGGTAACTTTCCTCAGGATCTATGGTCCCGCAACCGCTCCCGAGCGATTTTACGAATGCGATGCCGTTGGTGTCCGCGAAGCTGAGGCCGGGGAAGCAATTATCGGGGACTCCTGGAATCTTCATCGCGGGCGTAAACTTGTTGTCTGTCGAGTTGTGGTTGCTGTCCGCGAACCGGTTGTAACCCAGCGACAGGACGTTCACCGAGTGGTCGTTGATCGTCCAAGTGTGCATGATGCGCAACTGCGGCCCGCCCGTATCCTGCGAGTAGGCCCCCGTGAGGGGCTGGCTGGGCCAAGGCGACCAACTGTCGGCAGCGGGCGAATTGTGCCAGCGGTGCCGTATCGCCACGGTAAGAGACACATCCAGTTTCTGCTTGTCGTTGATCACTTCGTCCACTTTGGTGGTATAGGCGTCGCGCCTGAATACTGGGCAGCAGGTTTGACCATAGTGGGGCTCGTTATTTGTCAGGGAACCGAACTGTGGAGTCGGGAAATATTGCAGCAGGGACGAGGTGGCCGTGCTGAACTCTCCCTGCGGGATCTGGTTCAGGACACCACCGTCATCGAAGGGATCGCGGATCGTTGCTTGTGCCCCGCTGGTATTGGTCAAACCACTCACGGGGTCAACACCGCCTGCCGGGACGACTCGAGTGGTGGTGGGATCGTAAATCTCGTCTTTGTACACAGTGCGCCCGAGCGCATCCGTCCCCACTTGGCTCCCCAGCCATGCATTGAAGTTCCCCTTCAGCATGTCGGTGGTCGGCACCGTAGTGAGGCCACCGAAAGCAAGGTGCCGCCAGCGGTCTCCCTCGTAGTTGAAGAAGAAGAAGGTCTTGTTTTTCCGGACGGGACCGCCAATGTTGCCGCCAAAGTTGTTTTCCTTATAGTTGCTCTTTTGCGAACCGTAGGCGTTGTTCAGCAGGCCGTTGGCGTTGAAGAGGGGATTGATGTTGTACTCAAACCCGGCCCCGTGGAACTGGTTGGAGCCGGACTTCAGGGAGAAGTTGACAACTCCTCCGCCCGATTCTCCGTACTCGGCAGAGTAGTTGGCCATCTGAACCTTGAATTCGCCGACGGAATCTGCCCCGGGCTGGAACTCGCCCATGTTGTCCCAGTCGTAACGGGCGATGCTGACGCCATCGATCAGGATGAGGTGGCTCGAGTCCTGGCCTCCGTTGATCGAATTACCGCTGGCCCAGTCCGGCGTGGTGCCGGGCAGACTCTCCCAGACAAACGCGTCGAGTGGCCGCCCGCCGTCGCTGAGAATGACCGGGAGCGTCTGGAACTCTTGTGGCGTGACGGCCGCCCCCACTTCCGCGGTAGAAGTCGTCAGCAGCGGAGCTTCCGTGCTCACTGTGATCGATTGACTGGTGCTGCCGACCTCCAACGTCAGGTCAATGGTCACTACCTGCGCGACGGGTACCACGTTGTTGGTTGCCAGCGCGGCCTTGAAACCCTCTTTGTGTGCTTCCACTTGGTACTTCCCTGGCGGAACGGGCACGCGGTAGTAACCGGCCTTGGAGCTCTTCGCCTCCCACTTGACCCCCGTGTCCATGTTGGTGATGGTGACCTGTGCCTCGGGAATCAGGGCCCCGGTAGGATCGAAAATCGATCCGGTCAAGGCGCCCAATTGCCCCTGGGCGCAAATCCATCTGGGTATGAGGAAGAGCGCCAAACACAGGGCTATGATGCGTAAGAACCTCGGCATATTTTTGCCTCCTTGAATTCTTCTTGAATTCCCTACCCGACGTTTGGAGATTGAAGCGGGCACCTTGCGGAGGTGTCCGGGAAAGAAGACGACATTACATAGAGCAGTTTATCTGCCAACTTCCGAACACTCACTCTCTGGTTTCTAAATGGGCCAACTCCCACTTACGAATTCTTTCGACTTCCAACGCGCCACTATGAAAAACCTTCCGCGGAAGGACCGCAAGGTTATTGCAGTTACTGATGCTGTTAAATGCCTCCGCGGTCGCAGCTTCCTGCGTATAACCTACTGTAAATACGTCAGTTGCTTAAAGTTGACGACACCCGGCGCAAGTGGATTTCCTCCTTTGCCATACCCAACTTTCCAGACAAGAACTCATGTCCATGTAAATACCAGAAAGCAAAGCCGCTACGGCGCGCCCAAAACGGGGTGCGGGCCGTAAGGCAAGGCTGAGAACGGGTCATTAACGTTACAATTTACAGTTATTTGGTGCGCACGATCGATGCTGGATGACCCTTGACTGTGCCGGTATGCATGTATATAATCGCCGAGTGATAAGCTCACCACGAGGAGTATCCACTGGTCGTGAGCAATTCCGATGGCATCACATAACCCTCCCGAATCCGATTCCTTGACGCTTTATGAAAAGCGGAGTGAACTGCAGCGGATTCTTGAAAGTAAATACTTCTCCAAGGCTCCGAAAAGACGGCGCTTCCTGGAATTTACGAGTGGACAGGCTTTTCTCGGCGAGGAAAGAAAGCTCAATGAATACCTCATTGGCGTAGAGGTCTATGAAAGGGGTGCGGACTTTGACCCTCAACAAGACCCGATAGTGCGTGTGCAGGCGCACGAGATTCGCCGTATCCTCAGGAATTATTACGAAGAAGAAGGCAAAGACAGTCTGGTGCGGGTTGAACTCCAACCCGGCCAATACGCCCCAGTTTTTAGGAGAGTCAAGATTGATTCGGAGAGGCCGGCAACCTCCCCAGTGGGGGGAGAATCCGCTGCCGCCGACTTCACACGATTGATGCCCCAATGGCAGTACGTTGTCATGGTGCTCCTGGGTTTGGCGTGTACTGCGCTGGGCTTCCTGTTCGTCCGCGAGCGCTACTTCTCGCATCAACCTACAGAGTCGCGGGTGCGGGCGGCCGCTCTGCCGGAAAGCGAAGAATGGTTCTGGAGGCCGTTTCTCGCGGGCGGAAGCCAGCCTCTTGTCGTCGTACCCACGCCTCCGCTGCTCCGCCTCGGTACGGGTGGAGACAGTCCCCAGACTCTCCAGGATGGTTATGCTATCCCCAAAAACAAGATGCCGCAGTTCCACGATACGGTCCATTTCAGTGAGATGAGGAGTTTTACTTTCGTTCCTACGACGACTGACTTCACAGGAATAGGGGAGGCGCTCGGCCTTCTCGATCTTTCCCAGCTCCTTACCGGCCAAGGCATAATGATCCGTGTGAAAACCGGTCGGCTTACAGACTACAAAGAAATCCAAGGTGGTAATGCCATTATTTTGGGCGGGGGGAATACATGGTCGAATCGGGTGTTCGTCAGTCCCCCAGGATTCTACGTCGGCGAAGGGGTTTTCAAGAACAACGCCCCAGGACCTAAGGAGGCGTCCGTCTATGCCCCTAAATTTGACCCCGTCACGAACCGCCTGACCCAGGACTACGCCCTGATTCTCATGGAACCCAACCATACAAAGCAGGAGCGTTTGCTTCTCCTCTATGGGCTTTACACACAAGGGACCGAGGCCGCCGCCGAATACGTGACCAATGCCGACCGGCTGGCGGAACTCCGCAAGGCCCTCGTGGCTGTCTCCCCCGATAAGAAGAGCCCTCCTCCTTTCTTCGAGGCGCTTATCTCTGTTCCCGTTGAGAATTACGTTCCCGGGGCCGCCTCGTTAGTGGCCGCGAGGAATACACCGTACTGAGGTCGCTCAGACCTGAAGAACGGTCAAGACGTCCATGTCCGGGCCTGCTTTCCCACCCTCCTAAAACCATCCCTCCATGGCGTAATTCGGAGCGAACGAGCCATCACAAAATGAATCACGACACGAACCGCGACGCCGAAGTCGGGTTGCGGTTGAACATGGAAGGGCCAAAGAAAATGCTCCGTCAGATGGACGATCGCGAGGCGCTTCAAACCTATTAAGGGCTACATAATACGCAGAACGGTTCCTTGTGCCGAGAGGACAATTAATTAAGTGCAAGGAGTTTGGGGAGTTTCAAGGTGTCATTCTTGATCAACATAATTCCCCTCCACGAGGATTACGTCGAGAGGACGCGAAATCCAATTGAGGAATTAACCCGCCGGGAATTCGAAAACGGCAGTTCGAGCGCGCATTCCTCGTCGCCGCCAGCTTTTGAGATGTAAGCGCCCGTCATGTCGCAGGCCACCAACACCGGATGCGGATGATGAGGACTGACCGCAGGGTAGGACTGCCCGCCACCGCACCCTGGACTCAGAATGCCTTGCTGCCCTACGACGGGAGTGGCGGGAGAAGACGGAGCAGAGAGAAGAATGAAAGCAGCGGGGAGGGGCACCAAGTCTGTGATGGTTATTTCCCACCGAAGTCCTCTCTCCAATTGTCACTGGCCACCCCGCAGTTTATGCAGGGCCTCCCGAACGTCCGCAATCTGCTCGGCGTACTGGTCGCGCCCCGCTTTCTCGAGGAAACGTTCGTAGTACCGGATGGCCTCCTGCTTGTTGCCGGTCTTCTGGTAAAGCAGTCCCAGATTGAGTAATGGCTCCGGCTCGTCGGGGCCCGTCTCGATGGCGCGCTCGAACTGCTGTTGTGCGGTGTTGGCGTCCCCGCGCTGGATGGCCACCAGCCCTAAGCCATTGTAGGCGGCAGCGTAGTGGTCGTCCTGGACGGCGATAGCTCGAAAAGCCTTCTCGCTGTCTTCCACTCGGCCTAATTGCAGGTAGGCGGTTCCGAGATTGCGCAGGGTATCAAGGTCGGTAGGATTGAGGAGGCTGGCTTTCCCCAGAGCATCGATCGCTTTTGCAAGCTCGCCCACGCGCAGATAGGCTTTGCCCAAGCGCGCGAGGATCAAATCTGTGGACCGGCCTCTCTCGATCGCGGCCTGATAGGTTTGAATGGCGTGTCGCCAATCATGCTGCCTCTCGTAGGCACTGGCCAAATGGATGCGCGCCGTGGGATTCGAAGGATCGCTGTGCAGGGCAGTCTCCATGACGCGCGCGGCTTGGCTATAGGCTTTCGCCTTCATGAAGACTTCGGCCTCCTGCATAGCGCGGAGTACCGGGACCATTTCCTTGGGGTCGGGGCCCGACATGTTCAGTACGACTTCGTGGGACGTGCCTCCACTCACATAGCCCAATGAGGCCAATTCCCGCTGGGATTCACGGCTGACGGGGGAGTACGTAAGATTCCGGTTCTGTCCCGGCGGCCCGATGACCTCCCAAATCAGGTTCTGCAACTGTTCCGCTTCGGTGCGATGGTGCTTGATGACGTTCTCTTTCTCCTGGGGATCGTGCTCAAGGTCGTAAAGCTCCGGTTGGGGCGCCAGGATGAACTTCCAGCGGTCGGTACGCACACCGCGGAGTTCTGACCAGTTCATATACGTTTTCGGGTAGAGCGTCTCGATGTAAGCGTAGTTGGCTCTCTTCCCGATCACCGCCTGACCACGTCGAATGAGCGACCAAAGGCTGACGCCCTGAGCGTCCGGTTTCGGCGGCAGCCCGAGAAATTCAGCGATCGTGGGCAACAAATCAATCGAGCGGACCTGAGAGGCAATGATCTTGTCGGCGGGAACTCCGGGACCTGCCAGGATGAGGGGTACGTGCAGGGTGTCGTCGTAAATGAAGATGCCGTGTGTCATCTCCCCGTGGGAGCCCAGGCTCTCGCCATGATCGCCAATCACAACGACAAGCGTGCGGTCACGCAGGTGGTTCTCGTCCAGTGAGTCCAGGAGGCGCCCGACTTGCTCATCGGTGTAGGCAATTTCCCCAGAATAGGGATCTTTCGCGTAATGTGTCTTATAGGGCTCGGGCGGATCATAGGGCTCGTGCGGGTCGTAATAGTGAACCCACAAGAAAAACCTTTCCTTGGCATGGACTTTCAACCAGTCGAGGGCGTGATCCGTCGTCACGCCAGCGCGCCGTTCAGGGTAGATGCCCGGGAGTTGGCCTTCCAGGTCCCGGGAAGTCATCTGATCGTCGTACACGTCGAAGCCCTGCTGAAGGCCGAAGTGGCGGTTCAAGGCCTTAGAGCCCACGAAGGCAGCGGTTCGAAACCCCGCCTGCCTGGCCATGCTGGCGAGAGTTACGTGCCGTGAGTCGAGCACGAATCCCCCCATGTCGCGCAACCCGTGAACTTCCGGGTAAGTCCCCGTGAAGATACAGGCGTGGGAGGGCAAAGTGAGAGGCACCTGGGCAGTAGCGTGCTCGAAGCGAACCCCGCGCGCGGCGAGCGCGTCGAGGTGGGGCGTCTGAGCGTAGGTGGCGCCGCCGCGCCTAGCGCTGCCCTTTAGGGCCAGCCTTGAGCGTGGCGAAGGGGGGGCACCCTCTGATGCCGGGCTAAAGCCCGGCGCTACGGCATAGCAGCTCAGGTGGTCGGCGCGGGTGGTGTCGAGAGTAATCAGCAGGACATTCAGGTCGCGCGGCACGGCGGTTGCCCGCTCCGGTTCCTGCCGCCGGCAACCGCTGCCGAATAGAAGCAGCGCCGTAGAAAGCGCCATCACTACCGCGCTTTGCCACGCCCCACGCCGCAACCCGTACTTTGGCGATTCACGTGTAATCATGGTCCCGCCGGCTGTCCGGCACGCCGGTGATATGCCAACTGGCGCCGTCGTCGGCCACCATCATACTGTACTTCTTGAGCGCGGTCAGGACAACTTCGGACCGACCGGCTTAGGAGGTTCTGACGTAAGCAGCTTTCAGGTGCAGTCCCATGGGCGTGAGAGCGGGATCGGTAAAACAGCTCGCGAAGTGGGTGGCCAGATGTATGCAGCCGCGCTGCGTCTGGGTTACTGTAAAGCGCAGAGCTTGCTGGCGGATAGGGATCGTCCATGTCAGGAAAAGCCCGGCCGGCGCGCCGCGCCAGCCGGGCTGACGATTTCAGAAAGCAGTTGTTCTCGCGCACCCCGCTCAAAACTCGAGGCGCATAGAAAGCATGACACTTCGCGGGCCGTGGGAGACCCCGTAGATCCTTCCGAAGCCTGTCGTATCGGAAACGTCCGTGGAGGGGTCACTCAGGCCAGTGCGGTTGAAGACATTGAAGAAGTCAGCCCGCAACCTGAGGACGTACCGTTCCGTGAAGCCGATGTCCTTCAATACTCCAAAATCCTCAGATTGGTATCCCGGACCGCGAGTGGAGGGGAGAAAGCGCGACGCGTTACCCCACCTAGTGGCGTAGGTTCCGGATATGGGATCCACTGGAGGCGCACCGAAAGCAGCAAGGTTCAGGTAGTGCGTCCCGTTCATGGAGTCCAGCGGCCCCTCGAACGGCATCTTTTGGGCCACCCCGGGGAGAACATCCGCCCGGACACCCCCGCCGCCGACCCCGGAAGCCTCGTTACTATCGTAGACTTGGAGCGGGTCCCCCGAGCGGTAGTCCTGGATGGCCGTGATTCGCCAGCCGCCGACGAACTTGTCCATCGGGCCGCCGCCCGAGAGGAACTTCCTGCCCCGGCCAAAGGGCATATCGTAGATCCAAGTCAGCTTGAGGTTTTGAGCGTAGTCAAACGAGGTGATGGATTTCTCACCCTTCTGGTTGTAGTAGTCCTGCCAATAGTAGCCACTGTAGCCCCCGATGGCAGAGTCCGTGTCGCTGAGGGTCTTCGACCAAGTGTAGGCCGCGATGAAGTTCAGGCCCTTGCTAACCCGCCGGCGAACGGTAGCCTGAAGAGCGTTATACGTGGAGTTGCCGAAATTCGGGAATGCGTTGCTGATGCCGGAGAACTGTGGGTAGGGACGCAGGGCGTTGGCGACGGTGCCTGTGAAGCTCGGGTACGGTTTTCTCGTGACCCCGAACTTAGACAGGGCGGCGGAGGCGACTGGATCCGCCAGGGCCTGGTCAACGTCCCAGCCCAGATAATCGCCGTACTGGCTGACCCCCATGTACTTGGTGGGGGCGTTGTCCATCATTGCGGCGATGTCGTAGGCAGTCAAACGAGTCCCCTTCGAACCTACATAGTCCGCCTCGAAGAGAATGTCGGAGGGCAACATGTACTGGAAGCCGACATTCCAGCTCTGGTTGTAGGGCAGAGCCATCCGCGCCGGGTCATAGGCAATGCTCTGATAGTTCATACTATCCGGAGCGCGGTCAGGCAGTGTCCCGATGAAGGGCGGGACACCAATCCGGCCATTTGTGCTGTACCAGGATGGCATCAGGGACGAGTTCGTCAACGGCGACCAGAAGATGGCAGGATCGGTAGGGTCCAGAAACTCTCTGGGATAGAGGCTGGTGCTCCCAAAGGATACAGCGCTGTTGAATCCCGCCGCCGCACCCGGCCACCCATTGGCAATAGGCGGCGCGTAGGAAATGCCGTAGCCCGCACGCCATACCATTTTCTGGGTGGCTTGGTAGGCAAGGCCCAGGCGCGGCGCAAACTGGCGGTAGTACGTCTTCTGAAATGCGTTTGTGTGCGTGCACCCCGAGCAGTTTCCCAGAAACGCCAGCGCGCCGGGGAAGTTGTCCGCACCTGGATTGGGCAGGGTGGGGTCCAGAGCGGACAGGCGATCATATGCTTCCGTCTGCGGCAACGGGACTTCCCAGCGCAGGCCGTAGCTCACGGTGAGCTTGGGTGTGGCCTTCCAGTCGTCCTGCGCATAGAGACTGAACAGACCCTGGCGATAGCCTGTTGTCGTCGTGTTTACATCCCGGGTACCAGCGTTGGCAGCGCCCAGGAGGAAGCTGGCGAAGGGAAGTCCGGTCTCCTTCTGGTAGTCTCCGGGCAGAGCTGTCTGCAGATACGAGAAATTGAAGGCGGTGCCTTCACCGGGCCGGTCATTGGCGCGATAGCGGCGGAAGTCTCCCCCAATCTTGAAGCTGTGCTTGCCCCGGAGATAGCTAAGGGTATCTGAGTAGACGTAGCTTTCGGTCGAATCGAAGCTTATCCCGCGTTGCCAGGAGCCGATAGAACTGAGCAACTCAGCCTTCCCGGCCGCCGGATGGCCGGACGGCGCTGGGACGCTCGCCATGTTTATTTGCGGGAACTGGGTGTTCGGAGCCCCCGTAATGCCCAGATCGCTGGGCAACCAGCCATTGGTATCTCCCGAAGGCTGGCCATTGAGGTTGCCATAACGGTTGAACCCTATACCAAAGTGGTTTATGGTGTGGTCATTGATCGTCCAGTCTTCGGAGAGCCGCAAGAGCCTGAAGGGGATGTTCTGGTACTTAGTGCCGTCGAGCGGGTAGCCGGGAGCTGGCAGCCAGTAGTATCCTCCATGCGCCTTAAGTTCCCGATATCCCTCGCACGAAAAGAAACCCGAGACCTTGTGCTTAGGAGTGATGTTGTGATCGAGCTTGAGGCTCCACCTGTTGACGGTGAGTTTGGGGGAGCCGGAATAGCCCACCTCATTGTTCCCTAGTTGCGAGTTGATCGGCGTGGGGAATTGCGACAGTAGCTTCGCCGAAGCGGTGCTGAAGTAAGAGCTGGGAATGACGTTCGCATTGGGCCCAGGCGTACCCGTCACTGGGTCGAAGCCAAAACCATCACGAATGACCGCGGCGCTCCCGCTATTGTTCTTTAGTCCCGTCACCGGGTCTATCGCCCCGGCCGCCACTGAGCGAGTGGAGGTGGGGTCGTAGATCTCATACCAGTAAACGGGCCGTCCCAGCGCGTCGGTACCGGTTTGCTGCCACAACCATTGACTGAAATCCCCCTTGAGCATGTCGGTCGTGGGGACGGTCGTGTACTTGGTCGGCGTTCCCGCGCGTTGGCGATCGCCTTCGAGGTTGAAGAAAAAGAAAGTCTTGTTCTTCCTGATAGGACCGCCGACCGCCATTCCGAAGTTGTTCTCTTTGGTCGCGGGCTTCACCTTCTGGAGACTGCCTTCCGGAAGCTGATTGATGTTCCAGCCGGTGGCATTGAGCACGGGGTTGGTGAGATACTCATACGCCGAGGCGTGGAATTGGTTGGTGCCGGACTTCATGCTGAAATTGGCGACGCCTCCCGCAGCGGCGCCGTACTCCGCCGAATAGCTGGACGTCTGCACCTTGAACTCACTGGCAGCTTCGGCCGAGGGCGTACCCGAAGAAATGGTCCCTTGAAGGTTGTAGTTGGCAAAAGGAAGGCCATCAATCAGGATGTCCGAGGTGAATAACTGCGCGCCGTTGATGGAGGCAGACCACGAGTTGCCAACCGTTCCGGGGAGGGTGGAGTAGATGAAGGTCATCAACTGCCGTCCTCCAGTGTCCAGCGCGATGGGAAGAGTGGCAAACTCCTGCGGGGATAGAGCATTGCTGAGTTCTGGCGTGGAAGGCGTGAGGAGCGGGGCTTCCGAGGTGACGGTGACCGATTGCGTGGCGCTGCCGACCTGCAACGTCAAGTCAATGGTCACTACCTGCGCGACGGGAACGACGATATTACTCGCCACGGCTGTCTTGAAACCCTCTTTCCGTACCTCCACGCGATAGGTGCCGGCGGGGACAGGCACACGGTAGTAGCCGGCGCTACTGCTTTTGATGCTCCATTGGGCGCCGGTGTTTACATTAGTGATAGCAAGGGTAGCCTCGGGCACGACCGCCCCTGAAGGGTCAACGATGGAACCGGTAAGGGCTCCCAGGTCGCCTTGCCCAAAGCTAAGCGCAGAAAAGCAAAGGCAGAATGCGCCGGCGAGAAGAAACCGGGTAACGTTGTACATGGGCACCTCCTAGGTGTCGTTGGGACTAATTGATCGGATTCTTGGGCGCCGGGGACCCGCCGGCGCATGAAAAATAACTGTCAAACTCGCCTCTAAAGCCCTGCGCGTTTTCCTGGAACTGGGGAAACGACTTCAGGAGCTCGCTTGCCGCCTCCGCCGCGTCACCTTGCAGTGACGCGGCGTTGCTGAAGATGCCGAGCGTCTGCAAATCGATCTCATCCGTCTTGGAAAACAGACGCAAAGCGCGATCCTGCCAACTGGACCCGACAGCGGGAACCCGCGTCGTTTCATTTTCCTGGTTGGAGTTCTTTGGCGCTATGCCGGAGAGAGCAAAGGAAGACAAGACGGGATCGACAAGGGCTTTCAATCGATCGATATCCCCTTCCAATAAACTTGTGTGATCTCCCACCATGGTTGCCAAGAGCATCCTTGAACTAGTCCGAAAATGTTTGACTCTTTCCGGGGGGAAGTTCTGCGCCAGCCGTCGCAAAGCCCACGCTTGGCGAAGCGCCGCGTCGGCGTCGGCGATGGCTTCGTTCGAAATCTGGACAATTCTCCGATCCCTCTCGCGGGGATCAGCTAGCTGGAATTGCTGGGCGTATCGTTCCAACTGGGATTCGATCCAAAGCTTATTGCGCTGGATTTCGTTGCTGCGCTCTGCGGTTTCGGGCCGCAGCAGGGGGGTCGAGCGGGTGCCCGGACTGGTCGCAAACGGCTCGCCTTCGGCTGCCGCTTCTTCAAGGGTTTGGATCTTGATGACGGTAAATGGGATGATGCTGAGGGCCTTCGTCAGCTCTTGCTTGCGCTGATCGTTTTCCACGAGTCCATCGACCTTCACCGATCCCAGAGAATCCCGTCCCACTTGGACTTGTCCGTCAAGGCATTCATTCAAGCGGTGCAGCGCAAATTCCACCGCAATTTCCGTTTCCTCGAGGTCTTCGGAACTAGGCGTCAGACGAAGCACGGGAGGTAGTCGGCGTAGGTGCGCCGTCTGCGCCTTCTCATCAAAAATCGTCCGAGGCAATGAATTAAGAGCCACGACTTGAAATGTCGTCTCCACCAAGTCGTACTCCTGCGCCCCACCCGGCTCCTGAACTGTGAAGCGCTGTTCGATAGGGTGCCAATCCCTGGTCCGGACGATGAGTTCCGCGCTGATAATGGGGCTTTCTGAGGTAGCGTCCTCGGCCGTGGTCTTTAGCACCATGCCCCGTTCCCCGCTCAGCAAATCGGCCTCGGTGACCTCTTCCCTTTTTCGGGTTAGGGAACGACGCCAGTTCTCGTAATTGCGGGGGGAGAGCGGACAGCGCACATCCATGCCGGATGCGGAATAAATGTGCTTTAATTCCAAGAGAAGAGGAGATGGAGGGGCCGGAACCAAGGGATGCCCTCGAGTCGGCGGCTTCTCTCCGTCAGGTAAGGCGGCCCCTTCTTCGTCCTCGACCTTCTCTTTCATCCGGTCGTTCACCATATCGTTCCATATTTCCCAGGTCATGGACTCTTGGCCCGCAGAATGGGCGGTTTTTCGATAGACCTTGATTCTCTGGTGGATGGCTGGATTGGGAACCTTGTGGATGTATTCTTGTTCGGCATATTTCGACCGTTGCAGTAATCCTCCCGCAGTCAGCGGTTCGGTGGAACCGAGCCGGATGATACAGACCACGAAAACCGTGCAGCATAAAGCGGCTACAGCTTGTCC
>Ga0326727_10009845_pt1 | contig 23180 bp, 14 predicted proteins | sample MB2enrmetagenome_FD_207643 | JGI IMG/M metagenome (GOLD analysis project Ga0326727, IMG submission 207643) | Lab enriched peat soil microbial communities from McLean, Ithaca, NY, United States - MB29MY | ecosystem: Environmental > Terrestrial > Soil > Wetlands > Peat | place: USA: New York... | reverse complement strand
CGACCTCGCTGAAATAGCGGGTGATCAGCCGCAGCTTGTTGTTGCGGCCGGGCTCGTAGGCGAGACGATCGAGCAGCTCGGCGAAGCGGTTCATGCCTCGGCGTCCTCGCCTATGACCCCCGCATCGGCCTCCTCCTCATCGCCATACCCGACCAGATCGAGCGGCCGGGCGGCGAGCCCCCTGGTCTTGCACCAATGCACCAGGGCGTCCTCCTGGCCATGGGTAACCCAGATCTCACCGGCCCCCGTGGCCTCGATGGTCGCGGTCAGTCCGTCCCAGTCGGCATGGTCCGAAATCACCAGCGGCAATTCGACACCGCGTTGCCGGGCGCGGGCGCGCACCCGCATCCAGCCCGATGCAAAGGCCGTGACCGGATCGGGAAACCGCCGGGTCCAGATATCGGAAGTGGCCTGCGGCGGCGCCAGCGTGATGGTGCCGGCGAGATCGGTCTTCTTTACACCTTTGGCCATGCGCAGCTCACCCAGGGCCACGCCGCGGCTCTGGTAATAGCGGGTGATCTTTTCCATCGCGCCGTGCAGATAGATCGGTGCATCATAGCCCGCGGCACGAAGCAGCGCGATCACGCGCTGCGCCTTGCCGAGCGAATAGGCGCCGACCAGATGCGCGCGTTCCGGGAACAGTGCCACCGAAGCCAAAAGCTTCCTGATCTCGTCGGCGGCGTGGCCGTGACGAAACACCGGCAGACCGAAGGTGGCCTCGGTGATGAAGACGTCGCAGGGCACGACCTCGAACGGCGCGCAGGTGGGGTCGGCCGCATCCTTGTAGTCGCCGGAGGCGACGATGCGGGTGCCATCGCAGGAAACCGCGATCTGCGCCGAGCCCAGCACATGGCCGGCGGGATGAAACTTCACGGTCACCTCGCCGAGCCGCAGCTCCTCGCCATAGCCGATGGCCTGCGTCGAGCCGGCAAAATGGCTGCCGTAGCGCAGCCGCATCATGTCCAGCGTCTCCTGGGTCGCCAGCACCGCGCCATGGCCGGACCTGGCGTGGTCGGAATGGCCGTGGGTGATGACGGCGCGTTCCACCGGCCGCACCGGATCGATATGGAAGCCGCCGGGCTTGCAGCATAGTCCGGCAGCGACAGGCATCAGGAGTTCTTGCGGACGCATCGCAATTATATAGGCTGGCGCGAGATCTATTCGAGTCCCGCCGACCCGTCGAAGCCCATCCTCGGTCCTGAAAATGCCCGTCCGCTTGTTCCTGTCCTCCGGCGATCTGGTGGCCGACCGGCGGTTCGACTTTGCCCGCGATCTGCAGCTCAAAGGCGATCTGGTCGCCGCCGCGGATCTGCTGCTGCAGGCGACGGAGCTCGCGCCTCGCTTTGCATCCGCATGGTTCACGCTGGGACAAATCCGCGAGCAGCTCGGCCAGCGCGATGACGCGATCGCGGCCTTTCGCACGTCGCAACAGGCCGATCCCGATGACAGGCATGGCGCGGGCCTGCGGCTGATGTTGCTCGGGGCCGAGCCACTGTCGGACATGCCGCAGGCCTATGTGCGGGCCCTGTTCGATCAATACGCGCCGAGGTTCGAGAGTGCGCTGGTCGACGATCTCGGCTATCGTGGCCCGGCGCTGCTGTTCAAGGCGGTGCTGACCGCGCGCCATGCCCTGCGCAAGCCAGCCTTCTTCCGGCGCGCCATCGATCTCGGCTGCGGCACCGGGCTTGCGGCAGCCGCCTTCGAAAGGGAGGTCGATCATTTCATCGGCATCGATCTGTCGCCGCGCATGGTCGAACGGGCGCGCGCGACCGGACTCTATGCGGAGCTTGAGGTGGCGGACATGGTGGCCGGCCTGCGCGGCAAAGCTCCTGCCAGTGCCGAACTCATTCTCGCCGCCGACGCGATGGTCTATCTGTCCGAACTTTCGCCGCTGTTGGGCGAGGCAAATCGCGTGCTGACCAACGGTGGTCTGTTGGCGTTCACATTGGAAACCCACGGCGGCTGTGGCGTCATCCTCGGCGAAGGTCTGCGCTACGCCCATGGCGCGGCCTACGTGCGCGCATCGATCGGGAAAGCCGGGCTTCAACTGTTGCGGATCGACCAACTGTCGGCCCGCAACGAGGACAGCGCGCCGGTGCCCGGCCTGGTCGTGGTCGCGGCCAAGAGCTGACGGCCTGACGCCGAAATCGCACGATCGGAATTCATGGCGGCAGGGCGGCCACCAGGGCCGCCCCTACACCGATGTAAATGGCGTAGGGCCCCTTGTGGGCGCCCTCGTGCCGCATACCGTTTGACCGAAATTATCCGCCAACTTCGCTATTGCAGCAGTGGCGCAAATGCGGATCAATGCCTGTCTTAGGGAGAGACAAAACGATGAACAACAATCAGTCAAGGCGCGACTTTTGCGCCACCGCCATCGCCACCATCCTCGCTTCCGGCACTTCCGTCAGGGCCGCCGAGAAGAAATATGATCCGGGCGCCAGCGACACCGAAATCAAGATCGGGCAGACCGTGCCGCATAGTGGTCCGGGCTCGCTCTATGGCGTGCTCGGCCGGGTCGGCGAGGCCTACTTCCAGATGCTCAATGAGAGCGGCGGCATCAATGGACGCCAGGTCAAGTTCCTCACCATGGACGACGCCTATAGCGCGCCGAAATGCGTCGAGGCGACACGGCGGCTGGTCGAGCAGGAGGAAGTGCTGGCGCTGTATGGCTCGCTCGGCACCGCGCCGCAGACCGCGGTGCACAAATATCTCAATTCAAAGGGCGTGCCGCAGCTGCTTCTGAACACCGGCGCGTCGAAATGGAACGATCCCAAGAACAACAAATGGACGATGGCGGGTCTGCCGCTCTATCCGACGGAAGCGCGCATCCTCGCCAAATATGTGTTGAGCGCGAAGCCGGAAGCCAAGGTCGCGATCCTCTACCAGAACGACGATTTCGGACGCGACTTCCTCGGGCCGTTCAAGAAGGTGCTGGCCGATGCCGGTGGCAACGCCAAGGTGATCCTGGAGCAGACCTACGATCTGACCGATCCGACCGTCGATTCCCAGATCATCAACTTGGCCAAGTCGGGCGCCGATGTTTTCTATAACATCTCCACCGGCAAGGCGAGTTCGCAGTCAATCCGCAAGGTGGGCGAACTCGGCTGGAAGCCGCTGCAACTGCTGTCGGCGGGTTCTACCGGCCGCTCGATCCTGTCGGCCGCGGGCTTCGACAACGCCGCCGGCATCGTCGCCATCCGCTATTCCAAGGATGCCGGCGTGCCGCGCTGGGCCAATGATCCCGACGTGATGGCGTTCGAGGCGCTGCGCCAGAAATACCTGCCCAGCATCGATCCGGACAACACCATCGCCTTTGCAGGCTATGGCCAGGCGGTGACCATGGGGGAAATCCTGCGCCGCTGCGGCGACGATCTGACCCGCGAAAACGTGCTGAAGCAGGCCTCGAATCTCGACGGCTTTCATTCGCCGTTCTTCCTCGACGGCATCACCTACAGCTATCGGCCCGATGACTACACGCCGATGAGGACGCTCTATATTTCGACCTTCAACGGCAAGGACTGGGACATTTCCGACCAGCCGGTGACGGAATAGTCGGCTCGTTCAGCATTCTCCGGCCCTCATCCTGAGGAGCATCGCGGAAGCGATGCGTCTCGAAGGATGGCCACGGGCGCTGATGGTTCGAGACGCGCGGCGCTGCCGCGCTCCTCACCATGAGGCAGCGCGGGATGCTTCCACAGGCAATCGACAGATCTCGTCCAGCAGACTCCGGCCCTTATCCTGAGGAGCATCGCGGAAGCGATGCGTCTCGAAGGATGGCCACGGGCGCTGATGGTTCGAGACGCGCGGCGTTGCCGCGCTCCTCACCATGAGGCAGCGCGGGATGCTTCCACGAGACGGCTCCGATCCCTTTCAAATGCGGGGCTGGCTTTCGCTTGAAAAGGCTGTAAGTCTCACGCCGTGCCGCCCCGCCTCTCACCCGCTGCGCCCCCTTATTCGGCCGAGCTGCTGCCGGGGCTTTTTCGCCGATGGTTCGCTCGCCGCGGCTGGTCGCCGCGCGAGCACCAGCTGGCATTGCTGGCAAAGGCTCGCGACGACCGCTCGGCGCTCTTGATTGCGCCGACCGGCGCCGGCAAGACGCTCGCCGGATTCTTGCCGACGCTGGTGGAACTGAGTTCCGCTGCGGCCGCGCTTCCCGCGCCGTCCTCGCCTCCCGCTCTTGTTTCCACCGGACGCGGCGTCCAGCGCAGCGGTGGCCTGCACACCCTTTACATCTCGCCGCTGAAGGCGCTTGCGGTCGATATCGCGCGCAACCTGGAAGCGCCCGTTAGCGAAATGGGGCTGGGAATCAGGGTCGAGACCCGCACCGGCGACACCCCGGTGTCGCGGCGGCAGCGCCAGCGGCGCTATCCGCCGGATATCCTGCTGACCACGCCCGAGCAACTGGCGCTGCTGCTGTCGTCCGACGACGCGCCATTCTTGTTTGGCTCACTCCGGCGCATCGTGCTCGACGAGTTGCACGCGCTGGTCACCTCAAAACGCGGCGATCTTCTGTCGCTCGGGCTGGCACGGCTGTGGCGACTGGCGCCGCGGCTGCGCGCCATCGGATTGTCGGCGACCGTAGCGGAGCCGCAATCGCTGGCGCGGTTTTTGGTGCCGCAGCGCGATGGCGACAGCGGGATCGCCGACATCGTGGTGGCGGGCGGTGCCGCGGCCCCTCACGTCGAAATGCTCGATACGCGCGAGAGGTTGCCGTGGGCCGGCCATTCCGCGCGCCACGCGCTCGCTGAAATCTATGATCTCATTCTGCGCAACAAGACCACGCTGGTTTTCGTCAATACCCGCAGCCAGGCCGAGATGCTGTTTCAGGACCTCTGGCGCATCAACGACGATGGCCTTTCGATCGCGCTGCATCATGGCTCGCTCGACGTCGCGCAGCGCCGCAAGGTCGAGGACGCCATGTCAGGCGGAAAACTGCGCGGCGTGGTCTGCACCTCCTCGCTCGATCTCGGCGTCGACTGGGGCGATGTCGATCTCGTCATCAATGTCGGTGCGCCGAAAGGCGCCTCGCGGCTGACGCAAAGGATAGGCCGCGCCAATCACCGCATTGATGAAGCCTCGCGCGCGGTATTGGTGCCGGCCAACCGCTTCGAGGTGCTGGAATGCGCGGTTGCGATCGACGCGATCAACGAGAATGCCCAGGATACCCCGCCGTTACGCACCGGCGCGCTGGATGTGCTGGCGCAGCACGTGCTCGGCCGTGCCTGTGGCGAACCCTTCCTGGCCGATCAGCTGTTCGACGAGGTGACGACGGCCGCGCCCTATTCCGGCCTGAAGCGAGGTGATTTCGACGACGTGGTCGATTTCGTCGCCACCGGCGGCTATGCGCTGAAAACCTATGAGCGTTTTGCGCGCATCAAGCAGGACAGCGCCGGCCGCTGGCGCGTCGCCAATCCGAGGGTCCGGCAAAGCTATCGCCTCAATGTGGGAACCATTGTCGAGGAGGCGATGCTGAAGGTGCGGCTGGTCCGCTCGCGCGGCGGCGGCAGAGGAAGCACGGGATCGACCGGCGCGCTCGGCCGCGGCGGCCGGATGCTGGGCGAGATCGAGGAATATTTCATCGAGGGGCTGGTGGTCGGCGATACCTTCATCTTCGGCGGCGAGGTGGTCCGCTACGAGCAGTTGGTCGAAGATCAGGTCTATGTCTCCCGCGCCAATGACGAGGATGCAAAAGTGCCCTCTTATATGGGCGGCAAGTTTCCGCTTTCCACCTATCTGGCGGAGCGGGTTCGAAAGCTGTTGGCCGACCGACGTGGCTGGGGCAGCCTGCCGGATCAGGTGCGCGACTGGCTGTCGTTGCAGGCCCATCTATCGCGGGTCCCCGGCGTGCGCGAGCTGGTAGTGGAGACCTTTCCGCGAGCCAACAAGCACTATCTCGTCTGTTACCCATTCGAGGGACGGCTCGCGCATCAGACGCTCGGAATGTTGCTGACGCGACGGCTGGAGCGCGCCCGCGCCCGGCCGCTGGGTTTTGTGGCCAACGAATATGCGCTGGCCGTGTGGGGCCTCGGCGATATGTCCTTCATGATCCGGCAAGGCAGGCTGGATCTCCCGGCGCTGTTTGATCCGGACATGCTGGGCGACGATCTCGAGGCATGGCTGGCGGAATCGGCGCTGATGAAACGCACCTTTCGCAGCTGCGCGATTATTTCCGGACTGATCGCGCGCCGCTTCACCGGTGAGGAGAAAACCCGGCGTCAGGTGCTGTTTTCGACCGACCTGATCTACGACGTGCTGCGTAGGCACCAAGCCGATCATCTGTTGCTCCGCGCCGCGCGCGCCGATGCCGCGACCGGGCTGCTCGATATCCGAAGGCTCGGTGATATGCTGCTGCGAATCAAGGGGCGAATCACTTACAAGGAACTCGACCGGGTCTCGCCGTTGGCGGTGCCCGTGATGCTGGAGATCGGCCGCGAAGCGGTTTATGGCGAAGCATCCGACGAGTTGCTGGCGGAAGCCGCCGAGGAGTTGGTCAAAGAGGCGATGTCTTAGAGAAGAATGAATGTGTTTGACTCCGATCACCCGACATCGTCATCCCCGGCCTTGTGCCGGGCATCCACGTCTTTCTTCTTTGCTTTGCCAGGACGCGTCCGGCCATGACGATAACGGCAGTCCATAGTGCTGCTCGGCCTTACCTGAGCATTGGCGGTGTCGACTTCTTCGCCGATCTCTCCGGCGCGTTGTTCTGGGAAGAAGAAAGCCTGCTCGTCGTCTCCGATCTGCACCTGGAAAAGGGCTCCAGTTTTGCCGCGCGCGGCGTGTTGTTGCCGCCCTATGATACGACCGCGACGCTTCTCCGCCTCGGCGCCGTGATCGCACGGCACGCCCCGCGGAGGGTGATCGCGCTCGGCGACAGTTTCCATGACTACCACGCCCACGACCGGCTGTCGGCGCCGGACCGCGACGCCATCGCCGCCTTGCAGCTGCGGCGCGAGTGGATCTGGATCTCCGGCAATCACGATCCCGCGCTGCCATCCGATCTTGGTGGCGTGGTCGCGAGCGAGGTCGCGGTCGGCAGAATCGCCTTCCGTCACCAGCCGACCGGCGCGGCCGGTGAGATCGCCGGGCATCTGCATCCAAAAGCGCGGGTCGCGACCCGCGGCCGTTCGATGCAGCGGCGCTGTTTTGCCTGCGACGGCGAGCGGGCCGTGATGCCGGCGTTCGGCGCCTATACCGGGGGCTTGAGTATCCGTGACGCTGCCTTTGCAAAAATCTTCCAGACGCTGGGCTTCATGGCCCATGTGCTGGGAGACCATAGCATGCACACGATCGCCGCATCGCGCTGCTATTGACCGGCTGCTTTGCGGTCCACCTTGTAAGTGCTCGCCGGCGGGGGCAGACTGGCCGCAAGAAAGAACACCATCACATGGGGAGCGCCAGCATGCATTCGGTGACCCGTCGTCAGACCCTGGCAGACCTGCTGCGCCGCAGCGCCGCGCGGATGCCCGACAAGCTCGCCGTGGTGTGTGGCGAAGTCCGTTGGACCTATGCCGAATTTGACCGCATCAGCTCACGCCTGGCCGCCGGCCTGGCCGAGCGGGGGGTCACCAAGGGCTCGCGTGTCGCGATTCTTGCGCGCAACTCTCACGCCTTTGTCGCCCTGCGATTTGCGCTGGCGCGGCTTGGCGCCGTGCTGGTGCCGATCAATTTCATGCTGAAGGCGGAGGAAGTCGGCTACATCCTGCGCCATGCCGGCGCAATGATGCTCGCCACCGACAGCGGGCTGGCGCCGCTTTCGCGCGCGGCGAAGGCGCTCGACACCTCCGTGCGAGAGCTCATCTGGCTTCCATCGGAGGGAAGCAGCGAGCCCCAGGGCGACATGACCGCTTTCGATACGCTGGCCGCCTGCCACGCGGCGCCGCCCGACCCCGAGCTCAGCGGCGCCGATCTGGCGCAAATCGTCTATACCAGCGGAACAGAATCCTCGCCAAAGGGCGCGATGCTGACCCACGACGCGGTGATCTGGCAGTATGTCAGCTGCATCGTCGACGCCGGCATCGCCGCCGATGATCTCTCGCTCCACGCGTTGCCGCTGTACCACTGTGCCCAGCTAGACGTGTTCTTCGGTCCTTCGATCTATAGTGGCGCCACCAACGTGATCACGGCGCTTCCGACGCCGGACAATCTGCTGCCGCTGATCGAACGCCACCGTATCACTTCGTTCTTTGCGCCGCCGACGGTCTGGATTTCACTGTTGCGTTCGCCGCTGTTCGAAACCACCGACCTTTCCAGCCTGCGCAAGGGATACTACGGCGCGTCCATCATGCCGGTCGAGGTGCTGCGGGAATTGGCGCGGCGCCTGCCCGAGGTGCGGCTGTGGAATCTCTACGGTCAGACCGAGATCGCGCCATTGGCGACGCTGCTCGGACCCGAGGATCAACTGCGCAAACCCGGTTCATGCGGGCGTGCCGTGCTCAATGTCGAGACCCGGGTCGTCGATGAGGCGATGCGCGATGTGGCCGCCGGCGAAATCGGCGAGATCGTGCACCGATCGCCGCATCTCATGGTCGGCTATTTCCACGATGACGAACGCACCAAGGCGGCATTCGAGGGCGGCTGGTTCCACTCCGGCGATCTCGCCACCATCGATGACGAGGGCTATATCAGTGTCGTCGATCGCAAGAAGGACATGATCAAGAGCGGCGGCGAGAATGTCGCCAGCCGCGAGGTCGAGGAAGCGCTTTATAGCTTGCCCCAGGTCTCTGAAGTTGCGGTGATCGGCATTCCGCATCCGCGCTGGATCGAGGCGGTGGTCGCCGTGATCGTGGTCAAGTCGGGCCATGAACTGAGCGAGGCCGAGGTGTTGACGCGCTGCCAGACCATGCTGGCCTCGTTCAAGACGCCGAAACGCATCGTGTTTGCCGATGCCCTGCCGAAGAATCCCAGTGGCAAATTGCTGAAGCGGCAGCTGCGCGATGTCCACGCGCAGTTGTTTGCAGAAGGCTGACGGCGTGATTGAGTGGCGAGGCGGGCCTGTTGAAGGCTGAATGTGAAGCTTCTGAACATCATCTGGCGCGGCGCCTGGTGCGGACGCGGCCCTCGATTGCCGCGGTCGCATCGTTGATGATTAGTTCGGCCGCCGGCCGCGGCTTGCCGAACAGATATCCCTGGGCCAGGCTGATTCCCGCGGCGCGCAGCATTGCGAACTGGTCCTCGGTCTCGACGCCCTCGGCCGTCGAGACCGTGTTCAGGCCGCGCGCAAGTCCGCAGACCGCGGTGACGATCGCCATGCTGTCGGAGTTTCCGACCACGTCCCGGGTGAACGATCGATCGATCTTGAGTTTGTCGAATTTGATGCGGTTGAGATAGGTGAGCGAGGAGTATCCGGTGCCGAAGTCGTCCAGCGCGACCGTCACGCCGATATTCTGCAGCTGCCGAAACATCTCGATCGAATGCGGGTCCTCTCCCAGCAGCACCGATTCGGTGATCTCGACTTCAAGCCGGTGCGGGGGCAAACCTGAATCGGCCAGCGCGGACAGGATCACGTCAAGTAGGCCGCCCTTCTTCAGTTGCACCACCGAAAGATTGATCGCCACCGTGATGTCGACCGGCCACGCCATCGCATCCTGGCAGGCGCGGCGGCACACCCGCTCTCCAAGCGTCACGATCACGCCGGTTTTCTCCGCGAGGGCGATGAACCGATCCGGCGTGAGCAATCCGAGCCTGGGATGGTTCCACCGGACCAGGGCTTCGAAGCCTGTGGTGCGCCGCGTTGCGGCATTGACGATCGGCTGATAGTGGACCAGGAACTCCTCGCGATCGAGGCCGAGCCGCATCTCCGCCTCGAGCCGGTTATCCTCATCGCCGGCGGCCGTCATATCCGGCTCGAATATCCGATATGTATTGCGGCCGCTGGCCTTAGCGGCGTAAAGCGCAAAATCCGCCTTTCTCAGGAGCTCGTCGGCCTCAACGCCGTCGGCGGGCGCAAAGGCAACGCCGATGCTGGTGCCGGCCATCACGGTCCTTTCACCGAGGTCGATCGGGGTGCTGAGAGCACCGAGGATCCGCGTGGCCAATGCAATCGCTTGGCCGCGCGGATTCGCGACGGCGGTCGCGTCGTCCGCAGGCCGCGGGGCGGTCTGGATGATGGCGAACTCATCGCCACCTAGCCGAGCGACGATGTCTGCATCACGGACCGCGCCCCTCAGACGGTTGGCGACTTCTACCAGCATGGCATCGCCGGCGGCGTGACCGTAAGTGTCATTGATTTTTTTGAATCGGTCGAGATCAAGCATCATCACTTGGAACGATTGCCCGCTCTGCGCCAGCTCAAGCGCGGCACTGTTGACTTTCTCCGCAAACTGCGCGCGGTTCGCCAGGCCGGTTAGGACGTCATGCTTGGCGAAATAGGCGAGTTTGTCCTCGGCGCGTTTCAGTTCGGTGACGTCCTCGCTGGTGACTACCCAGCCGCCAGTTTCGAGGCGACGGCTCAACAGGCGCATGGTGCGGCCGTCATTGAGCCGCGACAGACCGGCAAAATCCTGTTGCAGCATCTCCGCGCCGATCCGAAGGCAGTTTTCCAGATATTGCTCTGGACCGCCCGCACTGAAGAATCCCTTTGCGATCCGCATTCTGATGATATCGGCGAGGTGGGTACCAGGCAGGGCGGCGTCCTTAGCCAACCCGTAGGGTGCCATGTAATTGTCATTGCAGACGATCAGCCTTTGCTCGGCGTCGTACATCGCCAGTCCCTGCTTCATGTTGCTAAGCGCGCAGTCGAGCACCTGACCAACTTCGGCCGACTTGGCGATTTCTCTTTGCAGGGCATTCTCGTAGGCGATTTGCGCGGCGATGCCGTGCGCGATGCCGAGATAGCCGACCACCTTGCCGTCGTCGGCGCGCATCGCCGAAACCGTCATCGATACCGGGACGTGACGGCCATCGCTGCGGATCAGATTCCAGCGGTGGCCTTGGTCGAGCACGGCTTCGTCGAGCACAATCGCCGGCCCCTTGATCGGCCGGCCGAATCGAGCGCTGAGTTCGGTACCACGCGCTATGACTTCCTGCGGATCGGCGAAAATAGCTGGGCTATGGAGATTAATAACCTCCGCCGCCTGGTAGCCAAGCAGTTGCTCCGCGCCCGAATTGAACACGATGATCTTCAAATCCAGGCCGGTCGCGATAATCGCGACGTCGGTGGCCGAATCCAACACCGAGCGCAGCAGCCTGGTGGTCTTGTTGAGCGCGGCCTCGAAGATCTTGCGTTCGCTGATGTCGATGATGTTGGTCATGAATGCCAGCGCCAGCCCGATCATGACCGTTACGCAGATCATCAGGAAGGCCGAGGCCGTTTCATAGCCGCTGGCTGGCAGCGCCGGATTAGGCGGGCCGCTATTCACGCTAATGGTGAAGCGCAGCACTGTTGTTGCGGCCTCGACCAGCAACAATGACGCGACGAATCGTTGAATGCCAAGCAGCGGCCCGCGCGGCGCGCGCCAGATCTTGACGGCGGCATAGCCGTCGAACAGGCTCATAGTCGCGGCGAAGATCGCCAAATGGGCCAACACGGAAGGCTGCGCAAGCGTGAACCATGATACCGCGATCGTTGCGACGACGTATGCTGCCAGTCCTTTGCGCCACGACACCACCACGGAGCTTGCGCGGAGAACGCCGATATTGAAAATCAGAACGCCAGCAAAAATCGCGGCCATGCCGAACATCGCTGACCGGCTGTCGGCCGCCAAGTCGGATGTAGCCAGCAGCAGCATGCCGGTCGCGCCTATGGCCGAGCCGGCCGCCCAAAGGCGAGCCGGGGGATAGTTGCGATGAAGATGCCAGACATAGAGCAACCCGCCGGATTGCAGCAGCCGGACCATCATCGCCACGACCATGAGCGTCTTGAAGTCCAGACCTTCGTTCATCGGCATTTCCGGGGCTGCATTCTCGGCGGCCCGCGCTGCGGGCGATGCCGGCTGACCGGCGAAATTAGCGCCTGAGCCCTGAACCAATGGGAAATTTTATACCTGGTAGGTTTACGGGGTTATTCCGCCCCAACCCTTGCCCCAAACGCTGCTCATGACGTGGCCTATGGCTGCGAGCTGCCGATCTTGCGCTGACGCCAAAGGCCCGGACGGTTCGGGCGCGCTTATCCACGGTGACAGGATCTGGTAACTAAGTTGCTGGAAATCAGCCTCGCGTGCTTAAGGCTGCAACAGCCTGTTTCAAGTTGGTACGTGAGGTCGTGACCATGGCCGCGAGGCCCATGGCCAAGTCGGCACTCGTTCCATTACCTAATCCTTCCTGAACACGATCGAGGCCATCCAGCCGGTCATCAGCGCCATTGCTGCGGTGACCAGGCCATAGATGAAGCCATTCTGGCGGGCGCTGGTGGCGACGAACTGCTCGAAACCGACCTTGACGATTTCGAACGCGGTTTCGGTCCGGGTCAGCAGCGCGCCATCGGCGAACAGCTTGATCTCGACGTCGTAGGTCCCGATCGGCACTTCCGCCGGAAGCGGAATGCCGGTGCGAAACAGCGTCGGCGTCAGGAATGTCACCGCCGAAGTATCCTCCCGATAGAGCCCATGTTCGGAGCGCAGCCGCACGAAGGCGCTGCGAAATGCGTCGTTGGGCACGACGTCGGCATAATCGGGCCCGACGCGCTGGGTCAAGAGCACATTGTTGAGACCGAGTTGCTGCCGCCGCTCGACTTCCGGCGAAGCGATGGCGTCGAACGGCCGGTTGGCAAACAGCGCCAGATAGCTCGGCACCTGCAGGAATTGCCGGTAGTCGGTGTTGATCCAGATGCCGAATTTGCGTTCCTTGCGGCGCGTCACCATGTCGGCGCGCGGGCCGGCGACGGTCACGACGAGATCGTAACCGGCGCGGTGGGTTGGGGCGGAGGCGTCCTTTTCGACCGAGCCGAACAGCACCAGTTCTTCGCCGGAATAGTTCGGCGTCACCGTCACCCGGTGGTTGGAAACGGAAACGATCAGCCGCTCGGCATGTGCGACGCCAACGGTGCCAGCCATGCCCAGTGCCAGCCCAAGCGCGGCAAACGAGGTGCGCGCGATCATCCGGCGACTCCGCTTTCGCGGATGGTGAAGAGGTCACCGGGGCGGATGACCAGCTCGATGGCGAAGCGAATGCCAACGGCGAGTATGATGCAACCCAGCAACAGCCGCAGATGCTCGCCGCGTATCTTCTGGCCGGCGCGGGCGCCGAACTGCGCCCCGGTCACCCCGCCGATCATCAGGATCAGCGCCAGCACGGCATCGACGAGATGGTTGGTGACCGCGTGCAGCATGGTGGCAAACAGCATGGTGACCAGGGTCAGCACCATCGAGGTGCCGATCACGGTAGAAGTCGGTACCCGTAGCAGATAGATCATGATCGGGACCAGGATGAAGCCGCCGCCGATGCCCATCACCGCGCCGATAAAGCCGATGATGGCTCCGACGGTGACGACGGGGATCACCGACAGATAGATCTTGGAGCGCTTGAAGCGCATTTTCAGCGGCAGCCCGTGGATCCAGCCACGGCTGCCGGAGCGGCGCATCGGCACTGCGATGCCGCGCCGGACCCGCATCATTGCGCGCAGTCCTTCCCAGCACATCAATCCGCCCACGGTCGTGAGCAGGACGACGTAGGCCAGCGCAATCATCAGATCGAGCTGGCCGAGCGAGCGCAGCAGCGTAAAGGTCCAGACGCCGAGCGCGGTACCTATGGTGCCGCCACACAACAGGACGGCGGCAAGCGCCGGATCGATCGCGCGGCGACGCCAATAGGTCAGGGCGCCGGAAAACGACGAGGCGGCGATGTGGCTGGCGACGGAAGCGACCGCTACCGCGGGCGTGATGCCGATGAAGATCAGAAGTGGCGTCATCAGAAAACCGCCGCCGATGCCGAACATGCCCGACACAAAGCCGACTGCTGCGCCCATCGCCAGGATGACAAAGATATTGACCGGTATTTCGGCGATCGGAAGGTAAAGCTGCACGCGCGTTCGCTTTGCAATGAGCCTTGAGGCCGGCCGGATCCGCCCACGGCGTGGTTTCTCGATCGAGCATTTTCCGGCAGGCGTCGTCCGGCTGCTTTCCGGCGTATGCTCTCATTCCCCGGGTTGAGCGTTTTCCGGCTGCAGAACGGCCCTCGTCGGATCAGCTCCGTGGGCGTGTTTTTCGGAATACGTCAAGGCGGCCCGACCGCCGCGCCTTTGCATATCCGAAATCGCCGGACGGAACGATCAAAGAATCCGTGCATGGCCAGCTTTTTTGACGTGGCCTGCCGTGCACTTTGCGGTGTGGTGAATAATTGAGATTAACGCGCGGCGCGCTTGGTCAGAAGGTTTTTAGCCACGGGCTTTGCTGTGGCGGTCGGTGCCGGCGCGCTGTCCCAGCCGCCGGCCGGGCTTGCCACGTTGATGGCGTCGTCGGGCTGCGGTTCCGGCACGAAGGTTTGGACCGCCAGCCTTGCCGCGGCGAGCGACTGGGCGTCCAGCCGCTTGGCAACATCGTCGCGCTTGCGCGCGGCGTCGGCATCACCCTGTGCCGCCGCCAGGCTGAACCATTTGAAGGATTCGGCGAGGTTCGGTTCGACGCCGATGCCGCGGGCGTACAGAATGCCAAGATTGAACTGACTGTCCGCGACGCCATGATCGGCGGCCTTCCGGAACCATTGTGCGGCGTCCTTGTAGTTGGCGCCGTTGCCGCCGCCATCGGCCGACAGCACAGCCAGGTTGTGCATTGCCTTGGCATTGCCGCGTTCGGCGGCCTGCAGATAGTAACGGCGCGCGATATCGAGGTCCTTTTTAACGCTCAGGCCCTTTTCGTAGAGGGTACCGAGCCGGAAGATCGCTGGCACCACGCCGGCCTTTGCTGCGCGCTCATACCATTTCGCGGCCTCGTCCAAATTGACCGCCGCGCCCTTGCCCTCGGCGAAGCGCACGCCGACTTCATAGGCGGCGGTTGGATCGCCTTTGAGGGCGGCGATCCGCAGGGCCGGTCCGCCAATCGCATCCGGCAATTTTTCCGACGAGGGGATTGGTACCCAGGTCAGTGGGGGAGCGCTCGGTGCCGTCGGGGCCGACAGCAGCGAGCCGGTGGTATCGTTGACGGATAGCGGCGATGCGGTGGGTATCGCCGCGGGCTCGCCGGTCGCGGTCGACGCGGAACCGTCGGAGCCGATCGGCGCGGGATCGTTCTTGGACTGCCGGCCGATGGGTGTCGGCGACGTCATCGAGGGTGACGCGGGACCAAGCGTCCCCGGGCCAGGCATGGCCGGCTTGATGCTGCCCTCGGCGGGCAAGCGGGCCTGCGGCTCCGGCTCGCTCAATCTCTGCGTAGCGGTCTGCGCGCCGCCGCCGTCGAGCAGCGTCATCGCCAGTTTGAACGTGCCGAGGACGATGATGACGACACTCGCGCCGACCAGCAGCGAACGGATCTTGGAGCCGATCGTCGACGTCTTACTGGTGTTTTCATCCACGGGGCCCTTGGGCGGGCCGGACGCGGACTTGTCGCCAGCGGCCGCGGCGGCCTGAGCGGCACGACGGGCGGCGGCGATGAAACTCGACGCGCTCGCCTGCTCGCGCGCCCCGGTCGGGATGTCGCTGATCGCGCTTTGAGAGGCGGCAATCCGCTCGGATGGAGATGCCAGCCGGCCCGACGGCCTTGTTCCTGGCTCGAGCGGGTGATCGGGCGGCAGATCCGGGGCGATGGCTGGCCGCGGCGGCGTGGTATGGGTCTCCAGAATTTCGCTGATAGCCCGCGGCGTCACCGGCGGGGCAGCCGCCGGCACTGGCGACACGGCATGGAATTCCCGCGGGGCTGCCGCAAAATGCTCCTGCGAAGCGGCTGGATTGGGCAATTCAGGCGGTGATTGCGTTGCCCTCGCGCTGCGCGGCGCTGCTGGCGGCATCGCCGCAGGGGTTAGGGCCTGCGGGATCGCCTGATATGTCGGAGGCGGGCTGCGCACTGTGCGCAGGTCACCTTCGATCATCGCCAGCCGATCGACGACATGACCAAGCGTGTTGTGAACGGTTTCGAGCGAATCCTGGGTGTGACGGTCGGTTTGCGTCTGGCTGAAACGAATGTCCGACAATTCGCGCCTGACGATCTCGACCAGGCCGTTGTCCGTGGGTTCGGGGACGCTCCGGCTTTTGTCCGCCAGAGCGGCGAACGTCGCGTGCTGGGTTTCGAGATGACGCAGAATGTCCTGGAGACCTTCCTCGACCCGCCCGAGATTGCCGGCGCGGTAATCGGCCGACGCTTCCAGACGTTCGAGCAAATAGGATACGCGCTGTTCGAGATGGGCCAATGCCGACGCGCCATCGTTGCCGACCGGCACGCGGTCGATGCGCTCGGATAAAGCGCGCAGCGCGTCTTCGAGGTTGGCGAAGGCGGATGCGCTGTCGTTGCCGACCGGCATGCGGTCGATGCGCTCGGACAAGGTGCGCAGCGCGTCTTCGAGGTTGGCGAAAGCGGGTGCGCTGTCGTTGCCGACCGGCATGCGGTCGATGCGCTCGGACAAGGTTCGCAGCGCGTCTTCGAGATGGGCCAAAGCGGGTGCGCTGTCGTTGCCGGCCGGCATCCGGTCGATGCGGTCGTATAATGCTCGCAGCGCGCCTTGGAGATGCTCGGAGCTTTCGCCGTTCGTGGTCCGCTCGCGGCTCTCCAGCGTCGACGTCAGGGCTGCGATTCGCCGCTCGAGAAGCGCAAACGAATCGTTGTTGCTCTCCTGACGCGCGAGTTGATCAACCTTGGCCGAAAGCGTGTGAATGTCGTCGTGGAGCCGGACCAGCGTGTCGTTGGAGGCAACGTTGGAAACGATGGCGCGAAGCGCCGCGATAGCATCTTCGAGCTGCCCGACCGTGGAGGGATCGTCGCCCGCGCGCAGTATCAGGTCGAGTTTGGTGCCGAGATTGCGGATCGCCTCGTCGTAGCCGGACAACTGCTCGGCGGTCGTCAGCGAGCGCAATACGTCGCGAATTTCGCCGAGCGCGCGTTCGATGCCCGTCAGCGCCGGATCATTGATCGCGCTCTGGCGCGTCTCGTCGATGCGGCGGGACAGCAGCCGAATTTCATTTTCGATCGCTTCGATCGCCCGCCGCGGCATCGCCTCGGTGATGGCCTGACGAATCTCCATCAGCTCGCTGCGGAACGCGGCGATCGATTGTTCGAGTTCGTCAGGGCGGCGCAGCGCTTCGATCTGGTTGGTGATCTTGACGAGATGACGCTCGAGTATGGAAAAGTCCGGGCCCGGCGCGATCGGGGGTGCAACCACGGGCGCGATCGCGGGCGCGGCCGGCGCTGCGCGGTGGGCCGGCGCCGGAACGGGCGGCAACTTGGCCTTGTCGAGTTCGCTTTGGCGCGCGGCGATTTCTGCGATTGCCGAGCCCAGCGACCCCGGGCTGAGCGGCGGCGAGGACCGATAGGGCGGCGGAGTTGCCCCGCGCTCTTCGGCCTTGCGCGGCAATTCCTGCGGCTGGATCGGTTTTGTCGGGGCGGGCGTTGAAATCTGCGACAGTCGCGCATCGAGGCGAGAGATGGCCTCGTTCAGTTGCCGGGCGACACCATTTTCGCCGCCGCCTGGCGCTTCGTTGCGCGGCGCGGGCCGCGAAATCTGCTCGATCTGGCGCGTGATCGCATCGAGCCGCGCATGAATATCCGCGACGTCCCGGGTTTCCTTGCTCGGCAGCGCAGGCCGATCCGGCGCGCCGGCGAAGTCCGGAGGGTTGGCACCGCCGATGGTGGAATTTAGCCAGTCGCTCAACGACATGCCAGCACGGCGCGCGGCCGCTTCAGCCCTTTCGCGAACCGACGCATCGATACCCTCAACACCCCACGAAGCGCGCGAATTCATGCTCTTGTCCGGTTCCGACTCCGGCGCGCCACCTGCGCCTCCAGCCTCTCCCCGCGCGTCCCCCCTCGACTTTAAGGACGAACAATCGAATCCACGCAGGTCGTTTGCCTTAGACATCGACTTTTTCGTGTCAGGGTAAATACCGAGTTAAGGAAAGGGATCGTGGGGCCGTAAAGTTATCGTTAGGGATGAAATCAACGCCAGCAAGCGCCGGTGCCGGCCTAACGTGAGTCAGTTGTAACAATGCTCTGTGGTTGCGATCTCCGACGAGAGCTCAGCCCTTGTTCTCGCGCTGATCGCCGTCGATCGGCGCGACACCCGTGTCGCCGGCGGCGGCCGGCAGGCTGTGGAGAGCCTCTTCGCACCACTCCGCCACGGCACGCTCATAACGAAGGCCCATCCGAAGACCCAGCAGCTTGCCGGTATCTGCCGGCGGCGCGGTGCCCTGGGGAAAGCGTCGATTGAGAATGCGTTCATAGCGGCAGAAGCGGTCGCGGTGGTACTCCAGCCGCGCCATCAGGTCGGCACGCAAGGGATCGATGTCGACGCTGTCGAGCGCATAAAGCCGCACCAGCAGATCATCCTTGATCGAAGCCGGGCTGCTTGGGCGGGCCGCCCAGTGCCGCAGCGCGGCTCTGCCCTCGGAGGTGAGGGTGTAGACCAATTTGTTGGGCTTGCCCGACTGCACGACCTCGCGGCCCTGGATATAGCCCCGATCGCGCAGCCGCGTGAGTTCGCGATAGATTTGCTGGTGGTCGGCTTTCCAGAAGAACCCGATCGACGCGTCGAACGTCTTGGCGAGCTCATAGCCCGTCATCGGACGCTCTGTCAGGCATGCAAGGATCGCGTCGCCGAGCGCCAATCGTCGATCCTCCGTCTCCTGCTCGTCCTGTATTTAGGGTTCTTGACATATGCCTAAAAGAGCATATGCGTCAATATGCATATGGCGAAGGCTCTCTAAGCGCCCGTTCCCCACTCAGGTGCCACTTCCGGCCCCCCATGCCCGAAATGGTCCCTGGTTCAGGCGCCCTTTCCCGCGCAGGAGACGTCCGATGACCGCTCTCGACAAGTGGTACGACTGCATCAAGTCCCACGACCATGCGGCGCTGTGGGATCTGCTCCACCCCGACGCGGTCTTCGAAAGCCCCGTCGTCCATACGCCGCAGCGCGGGCGCGACATCACCTTCAAGTATCTGTCGAGCGCCGAACAGGTGCTGGGCGGTCCGGGCTTTCGCTATGTCGGCGAATGGCGAAACGACACCGGTGCGGTGCTCGAGTTCGAAAACGAGATCGATGGGATCAGGATCAACGGCGTCGACATCATCACTTTTGACGATCATGGCCGGATCACGCGCTTTAAGGTGATGGTGCGCCCGCTCAAGGCGGTCAACCTGCTGCATCGCCTGATGGGAGAGCAACTGGCGAGGCTGGGTGGCGAAAGCGCCCCCGCAAGCTCGCAACCGCGGAATTGATGCAGTAGCTGCCCGATATAGCTGCCTTATATGGCTGCCTTGGGCCTCTAGAAGCGGGTAAGGTCTGTTTGGGGACCATTGATAGCAGCGCTGCAAACTTCCCTTGAAGGGTTTGCCAGCCAGCCGGGAGGATTAAGATGCCGATCTACAAAGCCCCGCTCGAAGACGTTGCTTTCCTGCTCGACGACGTATTTCAGATCGACCGTTACGACAATCTTCCCGGCTTCAGCGACGCCTCGGCCGACGTGCGGGAGGCGATCCTGAACGAATCCGCCAAACTCAGCGAAGAGGTGCTGCAGCCGCTCAACCGCGTCGGCGATCTCGAGGGCTGCACCCGGCATGAGGATGGCCACGTGTCTACGCCGAAAGGCTTCAAGGAAGCCTATCGACAGGTGGCCGAAGGTGGCTGGCTCGGGCTTTCGGCACCGGTCGAATATGGCGGCCAGGGCTTGCCGATCACGCTGACCCAGGCGGTCAATGAGTTCCAGTGTTCGGCGAACATGGCTTTTTCGATGTATGGCGGGCTGACCATGGGCGCCACGGCCGCGCTGATCGTGCATGGCAAGCCCGAGCAGAAAACCATGTTCGTGCCGAAAATGGTGTCGGGACAATGGACCGGCACCATGAATCTGACCGAGCCGCAATGCGGCACCGATCTCGGCCTGCTGCGCACCAAGGCGGTCAAGCAGGCTGACGGCAGCTACAAGATCTCAGGCACCAAGATCTTCATCTCGGCCGGCGAACACGATCTTTCGGAAAATATCATCCATCTGGTGCTGGCGCGGATCGAGGGGGCGCCCAGCGGCATCAAGGGCGTCTCGCTGTTCGTGGTGCCCAAGATCCTGGTCAATGCCGACGGGTCGCTGGGGGCACGCAACGGCGTCACTTGCGGTTCGATCGAACATAAAATGGGGATTCACGGCAATTCTACCTGCGTCATGAACTACGACGGCGCCACCGGCTGGCTGATCGGCGAGGAAAACAGGGGCATGCAGGGCATGTTCGTGATGATGAACGAGGCACGGCTCGGCGTCGCGGTGCAGGGATTGGCGCAATCGGAAGTGGCCTATCAGAACGCCGTTGCCTATGCGCGGGACCGCCTGCAGGGCCGCGCGCTGTCGGGGCCGAAGGCGCCCGACAAGCCGGCCGACCCGATCATCGTGCATCCCGATGTGCGCCGCACGCTGTTGACGATTCGCGCGTTCAACGAGGCGGCGCGGGCGATGGTGATATGGACTGCGCTGAAAAGCGACGTCGCCCATCGCTCCAGCGATCCCAGGGATCGCCAGGAGGCCGACGATCACATGGGCCTGATGACGCCGGTCATGAAGGGTGTGTTGACCGACGTCGGATTCTCCAACGCCGTACTGGCGCAGCAGATGTTCGGTGGTCACGGCTACATCGCCGAATGGGGCATGGAACAGTTCGTGCGCGACGCCCGTATCGCCATGATCTATGAGGGGGCCAACGGTATTCAGGCGCTCGACCTGGTCGGACGCAAACTGCCGCGCGACGGCGGCCGCGCGGTGATGTCCTTCTTCAATGAGGTCGCCACCTACGCCAGACAGCACAACGCGGACGAGGCCATGAAGCCCTACGTCGTGCCGCTGAGCACGGCGCTCGGCCATCTGCAGCAGGCCACCACCTGGCTGATGCAGAATGCGATGATGAAGCCCGACAACGCCGGTGCCGCCGCCACCGACTATATGCACCTGTTCGGTCTCGTCACTTTCGCCTACATGTGGGCGCGGATGGCGAAAGTAGCCGCGGACAAGATTGCGGGCGGCGCCGCTACGCCCTATCTGACCACCAAGCTGGTGACCGGTCGTTTCTTCATGGAGCGGATGCTGCCGGAAACATCGGTGCATCTGGCCCGCATCCAGACCGGCTGCGCGACCACCATGGAATTGCCGGCGGAAGCCTTCTGATCGGAGGAGGGCTTCCGACCGGGACTTGCTAGACCGAAGGCGAGATCTGCGACATCCTGCAAATTGCTTCCATAGCTTGATCATCATACCGGGAGGGCGTCATGCCTGAGGCCTATATCTACGATCACGTTCGCACCCCGCGTGGCCGCGGCAAGCCCGATGGCGCGCTGCACGAGGTAACCGCGCTGGCGCTCGCGACGGTACCACTGCGGGCGCTCAAGGAGCGCAACAACCTCGGGGAGGACGTCGTCGACGACGTCGTGCTCGGGGTGGTCGATCCGGTCGGCGAGGCCGGCTCCGACATCGCGCGGTTCGCGGCACTGAAGGCAGGGCTCGGCGAGGCCGTCCCCGGCGTCCAGATCAACCGTTTCTGTGCATCCGGGCTCGACGCCGTCAATTTCGCCGCCGCCCAGATCATGAGCGGCCAGCATGAACTCACCATCGGCGGCGGCGCCGAGTCGATGAGCCGGGTCGGCATCGGGGCTTCCGGCGGGGCTTGGCCGATGGACCCCTCGATCGCGGTGCCGGCCTATTTCATGCCCCAAGGCGTGTCGGCCGATCTCATTGCGACCAAATACGGCTTTTCGCGCGATGACGTGGACGCCTATGCGGTGCAGAGCCAACAGCGCGCCGACAAGGCCTGGGGCGAGGGCCGCTTCAACCATTCCGTGGTCCCGGTCAAGGACGTCAACGGCCTCACCATTCTCGCCAAGGACGAACACATGCGGCCCTCGACGACGATGCAGTCGCTGGGCCAGTTGCAGCCCTCGTTCGTCGGCATGGGACAGATGGGCGGTTTCGATGCGGTGGCGATCCAGTCGCATCCCGAAATCGAGCGCATCAATTACGTCCATCACGCCGGCAATTCGTCGGGGATCGTCGATGGGGCCGGCGCGGTGCTGCTCGGCAGCAAGGCGGCCGGCGCCAAGCACGGCCTGAAGCCGCGGGCCAAGATCCGCGCCTTCGCCAATATCGGTTCCGAACCGGCGATGATGCTGACCGGTCCGGTCGACGTCACCGAAAAACTGTTCGAACGCTCCGGAATGAAGAAATCCGACATCGATCTCTTCGAGCTGAACGAGGCGTTCGCCTCGGTGGTGCTGCGCTATATGCAGGCCTTCGACATTGACAGCGCCAAGATCAACGTCAATGGCGGCGCCATCGCGCTCGGTCACCCGCTCGGCGCCACTGGCGCGATGATCCTGGGCACCGTGCTCGACGAACTCGAGCGCACTAACAAATCGATCGCGCTGGTGACGCTGTGTATTGGCGGCGGAATGGGTACGGCGACCATCATCGAACGGGTGTGAGCGGTAGGATGGGCAAAGGCGCTCTTCGCGCCGTGCCCACCAACTGGTCAAGCCATGCTTTTGGTGGGCACGCTTCGCTTTGCCCACCCTGCGATCCGGAATAGAGACAACCGCCGCGCCAACGGGCTGTCGGCATCGAGGGAGCGATCAACATGGCTTTTAAGAATTTCAAAGTCGAAACTGACGCCGACGGCATTGCGCTGGTGACATGGGACATTCCCGGCCGTTCGATGAACGTGCTCGACGAGACCTCCGTCAACGAGCTCGAAGAGATCGTGAAACAGACCTCGGCTGATACCGCCGTGAAGGGCGTTGTCATCACGTCGGGCAAGGAAGCGTTGTCGGCCGGCGCCGACCTTTCGATGCTCGAGGGCATGAGCCGTCAATATGCCGAGGTGTTGAAAGAGAAGGGCGAGGTCGCAGCCAATCAGATGCTGTTCGATCAGAGCCGCAGGTTCTCGCTGGTGTACCGCGCCATCGAAACCTCGGGCAAGCCGTGGGTAGCCGCGATCAACGGGCTGGCGCTCGGCGGCGGCTTCGAACTGACGCTGTGCTGCCACTATCGAGTAGCCGCCGAGAACCCGAAAACCCGGCTCGGGTTGCCGGAAATCAAGGTCGGCCTGTTCCCTGGCGCTGGCGGTACCCAGCGC
>Ga0326727_10009843_pt1 | contig 23187 bp, 17 predicted proteins | sample MB2enrmetagenome_FD_207643 | JGI IMG/M metagenome (GOLD analysis project Ga0326727, IMG submission 207643) | Lab enriched peat soil microbial communities from McLean, Ithaca, NY, United States - MB29MY | ecosystem: Environmental > Terrestrial > Soil > Wetlands > Peat | place: USA: New York... | reverse complement strand
GTCGTACGAAGCTGCCCAACTGTGTTGTAGCCGAGCGGCAGTGTTGCCGGAGTCGAGACATCGAAGATAACCGGCACCGTCTGTGAGCCCGTCGTAACTGTCGCATACGGGATCAGGGACGGAGCGCCGTTGACCACAGTGATTTGCCCAACGAAGCAGCTCTCGTAGCCTGGACTGTTCGGCGCGCAGGTGAGATTGATCGTGCCAACGAACGAATTAATCCCACCTACCTCGATAATTAGAGACTGTGGATCGGATGTGTTCTGGTTTGGTTGCGAGGGCAGACCGTTACCGTTGGGAATGTTGCCCGGAATGACAGGGAGCGGGAGCGCCGCCGAGTTGGAGGCGGTGAAGGTGAAGTCAGGATTGTCGACCACCAACGCGTAAGGAATCGCACTGGTTGACGGGCACGTCTGAGTTGCTCCAAAGGCGCTTGGCAACGGAGTCGCTACTTGACCATTGACGGAGCAGGCAAAGTTGCCCAATCCATCTCCGTTACTGCCAGCGTCGCCGGTATAGAGGAAGATGAAGTAGTGAGTACCCGGAATGACAGCGCCCGCATTGGTGCCAGAAGCGACATAATACGGTGAAGCTGTCCCGGATACATACGCAGGCAGAGCGAATGTGCCACTTCCTCCCGAGAGGGGCACGATCTCCACAGGAGTGCAGCTGGCGGAGGCAACCGGAGTCGTCGCCGTAGCACAGGGTGGAATGGTCGACGACGGCCATTGGATAACGCCATTGAGCGTTGGGAAGTTCCCGCTGTAGGGTGTTGCAATGAAGGTAGTCGAAGTGATCGGGACAAAGTAATCGTAAACCAGCACCGAACCGGTAGGCGTTCCCTTGCCGGCGGTGACCAGGGAGCCGACCGAGATCGTGTAGGTGGCTGACGCAACCCCAGCCGCACTATTGAGGACTACGCCTTGAGCGCCGAGTCCAAGCGAGGCATTGGGTGAACCGCTCTTGGCTGCCGTAATGCCAACACCGGACGGCGCGGGGGTTATCGTATCCGAACCATTGGTGATCGTCACCGTGTAGTCGCCGTTGACGATGGGTTTACCGGTCATCGACGCATACAACGTGTATGTGCCTAGATTCAGGACCGAGGAATCGACTGGAATGGACTGTGTGGCAGAAGAGCTGAACGTCGCGCTCAACTTAGGATAGTCGTTGCAAGCGACACTGGCTCCGGTGATGACCATCCCCGAGGCGAAGTTGAACGCAGCAGCTCCGTAGACCGTCGTGTACGCGGGAACCACCACGGAGAGAGGAGATGTGGTTTCAGTTACGTAAGCTGTTGTGGTACCCCCCAACGTGGTGTACACGGTCGGGGAACCATAACTGCAGGCGGTTGCAGGTGAGCTGGGATCGGAAAAGAGGACCTGAATGGAATATCTGCCGGCAGCCGTGCATTGACCGGCGCCGCTGTAGAACGTGGCCGTCACCCCCGTCGGAAGAGTGGAGCTTAAAGTGCCCGTGATGGTGGGAAGCGTAGCGGCCCCATATTGGAAGGTAACGGAAGATGCGGCCGCTTGCAGCGCGACAGCAGGAGCAACCGTAAGCAGGATCGGAGTTGCGCTGGTTGGACTGTCGCCGGTGTCTCCGTTGTAGATCGCGCTGACAGTGTAGACCAGGCCAGCGGAGAGCGTTGGCATGGCATAGGTCGCTGTAGCTGTGTTACCCGACCCGGCAACCAGGGCGACAGTCGCAGAACCACCCGCTCCGCAGGAGACACCGCCAAGAGCGGTAGGCCCAGTGGGAGCGATCGTGTAGGTGAAGGTGACCGTGCCGGTGGGTGTTAGTCCTAGGACGTGAGGCTGGGTTACGGTTGCGGTGATGGTTTCAGTTCCAGCAGGATTGGCGATATTGTAGTTTGGCGACGTACCAGTAAAAGCTGGCGTAACCGAGGGGGTCAGGACAACCTTGCCCTCCGGACTGGCTCCCGTACCGGCCAGCAACGCGACCGTTTGGGTGCCGTTGACGGTGATGCTGGAGGAAGCGGAGCCGACGGTCGTTGGGGTGAAGAGCGGCGTGATGGTGCAGGAGCTTCCCGCCGGCAACGGGCTGGTGCAGTTGCTGGTTACGGAGAATTGGCCGTTCAAGCCTGTTGTTCCCAGGAAGGGTGTGGTCAGTGTGGCGGGCTGGTTGCCGACGTTGGTCACCGTCAACACGCCCGTGCAAGCTACGCCGCTACCCACAACCGGGCATCCCGTAGGCGTACCCGCTAGACCGGATGCAGTGGGAGTTCCGGTTGTCCCGGACAACCCAAGGTCCTCCGGCACGGTGCCGAACTGGGCGATCGGGTTCTGCCGGTTCATGTACAGGATTCGTGAGTTGCCCGTGTCCATGAGATACAGGTTTCCATTCGCGTCCAGGGTAAGTCCTGCCGGAGAACTCAGCCCGCTAAAGCTGAGCACAAACGGATTGGCAGTGGGCGGGCCAGTGGCAGGCGCCTCCCAGACCACATTGGCGGAGCTGTCGGAGACGAAGACGTCCCCGGCCGCGTCCACCGCGACTCCATTGGGGTTGTTGATGTTCAGGCCGCCAAACACCGGAAGAGTGGTGACTACGTTCAGCGCGGACCCTGGGAAGGGCGTTCCCGCGGGTTGCAGGTCGCCGCCGCCTGGCGGTATGCGAACCACCTCACCGTCAATATTCTGCGTGTCGGCAACGTAGATGAAATTATTGGCATCGACCGCGACCGCAACCGGCTTGGTGAAGGTGGGTGCGCCCGGGTACTGAAGGAGCGGCGTTGCGCCGCCCAGAGCGACGTTGGCCGGAATCATCACAACCGCCGGCGGAATCGCAGCAGTAGTCGATGTAGCAGTAGCTCCGCCATCGGCGACGAAGACATTGCCCCACCCGTCGACCGCAAGGCCCAGAGGCTTGCCCCACTGGTATTGCGGAGGAGCAACGGTCGGTGTTACGGCTGCCGCAGCTTCATTCAAGATCGATTGTTTTACTGCCGAAGCCGTCGAATTAGTTGTGTAATTGGTAAATACGCAGTTCGTGATGACCGGTGGCGAAGTCGTACCGCCATCGCACGCCGCGCCCGCAATCCACACGTAATTGCCGATTATGGTTGCGATAGCGGTTACCGGGTTGTACTCCAGTATCCGGCTGTGGCCTGTGTCGGAGATGTAAACATTGCCGGCAGCATCCACCGCGACGCCCTGCGGACCGGACAACGTCTGCGTGGGGGCCGGGGTCTGCACGAAGCTGGCCGGCAACACCACCGTGAGCGCGGGGCCGATGGCTGTCGAGTTCCCGGTGGGAGGCTTAACCACGATCCGGTTGTTGACTGGGTCGGCGATGTAGAGGTTGCCTGTCTGCTGGCTGTATGCTATCGACGAGACGCCAGCCCCCAGGCCGGTGCTCAGGCCCGTAGTGGCCGCAACGGAGCTCTGCTGGCCGCCATCGATCGCCAACTGCGAACCCAGGGCGATTCCGGTGAGCTGGAAGGTGTAGGTGGAACCGTTGGCTGTGGTGGCCGTCAGCGTTCCCGTCCTATAACCCGGCTGCGTTGGACTGAATTTTACGAAAGCAAGACAGTCCCAACTGGTGTCGGGCCAGGTGAGATTGAGCTGCGAGCAGGTGGGAAGGCCCGCATACTGTGAAACGTTTTGTCCGGCGGGGCCTGACCCATAGTTATTGGTGGTGAAGTTGTCCATGGGGAATTCCGGCGTGGTGATGTCGAGCGAGAAGTCCCCGGTGGCGGAGGTTACGGTAAATGCATTGGTGTTGTACGCAATGTTGCCATTCGTGGTCAGAACGTTGGTCGAAGTAAATGCCGGGCCAACGGTCGATGACGCGCCCCCGGTAACGGGAGGGTTCGTCGAATCGAAGTGGACCTGGATGTACTGGGTTAAGGACTGTCCCACCATTACCCCGACGGCGAGTGGGTTGCCGGCCATGGTGGGCGGGTTGGTATGCGCCGGGAATTGCAGGCCCGAATTGATCTCATAGACCCTGCCACTGCCCTGGCCTATGACATAGGCGTTGGGCATGTTGTCCTCGGCTATAGCCCCATGGGAGCCGCCATAACTGAAAACCTGCACGGGACAGTTGTCTCCCTTAGGGTCATAACTTTGCGGACCGAAGGTCACAATATTGTTGGCGGGGCTGGTGGAGCCATACTGGCAGTTCCACGGGTTCGTGAACGAGGCCACAGAACCGTATTTGCTGACGGAACTGTTCTGATTGTTGACATTGCCCAGAGTGGAGTTCGTTGTAGCGCGCCCGCTGCCATTTTGCATGGTAATCGGGGCCCCCGTGAACTGGTCGAGGCGCACAACCAACGGGTAGTGCTGGTCGGTGAACCACAGGGAGCCAAACATGTCGGCATCAAGGTAGTTCGGTCGAATAATATCGTAGATCTGACCGTTGTAGCTGTTGCCATAGGTGAGCGGCAGCATGTTCGGAGTCAGTGAGTCCGCCGCAGGAACCGCCGCAAGGGTCTCGGTCGGGGTGTAGCCTGCGTTCACGTTTTTGGTATAGATTCCGCCTGGCCCTGCGGATGACAGGTAATTGGTGATTCCGGGACCGCCGGCATACGCGATCGCCCCGTAGATGCCGGGGACGCCTGTACCGCTGCCACTGCCATTGGTTTGATATAAGTTGCCGTACCCGTCGACTTCGCCCCCTTGGTACTGGCCGCCGCCGAAGGTGATTTGATTCGCCGGGCCATTGATACCGGTGCCTATCTGAGACGTGACGCTGGCTTGGCATGGGCCGCTGGTAGCCACGCTGCAGTTGACAATCTGCCGCTGATAACCGGGCTGCACCGTGTACTGGAAGAAGGTCTGGGCGGTCTCCTGGGTATTGACCACCACCGTATAATTCTCCGGCACGTTGGTGTTGCTGTTTGCGTTGCCTTCCGAGATATAGATATTTCCGGCGGCGTCCAGCGTTACATAGTCGGCATTTTCAAGAGCGGTGTTCGCGGTTGCACCCGCAACAGACATATCGGTGAAGGGCAGCCCGTTGACCAGCGAGGTCGATTGTGTGATCGCGCAGCTGCTCGTATTGACGGCTCCGGAGATGAAGTAGAGATAGCCCACCTGCACCCCGCCGGACTTCGCGACCGCACCCGGATTCACCCGATTGATAAAGTCCGCAACGCGCGTGCCGCCGCGGTAGATCACGTAGACGGCCGCGCCTGAACCGAGGCCGGTCCCATTGTTGGAGCTGAAGTACACGTTGCCAAACGAGTCCACCGCAACCCCTTGGGGGGAAGATATGATCGGGGTCCCGTATGCAGGAACACCGTTCGAGCAGCCGGTGTAATGGGTCGTGCAGCTGGCGGTCGCGGCATTGCAACCTGAGGGAGCCACGCCCGCGATGACGTTGATGGTTCCCGTCTGTGCGTTGACCTCACGGACGACTTGGTTGACCATGTCGGTGATGTAGACGTTGCCAACCGCGTCAACCGCGACCACGAACGGACTGTTGAGGGCCGCACCCCCAACCGCTTTAGCAGTGCTGGTACCCAGGGCACCCCCGGCCGGGCTCAGAGTTTCCACCGCGGAACCGCCATCCCCGCTAAAACCGGAGATCTGGCTGTTGCTCGAGTTGTACTGCGTCACGCCGGCGATCGTGGCCACCTGCATCGGAACGACCAACGGCGGGTTGCCGCTATTAACCACAGGCGCAGCAACAGCCGCTCCCACTGCGGCCACCAGGAAGAAGACCAGGGCCACTGTCAGTTGGAAGAGAGTTCGCGACGAGACGATGTGTTTGCGGAAGAGCATCGGGTTCACCTGTCCTTAAATCATCTGCATTTACAATACGGCTGTCGGGGCAGCATGGCACCCAACCGCCGTCAAATTGCCTGGCTCATTACCAATGAGAATCAGTTTCCAAAATATGCGGCATACTACGCGTTCGCTAAAGACACTTGCAAGAAAAATCTTCGTCCGCGCATGGCTCACGGCGATGAGGGCGCGGCAGTCACCTTTTCTACGCGTTCGCTGAAGTCACTTGCAAGGGAAATCTTCAAACGCACAAGCCTCCCCGGAGATAACGGCCCATAGTAACACCTTGTTCAGAGCGTTGGCCGAAACCGCTGGCCGGCATTGCTGCCCAACGCGCAGTCCACAGAGATAAGGGCCTAGTTGCCTCCCTTTTCCGCCGGCCCGGCGGCCGGTTCAGCCGGCTTTTACGTCCTATTCAATGGAACCTCCAGCGTGCCCAGCTTCTGGGAGACGGCGTCGTGGACTCCCACGCGTAGAAAGATTCCCCCGGCGGCAGGTCGAGTTGCTGGATATACTGGAACTGCTTCTGCTTCAAAAATTGACGACCCTGCTCCGCCGTGAGTAACGGAGATCTGGCGGTCTGGCTCAAACCCGAGACCCGCTTGCCGTAGACATCGTAGGCGGCAAGGTCGAATTCGAGGGAGCACTTGCGGCTTCCATCCGGCGCCACCGCTGTCGTTCTCGATAAACGGCGATGGCAAGGCCTGGTTCTGCTTGCTGTCCACCGCGGCAATCAGAAGCGTGGTGTCGCCCGGCTGCGCTGCGCTCTCCAGATTGGCCTCAGTCCGTCTCCCGAGCCGAGACGGCCACCGGCCACGCGGCAACCAGCCAGGCAGGCCCTCGCCCTCCGGTCCATGAACGCACAAAAACACAAAATTTCGTCGTTGTTTCCGGTTATCAAATAAACTAGCATGTACCGTGAAGCTTTGAAAACTTAAACCTTCCGGGCAGTCCTTCGCCCGCTCCCGGTTGAGCATCGCCCACATGGGGCCACTCGACCGACTCCAACCGTTTCTGCCGGAAAACATTTTCTTATTGACAATCGCGCCTGTAAACAAATACTTTTTTCGCGTTCCGGCTCATCGGTATTTTCAGATTTCTAGTCATCGGCGCAAGGTTTTTTGGGGGGATGATCTCACCGGAATCAGCCGGAATCCCAACCCAACGCCTTCCAGCGCAAAATCAGATGGAGCAAACTATGTATCGCATCACGACAGTTGGGTCATTGCCGCTTGGGCTTTCTAGCCGTCTTCTCGCACAGCGCTTCGTCACGCTCTTCGCCTGCCTGTTGGCCGTTTTCACCCTGGCCCTCTATGGCGGCATGCCGCTCCATGCCCAGAGTACCAGCGGCGGCGGCATCCAGGGGACTGTCGTCGATCCGGACGGCAAGGTCGTGGTCAAGGCGCAGGTCACCGCGACCAACACCGATACCGGGGTTGCGACCACCGTCTCGACCACGGACAGGGGTGTCTATGCCATCAACAACCTTCAGGTCGGCACCTACAACGTCGAGGTGGTCGCCAGGGGCTTCCAAAGACTGCTGCAGGAGAATGTCAACGTCGACAACGCCTCGATGTTCGGGTTGAATCTGAAGCTCACGGTCGGCGGCGAGAACACCACCATCACGGTTACGGACGCTCCGCCATACCTGGACACCCAAGATGCCACGCTGGGTGGAACCATCGAAAATGAGCTCTATACTTCCCTGCCGCTCTCCATGCAGGGCGGCCCGCGCGATCCCACCGCCTTCCAATATCTGATGCCCGGCGTCCAGGAAAATCCTGCCAACGCAACCAACCAGGGCGTAACCGCCGGCGTGTCGGGCATCTATGGAGGCACCGGCCAGGCTAACCTGAACGCCAACTACGTCGAAGGCGTGCCTGTATCCAACATCGCGGCGCAAGGCAGCGGCACACAGGTCGCCAATGCGGTATCGGTGGATGCGGTCAACCAGTTCTCCGTGCAAACCAGCGGCGCGTCCGTATCCTTCGGCGGTGCCGGTGTCACCAACTACACCATCAACTCCGGCGGCAACCAGTTCCACGGAACCGCCTTCGACTTTGTGCGCAACACCATGTTCGACACCTGGGGCTACACCAAGGTCCCCTCATCGAACGGTATCGAGACCAAGCCGGGCGAGCACCAGAACTCCTACGGCGCTTCCATGGGCGGTCCCATCTTCAAGGACAAGCTCTTCTTCTTCGGCAGCTACGAGGGCTATCGCTACACCAAGATCAGCAATACGCCCCTCTTCATCACCATACCCACGATGGACGACCGGCAAGGCAACTTCACCGATCTGTGCGGCACCGTCAATCCGTGCATCTCCGACCCCACAGTCAACGGGGTTATCGCACGCACCAACTACCAGGGACTGCTGAACGGCGTTCCCACCTACAACGTCATGCCGTCGTCGGAGTTCTCCACCATCTCGCTGGCCCTGCAAGCCGCGCTTCCTCTGCCTACCAGCCAGGCGACCTTCAATAACTATCTTGCCTCCCTTCCCCTGGCCAACAACGACTACGACGTCGATGTAAAGATCGACTACACCATCAATTCACGCAACAAGTTCTCACTGACTGCCCTCGGCGGCGTGGTGGGCTACTCCGGTCAGCCCGACTACAGCAACTACACCCAGCTCCCCGTACCCTATGCCGCCGGTAAGTACACCAATCAGAAGACGGCCAGCGGGATTCTGTCGTACACCTACATCGCCTCACAAACCATGATCAATTCGGTCAAGTATGGCTTCACCCGCAACTGGGGCAACGGCTTCGCCCTGACCGCCGGCAAGAGCATGCCGAATCCGATTCCGGCAGTGGCGGCCTACTTCGGATCGGTTGCTCCCATCCCGATCACCATGCCCGCTGTACCGGGCTGCAACGGCGGGGAAAACGCTTGCGCTGCCGGCATCACCAATCTGCCTCCGGGCAACGCCTCAGCGGATATGCCCGCCGTCAGCTTCAGCGGTGGCACGACCCCCGCTAACTGGGCTTCCACATCCAGCACCGGCCCCCAGGCCACCAATGCCTACACCCTTATCGACAATCTGACCTGGATCAAGAACCGCCATAACGTCACCATCGGCGCCCAGGCGCAGTGGCTGGAGACCAACGGCGGATCCTACGGAAGCTACAGCCAGAGCATAGGACTCTCCTACCAGAGTCAGGATACTGGCCAACCATACGCCAGCTTCTTGATCGGCGCAGTCTATAGTGGCAATGTCCATACCCAGTCGATCCAGGACGTCGGGGCGCGATACAGACCGATCTCGCCTTATATCCAGGACAACTGGCAGGTAAGCCCCAAGCTCACGGTCAACCTTGGATTCCGCTACGACTATCTGCAGCCCTACCATGAGGTGCACGACCGCATCGCCTACCTCAATCCCACCACCATCAATCCCATCGTGGGCGTCCCTGGAGTGCTGGAGTTTGCCGGCTTCCCCAACATCAACAACTTCAGTCCCTACGCCTCCGGGAGCACGATCATTACGGCGCAGCAGCAATACGACAACTACGCGCCCTATATCTGCCACTGTACGACCCCGGTCAAGCCTTATAACAAGAACTTTGAGCCGCGCGTGGGCTTTGCCTATGCCTACACCCCGTCGCTGGTCTTCAGCGCCTCCTTCGGCCTCACGATAACCCACGCCGGCGGCGTAGGCGGCGGACAGGGAGCAACCCAGGCCACGGGAAACAATGGAGAGTACAGCTCCTCTAACAGCTGGTCCCAGACCAACACCAATGCGCCGAATGCCTTCTATCTGACCACTGCCTATGCTCCGACGGCGTCGCCCGGCACTGCCCTGATCCAACCCCCGACGCAGGGTTCGCAGGGCACATCGCTCACCGGCCAATTGGGGCCCAATATCCCATGCGTCGCGGCGGGCACCTGCAATCCCTTTACTTCCATGCCACCGTGGACAGCGCCCTCAACCGCTGTCAATCCACTATCCACCACCGGCAACTACGACTTTACAAAGGTCTGGCCGGACCACCTGAACGATGCCAACTGCAGCTACAACGGAACCTTCTGCAATCCAGGGGGCGTCAACTTTGCCGACCCCTACTATGGCGGGCGCGGTCCGCAGTTCATCAGCTATAGCTTCGGCATCCAGAAGATGATCAACAAGAAGGCCGTGTTCAGCGCCAACTACTCGGGCACCCAGACCCACTTCCTGCCCGGCGGCTCCGGCCGCGGTTACGCGCAGAATACCTACTCTCCAGACTATGACCAACTGTTCGGGACCAACGATTCGATCGCCGGATACTACTGCGCGGGCGTACCTTCCACCAGTGTTGGCTACGCCGCTGCGTGCCCCAATGGGCCCGTGGCTCCGTACCCACTCTTCGGCGGCCCCAACGCAACCATCGAGAACTCCCTGAGGCCCTTCCCGCAGTTCGGCGGATTCACCGATCTTTGGGGAAATACCGGAAACGCAAACTACAACTCCCTGCAACTCTCGGTCACCCAGCGCCCGTGGCATAACCTCTCCGGCTTCCTCAACTACACTCGCGCCAAGACGATCGACAACACCGGAACCCACCGGACCCAGTTCCCCGTCTCGAGCGTGGATGGAAATTTCCCCTATCCCCTTACCGCAAACCAGGTGGATCGCGGCTTGAGCTCGTCCAGTCAGACCAACGCGGTCAACCTGACCTGGGTCTACACCTTGCCCATTGGACGCGGTCAGGCCTTCTTCGCCACCAACCGTATCGCCGGCATGATCGGCGGAGGCTGGGAGTTCTCCGGCATCTACAAGTATCGCGACGGCTATCCGCTGCAGTTATATATTAACGGTCAGGAATGCGAGCCCGGCAGCTGGGGCGGCCAGGGAACCTGCATGATGGACTACAATCCCAACTTCAACAAGAGGCAGGCGCGCATCAATGGCAGATGGGGCCGTGGTCCCGGATCCAATGCCTCCACCTATAACCAGATCCAGTACATCAACCCGAACGCCTTTGAATGTCCCGATTCTCCTTCGACGGACATCTACCGTTCCTGCAATTCGAACGGGAACTCCTCAGCAACAAACTCAGTGATAGGGACCACCGCCGTATACACCCAAACCTATAAGACCGGCAATGTTGCGCGCAGCGCTCCCGACGGTCTGCATGGCCCCGGATGGTGGGATGTCGACCTCGGCATCCGGCGCACCTTCAACGTTCGTGAAACCGCCACGCTCCATCTCACCTTCCAGGTCGAGGCGGACGTGACCAATACCACCAACTCCACCTTCTTCAACTTTAGCGGCAGCGGTTGGGAAAATAACAGCTTCGCCTATGTCAACGGACAGAACCAGCAGATCGTTCCGCGCGACTGGCAGTTCGCAGGGCGCTTCCGCTTCTAACCTCTAACCATCAACGATTGCGGCCAGCAGACAATCTGCTGGCCGCAATCATTTTAAGGGCAACATCCACCTTCCCCATGGGAAAGGGTTATTTCGCCAGGCGGACGATCCGTATGTCCTGGGCAACCTCGCGAGAGAGATCGAAGACCTTGGAGGACCTCCCGACTTTCACCGAATACTCCTCCGAGGCCGCGTTCTTCCTGACCCGCAGCCGCGCCCCCGGTGCGATGCCGCAGGCTGCCATCAACTTCAAATTGTGCGCGTCCCGGTCATAGATGCTCTCAATCGCAAACATCCCGTCCTCGACGACATCCGCCAGCAGCATGGACTCCCGTGCCGGCCCCGCCCCCTTCGGCATCTCTCCGTCCATGGTCGGGATCGAGTGGCCATGGGGATCGACCCTTGGGTTCCCCAGCTTGGCGGCGATCCTCTGCTCGAATCGCTCCGATATGAAGTGCTCCAGCCGCTCCGCCTCCTCATGCAACTCATGCAGAGGGTAATCCAGCACCTCGTACAGAAACGTCTCGATCAGCCGATGATGGCGCACTACCTCCAGCGCGCGCCGCCTGCCCGCGTACGACAACTGCACCCCGCGATGCCGCTCATACTCCACCAGCGGAGCCGGCGAAGCGGCCAGCTTCTGCAGCATGTTCGTCACCGAGGCAGGCGCCACGCATAACCGTCCGGCCAGCGCCTTGATGGTTACGCGGCTCTGCTCTGCCCCTCCCAGCGACAGGATGGCCTTCAGGTAGTTGTCCACCGATTCGGTGTTGCCATTCGCCCGCCGGCGTGCCGCCATGTTCCGTTCTCCTAGCCGTCTTTCAGTTTGACTCATTTCCTGTAGTTAGGTATACCTAATTTGTAGGCAAACCTAACTTTTGTGGGCCGCGAATCCCTCCGCCCACATCCTCGGGGGCCTGCCCAGGAGATGAATGCCCGATCTTTCGCCAATGCAGATGGGTCCTGCAGCTTCCCTAAAGCCGGAACCGCTCGCTGGTCCTTCTGGCGAAAGTCTCCCCATTTCCAATCCAGAGCCGCCCCATCGGGGCTTCTTTTCCAACCTGAGCCGCACCGAGATATGGACCTACTTTGGCCCGGCCTTCGTCGCCTCGGTCGCGTACATCGATCCTGGCAACTTTGCCACCAACATCCTGGGCGGCACGCAGTTTGGCTACCGTCTTCTCTGGGTGCTGCTCTGGTCCAACGCCATGGCCATGCTCATCCAGTATCTGGCGGCGAAGCTGGGCATCGTCACCGGCCTCACCCTGCCGCAGAACTGCCGCAAACACTTCACCCGGCCCACCACCCTGGGCCTATGGATCGCCGCCGAGATCGCCGCTGTTGCCACCGATCTCGCAGAATTCCTGGGCGCGGCCATCGGCCTCGATCTGCTCTTCGGCCCACTGCTCCTCGCGCACGGCTTTACCCCCAAGGAAACGCTTCTGGCAGCCGCGCTGGTTTCCACCGTTCTTGTCTTCGCCATTCTCGCGCTCGACCTCGCCGGCTTCCGCTGGCTGGAGCGCGCCATCATGGGATTCGTCGCCATCATCGGCGTCTCCTATGCCTTCGAGATATTCCTCGTCCACCCGGACTGGAAGCTCGCGACCATCTATACCTTGCTGCCCACGCTGGACCGCTCCTCCGCGCAGAACTTCCACGACAGCATCTATGCCGCGGTCGCCATGCTGGGCGCAACCGTGATGCCGCATGTCGTCTATTTGCACTCCGCGCTGGTGCAGCCCCGCCTGAAGGAACTCACCGGCTCCGCGCTGCCAGCCACCGAGACGCTGCAAAACCTGGAGGCCCGCAACCAGCCAACCCAACTACCGCGCCGTTTCATTCTCAGCCGCTTTCTGCGCTACGAGTTGATCGACGTCTTCGTCGCCATGAACGGCGCCTGGCTCATCAACTCGGCCATGATCCTGATGGCCGCCGTGGCCTTCGTCCATACCAGCAACCTGCAGCCCACCATTGAGCAGGCCTATCACACCCTCGGCCCGCTCTTCGGAAGCCTCGCCGCCACCGTCTTCGCCGTCGCTCTGCTCTGCTCCGGCCTGTCGTCGTCCACCGTCGGCGTCATGGCCGGTCAGGTCATCATCGAGGGCTTCCTCGATATCAAGTTTCCCATCTTCCTGCGCCGCGCCATCACTGTCATCCCGGCCATCGCCATCATCGCCACCGGCCTCGACCCGCTGCGCATCCTCGTGCTCTCGCAAGTGGTGCTCAGCTTTGCATTGCCCTTTGCGCTCATCCCGCTGCTTCTGCTCACTAGCCGGGTGGACGTCATGCGCAGCTTTGCCAGCGCGAGCCGCACCCGCATCGCCGGCTGGCTCGCGGTCACGGTCATCCTCTCGCTGAACGCGATCCTGCTTGGCCAACTCGCGTTCGGCCAGTAGTCAGCAATCCTTTCACACGCACAGGCCATTAAAAAGCGCGGCAGGACGAGCCAGGTCAGCCCATCCTGCCGCATTGTCATGCTTCATCGATTAGCGAGGCTTATCCTCTTCCTTCGGCGCCGGACGCGCTGCCTGAGCTGGCGCTGGACGAGGTGCCGGAGCAGGTCGAGGTGCAGCCTCCGGTTGAGGCCGTGGCGTTGGGGCAGGCTGTGGTCTTGGTGCAGCTTGCGGTTGAGGAGTTGGCTGAGGCCTGGCCTGCTGCTCTGGTCTTGGTTCGGCCTGCTGTTGCGGAGCAGGCTGCGGACGAGCCTGCGGAGCCGCACGCACAACAGGAGCTGGTTGGGTCTGCACATTGGGCTGCACCGGCCTGGCCTGTTCCTGTGGACGGGGTACCGTTTGCTGCGGCTGCGCCAGTCTTGACTGTGGCTGGCCCTGTTGGGGCTGTCCCTGCCTCATCTGGGACTGCGGTGCAGTCTGTTGTGGCTGTGCTTGTCTGGTTTGAGGTTGAGGTTGTACCTGCCTGGCCTGGGTCTGGCCTTGCTGGGGCTGGGCATGACTGGGCTGGGCAGGCCGCGCCTGGGTGGCCGTCGGAGCAGTCCGCATTGGCTGCCCAGCCGGAGGACGAGCCGCCTGCCTCGGCGCTTGCCCCTGGCCAGGTCCTGCCGCGCCCCGGTTGCCAGGTTGAGCTGCCGGCAAGGCGGTTCGAGGCAGTGCCGCAGGCAACGTACGGTCCGCGACGATCGGGCGTGCGGCCACAGCTACCGCCGGCCGTCCTTTGTTCTGGCTATAGAACTGTTGCTTGTTCTGCGCAGCCTCATGCTGCACCTGCACCTGCGACGCCATTGGCGGAATGCGCCGCTCCTGCAGTACGCGGGACTCCGCCACCAGTGGTCGCGCCTGCACACCTCCACGCCCGCCGTTGAAGCTGACGCGGTTGCTGATTCGCCCTGTGATCACCATGTTGTTTATCCTCACAGGGTGGACGTACACATTGTGAATCAGGTCCACATTCACGCGCGTAATGGTGGTGTTGTAGTAGAAGTTGCCGCCGTTCCAGTAGCCGCCGTAGTATCCATGCCCGACGTACCCGTAGCCATAGTCCACGCCGCCATAGAAGCCGATGTGCAGCCCCCAGTAGCCATGGTGGAAGCGATAGAATCCGCCATAAAATCCCCAGTAGCCCGGGGTCCACAGAGCGCCCTCATACGGCGCCTCCACCCAGCAACCCGGAACCCAGTAGTATCCCTCCGGCCCCCACGCCCAGTATCCCGGGGTCCACAGGTAGTTGGGATCCGGGGCCGGCGGCTGGTCGTACTCCGGCAGCGGCGGCGGTGGATCGCTGGCCTGCGCATCGGTCAGATCGTCGGCGTACAGTTCGTTAGCCTGCTGATCGCTGAGTTGTCCATTATCCGCGGCTCCGTTGTCGTAGCTCTGCTGGCCTGAATCTGGAGCCTGACGCACAATCGGCGCGGGCTGCTGCTGCGAGTAGTCCTCGCCCTGCTGCTGGTTCTGTTCCTGCGCACGCGCACCCAACACCTGCGCCGGTTGCCCTGCTCCGGCCTGCGCCAAATTGGCATCCGCAGGATCGGCTCCGTTCTGATCGTCCGCGCTTTGCGAGTCCGTCGTCTGCGGCGTCTTGTGGCAGCCCGCAACGCCTAAGACCAGCGCCAGCCCCAGGCCCGCGCCGAGAAGACTCCGCCCCATCCAGGTCATTCCCGCCGCGGCCAACCCAGATGTACGCCGCTGGCGCTCCACAGCCATGGTACCCATCTCGCATGCCTGCGCCCGTTCGATCAAGCCATCCGTTGTTTGCGCCTCGCTGCTCCGGTTCATATCTTCTCCGTTTCCACTGCAAAAAGGCTCCCGCAGCATCCGGCACTCTGCCGAAGGTCCGCGAGTTCCCTGCTTAGGTAGGATGCATTCCGGCGGAAAAGATCAACCTCCCCGTCCATCTTATTTCGCCGCGGGATATTCCACCGTCTCGCCGGTCCTCCCATTGGTCACCGCCAGGCTGCCATCCGTGCGTGCCGTCAGCTTCAGATAGTTCCCCGCATCCGGCCCCGCCAAGTTGGCGATATGCGAATCCGCTACGTTGTGCTTGGCATCGCTTCCCTCGGCGGTGTGCAACTGCCACAGGTCCTTCAGTCTGGAGGAACCCTCAATCGTCTCAAAGGTTGCGGGCGCGCCACCCTTGCGTGGGCCGTTATCCATGATCGCCAGCCGCGGAGCGATCGCATCCACCAGCGCCGGGCTGCCGCTGTTGGTCAGCCCATGGTGCGAGACGATGTACACGTCCATCTTGCCCAACTTGTCCACCGGACACATCAGACCACGCTCCTTGTTCCAGGTCAGATCGCCCAGGTCCAGAATCCTCAGCTTGCCGAAGGTAATCACCAAGCCCAGCGAGCGGTCGTTCTCAGTGTTCTCCGCGTCCTTCAACGGCGACACCGCGCAGTATGGATTCTGCTCGCCGCCCGCCGCCAGAGGCTTGGCGATCACCTCGCCGTCCCCGCTCACCACTTCCACATGCATCGCCTTCACCGGCAGCACGTCGCCCGGCTTCACCGTCAGATGCTCGGCGTGGCTCTCCGCCAGCACCTTCTGGTACGCGTCGAACCCCGCGATCGTCGATGCGCCGCCCTGCACATCCGCGGTCTCGCGGTTCACGCCATGATCGATGAACCGTCCCACAGGAACCATCGCCACCAGTTGGGGCAGTCCGCCCACATGGTCGGAGTGGTAGTGCGTCACCAGCAGGTTGTCGATCTTGGTCACGCCCGCCAGTTTGCACATTGCCGCAATCCGCGATGCGTCCCGGGGCGCCGTCGGGTTTCTGGGGTCCGGCGAGCCCGTATCCACCAGCAGGCTCTCACCGCCTGGCGCAACAAACAGCGTTGACTGCCCGCCCTCCACATCGACAAAATATACTTGTAACTCGCCCTTACTGCTCGCCGGTCCGCTGGTCGGGCCCCTGCGACCCCCACCCCCCTGGGCGGCCGCAACCGCACCCAGAGCTAGCAATGCCACTAACCCCGCACTCCACAACTTACTTATACGCATAATTACCTCGATTTTTTTAAAGATCGCCGCCCCGGATCACGAAGATCGACCAACCTTGGCATCATCGCATAAATTACATGGAACTTTCTCCCCATTTGTCCGTCCAATACGGACAGCGTTGCTGTGGGTTTCTTCCGGAATCGCCGATCCCTGGTTAGGACATCCACCCATGACCAATCTCAGCGTACATAAAATGGACCGCAGGGGATGGCTCCCGCTCCTCGCCGCCGCAGTGTTGCTTTTCACCACGGCAGCGCACGCCCAACTGGAGCATAAGGGGCCTAAAGAGGCCATGGCCCTTGCCGACTCCACGCCTCCCTACGACGTCGCCTCGGTCAAACAAAACAAGACGGCCGACCAATCCGGCAACATGTCCATCCACGACGACATCTTTGAAGCCACTAACATGTCTCTCAGTTCCATCATCGAGTTCGCATACGATGTCAGGTCCGACCAGATCATCGGTCTCTCCGGTCCCGTCAGCTCTGCACACTTCGACATCGAAGCCAAAGTTGTTCCTCCGCCCGGCGACCCTATGCCAAAGCTCACCGATACGGTCTTGCAGGCCATGATCATTCCGCTGCTCGCAGACCGCTTCCAGCTCAAGGCCCATCTGCAATCCAAGACCATGCCCGTCTACGACCTGGTCGTGGACCACGGCGGCCCAAAATTCAAAGTCAATGAGGACGACGACGACCAGTCCAACAGCAGCATGAATGAGAGAACGTCCAACAGTGATAACGTCCTCACCGCCAAAAGCTCCTCCATGTCCGATCTTGCCGCGGCGCTCTCCGACGAAGTCCATCGCCAGGTCATCGACAAGACCGGCATCAAAGGCAACGCAGACTTCACCCTCAAATGGACCTCCGATGAGGCCGCTGACCAGGGCGGCACAGTCGTCTCCATCTTTACCGCCGTGGAAGAGCAACTTGGCCTCAAGCTACAGCCCGCCAAAGGCCCCGTCGACACCCTAGTCATCGACCACGCCGAAATGCCTTCGGCAAATTAAACCCTCTGCCATTTACGCTATGCCAGCAGCACTTCGATGCCTTTGCCGCGCAGCATCTCCACGTATTCGGGGGCGAGTTCACTGTCGGAGACGACGGTATGAATGGCGTCCAGCGGCGCCACCGGAATCATCGCGCCGCGGCCGAACTTGGTGTGGTCCGCAACGATGATCACCCGGCTGGCGATCTCGATCATCTTCTGCTCCGATCCAACCACCAGCGTGTTGTTGTTGCTGAATCCGGCCTCCGTCACGCTTCCCGTACCCATGATGAGTACGTCGGCGCGAATCAGGCCCAGCATCTGTTCGCACAGCGGCCCCAGCATCACGCGGATGCGCGGGTCCAGGTAGCCGCCGGTCAATGTCAGTTCAATGTTGCGCCGCGCCTCCAGTGTCTCGGCGATAGGCAGCGAGTTGGTGACGATGTGCAACGACTTCGAGGCTAGCTCTCCAGCGACAGCCGCAACGGTCGACCCGCCGTCCAGAATGACCGTCTGGCCGTCTTCGATCAGGCCCGCAGTAAGCCGCGCGATGCGGCTCTTCTCATCGCTAAAGCGACCGCTCTCCACGGTGAAGTCGAAGGAGCCGTTGCCGGAGGCATGCACTGGGACCGCGCCGCCATAGACGCGCTTAAGGATGTTCTCCGCCTCTAGTTGATCCAGGTCGCGGCGAACGCTGGACTCGGAGGCCTCCAGCTCGCGGCAAAGGGTCTCCAGATCGAGGAAATCCTTGGCCTCGAACATCTGACGGATTCTCAGTTGCCGTTCAGCAGCTTTCATCGTTCAGTGACCGAGTGTCGCGAGTTGCGGATTGCATCCACTTCTCAGGGAAATCCCTCTATAGTTTCAGGTTTCGTTGATAGCTCTCATCACGGCATCGGTCACGCTCTTCACCAGGCTATCGATCTCCGCAGTGTCGGGCGTGGCAGGCGTGGTGGCCGTGGCGCCGTCTCGCACGCAGGGACGCTGCGCTATGGAGTTTGGATCCCCCATATCGGACAACTGGCACTCCTTGAACCTCGTGGGGTCGAAGCGGGAGTCCGGCAGGCCGAGCTTCTTCTTGATGGCCAGCAGGTCGGAGGTCTGCCGCTCGGATATCTGCGAGATGGGTACACCCAACTGCGACGCCAGGATCAGGGTCCAGCAATAGGTGTCGAGCACCTCCGCGTACCACTCGGCGTGGGTCACGGTGTCTGCCCAGCAGATGATGCCGTGGTTGGAGAGCAGCACGGTGTTGTGCTCGCGCACATAAGGCAGCACGGTCTGCGCAAAGGCCGCCGTTCCCGGCGTCTCGTAGGGCGAGATTGCGACCTTGCCGACAAAGACCTCGAACTCGGGGATGATCCCGTTGGGCGGGACGCGCCCGGTGATGGCGTACGCGGTTGCATGCGGCGGATGGCAGTGCACCGCGGCCTTCGCCTCCGGCACAGCTTTGTAGATCTCCAGATGAAGGAATATCTCGCTGGTGCGCGGCTTGGTTCCGGCAATCTGAACGCCGTCCAGATCGACCATGCAGAGGTCCTCGGGCGTCAGATCCAGCTTGCTGAAAAGGGTCGGCGTGCAGAGCACCTCGTTGGGCCCTATGCGATAGGATATGTTGCCGCCGTTGCCATCGACAAAGCTTCGGTTCCATAGCTTGCGGCCTACCGCGCAGATCTCCAGCTTGATCGCCTCCGCTTCCGGCGTGTTGAAGAGTCGCGGATTGGCGGCGCTGCGCCCCGGCTGCATAGGGCTTGCCGTGCTGCTCTGGCTGGCGGAGGCCGCTACCACGGAGCTTCCGCTCGCAGCAGGGCCGCCGATCACAATCTCAATCTCGTTCTGCCGCAGAAAATCGCGCGCCGATGGAGTGATGAGGCATCGCTTGGTGACCAGCACCTGGGTCGCCCCTGCTGCCAGTGCGCTCTGCGCATCGCGCATCGCAAGAACATTCTGACCGGTGAGTTCAATTTGTTTCACTTCGCCCTTCCTCACTGCTGCACCTCAGATTCTTACTTTTCCAATGACGGTGAATTGGTTGTGATGGAGTCGACAATCAACGTGCAATAGGCATCCACCGGAATGCGTTTGGGCCAGAAGGGATTGGCGGCTTCGCTGCCTTCGGTAAAGGCCACCATCTGGCCCTTGGCCGCGCCCAGCGCATCGACAGCAATCAGGGACTTGCCGCCAGCCAGGCCATTCTTCGCCCGCAGGTTGGCCATCGTCACCGGCTCCAGCACAACCAGCGTCAGCCCTAGAAACTCCGGAACTGCAGGGCTGAGCGTGACGCTTCCGCGAACGATGCCCAGTCTCATGATGTCCTCCCGGTACCCTCGCGCGGCACCTGAACCGGATCCACGATTCCCACCACCACCATGCGTCCCGGCGTTGTATTGCCGTAGTGCTGGCGCGCGATGTCGCCGTCGGTGGAGACCAGCACGGTGGAATTGTTCGCCGCGCCGAGCCAGTCGATGACCACCAGGGGCTCCGCGCCGGTGCTGCCGTCGGCCTCCAGCCGCTGGGCAACCAGAAAACGGCATCCTTCCAGCGTGGCGTGCTTGGCCGCTGGAACCACGGTGCCGTCGATGCGGGCCAGAAACATGGCTAGATGATCCTCAACGCGTTGCCGATGGTGAGCTGCCGCTCGCGGGTGAAGGTCAACGGCGTGGTGATGCCCTCGCCGGTGGGAGTCGCAATGCTGTGGCTCAGGTATCCTGGCCCGCCAAAGCCCAGCGACGCCAGCGACGAGGCGTTGCTGACGAAGATGGTGGTGTTCATGGCGCGCGCCATGCGGGTCACCGCGTCCACATCCTTGGAGTGGATGATGGCCGTATGCCGGTAGCCGTGCTCCGCCTTCACCGCAGCCTTGATTCCCGCGTCCACGCACGAGACGCGCACCACCGGGATGAACGGCATCATCTGCTCTTCCACGACGAAGGCATGGTTCTCGTCCGTCTCGCCGAAGAGCATCTGCGTATTGGCAGGAACTGTGACCCCGGCCGCCTTCGCCAGCACGGCCACGTCCTTGCCGACGAACTCCTTGCGCACATGCGCGCGCACGCATCCCTTGCCGTCACCCTCGAAGGTGAAGGCAGCCTGCGAGAGACGTTCGATCGCTGCCTTGTTCAGCTCGAAGCCGCCGGCTCGGCGCATCGCATCCATAAACGCCGAAGCGACCGACGCGACCACGAATATCTCTTTCTCTCCGATGCAGAGCAGGTTGTTGTCGAAGGCTCCGCCCTCGATGATGCACCGCGCGGCACGGTCGAGGTCGGCGGTCTGATCCACCACAACCGGAGGATTGCCCGGCCCCGCCGCAATCACACGCTTGCCGTACTTGCTTGCCGCCTGCACCACCATCGGCCCGCCGGTGACGCACAGAAGCGCGACCTTCGGGTGCTGGAACATCTGCGTGGCGGTTTCAATGGTGGGCTCCAGCACGGTGGTGAGCACGTTGGCCACGCCACACTCGCGCTCGATCTCGCGGTTGAAGAGCTGCAGCGCATACTGTGCCACCCGCTTGCCCGACGGGTGCGGCGCAAAGATGGCGGTATTGCCGGAAGCCAGAATATTGATGGCATTGGCCACCATCGTCGGCACCGAGTGGGTGACCGGAAGGGACATGCCGATGACTCCCCACGGCGCGCGTTCGATGATGCACAGCCCCGTCTTGTCGCTGCGCGCATCGCTGCGCATGGCCTCCACGCCCAGCACGTAGCGCATGTTCTTCAGCTTCTGGATCTTGTGGTCGAGCCGGCCAACCTTGGTCTCTTCCAACTCCATGCGGCCCAGCTCTTCGCAACCGTCGATGCTGATGCGGCGGATGATCGAGATCATGCGCCCGCGCTCTTCCAGGCTCATGTCCTCCACCTTCTTCTGCGCCACGGCTGCCGCATTGACCGCCTCATCCACGGTGAGGAATACACCATCGCGCGCGGCGATGCTGGTGGTGCTGGTCGGCGCCGGCGAACTGGCCGGGACCGGGACCGGCGTGGTGGCCGGAGCGGATGCCGATGGCGGCTGCTGCATCTGGGCGCGGAGTCTCGCCACAACTTCCCTTGCAATCTCCGCAATCACCTGTTCCTGGTTTGTCATACTTTCTCCAAGCCCGTCCTTTACGGCTTCTCCAGAATTTTGCCGTCCACTTCAACGGTATCCACGATGCCGACAATGACCGCGTCCACCGGTGCCTCTTTCGTCGCCGGCGTCAGACGGGCCGAGCTTCCCTGGGTAAACAGCACGCACTCGCCGATTCCAGCGCCAACACTGTCGACGGCCACCACGGAGCTTCCGGATATCTCCAGCCGGCCATCGCGGTGGATGTGCGGCTGGATCAGCAGCAGCTTCATCCCACGGAACTTCTCGCTCTTCTGCGTGGAAACTACATTGCCGATTACTTTTGCGATAAACATGCCCGTTCCCCTCTTTGCCCTGCGCAGCATCGACTCCCTGCGCAGTGTCCGCAGCAACTACTTGGGCAATACGGACGACAGGCTGCTGTGCGGCCGCGCGATCACATGCACGCTCATCACCTCGCCGGCCTCCTTGGCTGCCGCCGCACCCGCATCCACCGCGGCGCGAACGCTGCCCACATCGCCTTGCACAAACACCGAGCACAGACCACTGCCTACCTTGTTCCATCCGACGAACTCGACGCTTGCCGCCTTTAGCATTGCGTCGGTGGCTTGCACCAGGGCTACCAGACCCTTCGTCTCAATCATTCCAATCGCTTCATTGGCCATTTCAATTCTCCCGATTTCCTAATTCCGTCATGTCTCGCTAATTCGAATGGACTACTTGAGGAAGCTGTCGACCAGCGCATCGTGCGGACGCGCGATCACATGCGAGGCCACCAGTTCGCCAATCGCCTTGGCTGCGGCGGAGCCTGCATCCACGGCTGCGCGCACGCTGCCCACGTCGCCGCGCACGATCGCGGTCACAAATCCACCGCCGATCTGCACCGTCTTCACCAGTTCGACCGAGGCAGCCTTCACCATCGCATCACTTGCCTCAACCAGTCCGACGAGGCCCTTTGTTTCGATCAATCCAATTGCTTCACTCATCTTGTCTCCTCTGCCCGCTAGGGCAATTCATTCCGGTGGCTGGGTGCCCCATCCTTGCTGCGTGATTGTCTTTTCCGCAAGGCTGGGATGGCTCCGCTATTTCTTGACTGCGGCCTTCTTCTCCGCTTGCACGAAGGAGGGCAGTTCGTCGTGGGGACGCGAGATCACCTGAACGCTGACCACCTCGCCGATACGCGATGCGGCTTCCGCGCCGGCATCGGTTGAGGCCTTCACCGCGGCCACGTCGCCCTCAACAAATGCGGTGACCAGTCCCGACCCTACCGACTGCCAGCCGGTAAAGGTCACGTTTGCCGATTTCAGCATCGCGTCGGTCGCCTCGAACAGCGCGACCAAACCTTTCGTTTCAATCATTCCAAGCGCTTGTTTCATCGAGTCCTCTCTTCTTCCTTCCAGATTGCCTAAAACTTTTACCGATCTGAATCTCTGCCAAATCTGAATTCCAAGCTTGTCTCAACCGCCTTACTTGAGCAGTTCAATGTCCTTGGTCAAATGCAGTCCGCACGCATTGGCCTCGTCGGTGTCCATGTGGACGTTGAGCCGCGAGTTTGGGTCGATGC
>Ga0326727_10009842_pt1 | contig 23188 bp, 21 predicted proteins | sample MB2enrmetagenome_FD_207643 | JGI IMG/M metagenome (GOLD analysis project Ga0326727, IMG submission 207643) | Lab enriched peat soil microbial communities from McLean, Ithaca, NY, United States - MB29MY | ecosystem: Environmental > Terrestrial > Soil > Wetlands > Peat | place: USA: New York... | reverse complement strand
AAGCGCGGGAGCGCCGAGACGTGCGCGTCGTGGCATCAGGGCTCCTAACCATTAACGGTACAATTCAGAACTCTTTTTCTTATTTGCTTGACGCGCAATGATGGCGCGCAGTTTCAATCGGGATGTAGGTTCGAATGAGTCCGAAGCCGCTGCGGATTCTGAACTGCGACACGTGGGAGGTTGTAGGAACCGGTTTTCAAGCAGCAGTTTTTGAAAGCGGCGGCCCGAACCGCATGGACAGGGGTCGTTTCGGCCGAGCTTCTCCTGCAGCTCCCTAGCGGCAAACCGGGTACAGGCACGGAGTTTCGCAAAGGCAGCGAAATTCGTGCCAGTCCCCGGTTTGAACGAATCGGAGGCCGGCCTTAACGTGGGTTTCCGATGGGAATCCTTTGCGGCGCTTACTGCTGCGCTCGAAAGGAGGATTGGTTGGTGTTCAATCGGGTGTGCATGGTGTTCCTCCTTGAAAAGTCCATTCATCTTATCACGAGCGCCGTTACCAGCAGCCGCGCCGGCCGTTGCGCCCCGCGCTTTGCAGCAATTTCCCCCCCGCCTGTAGTGCGGCTCCGCCCGCGATCTTGTATAATCCAGAATCGTCGGGCCAGAAAAGAAGTCAGACCCAGGAGAGTGGTGCTTATGCGAAGAACTTCGATGTCGCGCTTCGTTCCGTTCCTTGCGATGCTGACGATGGCAGCCTCTGCCACGGCGGCGGACAGGGCCCTTTTGGAACAAAAGTTGGGAGCCCGGTACAAGCTCTCCTCAGTGAATGCCGAAGGCGACTTCGTGGTCACGGGCACCACGCTGATTTTACGGAAGAGCGGTTTCACGGGCGGCGCGGATCCCATCACTTGCGTCCACCAGTACAAGGACGGGAAAATCTCGCTTACCGGTGCCTCCAAGGCGGCATGCACCGGCGCGGTCCGTACGCTCTCCAAGATTCCCATCGTCAATAAGATCCCCGGTGTGGGCACGGCCAATCAAGCGGTTCAAGGGAATGCCCCCACAACACGGCCCTTCGTGGCCGGGGAAAAGCTGTACATGACCAAGATCGAGGTGGTCAAGGATGACATCCATTTGACCTTGATTTCCGAGCAGGTGAACCAGGTGCGTTACACCGCGGAGATCCGATTCCATAAGGCGGCCACGCTGGAGATCCCGGAGGCGGAAAACCTCATTGCGGAGGTGTTGGGGACCAGCGCTGGGGGCGGAGGCGGAGGGAGTCAATCCACGTCCGCGTCCACGTCTTCTCAGCCAGCCGCCGCTCGGGCCGCCCCGGCCTATACCGCGGCGCCGGTCGCCTCGCCTCAGCCGGCTACGGCAGACACGCAGCTTCCTGCCATTGCGCCGCCCCCGCCGCCGCCGGATCAGCCGGCCGCCGCGCCACCCACAATTTCACCGGGCATGACGATCGATCAAGTGGTGGCCGTGCTCGGGCAACCGGCCAAGATAGCCAATCTCGGCTCCAAGAAAATCTACATGTATCCGAGTCAAAAAGTGATCTTCATCGACGGCAAGGTCGCCCCGGCTGAGGAATCGTATGACTCATCCGGGAGCCAGCCCGGTTCCGGCCCGAGTATGCTGCTCTACGAACTCGGGCTGGGGGTCCTGATCCTGGGAGCCGCTGCGTTCCTGTTCCTGCGCAGCCGCCGGCCCGCCGCGGTGGTCCCGGCCGGGTCTCCGCCTCCGATGCCTCAGTATCAAGCCCCGCCGCCGGCCGCGCCGGTTGCGCCGGCCCCGCCCATGAACCTCATCCAGCGCCTGGACGAATTAGAAAAGCTGAAGGAGCGGGGAATCCTCACGCCTGAGGAGTTCGAGAGGGAAAAAGCGAAGCTGCGGTCGATGTAAGGGAGGCGTAAGACGGAAAGAACCCATCCGAGGTGCATGAGGAGGGGTCGCGCCGCGTCGCGCAGGTTTTCGTAGCTCGATACGGACGACAGCCATGACTTCATGGTTTCCATCGGCGGCAAGGTCGGCTCGGGAAAGCTGATCGCCGCCAAAAAAAACGCGCTCCCTTCCAGCCGATGGCTGAAAAGGAGCGCTTAGTTTTGGGTCGTGTCTCGAAATTCGGGTTAAGCGCCACAGAGCCGTGCGGCGCCGCGATCAGGCCGCCGATCGAGTTTCGAACCAGCCGGCGTGGGGTCCGGCTGTTTGCATGGTCCTGCATTTGTAACGTTCGTTCAACCCTGCCACCTTTTGTTAACGGTACCGGTACGCAACGTTTCGGGACAATAGACGCATATTATCTTTCGGTCATAAGATGAGTCAGCCGGAAGTAAGTGCGTAACGAAAACATGCGCCCGCAAGCGGGCGTTGGCAAGCTAAAGCATGCCCCATCCAGGCCTAAGTGCGTCAGGAGTTATCGTTACATGAACTTGATGCGGCGCAGCGCGACGGCGACCATGCGCAGGAGCATCCAGCCGTGGCTCCAGCGCTGGATGTTGGTTTCGCCATAAGTGCGCGCGCCGTAACGCACCGGCATGTCGGCGATTTTCAAATTGAAACGCGCGGCGCCGAAGATCAGGTCGAAATCGCCGAAGGGATCGAAATCGCCGAGCCAGGAGCGGTTGTCGGCGATCACCTGGTAATCGCGGCGGCTCAGAACTTTGGTCCCGCAGAGGGTGTCCCGGATGCTCTGGCCGAGCAGCCAGCTAAATGCCTGACTGAAGAACTTATTGCCGAGCAGGTTGAAGAAACGCATGGCCTGGTCCTGCATGGGGTAAACCAGACGGACGCCGTTGATGAAATCGCCGCGGCCGGCCAGCCACGCGTCGTAAAAGCGCGGCAGATCCTCGGGCGCGACGGTGAGGTCGGCATCGAGGATCATCAAGAGGTCGCCGGTGGCCTCGGAGAAGCCCAGCCGCACGGCGTCGCCCTTGCCCTTGCCGGTCTGGCGGAAAAGCCGGGCGGGATAACCGGGCCGGCGGGCGATTTCCCGTTCGACGGCCTGGTAGGTGGCATCCCGGGAGCCACCCTCGACCACGATCAACTCGGTGCCAGAACCCATCTGCGGAAGGCGGTCGAAGATGCGCGGGATATTGCCTTCCTCATTGCGGGCGGCCACAATCACGCTGACGCTGGCCTGGCGGCCGGGTTGGGGTTCGGGCCGCGGGCGAGCCACCAGCACGTTGGTGATGGCAAGGTGCGAGAGCGGCCACAGCCGCACCAGGTAACGGTTGGCCAGGGTGCCTACCAGGGGCACGTACACCGGGCACATCAGCTCACGGGAATGGCGGATCACTTCAAAGCGCGCCAGGTAGAGCAGGTTGGCGACGTCACCAACCGTCAGCCAGTTCTGCGGCAGCAGTCGCTTCACCAGGCCTAGCATTTCAGCGATGCGGCGCGGTACCTCCCATAGGCTGCTGTAGAAATTGAGGAAGATTCGCGTTGAGGGATGGCAATGATCCGCGATGCGCGTCAAGACCGACTGCACATCCCAGACGTCGTTGATCAGGTCGGAGCAAACGATGGCATCGAATTTTTCGCCGAGGTCGAAATCGTGCGCGTCGGAGGTGACGAAGCGGAGTTCGGGATGGCGCTCGGTGGCCAACCGCACCATCTCGGCGGAGAAGTCGATGCCCACGCCCAGCGACGGGCGCAAGGCGGCGAGCAGATCGCCGGTGCCGCAACCGATTTCGAGCACGCGCGCGCCGGGCGGGATGGCGAAGGCGAACCAGCGCTCGAGCTGGGCGCGATAGTAGCGGCGCAGCGGTTGCCAGCGCTCGATCCGGCGGGCGAATTCGTCCCAGAATTCCCTCCGCTCGTCGGTGTACTTGGACTGTTCGGGATTCACCATCGCGTGAAAGGACGATTGCCACGGATGAACACAGATGAACACGGATAAAGAACCAAGGACCTAGCGGCGTTCATCTGTGTTCATCCGTGGCCCGAAAGGAGTTTCTCCCAGCTTCTCAGGGGCGCTTGCGCCAGCATTCATGACGGCTACTTTTTCTTCGGCGGCGCCGGCGGCTTCCACTTCCAATATACGGCACAATCCTGGCCCTTATCCTCGAACTTCTTGTCAAAAGCGGCGACCACGCCGAGTTCCTCCAACTCGTCGGTGTCCTCGCAACTGGCCGCGGCGGCGAATCTGCCGGCGGCGATCTGTTTTTTCAATTCCGCCTTGGGGAAGATGTGCAGCAGTTTTTCCATCTCGGGTTTCAATTGCAGCTTGTGTGAATCGTCGTGCTCCATGCCGGAGGGAGGGGTGCGGCGAGTCAGGAAGTAAATGGACTCATCGGCGAAGACGGGCGCGTTGCGCGGCACGACTTCGTCCAGCTTGCGGGCGATGTTCGTCAGGCGGCCCCACCACGGGGCGCCATCCCAATCGTCGTACAGGTCCCTGGCCAGCGAGATCGCCAGAATAGAGCTGACGAAAACCGCGGCCCAGCGCGGGGACGCAGGCCGGGCGAACAGCGACACGATGTAAGCGAGGCCGGCCACGGCGAGGGTGGCGAGGAACGGAACGGTGAGCAGATAGTAACGCGCGAAAGTGGGATGCGCGGTGGAGATGTGCAGGCTCAGCCCCAGCGCCAGCCAGCCGCAGAGGTAGAACGGCGCGCGCGTGGCCCGGTCCCAATTGCTGCGGAAACGGACGAAGTACAGGCCGGCGGCCACCAGGATGGCGAGCAGGATCGCCTGCGGATCGTTGGCCCAAGCCGTGAGCACGTCGGCATCGTGCTTGGTGGCGCCGTCCCAGGCCACCTGGCGGTAAAACATGTGGTATTCGAAGATGTCGAAGCGCACCGCGCGCGGCGCGCGCAGCACCATGGGCAGAAACGGAAGCAGCGGAACTGCCGCGCCAGCCAGGAAACCCACAAGCTTCGTCAGGCGCGCGCCGGCGCGGTTGTAAATCAGCAGCCACACCAGCAGGATCGGCACCGCGGCCGATCCAAGCAACGTGGCGCCGGCCGCGGCCACCACCGCGCATCCGGCCGCGGCCGCAGGCAGCCAGCCGCGGTGCTCCACCGCCCACAGCGCGCAGCGATACGCCGCCACCAGAAGGAAGAGGCACAGCGCGTAGCCTTGCCCGATGGTCGAGTAATCGACGAATTGATGATTGAGGCCGGCCACCGCGACCACCGTCAGGGCGCCGGCGAGACGCCAGCCGGCAACGGGGAAGCGCCGGTAAACCGCGTGCGCGGCCAGCAGCACGCCGGCGGCGCCCATCACGCCCGCCACGGCGTGCGCGGTTCGCCAGGTATCGCCGAAGAGTATCATCCATCCGGCATTCCAATAGGCGTTCAGCGGAGCTTGCGGAAAAAAGAAATCCAGGTAAGGCGTCTTGCCCGCTTTGATGAGCTGCGCGGCCAGCAGGTGGAATCCTTCGTCCCAGGCGAAAGCGAGGGTCTGCGCATAGACCGCCAGTCCGGCGGTCAGCAAGGCCGCCACCAAGGCAAACGGCGCCCACGGGCGGCGCCAGAGTTTCTCGCGCGGCGGCGCTGCCGGGAGGGGCGCGACGGTTTCCGGCTCTGCGGGAGGCTCCGCGAACTGCGGAGCGCCGGCCAGCGGATCGCTCGCTTCCGCCATGGCTCTATTCTCCGCTCCAAATCATGCGCGTGTGGTCGCGGTCGGCGGTATTCCGGTCATCCAGGTAGATGGCGCCGGCGCCGGTCCATTCGGCCGAGCCCGGAATCGGCCAGTCGGTAATCAGGTAATTGGTTGGATCGGAATCGGCCGGGTCGACATCCTTGATCCAAACGTGCCCGAAGACCTGGCGAAAGGTGGCCAGAACGTTGCGCGCGAAATCGGTTTCGGCGGCGCGGTCCATGATGACGTTGGCGGCGGTGCGCGCGGAGACGGCGCGCACGTCGGCCAGGAACTCCCGGCTGAGCAACTCGGCGGGGATGGCTTTCCCGGTGTACGCGTCGAGCAGCGTGAAGCCGTAATGCACGCCCTGGGCGCGCGCCCGCCGCAGCGCGAAACGCGCGGAGAGCGGGACGAAACGGACCTTGGCCGGCAGCGGCCGCGGCAGAAAATGCCGTTCGGCGATGTCCAGAACGTCCGGGTCGACGTCCACCGCATCCACGCGCTCGACCTCGGGCAGGGCCGAAACGTCTCTGGGGAACGTGAATCCCGCGGCGCCGACCGCCAGCACCAGCGGGCAAGGCGCGGCAGTCACCAAGCGGTCCGCCTCGAGCACGTAGCCAACCGAGGTTTCGCCGGTGTCGGCGAAGATGGCGGAAGCGCGTCCGCCGTTCAAATACATGGCGCGCTCCATTCGCCCGCTCGCTCGCCGCTCTTCGACGATGCGAATGGTCTGGTGCGGGCTGTCGAAGCGGAACCGCTGATTTGCGGGCACCGGCGATCCTAGCCCAGCCCGGCTCAGCAGCGCCAGCACCGCCGCGCCCCCGGCCAGAACCATCCATCTCCTCGATTGGCTGGCGGTCCACAGCGCGGCGGCGGCGAACAGCAGCCCGCAGATCGCGTAACCGGACGCTCTCACGCCGAATTTCGGAAACAGCAAAACGGGCGTGACGATGCCGCCGGCGACGCTGCCGAGGGTGGAATAGAAGAGCACGCGGCCGGATGCCTTGCCCGCCTTGCCTTCGTCGTTCGTGAGTTCGGCCAGCAGCGGGACCGATTGCGCCACCAGGTACACCGGCACGGCGAACAACAATGTGGCCGCGAGGCCGATGGCCGGAGCCAGGCTCAATCCCGCATCCAGCAGGCGCTCCAACAGAGCGGCTTCAAAAGGGAACGAAACGGCCGCGTAAATGGCGCCCGCCAAAAGGAGATTGACCGTGAGCGCGGTGCGCGTGCGCGTGGGGCTCCATCGCGACGACAACTGGCCGCCGTGCCAATAACCAGCGCTCAAAGCGAACAGGATCACTGCCAGCAGCACGCCGGTGAGCGTCATGCTGGATCCGACCACTGGTATGGCCAGACGGATGGCGATCACTTCGACGGCCAGGGTCGAGAAGCCTTCCGCAAAGGCGACCGCCCAAGCCAGCAGCCGTGGATCAGTGTCCTGCTTGATCATTCGCGCGTCCGAAACCGGGAATTCTACATTTAACATGCGGCGGATACTCGCCAGAAATCGAAATTGCGTATCGGCGCCGCGACCACAGGGAGCGGTTGCCATCGCCTGTTCCGGAACAGCCCCGAAGACGCGTTGGTAACGGTTTCGCGCCACGCGAACCGGAATCCTGTGCAGTTCCGGGATACGTACTAAGCTATGGGATGAAATGTCCCGTTTCGCGGTGGTAGCAGTTTGCCTGGCCGGCGTAGCGGCGAACGTCTGGTTGGCGTGGAATCTGTTCCTGCCCGGAGCGGTGGCAACCGGACGCAACGATTTTCTCTCGCTATATGCGGGAGCGCAGATCGTGTGCAACCAGGATCTGTACGACCGCGCCAGTGTGCGAGCCGCGGAGTTGCGCGCCATCGGCGAAACCGGGCTCCCATACTCCCGCCTGCCGTATTTCGCGCTGCTCATGAAGCCGTTGACATGGCTAGGGTACCGGACGGCGTATGTGGTCTGGGAGATCATGATGGTGGCGGCGCTGGCGGCCTTCGGCATCCTGTGGCCCCACACCAGCCGGCCCGGCAAGTGGATACTGTGCTGCTGGTCGCTCCCAGCTTGGGTGAGCGTTCTCAATGGGCAGGATGTCGCGCTGCTGTTGTTGTGGATGGCGCTGGCAGTGCGGTTGCTGCACCGCGAGAAAGCCGCTGCCGCCGGAGCGGTGCTGGCGTTATGCGCCGCGAAATATCACCTGATGGTGCTGGTTCCGCTGGTGATTCTGGCGCAGCGGCGGTGGCGCATGGCGGCGGGAGCGGTGGCAACTGGTGCGGCGATGGCGGTGGTGTCGTTTCTGGTTGCCGGCGCCACCTGGCCCTGGCGGTATTGGGCCGCGCTCGCGGATCCGCTGATCCAGCAGGGTGTCAGCCACATGCCGAACCTGAACGGCCTGCTGCGCGTACTGCCGTTCGGCCTGGCGTTGGAAGGCGTGGCCGCGCTTCTGGTGGCGGCCGCGGTATTCCTGGCGGCGCGGCGCACGCGCGAATTCGAGGGCCCGCTGGCGTTGGCGCTGGTGGGCGGCTTGCTGGTCAGCTTCCATACCTGGCTGGCCGATTGCGCGTTGCTGTTGCCGGCCCTGATGATGACGGCCGGCGCCGGCACGGCCGGAGGCCGCGCACGGATTTCCGCAACCGCCCTAGCCACGCCGATTCCCTGGTTCCTACTGCAACTCCCTTGGCCCTTGCCCGCGATTACGCAAGGGCTGCTGATCGGCCTGGCGTATGGATCAGCCGGTGCGCTAGGCCTGCGTTGCCGCTGGACCGGCGCGGATCGAAGTGCCCCGGCGGATGCAAGCGCCGGTAAGACCGGCTGAAGCCCGCTCGGTAGCCTACTGCGCCGGCGCCGGCGCTGTCAGCGGCTCTTTCGCGCCACGGTGGCAAGTGTAGCAGGTGACGTGCTCCTTGCCGTCGGGAAACTGCGGGTTAATGGAGCGCACCAGCTCGATCATCTTTCGCGCGACCAGCTTGTGATGATTTTCGTCGCTCGAGAAGTCGCCCTGGATGTGGCAGAAGGTGCATTCCACGCCCAAAGCGATGCGAAACGCGTGCATGGCACTCATCACCTCCTCGGGCTTGAGGAGTTGCAGGTTCTTGGGAACGTGCGGCGCGGCCTTGCCACCGGCGGGCGGCGCGGCTGGAGGCGGAGCTTGGGGCGCCTGGGCGCACAGCGGTAACACCATCAGCATCGTAAGTAGAAATCGCATTGAGACATCATACAACGGAAATGGGAGGCGGAATCCGGCGGATAGCTCGCTCGGGACCGTCCATGGGTGCGCGTGCGCGCGCTGGACGCGCAACCGCAAGTATTACCGATGCGAGACATAGTGCAATATTGAGAGTGTGGGAGGCTGCGATGACCCGTGGCAGGCGGGGTTGGCAGGCGAAGCGCCTGCCCCACCCACCTTGCTCGACAGCCCGCGACACAAAGCCGGCGCAGGGCAGATCGGCTCGAATCGGGCATCTTGAATTAGAATGGTTGCATGGTGCAGAGGGTGCTTGGCGTGGTCGCGTTTTTCCTGATCGGTCTGGCGGGTGCGCGCGTGGTGGCGCAGGAGGCCGGCTCTCAAGCGCCGAGCGTCACCTTCCGCGCGACGGCGCAGGAAGTGGTGCTGGATTTGGTGGTGCGCGACAGCCGCGGCCGCGAGGTGAAGAGCCTGAAGCCGGAGGACGTCGCGATTTTCGAAGATGGCGTGCGCCAGCCGATCAAGAGTTTCCGCTTGGTGACCGGGCGCGAGGTTGTCGAGCAGCAGGCCAAGGAAGCCAAAGAGGGAAAGAAACCGGCGCCGGCCAAGCTGGTGACCACGCCGTATTCTCTGCCGGCGGTGAACCTGGTTTGCTTTGTATTCCACAACCTGGATCCGAATACGATCACCTTCGCGATGGATGCGGTTCGTCAGTTTCTGGACCACGATTTGCCGCCGGGCGCCGCGGTGGCGTTCTTCCATCTGGGCAACAAGCTGACCACGCTGCACGGGTTCAGCACCAATCGCGTGGAGTTGGCGCAGATCGCGGAGAAGCTGCTGGACAGTCCGGTGCCTTCCTTCAACCGGATGTCGGACGCCGTGTTGAGCGCCACGCCGTATCAGGTGTCGATTACGGTGGACGCTTCGACGGGCACCGCGGCGCTGACCATCACCGGCGGCGAAATCGCGCAGACCGCGATCTCGGGAGCCGACGTCGGGACGAGCCTGAGCGACCAGGTGCTGCGCGGCCTGCTGGCCGACCAGCGGCGCGCCTTCGGCCACATCGAAGGGATGCGCCAGTGGGACCAGATGCGCACGCTGCTCAATGAGCTGGGGCCGCTACCGGGCCGCAAAACCGTGATGCTGCTCAGCACGGGCCTCGCCACCACGGGCGATCCGGAGTTGTTCCAGGGGCTGCTGGACACGGCCAACAAGGGGCAGATCACGATCTACGCCGTGGATGTGAACGGCTTGACGCAAAACTCCAACGTGCAGGCCGGCAATAACACGCTGGCCCACGCCGCCACGTTGAGCCGGTCGCAGGGACTAAGAACCAACAGCGCCAGCGCCAGCATGGAGAACGCGCGGCAGGGCGACTATGTGAACATGGCCGTTCGCACCAGCGATACGCAGGCAACCCTGCGCAGCATTTCGGAAGGAACGGGCGGTTTCCTGATCGGCAACACCGACAACCTGGGCAAGCCATTTGGGCGCGTGATCGAAGACATCGATACGCACTATGAAGCCACTTACCAACCTACTTCCGAGAAACTCGATGGGCGGCTGCGCAAGATTGAGGTGAAGCTCGCGCGGCCGGATTTGAACGTGCAGAGCCGCACCGGCTACTATGCGCTGCCGTCGTTCCCCGGCACGGGCGAATTGACGCTGCCGCAAATGATCGGCCTGGCGGCGCTCAACGCGGCGAAGCAGCCGCACATTTTCGATTTTCACAGCGCGGTGTATCAGTTTCGTCCCACGGCGGCGAGCGTCGAACAGGCGCTTGCCTTCGAGCTGCCGGCCAGCGCCTTCACCGCCAAGCCGGTGCCGGGCCAGAACCGCCATAGCCTTCGCGTTTCGCTAATCGCACTGGTGAAGGATTCGACCGGACAGGTGGTGGACCAATTCAGCCGGGACGTGCCGATTGAGATTCCCGACGAAAACCTGGAACGGATGCGCAATAGTACCATCCCGTTCACCCACCCGGTACAGCTTCCGCCCGGCCATTACACGCTGGAGACCGCGGTGGTGGATCAGGAGGCGAGCCGCGCCAGCGTTGGCAAGCTGGAATTCGAGAGCCCCGCATCCAAGGGACTCGGCTTGAGCAGCGTGGTGCTGGCGCAACAGGTACAGACCGTCGACGGCCAGGTGGACGCAGCGGATCCATTCGAGTTTTCGAGCGGCAGCCGGGCCACCCGGGTGATTCCTGAATTGTCGGCCACGCTGAGCGCACAGGCCCAGCCGCTGGCGTACTTCGTGGTGTATCCGGACAAGGCCAATCCCGGGAAACCGAAGATCGAAGTGGAGTCGCTGGCCGAGGGCCAGGTGATCGCGACGCGGACGCTCGATGCGCCGCCGGCCGGACCCAGCGGCGCGATCCCGCTGGTGGTGCGCGCCCCTTCCCACCCCGGCAATTGCGAGTTGAGGATCACCGCCGTGCAAGGCAACAGCAGGTCGGCCACCCAGAGCCTGGCTTACACGATTAGCGCGAAGTGAGGACGCATCGGAGCCGGGCCCAAAGGGCACCCCGTCAGAGAGCGGTCGGTACGCCCTACGCCTTGGCGACCACGCCGAGGATTTCGACAGCCTTTTTGACCACCGGATCGTCTTCCAGTTTCTTGGGCTGCGGCTGCTGCGGCTCGGGCTCGGTGATGGGCTCGCCGTTGTCGTCGTACTCGACTTGCGGTTCGGCGCCGGCCACCACGGTGCCCGGCATGACGCGAGTATCCTGAATGGCCTTGCCGTCGGGCGAATAGTATTTCGCCACCGAGAGGATGACGGCGCTGCCATCGTCCATGGTGAGGGCGCGGCGCAGTGCCGCATCGCCGTATGTGGGTTCGCCCACCAGTTGCGCGCGCTTGTTGCCAGCCAGCGCGGCGGCGGCAATCTCGGCGCCACCGGCAGTTCCGTGATTCACCAGCACGGCCAGGGGCAGGACGGTGATGGCCTTGGCGGGATCCGCGTCAAAGTCCTGCTCGGGCACCTTCTGGCCCTTGAGGTATGTGATGCGCCCGCTCGCCAGGAACAGATTGGCCAGGGCGATGCCATCTTCCGGCGCGCCTACCGAACAGTTTCGCAGATCCACCACCAGTTTCTGCGCGCCATCCTTCTGTAGTTGGCGGATGGCGCCGGCGATCAGCTTGACCTGGTCGGGCGTCAGAGCGCCGATATCGAGGTAGCCCACAGCCCCGGCGAGCATTTTCGTCTCGACCGGTGGAACCGTCAGGTTGACGCGGGTGAGGGTAATCGTCTGCGGTTCGGGATGGCGAGCGCGGACCACGCTCAATTCCACGGTGGACCCGTTGGCTCCCTGCAGCAGCAAGTTGGCGTAAGCCAGCGGCATGTCCCTCGTGGCGATGCCCTTGATGCTTTCGATCATGTCGTGGGTGGACAAGCCCGCATTGGCGGCCGGTGAATCGGGCAGCGTGCCCACCACGCCCATCCAGCCCGGCTTCTTCGAGAGCACCAGCCCCACGTCGGCGCGCTTGAGGTCTTTGTTCTTGAGATAGTCCTGGTATTGGTCGGCGTTGAGGTAGCTGGCGAAGGGGTCGATCGCTTCCAGCAGGCCGTTCAGAGCGCCCAGCGTGACGCTCTTCATATCGGGCTCTTCGACGTATTCGCTCTTGATGTGCGCCACCACGTCGCTGAACACGCCGATGTGCTTGAGCGTGTCGGACTGATCGGCGCCCTTGCTCGGGAGGCTGCCCGAGACGAGCAGGATCGTGAGACACGCCGACGCGCTCACCACCAGATATTTGATACGGCTAAGCATATGGTTTGAAGACCGCTCCGAGGGCCTGTGTCTCGATTATACCGCCCAAACAACCGAACGGAGCCGCGACCAACGGGAGCGGCCGGCGGCGATTGAACCAGAAGTCGTGACAGGCCCTCAACTGATTCGACGCGCGCCGGGGCGATTTGGTGGCGGTTATTTCCAGCCCATGCGCTCGCGCAGGCCGGTGATGTGCGCGGCGTGGTGCCGCGAGTGCCAGGCGTACATCGCCAGGTTGGTATCCAGCCGCACCAACCCGAGCTCCGGGTGGCGGAATGTGCGCGCAAAATCGGCATCGGCAAGGCTGCCCAGCAACTCCGCCCAGCGTTGATGAAGGCCTTCGAGCAGTCCGAGCGATACCTCGACCGGCGCGGTCTTGGCGTCGTGCAGTTCCGCCCACTTGGTCTGATCGTAAGGCTTGATGGTGGGCGAGTCCTCGGTCAGAGCCAGGCGGAAACGGATGTAGCTGTTCATGTGGCTGTCGGGCACGTGATGGATCACCTGGCGCACGGTCCAACCGCCGGCCCGGTACGGAGTATTGAGTTGCCGGTCGTCCAGGCCGCGCACTGCGTTGCGAAGCTGGGCCGGCGCGGCGGCGATCTCCGCGATCAGCTGCGCGCGGCTTTCGGGCGCGACGGGAGCCTTGAAATCGAACTTGCCGATGGGATAGCTGAGGTCCATGGAGAGAATATTATCAGAGGTCCAAGGGTAGCTGACGTCCATGGAAAGATGGTAGCAGAGGTAGGACAGACGATCAGTTGGTGTCGTCTGTCAAAGTTTCGTGCTTTGGCGAAAAGTGACAGACCACTGGACGGCTCCCCTAAAGTGACCCAAAACCCGAAAATGAGACAGCGGGAAAATTGAGTCCGGCTCCCGGATGTCGTTCTCTGGACGAAAGCCGAAGGAGGACGAATGCCGAGAAAAGGGCACAGCGAAGAGAAGATCATGGCCGCTTTGCGGCAGGTCGAGGCCGGCAAGAAGATTGGCGAGATCTGACGGGAGATGGGGATTTCCCCACAGGCGTTTTACCGCTGGAAGCGCAAGTACGCGGGGCTGGGATTGAGCGAGCTGCGCGAACTGCGGCAACTGCGGGAAGAGAATCGGAAGCTGAAGACCCTGGTGGCGGATCTCACGCCTGATGCCGAATGGTTCCGGCGTAGTGAATACCGGGGAAAGATCGCCACTGATCCTTTGATGTCCCCTGTCTCAAGCGCCGAGCCCGCGTCGGGGAGGCCGGCGCCCAACGCAAAAGGCCGCGCGGACTGCCAGGGTAATTGAGCATGCCTCGCATATTGGTGGACGAGTGCACGCGCGAAGGGCGCCTAGAGTTGCAACACACGTGTGTTACACTAAGAGCATGACCTCCGTGACATCCAGTTTCCGAATGAGCAAGGAGCTGCAACGCGAGTTGTCGGACGCGGCGGAGCGGACCGGCAAGGGGAAGAACGCAATTATCATTGAGGCGCTGGTGAAGTACTTGCACGCGATGGAACGTCACTCGCTTGCTGAGGAGGCGCAACGTCAATCGGAGCTTGTTTCCAGGAACGAGCATGACGCCGACTGGTACGGCATGGCGGACACATCGGGATGGAGATGAAGCGCGGCGATGTCGTCATTTGTGCGGCACCCGGAGACTACGGCAAGCCGAGGCCGGCTGTCGTCGTGCAATGCGACCTCTTCAACGGCACTCACTCAAGTGTGGTGGTGTGCCTGATTACGAGCCATCTGGAGGACGCGCCTCTGTTTCGCATCCCCGTGCCCAACGGGAGAACGACCGGTCTGAAACGGCAGTCGCAGGTGATGGTTGACAAAGTCATTGCGATCCCGAGGAACAAGATCACGGGGCTCACCGGGGCGCTTCCCGCGGGCGCACTCAAAGAGGTCGACCATGCGCTACGTCTGTGGCTGGAGCTGGCCTGATCGAATGGCGGGCGTTTTTTCGCAAAGACGCTATTATAAGGAGCGCAAAGGCGCAAGAAGCACACCTCCCGGAGTGCGGAACAGCACTACGAGATACCTCGGCCCACACAGGCAACCACCGAAGCGAATTCATCACCTCGATGTGTTGCTCGAAGACTGCCATTGCGCTAGCCGATTCATTCCAACGGCTCGTGGATGACGCCGCGTTCCCCAAACGATACTACATCGAGAGTCGGTGCCCGGACGACCTCCCGGAAGACGTCCGGCCAGAAGAAGTCGCAGCGGCCATGACAGCATTCGCAGGATGAACCAACTCCGGCGGGAAATGGAGGCTGAAGTGGTCTGAGGCTGCGATCTTGGGCTGAGGCGGGAAGGGAGAGGCCGACGCGGCGGGTGGATAACCGTCGAGGTGCTCCAGCGACATGCCCGTCTGAATCAGATTGTGATTGGGAACCGGCCGCACTGGAGGGAATTACGCGCGGCTGGGCGATCACGAGTATGCGCTCGGGTCCGATCTGCTCGAAGATTCGAAAATTTGGCACCCCTCTCTCTCCTAATGCGCTGGGCACGTTCCTTCTGGACGCCATCGCCCACAACGTGGCGCGAGATGCCGACCGTTCACTTGAACCACTGAGCTCACGAGTTAGATGAACAGGCCGATGGGAACCCGTAAGAAGTCGGCCAGTCTTCTGGCTTGCGCCTTGCTGATGGAACGGCGACCGCTCAGTATCTCGGTGGTGGCATCTTTGTTGCTCAGAACCGTCCACTAGACCCACTATCGAATTTTCTTGCATTGGAGCCAGTGTCTGGATTATCATTGACAGGTTCGTCATTCTTCTTCGCTCGGTTCCTACGCCCAGCTGGTCCGCACAAGCCACGAGCCCGCGTGATTTCGCGCCCTCGGGCCCTTCGACTCTTTACCAAGAACAGCAAGCTATTCGACTGCCCCATTGAGTTCTCCCCCGCGCCTGTCTGAGCTGGGAGACCTTAGGGGCATGTCTGTCTCTCGCGTTCTTGCCACAACCAGGTGCCGCAGCGAAGAGAATACTCCGCGCGGCTTATTAACGCCAATTACAACTTAGCCGATGAATGCTTGCACAACACTTACACAAAGGCAACTTAGCGACTTCCTGCTGAACGTCGCGGTGGTACGCCCGGTTTTCATCTGGGGTCCACCTGGCATTGGGAAATCCGCGCTGGTCGAGCGCTTCGCCGACGAAGTCGGATTACCCTGCGTGTCTCTACTCGGCAGTCAGCTCGCACCCGAAGACCTGATCGGCGTGCCGCAGATAGTCGACGGCTGCAGCCGATTCTGTCCACCGGTCGCTATCGCGCGGACCGCGCCGTATTGCCTGTTTCTCGATGAGTTGAACGCCTGCTCGCACGAGGTGCAAAAAGCCTTCTACAGTCTGATTCATGAGCGGAGAATCGGCGAATACTGCCTTCCAGAGGGCTCCGTCGTTGTCGGCGCAGGCAATCGCGCGCAGGATAGCGCCATCGTCAAGCCAATGTCGTCCGCCCTGATCAATCGCATGATCCACGTACATCTGAAGGTGTCTCATCGGGACTGGTTGGAATGGGCGGCCGCCAACAACATCCATCCTCTCGTGATCCAGTACATTCAGAACCGCCCCGACCATCTCTGGGTCCAACCGCCGAAGCACCAAGAGACTTTCTCGAGCCCGCGGTCCTGGCACATGCTCAGTGACGTGTTGCATGAATACGGAGACGCGCTCAACGAGCAGATGCTGGATGTCCTCGCGTTCGGCTGTGTCTCGGCCGAACACGCCGGGCAGTTTAAGGCGTTCGCCAAGCAAATCCGGAGCCGGTACAAGCTCAAGGCCATCCTCGACGGCGATATGACCTGGCCGGCGGAACCGCAGGACCGCGACATCCTCTATTTCCTCGCGCAGTCGTTTCGCGCCCACCTGGTGAAGGAACTGCCGGTCGACCGCTCCACATTGAACGCGACTCACAAGGAGTTGGCGCATCGCGGAAAGGCGCTGCTGAAGGAGTTGGCGTCCATCAGTCTGGAAATGGCTCAGATGGTGGTCAGCGATGGCGAAGGCGATTCGCTTCCCAACTGGCTGCTAGTGGAGATCGTGCGCGATCTGCCGCGGCTAGTCATGAAGAAGGCAAACTGAAATGGCACGTCAAAAGCAGCGCCAACCGCTGAAATCCCGGGCCCTGGAGGACTTCAATAAGGGTTACAACATGGCATTGGAGCATCCTCTGTTCGGTCCGCTGCTGGCGCGCGCCAGAGTGTTGCGGAGCGAGGAAGGTCCGTACCCCAATGAGGGCTGGGCGAGGGTCGAGGCCGACGGCACGATCCACGTGCATCCGAAGCGCGTTGCCGGGCCGGAGGAGTGGCTGTACGTGCTGGCGCACTGTCTGCTGCACCTCGGCTTCGGGCACTTCCAGCAGCGGTTCCAGCAAAGGGAGTGGGAAACGGCGTGCGAATGCGTGGTCTGGCAGTTTCTCTCCACTCTGAAACTGGGCACGCCGCCGGAGCCCCTGCGAAACCTACCCGAGCTGGGCGGCCCGGAATTGCCTGCCCGCACCGAGGAGGCACTCTTTCTTTACTTCTGCGAAGAAGGGATGGCGGCCGACCTCGCTTCGTACAGCGTGACCGGAACGTCGTTCACGGACATGATCGAGGGCGCCGCGAAACATCCCAGATACAGCTACGTAACGACTCAGGAAACCTGGGAACAGATCTTCGGACACGCACTCGTGCAGGCCGTTTCGAGTGCTATCAGAGTGGCCGGCGGCCGGGAGCCGCTCAACGGCCGGAGTGGCAAGCGGTCGACACCCGCACAGCGGGCGCGCGACTGGTTCGTCAGCAGCTATCCATTGCTCGGAGCGCTCGCCGCCACCTTCAAGCTGGTTGAAGAACCGACTATCTGCGGCCGCATGCAAATCTCTATCGCAGCGGTCAGCGACTATGGACAAGAGATCTACGTCAATCCCGCAGCGGGGCTAACGGAAGCCGAATGCCGGTTCGTGATGGCGCACGAATTGCTGCACGTTGCGCTGCGCCACTCGATGCGGTGCCGAGGGCGCGACCCATACTTGTGGAACGTCGCATGCGATTTCGTGATCAACGAATGGCTTGCCGAGATGCGCATTGGCTCGGTCCCGCAGGTGGGGCTGCTTCTGGATGACAATCTCAAGGGACTATCGGCGGAGGCAGTCTACGACCGGATCGTGACAGACCTGCGGCGGTTCCGCCGGTTGGGCACGTTCCGCGGAGTTGGGTTGGGCGACATCCTCGATGCGCCGTCGGTGAGTTGGTGGGCCACGCAGGCGGGGACGGACCTCGACGCTTTCTATCGCGGCTGTCTCGCACAGGGGTTGCTTTATCACCATGAGCAGGAGCGCGGCTTGCTTCCCGCCGCTCTCATCGAAGAGATCCGGGCGCTGAGCCAGCCGCCGATCCCTTGGGACGTGGAGCTGGCGCGCTGGTTCGACGACTGCTTTCCGCCGCTCGAAAAGGTGCGGAGCTATGCGCGACCGAGCCGGCGGCAGAGCAGCACACCGGATATCCCGCGGCCGCGTTACGTACCGGCGCCGCTCTCGCTGGACGGGCGGACGTTCGGTGTGGTGTTGGACACGTCGGGATCGATGGACCGCCTGCTGCTCGGCGACTGCCTGGGCGCGATCGCCAGCTACAGCGAGTCCCGTGAGGTAACGGCCGCGCGGGTGGTGTTCTGCGATGCTCTCGCATATGACGCAGGCTATATGCGGCCCGACGATATCGCGGGCAGCGTGAAGGTTCGGGGGCGAGGCGGCACGGTGCTGCAACCGGGCGTCGATCTGCTGGAACACGCGGCGGACTTTCCAAAGTCCGGTCCGATTCTGATTATTACCGACGGGTTCTGCGATCACTTTCACGTGCGGCGCGAGCATGCCATTTTGCTGCCGGAAGGACGATCTCTCCCGTTCGCACCAAAAGGAAAGGTATTTCGATTTCGAAGACCATGACGAATAAATGTCCGAGCGAACAAGCGGAAGTGCGTGTGCTTGCCTCCGCGAACAATTGGATAGAAGGCACCGCGGAGCAGCAGTTAGGGAAAACCGCCGGCCTCGCGGGAATGCGGCTGGCTGTGGGACTGCCCGATCTCCATCCGGGGAAAGGAAGTCCCATCGGTGCGGCCTTTGCTGTTGAGGAGCGGCTCTATCCGGCATTGGTGGGAAATGATATTGGCTGCGGCGTCGGGCTCTGGCAGACGTCGCTTAGAGCGTCGAAGATTCGACGCGAGTCATGCGCAGACAAACTGCGCCGGCTGGACGAAACATGGGACGGCGACGCTGGGGCGTGGCTGGCGGAACGCGGTATCGCGCCGAGCGGGTTCGAGCATTCTCTCGGCACCATCGGCGGCGGGAATCACTTTGCGGAGTTGCAAGTGATCGAACGCGTCGAGAATGCGGAGACCTTCGACAGAGCGGGGCTCACCGCCGAGCACCTGTACTTGCTGGTGCACAGTGGGTCCCGAGGATTCGGCGAAGCAATCTTGAGGGAGCACGTGGAGCGCTTTCGCTTCGAAGGACTAGACTCCGACAGTCCCGAGGCAGCAGAGTACCTGGCCCGCCACGACCATGCGAGGCATTGGGCTGAAGCCAATCGCTCACTGATCGCCGCCAGAGTGGCCGATCGGTTGGGTGCTCAAGGCCAGCGCCGGTTCGATGTCTGTCATAACTGGATTGAACAAAGGGAAGTCGGCGGACGAGATTGTTGGCTACACCGCAAAGGGGCCGCACCATCCACCTGCGGGCCGCTCGTGATCCCCGGTTCGCGCGGCGCATTCAGTTATCTGGTTTTGCCGGTCGACGCCAGCGAGCGGTCGTGCTATTCGCTGGCGCATGGCGCCGGCCGTAAGTGGGCGCGGACCGACAGCCGGGCACGCCTCGAAAAGCGATTCACGGCGAAAGATCTCACACGCACGGACCTCGGCAGTCACGTGATCTGCGAAGACAGGGAATTGCTATTTGAAGAAGCCCCGCAGGCATACAAGAACATCACAATTGTGATTGATGACCTTGTTCGAGAGGGTTTGATCCAGATCGTAGGCTGCTGCGGCCGGTGTTGACGTACAAGGTGAGGAGGTAGGGATTGAAACGACACGAAGCATGGCTCCAGGTGAGCGCCGGCCACGGTCCGGCAGAGTGCGCGTGGGCCGTCTTGAAAGTGGTGGCGCGAATACAGAACGACGCCGCGGCTGGCGGATTCGATGCCAGAACGCTGAATGTGGAACCGGGACCGGCGCCCGGTACCGCGCAGTCAGTTCTACTCGCGCTCGCCGGCACGAAGGGCGTGGACCGCTTCATCGGCGCTTGGCGAGGCACGGTCCAGTGGATCGCACGCAGTCCGTTCCGTCCAGAGCACAAACGCAAAAACTGGTTCGTCGGAGTCGAAGTCCTGGAGCCTCCGGCCGACGCGCGGTTCGACCCTCAGGACGTTCGCTTCGAAACCATGCGCGCAAGCGGTCCGGGCGGACAGCATGTCAATCGTACCGAGTCGGCGTGCGAGAGCTACGACGCATGGGCTACCGAGTCGATCCGCCAACCGAACTCCAGGAAGCCTGAGCGCCCAGCGGTGTTTTCAACCCTGATACGAGGCCCGGGATCATGCTGCGAGCTTGTGAGACAGGACGCTAACCCCACGCGCAGCCCGTGTGTTCCCGGGCGCGCTACAATGATCGCTCGGGGAGCGCAATATCAGTGCCTGATATCATCATTCGTCCCACCACAAAGTTCTTAAAGATTGGCGCCATCGCCGCCGCCATCGTGTTTCTTGGGTTGGAAATCGCCTATCTGGCCTTGTGGGAGAGCCAGTATTCCCGCCACTGGGTGATGATCCTTCCGGCCCTGGTGCTGCTTTGGCCGGCTGCGCGCTGGCTGCGCCGGCAGGCCACGCGGACGGTGGTGACGGGGGAACGGCTGCGTTACGAAACGGGGCTCGTGGCCAAGTCCACGCGCACCATCCAGCTTTCCAAACTCCAGGATGTGCGCGTGGAGCAACGCCTGATGCAACGCGTGTTCGACGTCGGCAATCTGTCTATCGAGACCGCCGGCGAAGCCAGCCGGTTGACGCTGGCCAACGTCGACGACCCGCACAAACTGGCCGACGAAATCATGAACCGCTCGCAAGCCGGGCAGTCCACCGGCCCGGTGTAGGCCCACGCGGCGCAAGCCTGCGCCGGCATGTGCGATCCACCACGATCGACCGATGGCGTTAGCCTAATACACCCGTTTGCAATTGCGGTGACCTGTTTCCGGCGGCCGAGTGTTTCGCGGCAGGCCGGGCCGGGCGTGCCCGGCCCCTACGGCAAGCAGTTGGGCGCTGTAGGGCGAGGCACGCCTCGCCCCGCGGGTCGCAGCGACAACACGCTATCGTAATTGCACAATGGCGTACTTAGCGAAGCTGGGGCCGAGACACGGGCCGTCCCGAGGTTGTATACTGAAGCCATCTCAGAGAACCCGAGAGCCGGCGGCAGACATCGGCCAGCGGGTTTAGACCGATGACGCCAGCGCGGCTGGTACCCGTCACGATTGGGGTCACGCGACATGAGCCACCCAGGGAAAGGCCTGTGCGCTGCCACGGAGGGGTTCATGAAAAAGCTGCGGATCGGGATCATCGATATCGTCTCCAAGGGCCCTACGCGGGCCTTGTACGCGCGCATCATGAACGCGAGCCTGGCCAGTATCATGCCCCAGGCGATCGGAGTCTGGTGCCAACAGGCGGGACATGACGTTACCTTCGTTTGTTACACCGGCTTTGAAAACCTGCTGACCGAATTGCCCGATAACTTCGACGTGGTCTTTATCGGCGCGTTCACCGAAGCCGCGCACACGGCGTACGCCCTCAGTCATCTCTTTCGCAGCAGAGGGGCGATCACCGTGATCGGCGGGCCGCACGCGCGCTGTTACCCCGAAGACGCCGCGCGTTACTTCGACTATGTGCTGGGCTTCACGGATCGGGGTACGCTGCGCGACGTCCTGCTCGACTGCTCGCAGCACCGGCCCGAAGGCGTCCACCTGGCGGCCTCCCAGCAGCCCAGAACCCTCCCGGGAGTCCGCGAGCGTTGGCAGTTTATCGACCAGACGCTCAGGAAAGCGCCCCTCCTCAAGATGGTTCCTATGCTCGGCAGCCTGGGTTGCCCATACACCTGCGCCTTCTGCATCGACGCCACGGTGCCTTATCAAGCCATGGACTTCGAGGTGCTCCGCGAGGACCTCCGGTTCCTGCGGACCAAATTCAAACGGCCATTAGTGGCTTGGCACGATCCCAATTTCGGAGTCCGCTTCAACGATTACATGGACATGATCGAGGACGCGGTCCCTCCCGGCAGCATCGATTTCGTCGCCGAAAGCAGTCTGTCGCTGCTATCCGAACCGCACCTCAAGCGGCTCCAACGCAACTCATTCAAAGGCGTCCTACCCGGCATTGAATCCTGGTTCGCCCTGGGTGACAAATCGAAGACCGGAACGCTGCTCGGGGTGGCCAAGGTTCGCCAGGTGTCCGAACACGTCAATACGATCTTGCGGTACATACCCTACATCCAAACCAACTTCGTGCTGGGACTGGATACAGACGAAGGGCCGGAGCCTTTTGAGCTCACCAAGCGATTCCTGGACATGACCCCGGGGGCCTTTCCGGCCTACTCGCTGCTCTCCGCATTCGGCCGCGCCGCGCCGCTCAATCTGGATTACCAGCGATCCGGCCGTGTGCTGCCCTTCCCGTTCCATTTCCTGAACAACAACGGCGCCATGAACGTCAAGCCGGCCAACTATTCCTGGCGGACCTTCTACGACCACATCATCGATTTGACCCGCTATTCCTTCTCCACGCGCGCTATCTTCCGCCGCTTCCTGGCGACCCAAGGGGTGACTTCACGTTGGATGAACGTGGTGCGCGCGGTTTCCACCGAGGGCTTCGGAAGGGCCAGGTACCACCGCGCGATTCGCGACCGCCTGGACAGCGACCCGCAATTCCGGCCCTATTTCGAGCAGGAGAGCAGCGCGCTTCCCGAGTTCTACAAAGATATAGTGAGCCAGGATCTTGGGACCCTGATGGAGTGGCTTCCCGAGGAAGCTCTCTATCACGATCCCAACGCTTACCTGAAGTCCGAACGCTGGAAGGATGTGGTAGCCCTCGTCTGAGCGCGGCCGGCGCTGCACGACGGGTGCGGGACACGGGAGTTGACCACGAGGTCACAATAGGGCTAGCCCGTCAGGGCGAAAGAGAGAATAGCCCGGCGCGTGAGCGCTGGGACCACCCGTCGATAATTCAGCCCCGGAACGGGGCGACAGAGCGGCGCGGTCCATTTGCCGTCCGGCCCATCTCTTCCGCCCCGTTCCGGGGCTGCCTGAGCCGCCGCCGAATTCCCAGCGCTCGCGCGTTGGGCTATTCTCTGTCGCCCCTGCCAGGGCTGAGCGCGGCCGGCGCTGCATGACAACCCGGCATCGTCGAATTCTGCTATCTTGCAAGTGGAGCATCATTATGATTGAGGATCTGCTACGGCCCCAGCATCTGGCTCTGATCCTCGGGATTATCCTCCTGTTTTCGGTGGCGCTGGCGGCGGCCGGGGTCGGCGCGGCCTTCGCGTTTGGCTTGCTGCGGCGCATCATGCCGCGCGAGCGCAGCCGCTGAGGGCGCCGGACCCGCGGGTGCCCGTAACGCCTCGAGCTGGTCGGAAGTCAGCGTTCTGTCGATCTCGGCAGCGGCCCATACCGGTAAACTCGGAGGCCCGAAGAGACCATCCATTACGGCACGGATGGCTGCGCAGGGTTGCGGTTTGGAGGA